>Ga0233429_1000317_pt1 | contig 87146 bp, 73 predicted proteins | sample SI_118_April2016_3_FD_179879 | JGI IMG/M metagenome (GOLD analysis project Ga0233429, IMG submission 179879) | Seawater microbial communities from Saanich Inlet, British Columbia, Canada - SI_118_April2016_135_MG | ecosystem: Environmental > Aquatic > Marine > Inlet | place: Canada: British...
CGAAGAGATCGACGGCCAGTATGTTGCTGGTGTGGAGGACGGCGAATTCATCGTCGGGGGAGATCTGGTCATCCAGTCAGAAGATGACGGCAGTGTCCGCTTCTCAAATTCGTCACAGATTGAAGTTACTGAATGGCTCGAACAGGTAAAGGGACTATTCCACATAAGGTCTGAAACCGTACAATTTTGATCGGCTTGGCCTATTATAGGGGGGCACCCCTACTGGCCCTAGCCCACCCCAACGATCTCAGCATATTTATTTATTATTTTATATCCCAGCGGCGGTACAGCAGGATGAGCACCATCACCGGCACTGAATGGCCATATAGAGGCGGGATGGGTGGGCGCTGCTTTTGGGTCAGAACCCACGGCGATCCGCACTAATTGTTCCGTGGATCATTCAACGGCGACAATTGCTTCAATTTCTACCTTAACATCTGGTCGGAATAGTCCCGCAACATACACCCAGCTCATAGCAGGCGGACCATCAGGAAAAGTATCCTTGTTTGCTTTTTGAATTAGCTCTCTATTGGTCGGCTTATTGATCAGAAAAACAGTGATCCTAGCTATATCATCTGGGACGCCCCCTTCAGAGGCTACGTCGCCCTAATGTTGGAAAGCGCTTGTTCGTACTGCGCTTCTAATCCTTCGACTATGCTGCCGTCCATAAGATTGCCAACCTGCCCCGCAAGAACAAGAGGGCGACGACCAGCGGGGACTATCGCTAGATTCCAATAACCCGTTACAAGTGCTGGCGCATTGGCTGGATCAATAAACGTTAGGCCCAAAATTTTATCCTGCTTGATAAAGTTTATTACGATTACTACGATAAATTGCAGAAGTATACGGCTTCAAAGGTTCCGTATATGTTACAAGAAACCCTTATATTAATAACTCTTTACACATATTTTTCAATTGTTCCAAAATACGTAAATCCTTAAATCGAAACAGATCTATTTCTCTATTGAAGTCGAAATCCTTGAATTTTAACCTGAATTCATCAATAAATTCCGAATCTTGTTCGAGCATTAAAGTATTTTTCAAAGAGTAAGCGTATAAAACGTGCGATCTAAAATCTTTTTGTGCCAGTTTTTTAAACCAATTAATGCATTCCTCATTGTTTCCACTGGCAAAATAACCGAGTAGGACACTTGATATCAACACATCAACGCTACCCTCTATACCAATATGAGGGGAAAGTTCATGGGCCTTCAGCAAATATTCTAATGCATCTTGACCCTGCCCGGACAGCGCTAAAACTGTGCCATAACCCCACAAAATTCTTGGATCATTCGGATTGAGTTGGTACGCTTTCTTGCCATACTCAATAGATGTCGTGTGATCGTTATGCAAATTCAGATATACCCTACATAACATTCTATAACATTCAAAATCATTTTCGTTTATCTCTTGCGCCTTTTCTATTAATTGGTTGACACTATCGATATTAAATTCCGCTGATTCCTTAAAAAACCCCCGCTGTAAACCGCCGCCAACTGCACACGCCTTCCAAGCATAGGCTGATCCATTATTTGGATCTAACTCAATGGCCTTGTTGAAAAATTTAACAGCCTCTGTGTGTGATCCTTCTTTATATTTATGATGAGCTCTTTTCCCTTTTAGCAAATTTTCATATGATGTAAGATCATTCGTGGGTTTTCTATGCACCCGTTCTAAAGTCTTGACCTCAATTTCTCCAGTCAATGAAAACATAACATTTTTTACAATTTCATCCTGCACTTCAAAAATATCATCCAGTACACGGTCGTACCTATTGCTCCACAACGTGTTTTCCTCTTCTGGGTCTATAAGCTCCACCGAAACTCTCACCCGATGTCCTGAAGATCGTATGCTTCCAGATAGGATAAAATTTGCATGAGATTGTTTTGTTATATTTGCTATATTTATATCCTTTCCTTTTAGCGAAAAAGCAGCCGCATGAGAAATTATTTCTATGCTATTAATTAGAGAAAATTCCGTAATAATATCCTCAACGATACCGTCAATAAAATCATCGTTTTCATTATTTTTATTTAAATTCCGAAATGGAAGAACAAATAACCTTAATTTTTTATTTAGGGGTGCATCTACTTTATTTCCACCTGTTAATTCCACTTCCAAATCTGATGCCGGAGAAATTTGATAAACTGAAATATTGTCATCCATATTCTTTAAAGTTTTTTCTCCCAAGTTTTCAATAATTGTATTTATTTTCTTTACTATATGTTGATGCACTGTTTTAGAAATTAGAATACAATTTGGTTCACATAACCCTTCTAACCGAGCGGCTATGTTTACTCCTACACCAAAAATATCGTCACCTTCAACTATGATATCATCTAGATGAACGCCAACTCGAAATTCCATCCGGCGATTATCTACAATAATATTGTTTCTATCGCAGATCAATTTTTGAAATTCTATTCCAGCATTAATACAATCAACAGGACTACCAAATTCAGCTATCACAGAATCTCCGGCTGTATTAAATACACGACCTCCATATTCGGTTATGGTGTCTTCTATAATTTTCCTACAAGCTTTAATTCCAATAAGAGTTTCTTGCTCATCGTCCTCCATCATGCCGCTGTAATTGACACAATCAGTTGCTAAGATCGTAGCGAGTTTTCGTTGTGGTTTAGACATGAGTGCTAACCTGAATATCTATTAATTGAGAATTTACGTGCCAACTTCAACACAGTGTAGTTATAGCATGGAAAATATGGTGTGTGGAGTGTGGAGTCTTGGGGAACGGGCATTTGCTGGTTTTATGTAATTTGCAGCCATTTGTTTAGGACCTTGAGTGGGCGGAGGTCTACTAAAAGGACCTACGCCACATAAGGGTTAAAACCACTGAAATTTGATCGGCTCGGCCTATTATAGGGCCCCCCCCCCAGTGGCCTTAGCCCACCCCAACGATCTCAGCATATTTATTTATTATTTTATATCCCAGCGGCGGTACAGCAGGATGATCACTATTACCGCCGCTGAATGGCCATACAGAGGCGGGATGGGTGGCCCAGACTTGATGTAGAATGTTCGGCTAGCGTTCGGTTGGGCACTGAATAAACCAACAAAGGCCTAGCCAGTTTTATCTAAGTTATTGATTTTATGGTGCCGGCGACAGGAGTCGAACCCGTGACCTACTGATTACAAATCAGTTGCTCTACCAACTGAGCTACGCCGGCATTGGGGGCAGGTTGTAGTCGGTTGTGGCCGTTGGCTCAACCGTCTTTTGTTCCGCCCCGGCATAACTCGTCCAGCGCCAAAACGCCGCTCTCAAAATGCCGCCTTCAAGGCGCCGATCTCAAAACGCCGCCATGCGCTGAAAATTTGGTCCGGCGGTGGCCGCCGCCGGGCCTGCCACCGCCAGGCCGCCCTTGATCACCAGACGGTGGTTCTCCCGCCGCGAGGCCATGCGAATGTCGTCGCCCGGATTGCCATCCACCAACAGGAAATCCGCCGCCATGCCCACCGCCACCCGGCCCTGGTCCGCCAGATCCATCAGATCGGCGCTGCTTGATGTACCAAAACGCAGGGCGTCCACCGGGCTGACGCCCAGATCGGCCATGTATTCCAGCTCCATGGCATTGGCGCCGTGATGGTTGAACGGGGTGCCCGCGTCCGTGCCCATGGCGATGTTGCCCCCCGCCTGGTAGTACATTTGCAGCGAGCGGCGGTGGTTCTCCGAGATGCGTTCCGCTTTTTCAACCACATAGGCCGGGATGCCGTTTCGGGCGTTGTCCAGAATATTGCGCAGGGCCGAGACCGTGGGCACCAAATAGGTGCCCTGGGCCAGCATCTCGCGGACACAGGTCTCGTCCATGAAAATGCCGTGCTCGATCGAGGTGATGCCGCCGCGAACCGCATTCAAAATGCCGTCCCGGCCCTGGGCGTGCGAGGCGCTGCGGCGATTGAAACGCCGGCCCTCGGCAATACCGGCGGCCATTTCCTCGGCCGTATAATGGGCATCCTCCGGGTTCACTCCCGGTGTCATGACGCCGCCCGTGGCCATGATCTTGATTAGATCGCTGCCGGCGTGGATCTGTTCGCGCACCGCGCGGACCACCTCGTCGATACCGTCGGCGATGCGGCCAGAGCGGTTGCCGTGTCCCCCGGTCATGCAGATCACCCGGCCAGAGGCGCGGATCGTCGGGCCCATTTGCTGGCCCGAATTGACCGCGTCACGCACGGCGAATTCCAGAAAATCCTTGCCGCCGCAATCGCGCAGCGCCGTGATGCCCCCCGCCAGCGATGTTTGCGCCCGCTCCAGCGCCTTCATGGTCACTTGCCCCGGCAACAGTTTATCGGCGGCGGTGCCCGGGTCACCCTCGGCGCCCAGGCACAGATGTACGTGGCAATCAAACAGGCCCGGCATCAAGGTGCCGCCCGTGGTGTCGATGTTCTGGCCGGCGAAGCCGCTGAACTCGCCGCTTGGCGCTACCTTTGTGACTTTGCCGTCCTCGACCAGGACCGCCTGGCCGGCGACGATTTCGCTGCCCCCGTCATACAACAGGCCGCCGGTGTAGAGTTCTGCCATCAAAAGATTCCTTTGCTCAATATCACTTATATTCTCAATATTTTTTAGTAGTAACCTGGCGATTTGCGGCCCAGGCCATCGAACAACTCGCCCACGCGGAGGAACCAGGCAAAGACCGGATCGTCTTCGGCCAAGATCCGAAAGTCGCTGATGGTGCGGGCCCATTGAAAGGCGCCGAAGACGGTATAATCGGCATAGTTCGGTGTTTCGCCGCCCAGGAAAGCCTGCCGGCGCACGGTCAGGCGCAGGGGCGTCAGGGCGGCGCGGAAAGCTTCCACGCGTTCCTCGCGCCCGGCCTGAACCTCTTCGAGGGGGCGGCCGAAAATCTTTTCCCGGCTGGCCCGGATGTAGTTCCTGTCCTCGGCCCGGACGTGTTCGTAGATATCCATCAGAACCAGGGGGGCAACGCCGGCGTGCACCACCGAATTTGTCCAGCTATGGACAAAGTAGCACAGGCCCCGCCCGGCCTCGCCGCCAAACAACGAGGGGCGGTCGGGATATTGCGCCTCCAGATGCTCGGCGATGGCATTTGAATCGCCCACCAATTGGCCATTGTCCTCGATAATCGGCACGGTGCGGAAATCCGGCCCGCCCCGATCCTTGCCGATGTCTTGAATGGCGGTAAAGGCGGTGCCGCGGTGTTCATAATCCAGGCCCTTGTGGGCCAGGGCCATGCGGGTGCGCCAGCAATAGGGGCTGAAATTACGGCCGTCCCGACCCGCCAGATCATAAAATACGATTGCCACCCAAGGTCCCCCCAATGGATATGCGCCAGCCGAAAGGGCGTAGCGAAAATTCGCGGCCCTACCTTAAAGCATGTTCGGGCGCGGCGCTATCGGGGTGGCTATCCGTCCGGCTTGGCAACGGGGTTTGGTTTGAAGGCACCGCGCGGGCCTGCTGGGCGGGGACCAGAAAGGCCTTTACGCGGGCCAGATAGTCCGGGTCCTGTTCGGCCCAATCAAGATCCAGATCACCGATGATCATGCCGTTGCTCCCTATGCCTCAGGGTTGTTGGCGGTTGTTAGCGGTTATTGCCAGGGTTTCAAGGTGCCGGGGCAATGGGGCGGGGTGTTGGCGCGATTGCGGCAATATTGCGGCGCGAAGACCCTTGCGCGGGCAGGTTTTCAAGGTTAAAGCCAAGGCATGTCTGTCTTTCTGGCCCGGCGGTTTTTGTCATTTCTGATCACCGTATCGCTCGCTTCGGTGATCGTTTTTCTATTGCTCGAGGTGCTGCCGGGCGATCCTGCTTTGACCATGCTGGGCGTCGATGCCCCCGACAGCGCCATCGAGGCCCTGCGCCTGGAACTGGGCTTGGACCGCCCGGCCATTGTCCGCTACGCCGCTTGGATCGCCGGGCTGTTTCAGGGCGAGATGGGGTTGTCTTATGTCTACCGGGTACCGGTCACGGAATTAATCGGCCAGCGCCTGCACGTCACACTGCCGCTTGCCATCGGCGCCATGGTGGTGGCGACCTTGGCATCCCTGACCCTGGGCATATTCGCCGCCACCAACCACAACCGGGTCGGTGACTACGGTGTCATGGGCTTTTCCCAACTGGGCCTGGCGATCCCGGATTTCTGGTTCGGCATTCTGCTGATCATCCTGTTCGCGGTGATCCTGCATTGGCTGCCTTCGGGCGGCTTTCCCGGTTGGGACGATGGCATCTGGCACGGCGTCCGTTCGCTGCTGCTGCCCATCTTGACCCAGGCCTTGAGCCTGACGGCGATCATGACCCGGGTTACCCGCTCCTCGGTCCTGGAAGTGGCGCGGGAAGACTATGTGCGCACGGCGCGCGCCAAGGGGCTCAGCCGCCGGGCCGCCTTGTGGGGTCACGTCCTGCGCAATGCCCTGATACCGGTGCTGACCATCGGTGGGCTGTTGGTGGCCACCGTGGTCACTGGCACCCTGGTGATCGAAAACGTGTTCGCGCTGCCGGGGGTGGGCAAGTTGATTTTCGATGCCATTTCGAACCGTGACCTGATGGTGGTGAAGAACGTCGTGCTGTTGTTCGCGGCAATCGTGGTGGCGGTCAATTTCGTGGTCGATATCCTGTACGCCATGGTTGACCCCCGTATCCGGGTGCATACCTGATGGCGGCGCTCATGGCAAAGCAGACGACAATGCAGACGACAGCGCCGGGGTTCGTCCACCGCGCCCTGCGCCACCGTTCTTTCATGATCGGGATGATCTTCACGGGCACGATGATTATTCTGGCCCTGCTGTCGCTGATCTGGACGCCCCATTCGCCGACCGAGATCATCATTGCCCAGCGCCTGAAACCGCCCAGCCTGATCCACTGGTTCGGCACCGATCAATTTGGCCGGGATATCCTTTCGATGATCATGGCCGGGGCCCAGACCTCGATCGTGGTCGGCCTGATCGCGGTCAGTCTGGGCGCGGTGTTGGGCGCCGCCCTGGGCCTATGGGCCGCCGCCCGGCGCGGCTGGACCGAGGATGTGATCATGCGGCTGAGCGATTTGAACATGGCCTTTCCCGTGATCCTGATCGCCATCCTTTTGACGGCGGGCTGGGGGCCGGGCATCACCAACGCCATCATCGCCCTGGGTATCTTCAACATTTCGCTGTTCGCCCGTCAGGTCCGCGCCGCCGGCATCGCCATGTGGGAGCGGGAGTTCATCTTGGCCGCCCGCGCCGCCGGCAAGGGCAACCTGGCGATTACCATTGAGCATATTCTGCCCAACATCATCTCGGTCATCGTGGTACAGGCGACGATCTCCTTTGCCGTCGCGATCCTGGCCGAGGCCGCGTTGAGCTATCTGGGCGTCGGCTCGCAACCGCCCGATCCAAGCTGGGGCCGGATGTTGAGTGAAAGCCAAAGCTATATTTTTCTCACCCCGATCATTGCCCTCTGGCCTGGTCTGGCAATCGTGTTCTCGGTGTTGGGGCTGAACTTGATGGGCGACGGCCTGCGCGATCTGGTCGATCCGCGCCTGGCCCGGCAAAGGTAGGCGGAAAATGGCCTTGCTCCAGGTTGATGATCTACGGGTCGAGCTGCAAACCAGCCGGGGCATGGTGCCCGCCGTACGCGGTGTCTCGTTCGCGCTCGAGGCCGGCGGTACCCTGGGCGTGGTGGGCGAGTCCGGCTGCGGTAAATCAATCACCGCCCTGGCCTTGATGGGCTTGCTGCCCGACGGCGCGCGCACCAGCGGGCGGATCGGACTGGACGGCGATAATCTGCTTGATCTGGATGAAGACGCCCTATGCCGCATTCGCGGCAACCGCATTGCGATGATATTTCAGGAACCCATGACCTCGCTTAACCCGGTACATCGGATTGGCCGGCAGATCGCCGAACCGCTGCGCCTGCATCGCGGCCTGAAGGGCGCCAATGCCCGCGACGAGGTGCTGGGGCTGTTGGACCGGGTTGGCCTGCCTGATCCGGCCAGGCGCATTGATGCCTACCCACACCAGATGTCCGGCGGCCAACGCCAGCGCGTGATGATCGCCATGGCCTTGAGCTGTTCCCCCGATATTCTGCTGGCGGACGAGCCGACCACTGCCCTGGACGTTACCATCCAGGGCCAGATCCTGGACCTGATCAACGAACTGGTGGAAGACAGCGGCATGGGCCTGATCCTGATCAGCCATGATCTGGGCGTGATCGGTGAAACCGCCGACAATGTCGCCGTCATGTACGGCGGTGCCATGGTGGAACAGGGCCCCACCGATCGTCTATTCGCCCATTTGGCCCATCCCTATAGCCAGGGTCTGTTCGCCGCCGTACCGCAGCCGGGCGAAGCGCGCGATGGACCCTTGCGCACGATCCCCGGCACGGTGCCCGAACTGGCCGACCTGCCCCCCGGCTGCGCCTTCGCCGACCGTTGTGCCAGGGCCTCTGATATCTGCTGGGGCCAGGCGCCGACAATGGAACTGGTTGGCCCGGATCGTCCGCGGGATCGTCAGCGGGATCATCAGGCCGCCTGCCATCACCTCCGGGCGGCGGCGCCATGAGCGATATCGTCCTGCTTACCGCAGATCTGCACCGCCAATTCATCTTGCCGCGTGAAAGCCTGTTCCGCGCGCCTGAAACCGTTTACGCCCTGAACGGCATTGATTTAAGCATCGAACGCGGGCGCAGCCTGGGTATTGTCGGCGAGTCTGGTTGTGGCAAGTCGACCCTGGCGCGGTTGTGCATGGCTCTGGATACGCCGACGGCGGGCCGGATCGAGGTTATGGGGCAGGATTTGGCGGCACTCTCGGCCATGGATCTGCGCCGGGCGCGGGCGCAATTTCAAATGGTCTTCCAAGATCCCTATGGCTCCCTGGATCCGCGCCATACCGTGCGCCGCATCGTGGGGGAGACATTAGGGCCGCGGATTGCAGACCGGCAGCAGGCGATTGACCAGGCCATGGACGCGGTCGGGCTGCGCGCCAGCGACCTGGACAAGTATCCCCACGAGTTTTCCGGCGGCCAGCGCCAGCGCATTGCCATCGCCCGGGCCCTGGTGACCCGGCCCAGCCTGATCGTGGCGGACGAACCGGTGTCCGCCCTGGATGTTTCCGTGCAGGCCCAGGTTCTAAATCTGATGCAAGAGCTGCAACGGAATTTCGGCGTCACCTACATGCTGATCAGCCACGATCTGGGCGTGGTCGATTACGTTTGTGACCAGGTGGCGGTGATGTATCTGGGCCGGGTGGTGGAATATGCCAGCCGCGCGCAGCTGTTTACCAAAGCCATGCATCCCTATACCCAGGCGCTGTTCGACGCGGTGCCCCGCATGGCAACGGGGACCGCCGCCGGCCGGCGAACGAAAGCGAAGCGGCGGGTGACATTGCAGGGCAATGTGGGCACACAGACGCGGCGGGCAACGGGCTGCCCCTTCGCCGAGCGTTGTCCAAAGGCGGAAACGCGCTGTTTCGAGGAAATGCCCGAATTGCGAAAAATCGACAATGGACATATGGCGTCATGCCACTTTGCGTGACACAATAGGCGCAGATCGTTGCCACGAGGCCGGAGAGTAAATTCCTGATGACCGAGGTTGTCACCTTCGAGCAGGCCCGTCGCCGGCACCACCCCAAGGCCGGCGGCTCCAACCCCAGGGGGAAATCACCATTCTTCAATCGACAGGAGTTGAGCGACATACTGCAGTCCTATAGCCGCGGCGTCATCGCCGGCGATTGGTTGGACTATGCCGTTGATTGGAATGAGACGTGTGCTGCCTTCGCCATCTATGGCCAGGTTTCGGCGGTGCCCATGTTTTCCATCGTCAAACGCTCCAAACAGGGCCGGCGCACGGCGGGTTATCAATTGGTGGGACGCGGCGGCGTTTTAAAATCCGACCGTACCCTGGGCGCCGTATTGAAAATGTTGGACAGCCGGCGGACGGCTTTGGTCAAATCATAAGTTATGGCAGATCGTATCGCGGATTGCGCCGATCTGCTGGCGGACTTGCGCGGCAGCGGCCGGCAATTGCAATACCTACCCATTGATCTACGCCCCCGTACCGAGGACGAAGCCTACCAGATACAGCTAGCCCTGCATGAGCGTTTGTCCACCGCCGGGCACGGGGCCCGCGTCGGCTGGAAGATCGGCTGCACCACCAAGGTGATGCAGGAATTTCTAAATATCCCCGCACCGTGCGCCGGCGGCATCTTCGAGCGCGGCCTGTGGCAGAGCCCGGCCAGCTATGATTTCGAGGCATTGCGCAAACCGGGCGTGGAGTGTGAGATCGCAGTCCGCCTGGCCAGGGGGGTGCCGATATCCGGCGCGCCATTTGATCAAACCAGCATTACCCCCTACGTGGGATCTGTCATGGCCGCCATGGAAGTGATCGAGGAGCGCTTTTTCGACTTCCACGACGAGGCGGTGGATGCGCCGACCCTGATCGCTGATGATTTCTTTCACCTGGGCGCCGTCTTGGGGCAGGCGGTGCCGGCAACAGAGGCCTTGGATCTGGCTTCGCTCGGCGGGCAGACCTGGATCGCGGATCAGTCGATGGGCACGGGCCTTGGCGCCGATGTCATGGGCCATCCCTATGCCGCCCTGGCCTGGCTGGCCAACCATCTGGCGCAGTATGATATTGGCTTGGCGGCGGAGGACGTGGTTCTGACCGGCTCCATCGTGACCACGAAATATCCCACCGCGCCATCACGGGCGGTCACGGAAATCGCCGACCTGGGCCGGGCGGTCTGCAATTTCGCCTAGTATGCGCCGGTCATCGCCATTCCTTGGTGTTTCGGCAACTTTCTATTCATGACTTGCTGGCATGATGGCGCCATGTTTCAATTAACCTGAGGGTACCCTTGTTTGATGGCGAGGGCTGAATGGTTGTGACGGCAGGCAACGAAAAGGCTGAAGAAATTCACCCAATCGAAACGGAGAAGATGGATCAGGCGATCTGTATCTTCTCCGCCGACGGCAGCCTGTTGTATTTCAACAAGGAGTTTCTTGAATTCCTGAGCTTGCCCGAAAGTGTCGTTTTTGTCGGCGCGCGGCGTGGGGACATCATCGAATATCTCGCCGGACGGGGTGATTTCGGCCCCGGCGATGTCCAGCAATTGGTTGCCGAACGCCTGCACTTCTATGACCACAACACGGCATGCCGTTACCAACGTCGGACCCCCACGGGGCGTTTCCTGGATTTTCGCCAGCAGATCACACCGGACGGCCAGATCATTACCACCTATACCGATATAACCGCGGCCCACCGCCTGGAAGCCGCGGTTGGCACCATTGCCGATGCGGTTTCCCGTTCCGTCGGGCGGGGCTATTTGCAGAACTTGGCCAATGCCCTCTCGCGCGCTCTTGACCTGCAGTGGGTGATCATCGGCATGGCCGATGACTGCGAGGCCGAAAACATCGAGACCCTGGCCGCCAGCCGCAATGGCGAGACCGTTGAGAGTATAAGTTATCGTCTGCAAGGCAGCCCCTGCGCTAATGTTATCGACCAGGAAATTTGCGTGATCCCTAGTAAGGCGCACCAGCTGTTCCCGAATGACAAGACCCTGGTTGAACTTGGTATCGAAAGCTATATCGGCGCGCCGCTGTTCGATGCCGACGGCAAGTCATTGGGGATTTTGGCGGCCTTCGATCCAAATCCCCTGGAAGGCGAATCTATTGCCAAATCGGTGCTGGAGATCTTTGCCTCGCGCGCGGCGGCGGAAATGAACCGGCTGAAAACTTTCGAGGAACTGCGAACCAGCGAGCGCCGGTTCCGCGACTTTGCCGAGATCGGCTCCGATTGGCTTTGGGAACTGGACGCGGACCTGTGTTTCAGCTGGGTCTCCGACAATGTCGAATCCATCGTTGGTCAGCCGGCGGAATATTACATTGGCAAGAGCCGCGATGACGTGCTCGCCGCGGAGAACAACCCGGATGTATGGGCCGAACATATGGCCGACCTGCGGGCCCGTAGGCCATTTAGGGACGTGCACATCCGCCGGGTATTTCCCAATGGCCGAGAGATATGGATCCGAAGCAGCGGCAACCCGGTGTTTGACGAAGATGGCTTGTTCAAAGGCTATTTCTGCGCCAGCGCGGACGTCACCGAGCAAATGGCCGTTCGGCGGGAAGCGCAATCCGCCAGCGAGCGCCTGGCAGAGGCCATTGGCGGCGCCAATGATCCCGTGGCGCTGTACGATGCCGAAGACCGCTTGGTCATTTGCAACGATGCCTATGGCGATATGCTACCGACCCTGGCCGGAAAATTGCGCCCCGGCATAACATTTCAGGAGGTCGCCGCCGCGTTCGCCGGCGACACCGGCGGTCCCGCGCCCTATGACCTTGAAGCCCGAATAACAGAGCATCGTGAAGCACGCCGGCCGCGTGAGTTTTCACTGGCCGATGGCCGGTGGTTCCTGGTCAATGACAAGCGCCTGTCCGACGGCGGCACCATCGTTGTTGTCACGGACATCACCGAGCGCAAGGCAACGGAACAGCGCGCGGTTGACAGCGAAGAACGCCTGCGCGCCATGTTGGAGGCAGCGCCCGTGCCATTGGGGGTCATCTCCGAGCGGCGCTTTGTCTATGCCAATGCATTGGCCAATGACACGTTCGGTGTCGAGAACGGCTCTCTCGTCGGTCGAGACATCACGGAATTTTATGACAATGCTGACGAGTATCAGAAAGTAATGGATGAAGTTGCCCGTGCTGGGCACGTTTCAAACTTTGAAGTGCGTCTGCGCCGGTTGGACGGCACGCCGTTTTGGGCAGCACTAAGCGCCAGCCCCGCTGAATACGACGGCAAGCCGGCGGTGCTTTCCGGCCTCGCGGATATCACCGAGCGCAAACAGGCCGAGGTGGAACTGCGAGAGGCAAAGGAGCGGGCCGAGGATGCCAACCGCGCCAAGTCGCGTTTTCTGGCCAGTGTCAGTCACGAACTGCGCACGCCGTTGAATGCGATCATCGGCTTTTCCGAAATAATCGGAACCGAGATGTTCGGCGCGATCGAAAATTCCACCTATGTGCAATACGGCAAGGACATCCAGCTTAGCGGCCAATTGCTGCTGGGTTTGATCAGCGATATCCTGGATCTAAGTCAAATCGATGCGGAAGAAATGACCTTGCGGGAAGGATCCGAGGATCTGCGCCACCTCGTTGATGAGTGCGTGCGCATGTTTGGGGAACGTGCCGGCGCGTTGGATACCGAGATTTCCGTCGATTTGTCCGGCGCGCCGCGAACCATCAACGTTGATGGCCGGCGTTTGAAACAGATCCTGGTCAATCTGCTCGGCAATGCGATCAAGTTCACGCCGGCCGGGGGCTATATCAAGGTCGGGGCCGAATTGACCCCGGACGGCGACTTGATGCTGGAGATCCAAGACAGTGGTATCGGCATGGCCGAGACGGATATTGACCGGGCGCTGGAGCCATTCAGTCAATTGGATACCAATTCACTGTCAGGACAGGAAGGCGTTGGCCTGGGTCTATCCATAGCCAGCCGGCTGACCGCATTGCACGGCGGCCGTCTGCAAATACGCAGCGAGCTCGGCATTGGCACCCGGGCCCAGATTTTGTTGCCCGCCGACCGTATACTTGATCGCGGTACCAGCCCGGAATTTCTCGACGCATAGAAGTAAGCGCTCCCAGGCGTGGTGGTATATGCTTTCCCGATTGACGGCGATCATGAGGGCGGCGGTATGCGGAACAGCGAAACACGAATTTTGACCACCCACGCGGGCAGTTTACCCCGGCCGGGAGAGCTGCGCCGACTGCTGGCGGCGGGCGAGGCGGGGGCAGGAGACGAACTGGATCAAGCCATCGAAAGCGCTACCGTCGAGGCCTTGGATAAACAGCTCGCCGCCGGTCTGGACGTGGTCAACGACGGCGAGATGGGGCGGGAAAGCTTCTTTACCTATGTGCGCTATCGCATGACTGGTTTTGGCGGCCACAGCGACCGCAAGCTAATGGCGGATATGACCATGTACGAGGGTTACCGCAAAAAGCTGTTGTCAATGACGACTGAGGAAAACCGAGTGTCGTTGATGAAGGCGCCCAAGGCGGTGGCGCCGGTCAGTTACCGCGACAGTGCCGCCATTGATCGGGAATGCGCCCGTATAAATGGCTTGCTGCGGCAGCGGAATGTTGCCGAGGCCTTCATGACGGCGCCCTCGCCGGGAATTATCGCCGCCGCCATGCAGAACGATCACTACCCAGATATAGAAAGCTATATTGATGCTCTGGCCACTGCCCTGTCGGTGGAATATCACGCTATCGTCGACGCGGGCTTGTTGTTGCAGATTGATGCGCCTGATTTGGCCATGGAGCGCCACGCCCTGTTTCAGGGGCAGCCCGTGGAGGCCTTTCTGAAATTCGCCAACTGTGTCATGGCCGCGATCAACCGGGCCCTGGCCGATATTCCCCGCGATCGGGTGCGCCTGCATGTCTGTTGGGGCAATTACGAAGGCCCGCATGTCTTTGATGTGCCATTGGAGGAGATCTGGCCGACCATCGCCCAGGCCCGCGCGCAAGGCCTGTTGCTATCCATGGCCAATCCCCGGCACGAGCATGAATATCATTGCTTTGAAGAGTTTGATTTGCCCACCGATGGTATTCTGATTGCCGGTGTGATCGACACCACGACGAATTATGTGGAACATCCCCGCACCGTGGCCGACCGGATCCGCCGTATCGCCGGCGCCGTGGGCGATCCAACCCGGATCATCGCTGGTACCGATTGCGGCTTTGAAACCGCCGCCGGCTTTGTCGCCGTGGACGAGCAGATTACCTGGGACAAGCTGGAAGCCTTGGCCGAAGGCGCAGCCCTGGCCTCGCAAACCCTTTTCGTTCGCTAGAACTTTAACGTTCCTGATTTTGGAGTAGCCATCATGCCGCAAAGCCAACCGGTCACCGAAAGGCCGACCACCGTACGTCTGCAAAAAATGTCCTGGGCCTTCACCCAATCAGCGGTTCTGTTCGGCGCCATTGAAGTCGGCTTCTTCACCGCCGTGGCCAACAACGGCAGCAGCGATGAAGCCATCGCCGATGCCTTGGGACTGACCCTGCCAAATACCCAGCGCATGCTCGTCGCCCTGTTGACGCTGGAGCTGATTGAACGGGATGGCGAGGGTTTTCGCAATGCGCCCGATGTGGAACGCTTTTTGGTTCAGGAGCGGCCCAGCTATGCCGGGGCTTGGGTGCATTGGTTCCATCACCAGTGGGGTGCCTGGGGTGAATTGGGCGAACGGGTCGCGGCCAGCGACGAGGAGAAAAACCTCGGCTTTTATACCGAGGGCTTCACCGTTGAACACGCCCGGCGCTATCACCAGGCCACGGGCAGTGTCGGCATGGGGGCGGCGCGGAAGTTCCTGCGCGAGGTGGACTTGAGCGGCCGGCGCAAAATTCTCGATCTGGGCGGTGGCTCCGGTGCTTATTCGATCCAGGCCGCCAAGCAGTTTCCCGAGATAGAGGCGGTGGTGCTGGACTTGCCGGAAGTCGTGGTGATCTCCCGCGAGTTTATTGCCGAGCATGGCGTCGCGGACCGGGTCACGGCGGAGGCATGCGACTTCACCGCCGATGCGTTTCCCACCGGCGCCGATGTCATCTTGATGAATTCAAACCTGCCGCAATATTCCGGTGCGGTCATCCAGGGCGTGGTGCAAAAGGCGTTTGATGCCCTGGAACCGGGCGGCGAGATGCATATCTGTGGCGAGATGGTCAACGAGGACTGGAGTGGCCCCCTGATCCCCGCCATGTGCGCCATGCACGGCGCTCTGTTCAGCTCCACCGCCCTGCCGCACACGCCCTCCGACTGCATCGGTTATTTCGAGGCGGCGGGCTTTACGGATGTCCATGTGCGGGAGTTCATCCCCGATATCCTGCAACATATCACCGGCCGCAAACCAACATGAAATTGGCCTTCGCGGCATGCTTCAAGGCCGAGCGCGGATCAGGGCGTCACCGGCGATCACGCCTTGGCCTTCCGCCAGCACGAACAGCGGATTGATATCAAGCTCGTCAAGGCGCCCCGACCAGTCTTCCGCGAAAGCCGAAAGCGCCAGCAAGGTTTCGAGCAGCGCCGACACATCGCCCCGGGCGCCGTTGCGGAACCCGGTCAGCAGGCGATGGCAACGCAGCTTTTGCAAGACGTGCCGGATTTGCACCGAAGTTGCCGGCAGCAGCAAGCTGACGGTGTCGTCGAGTAATTCGACCAGGATGCCGCCGGCGCCGAGGGTCATGGTCAGGCCGAACACGGGATCGCGATGAATGCCGGCGATCATCTCCAAAACGGCGCCGTCGATCATTTCCTCGATCAGGAAATGTTCGACCATAATATCACCATTGTGGTTGGCGATATTCTTTTGGATCGACGTCATGGCGGCGATCACGGCGGCCTCGTCGGCGGCACCGAGGACCACCGCGCCGGCCTCGGTCTTATGCACCAAGGCGTCGTGCACGGCCTTCACGGCCACGGGATATGCCAGGCCGGACATGTCCGGCTTGTGGATCTGTAGAAGCCGCCGATCCGGCATCGCAATCGCGAAGCCGGCCAGTATCTCTTTCGCGTCCCATTCGTTGTAGGTCCGCGCGGTGCTTTCGTGCTCATGCTCCAAACCAAGGGTCATTGGTGCCGGTTCCGCTGCCAGGGCGGCTAGGGCGGTATCACGCTTACTTAACGCCCCGATGGCGGCCAGGGCCGCATCCAGTCCCAGCAACGGCGCGATGCCTTGCGCGATAAGTCGCCGCCGCATTTCTTCCGGCATGGATTCGGGCAGCACGCAGGCGACCGCCACATCGACGTCCGCACCAACACCCGGGGCATCCCGGGCCGCCAGCAAGGCCCGCTGCGTGGCCGCCACCGCCTCGGCGAAGGCCGGCGCGGCATCAATGGTTGGCGGGTGCTCGATAATCAGCAACGCGGCGTCATAGTTCTCACGCAGCATTTCCATGAAGACCGGCGTCAACGATGCCTCGTCGCCCCATAGAAGATTGCTATAGTCCAACGGATTGGAGACATGCGCCGCCATCGGCAGCAGTTCCCGCAAGCGTGTGCTCTGATCCATCGTCGGCGGGCTCAAGGTCAGCCCGGCGGTGGCGGCATGATCGGCCGCCAATTCACAATCGCCCCCCGATGTCGACACGACGGCCAAACGCCGGTTCGGCGTGGATTGCCACATGGTGGCCAATTTCAGGCATTCGGTCATGGCCGGTATGGTCTCGACCTGGATGATGCCCAAACGCTCGAACAGGGCATCGTACAATGCCGCCGATCCCGCCAGGGTGGCCGTGTGGCTCATCGCCAGCTCCGCGCCGAGGGGGGATTGGCCAACCTTGCAGGCAACGAGCGGTTTGTCGTTAGCAAGCGCCTTGCCCGCTGCTGCCGCAAAGGCATCGACGTCTGGAATGCCTTCCATGAAAAGACCGATGGCGCTGACGCCTGGATCGTCGGCCATTTGGGCGATGAAGTCGGCCATGCTGACTACCCACTGATTGCCGACACTGATGATATAGCTGAATGGCAGCGAACGCTGGCTGATCGAGAGATTGATGCAGAGATTGCCGCTCTGCGCCAGGATGGCGATACCTTTCGTTTGGCGTTGCAGAGGATGCCGCGTTGGCCACAGGCTGCCGCCATTCAGGCAATTGATCAGGCCGTAGCAGTTCGGACCGACCAGGGCCATTTCGCCCGCCGCGCGGCGTATCTGTTCTGGATCATCAAAGCCGTCCGCATAGGCAATCGCGCCGCCCGCGCCCATGGCCGATAGCGCCGAAACCGTTTGCAGTGACTGCGCCGGGGAAAGGCCGATAAAGGCGGCATCGGGGGCAATGGGCAGATCGGCGATATCGGCCAATACCGTCGCGCCCCCCATGCCTTCAAGCCGGGGGTTGATGATGAAGACGTCGCCGGAAAATCCCGCCTCCAGGCTGGCCTGGGCAGCGTTGCGGGCCGCGCGCCCGCCGACTGCGGCGATGCTGCGCGGCGCCAACAGGCGTTTCAGGTTATTGCCGCGCTTATCCACGATACGCCCGCAAGGTATCGCGGGAGATGGCGTTGATCAGCGCCTGTTGTTCAAAGCTAGGGGAAAAATCCATGGCTGTGCTCCAACGGCGGCGACGTCACTTGCCTTGAAAATTCGGCGCCCGGCGTTCCGTCGCCGCCCGCAGCCCTTCGCGGTGATCGGCGGTGCGTGCGCAGGCCTTGCCGGCCACGCTCTCCAGCGCCAATTGCGTACCAAGGTCATTGTCCTGGGATAGATGAAACAGCCGCTTTGCATGGCCGATGGCCACCGTGGGGCCCGAGGCCAATTGCTGGGCGAAGGCCATAATCGACGTCTCCAGTGCATCTCTATCATGTAGTTCGGAGATTAAGCCCTTGGCCAAGGCCATCTCGCCATTCCAGACTTCGCCGGTGTAGGCAAAGCGTTTGGCGGCTTCTAAACCGATGATACGCGGCATCAGCCAGGAGCCGCCGCAGTCGGGCGGATAGCCGATATTTGTGTAGGCGCAGATGAACTTGGAGCGGGCCGTTGCCAGGCGGAAATCACAGGCCAGCGCCAGATCCAGCCCGGCGCCCACGGCGGCGCCGTCGATCATCGCCAGCGTGGGCACCGACAAGGCATGGAGTTCCTGCACCATCGCCGTTGCCTCGGCCACCCAGTCGTGTTCAGGCGGTGTCTCTTTTTTCGAGGCCCATTCATCAACATCGGCACCGGCGCAAAAGCCACGACCAGCCCCGGTCAGGACAAGGCAGCGGACACCGCTGTCATGGGCGGCATCGGCAAGCGCGGCGCGCATGGCCACCAGGGTTTCCGTGTTCAAGGCATTCAACTGGTCGGGACGGTTCAAGGTAATGACGCGCACGGCGCCCTGATCGCGGCATTCGACTACGGCCATGGCTTACGACCCTTTTTCGGAAAGCGTGTGGCGGGCGGCGGCCCGCACGAACAACAATGTTAGGAAATCCCTTTGTGAAGACAAGCTATTTATGGCGCGATGACGCCCATACGGCCGCCTTAATAGGCGCCGGCGTTCTCGGTCAATCGCCGTTGTTCAATTTCTAGGCGCCGTCAGCCTTGCCCAGCGCAGCGCTATGGTAGGCCAGATATTTGTGCTGCTTGGCAATATGGTCCGCCAGATACATGGCATCGTGCCAAACGCCATAGATGAAGGAAGAGCCCCGCCGCGACAACCATGGCAAGCCCAGGAAATAGATCCCGGGCTCGGCTGAAATACCTCGCCGGTGCTTTGGTTTACCGTCTTCGTCAAACGCGTTGACCTGCAGCCAACTGAAGTCAACGGCATAGCCGGTTGCCCAGATGATTGCGGTTATGCCGGCCTTAGCCAGATTTAATTCAAGAATTGGATCGGTCACGCAGGGTGGACTCGGATCGATTTTGCGGGCATTGGGCTCCGCCGCAAGGTTAAGACCATAGTGGGCGACATAAGCGTCGGCTTCATCCAATACCGACAGGTAGTTGGCATCCCCTTGCGCAATATTGTCCGCAAGGTCTGGTGCGAACCTTAGCACACCGTCTTTGAAATCGCTCGTCAGACCAAGGAGGGTCATTCCCCGCGCGGCAAGTTGGCGAAAGTCGATCGTAAAACCGCCATGGGCGCCACTCACCGCGATCGTGACATGTTCCTTGCCCGGCTGCACGGTCTCCGCATCCCACTTGCCCAGGATCCCTAGCCACCAGACGTAGTCACGACCGCGATAGCTGCGGGGTGGACGGTCGTGCGGGCCGACCGAGAGGTAAACACGCTTTCCCGTACGCAAGAGTTCGTCCGCGATCTGCACCCCCGAAGATCCCGCTCCGATCACCAGAACCGCGCCTTCCGGTAATTGCCCGGGATTACGGTAGTCTTTGGAATGGATCTGCATAATTCCAAGGTCCTTGGGAAGAATAGCGGGTGTGATAGGGCGCTGGAAGGGACCGGTGGCGGCGACCACGTTGACGGCTTCGATCAAACCTTCCGACGTTTCGACACGGAAGCCGGGCCGGCCAATATTGCTTTGCACAGTCGTGACTGCAACGCCGCAGCGGATGGGGGCGGCGATTTTTTCCGCGTAGGCGACCAAATAGTCCGCAACCATTTCCTTGTGGGCAAAGGCATCGGGATCGATTTCGGAGAATTCCAAGCCTGGAAATCTGTCATGCCAGGCTGGACCATTGGCGACCAAAGAATCCCATCTTTCCGAGCGCCATCGTTCGGCAATTTGGTGCCGCTCCAGGACCAGGTGAGAAACGCCGCAGTTGCTCAGGTGCTCGCTCATGGCCAAGCCGGCCTGGCCGCCGCCAACAACGAGAGTATCCACTTGTTCAATCGACATGTCCGGGTCCCCTTCTGGCATTCCAAGGTTCACTATGAGCTCAAACGCCAGCCTGACTGTAAATCAGTGATGCCCATAGGGCAGGCCAGAAGAATAGCGGCCTGCGTCATTGGAATCCATGCCCGCCATTCATGGAGTCCCTGCGCATGCCGCGTTAGACGTCGAATGAGGGGACTGGCAAGCCGGCGAACGGGTGATGGGGGACCTTTCGATCCGCCAACAACTTCGATCAAAGTCGCCGCGGGCCCAGCGCCAAATCAGCTCTGGGGCGTTGTGCTGTTCTGAGTTTTTGGATCAAAGATCCCGCCGCCGAGGTGGGCATGCCCCCATCCCATGATTTGCAGCAGTAGAGGCTCCAATGACCGCCCTGTCTCGGTCAAATGGTAGGCATGGCGAACCGGTCTGTCCTGGTACGGTTGGCGATCCACCAGCCCCCAGTGCATTAGTTTTTTCAGACGCTGTGAGAGAATATTCGTTGGGATATGCTCTTCACTCTCCTGCAACACCTGGAATGTGTGCTTCCCGTGCCACATCAGGTCTCGGATGATGAGGAGCGTCCATTTATCGCCCACCAGCTCCAAAGTACGGGCGATGGAACACCGTGATCTGAAGCTGTGATCAGCTTTTCGCAGGACCGGTTTCTGCATGTCATCCACCACCATCGAAAATCATCTGACCATGTACCTAACATAGTCACTTGCATTTTTAAAGTTTAGTATTTATCTAGTCACTTGCATTTTTAAAGTCACAAGATGCAATGCCAGGAAATCCAAGGATAAATGCCATGAACAAGATCTTCTTCGCGCATTTTGCGGCAGCCATTGCCGCCCTGAGTGCGGGCGGAGCCGTCGTTGCGACCCGCTTTGTCATGGGCGAAACCGATCCGGTGTCCCTGGCGCTTTATCGTAATATCGTCGCCATCATTTGCTTTGGACCGGTGCTGCCGTTCATCTGGCCAAAACAGCGCATACCCCTTAGCGAATATGGCAAAATCGCGATGCTCGGCATTCTGTTTTTCTGCCTGTTTCCATGGGCGTTCAATGCATCCCTACAATATATTCCAGCCGCGCGCGGCGCTGTTGGCCTGGCTACCATACCCATACAGACGCTGCTCGTGGCGGTCATGTTTGGCCGGGAAAATCTGACTTTGGCAAAGCTAATTGCCGTTGGCCTGGCATTCACGGGTATCGCGTTCGTTTTCGGTGCGGCAGCGGTCGATGTAACCAGTTCCAAATACCTAATTGGCGACGGTTTAATGCTGCTTGGCGTATTCTGCGCCGCAATCTACTCGGTCTTTGGCCGGAGCACCCTAATGCGCCACGGGCCGCTGTTCGTTACGGCCATGGCAATGGTGTTCGCGGCGTTGGCGCTTCTGCCGCTGACTTACTTCCACTCTGGCATTGTTGGCGTTCCAGTTCTCAGCAAGCAAGGCTGGCTGGCAGTTTTGTTTCTTGGATCAGTTTCCGGGGCAATCCAATTTTCGCTATTCACTTGGGCGTTACGTTGGCTTCCTGCTACGACCACGGTCCTCTACCTGACGCTGAGCCCCATAACCGCGATGTTGCTCGGCGTTTTCCTGATTGGTGAAACAATCACTTTTGTGCTGGTTGCTGGACTAATGTTCGTTTTGACGGGCATCTTGATCGGCAGCGGTGCGCTGTCTGGTTTAACCACAAAAATAGCAGACCGGTGGTCCTGCCGCCTATTCGGGCGGCGGCTATGGCGCCGTTCGTAATTTGCCCAAAGGGGCCAACGGCTTCACGACGATCGGCCTTACCTCTAGCTTCGCGGGGACTGCGCTGAAAAGCAAAGTACTGCGTTTAACCAAACCTGTTCAACAAAACCTGTTCAACAAAACCATCGCATCTTGGCCGTACAACACAGCTTTGGGACGCGGTGGCAACGGCAGCTGAAACCGGAAAAATACCGGCGCATTTTCGCTGCACCCAAATGGTCCTGCGGCCAAAGGTCGTCACCAACACTCAAAACCAAGTGCCTCGGCTGCTACTTGCGCGAACAAACCGAATGCCGGTTCATCATCGACCACCAACAGGTGTTTCTTCCGTTGCTGCTTCGTCATCAGCCAAAGCCGCGTGAATAGCCGCCGTCAAAGCCGCAAAGTCATAGGGCTTGGCCAGCAATTGTACGCCCGGTTCAAGCCGGCCATCATGAGTGAGGGCATTCTCGGCGTAGCCCGAGCAGAACAGCACCTTCAGGTCTGGATACTTGGCCCGGGCATCATTGGCAATTTCGGGCCCGGACGCGCCGCCTGGCAGAACCACGTCGCAGAAAAGCAGGTCCACTATTTCATCGCCATCGAGAATGGCCATAGTCGACGCCGCGTCTTCGGCCTCCAGCGCGGCATAACCGAGGCTTTCCAGCATGCCAACCACTGTCTGGCGTAGGTGGAGGTCATCCTCCAGCACGAGAATGACTTGCCCGTTGCCCTGCGGCGGTTCCTCGGGATGATCATGTTTATTTTCAACAATATCATCGACTGTTTCCGATATTGGTAAATACAAGCGCACAATCGTACCGGCGCCGACTTCGCTGGAGATATCGATATGCCCATCTGATTGCCGGATAAACCCTTGCACCATGCTTAAGCCAAGACCACTACCCTTGCCGAATTCCTTTGTCGTAAAGAAAGGATCGAATACCTGATCCAGGGTTTCCTGATCCATGCCTGTGCCGGTGTCACTGATTTCAATAAGGCAATAACGCCCCGGTAAAATCGCTTCGCCCTGCAACACTATTCCGTTGCCGAATTCATGATCAGCCGTGGTAATCGTTAGCACGCCGCCATCCACCATGGCGTCACGGGCATTGATCGCCAAATTAAGGAGTGCATTTTCCAGCTGTGACGCATCTACCATCACCGGAATTCCATCCTGCAATTCGAAACGCAGTTCAATGGCTTCGCTTATTGTTCGGCGCAGCATGTCCTGTAGGCCAATGATCATGCTGGCAACGGCAACCGACCGCGGCTGCAGCGGTTGGGTGCGGGCGAACGCCAGCAGACGGTGGGTCAGAGCGGCGCCCCGCTCAACGGCGGCGAGGCTCTGACGCAGATGTTCCTGATCCTGGCCCGCCAATGCAGCATCGCGCTCGATCAGCTGCAGGTTGCCCATGACAATACCTAGAAGATTGTTGAAGTCGTGAGCTATGCCGCCTGTCAATTGGCCAACCGCCTCCATTTTTTGCGCATGACGCAGTTGCTCCTCTTGTTTTACGGACTCCGTGATGTCAATCCAGATGACGAGCGTGCTGCCGTCAGGCGTGCGATGTTCGCGCATTTCATGCCAACTGTCTGGGCTGCCCCTACCCTGCACCACAAGGACGCCTTCCGGATCGCGGTGACGCTTCATGCGTTCCCGTATCCATTGCTCTTCCCGGTCCTTGGCATCCGGGACAACGCCGTGCGTCACGGCCGCGCGGACGAATTCCTCAAATGTGGCGCCGGCAAAATCCTGACCATACAGACTTTGGCGATGCTGGCGGGCGATGTCGTTTTGATAGATCAGGCGGTCATCGCTGTCATAAAGATCGACACTGTTTGGCATGCTGTCGAGCGCATCCAAAAAACGCCGGTTGGCCTGGTCCGCCACCTCCCTGGCCTCGACCTCATCAGTGATGTCAGTGCTACTCCCGCGATAGCCTAGAAAGGCGCCGTGCTCATCGAATATCGGGATGCCTCCAGAACGGGTCCAGTGTTTTCGACCATCGGCGTATGTTCGCGAAGACACTAGATTCCGGTAGGGTTTTCGCTTGGCAACATCTTCGCGAGGGTCGTTCCCGCCGACCGGCCGTTCGAAAACCCGACCCATGTCCTCCGACGTCTTGCCGATAACGGAATCCCGCAGATCTCCGGTAATCTCATAAAACCGATCGGAGAGATAAGTAAAGCGGCCCTCGGCATCCCGCTCCCAAAACACATCACTCGCCGCCTCGGCAAAATTGCGAATACGCTGTTGGTTATGACGTGAAATCTTCTCAGCTTGTTTTTGTGCGGTGATATTCCGGCCTACGCCACGGTAGCCAGTAAACCCACCCTCCGCATTGTAAACCGGCTTGCCGCTAATGCTGATATCGACCATCTCGCCATTGGGCAGCATCCGGGAAAACTCAAAATTCGAGAACGGCTCCCTGGCCAGCAATTTCGCTTCGTGGGCCAGCAATTTCTCTTCGTCCATATCAAAGAGGCCGGTTTCCCGGCGCGTCTTGCCAAGGAAATCTTCTTGCTTTGTTTCGGTAATCATTCCGAAATCCGTGGAGATAAGGGAGAAACGGAGATTTTCATCCTGTTCCCAAAACCAGTCCGCAGCTACTTCCGCGAAATCCTGGAATCGTTGCTCGCTTTGGCGCAGACCTTGCTCTGTACTCTTGAGCGGCGTGATATCCATAACGGTCGCCAGCGTCGCCACCATGCCTCCCCACTGAATTAGGACTGGCTGATTTGAAAGGTAAATGAGCCTCCCATCCGAGTGGATTGCCTGAAACTCATAGGACGCGGGCGCATCGTGTCCGGAGAGACGGGCCGCAGAATACTTTCCAACCCGTCCACGATCATGCGTCGCGACCAATTCCATGTACGACGGCAAATCAAGGATGTGGCTTGGCTGAGCATACCCGAATATTCTTGCAAGAGCCTTGTTCGCATACACAACTTTATCGTTTATGAAAATCAGAATGCCTGCCCCGACGGCATCTAAAAGATCTGTATCTCCATCTTTCATTTTCCATATACCTCTACACTCTTATCTAATGAGACTTATAAAAAATGGGCCTCCTATAAAATATTCTTTGGACCTACTTGACGGATGTCAACGGCAGAGCGAAATGGCCGCTTATTGCAACAGGAGGCCATCCACATGGTCACTAAATCAGTTTTAGGATCATTTCCGGTGTTCCCCCGATATCGAGTATCGGCTGTTGCTTACCGCATGATCCTTGCTGCGCCGATCCGCAATCGGATCTTTTCCTTCGCCGCCATGCCGTACTAAGACCCAGCAAAGCGGCCGCGGCCGCAGGCAATTAGATGTCGGTGCCGATCTCTTCAAATACCAAATCCAAGTTAGGAATTATAGCCTGTCTGACGCCACGAAACTGGACCAGCCCATCTTCTTCGAGTTGCCGGGTGGTGCGTGAAATAGTCTCCGGAGCGGCACCGACCAATGCAGCCAGATCCCGGCGCGCGACTGGAATATCAAAAACATGCCCAACTTCCGGGTCGAGATGACCATACCGTTCATAGAATATCATTAGAACGTGTAGCAACCGTGCTTTGACACCAATTGTTTGTACTTCGATGAAGGAATCTTCCAAGTCCTGGGCATCTTTTAAGCTGCGCCTGAGGAAGCGTTGGCCGACAGACGGCGAGTTCTCGATCAATTGCTGCACGATCGATTTGTTTATAAAGCAGACATGGCTGTCTTGAAGGACTTCCGCCGAATTGCGAAATGGTCTTTTTGATAGTAGCTCTTGATAGCCAACTGTTGTGCCCGGATGGCTTAGGCGTACCAAAATTGAATGGCCTTCCGCATCTAAACGACGCTCGCCCACCAGTCCTTCCTTTATGCAGTATATGCCTTCGCTCTCGTCACCTTGGTTGAAGAGAATTTCGCCAGGCTTCAACATTCGGTCATGCTTGTGGCGATTGACCAATTCCAGGTGTTCGAGTTCCAGGTTTCGCCATTCCGTCAATTGTCGCCTTGGGCACGTCACACAGCTATTTGGCCCATGTTCATCGGCCATAAATATTCTCCCCATACGCCATCGAACGCAGTAATCCCGTGCCAGCAACATCTTGATCAACATCAATGATGCGTGTGGCAGGGTAGCGTAATGATCAGGCCATCCGCAAGAAGCATGCGAGAGGATATTTTGGCGCCCCGTCGGAAGAATGCTGAAGAGGCCGCAAGTTTGATGATCAAACGCTATGGTCGATCAGCTTTGCATCAGATAGATCAGCGTATTGAAGAGCTTCGGTCCCATGGCGAGGGCGAAGCCCTCGAATTATGGCGTGAAATTAGAACAACCGCCGAATTCTTATTGAATACGACCCTAAGCGGCGACTCGAACTAGGGCGATTGTTGCAATCGCGCCTGCCCAGTAAAGGCCGCTTGTGGCCCACACCGCTGATAATGCCCGAAACATTGATGGGGCAGGGAAACCCGATGGCGCACCTCTGCTGGCACTGCGCATTAGCGTTTTCTAACGGTCCGGAATGGGCACATTCGTCGCATACAGCGGCACACAGATCATTGCCGCCATTATCCCGATGGGGAGCCGAGATAGAGCGGGCGAAACAACCATATTGGTCTTAGGCGAATTCTAGCCTCTACACCGTATCGACCGTGTCTTTCGCCGCCGCCGCCGTCGCGCCGGCGACCTTGCGCAAGGTATTCATCTCGTTTTGGATAACCCGTTGCAGCATCCGTCCATCGGTCGAATGGAGAACAAAACGAGCGCCTAGCTTGATCGCCTTACTCGAGGTTTCTATGGTTTGCTGGTGCACCATCACCGGAATGTTGCGCGCGGCGCAGCGCTTTATGATGTCTTCGATCACACGTAAATATTTCTTGTTTGAATAGTCGTCTGGAATACCCAGCGACGTGGACATATCATTCGGTCCAATGAAAACGCCGTCGATACCCCGAACGTTCAAAATCGCATCCAAATTCCGGTAGGCCGGTTCGGACTCGATGCCGATAATGACGAAGGACTCCTTGCGCCTGTTTTGCAGATACTTTCTGGTCTCCTTGCTGGGTAGTTCGTTTTTTTCAACGGCGCGGCGCAAATACTCGCCTTTTAACGGATGCCATTTCGCCGTTGCCGCGACCGCCTGGACTTCCTCTACCGTCTCGCAATAGGGCACCAGAACACCAGCCGTGCCCGCGTCCAACGCCATGGCGACCCATTCAGCTTTTGGCACCGGAACGCGGACAATCGGCGTGATGTCCGCGCGCGTCAGCATCCCGGTGAGCTGTTGAATTTCGGTGCGGTCCCGCGACCCGTGTTCGGAATCGATAATCGCGTAATCCAGCGTGCTGCCGGCCAGTACCTGTTCAAACCGCGTCGAAGCCATTTGGGACAGCATGCAGCCGAACACATGTCCGCCTGATTTTAATGTACGTCTGAGTTTGGCCGGGTTCATAGCTCACCTCGTCAAGTTGATCGGTACGTTGTAATAGCCGACTTGCGCCGGTCATGCCAACGCTATCCCCTCTCGAATTAGTCCTGCGCAACCATGCGGGTTTGCAATTCCGCTTGGCCCATGTCGCGGTTATGATCAAGATAACGGCCGTGGGAATGCTCCCGCGGCCAACGCTAGCGGAGAGCGTGGGTGGAATATTGAAACCCGAGTGCGAGGTGGGCTGAACATGAAATTGGGACTTTTGACCGCGCCGTTCCCTGATACGGACCTTATGGTGATCGCCGACTGGACGGCGGCCGTGGGTCTGTCCGCACTGGAGATCGCCTGCTGGCCTGCGGGCGGCGGCGAGACGCGGCGCTATGCCGGCACTTCGCATATTGACGTCGGCGGCCTGAGCGGGGAGCAAGGCGGCGAGATCGTCAGCGCGCTGGCCGCAAAAGGCATCGAGATTTCGGGCCTTGGGTATTATCCCAATCCGCTGCACAACGATGCCGCCCACGGCGACGAGGTAATCGGACATCTCAAGAAGGTGATCACTGCCGCGGCACTGATGGGTGTGCCCGTGGTCAACACGTTCATCGGCGGCGACGGCACATTGAACCTGGACGAGAATTGGGCCCGGGCAACGGACATTTTTCCGCCGATCATCGCGCATGCCAGAGACTTGGGCGTGACGCTTGCCTTCGAAAACTGCCCAATGATCTTCAGCTACGACGAATGGCCGGGCGGGCACAATATTGCCTATTCTCCCAAGATCTGGCGGCGCATATTCGCGGAATGGGGCGATGCGGTGGGTATGAATTTTGATCCCAGCCATCTGGTCTGGCAGATGATCGACCAGGATCGTTTCATCGCCGAATTCGGCCCACGGATGGTGCATGTACATGCCAAAGACGTGATGATCGATCAGGATGGACTATACGAAAATGGCGTGATGTCAGCGGGCATGGGCTGGCAGGTTCCACGTATGCCCGGACTGGGCGACGTCAACTGGAGCAAGTTTTTCTCGGGCCTTTACCGCGTTGGCTATGACGGCGCGGTCATCATCGAGCACGAAGACCAAAATTTCGAAGGTACTGACGAAAGGATCAAGCGCGGATTTCTTCTGGCACGGGACATTCTCGCCCCATTCGTGAAGTAGGCGACGCAATAGGCAACGACGCAATAGGTGACGGATATTTCTGCAATAGACCTACAAAGTGTGGGCGCACGCATGCTCGCCGATTATTGGCAGTCACTGCCCAACATCAAATTAATTACCAGGCGCGCTTCATTCGGCCCTGCCGCCGTCAAGAATCTATTGCTGGATCGGAGCATTCACCACGGGTGAGCCTCAATGGACAGGTATTACCGCGCGATCAACCCCATGCGGCCGGCTTGATAGTCATCGAAGGCCTGCATCAGTTCCTCGCGGGTGTTCATCACGAAGGGGCCATGGCGGGCGATGGGCTCCCCTATGGGCACGCCGCCGAACAGCAGGAAGCGCGCCGGGGTTTCCGCGCCCGCGTCCAGGGTCAGATCGATGGCACCGCCGTCACCGAAGATGACCAATTGGCCTTCCTCGATAATCCGCGCCCGTGGCCCCACGGCAAGGCTGCCTTCGAACAGATACAGCGCCATCTGTTGCTCGGGCGGCATCACGGGTTTGGCCGTTGCGCCCGGTTGCATGTCCCAATCCTGCAGGGTGACCGGCACATAGGTATCGATTTTGGCGGTGACGCCATAGGCCTCGCCTGCGATCACCTTGACCGTGACCAGGCCGTCTTCGCTGTGACCCAGGGGCATCTGATCGTTGGCGATGAATTGATAGCGTTGCGCCGCCATCTTGTGTGCCGCCGGCAGGTTGAGCCAGATCTGAAAGGAGTGCGCCCGTCCCCCGCGTTCATGCATGGCGGGGCTGGGCATTTCCGAATGTACGATGCCCGAACCCGCCGTCATCCATTGCACATCGCCGGGGCGCATGATCTGGCTGTCGCCGGCGGAATCTTCGTGCAGCTTTTCGCCCGAGAGCAGATAACTAATGGTTTCGAAACCGCGATGGGGATGGTCCGGCGCGCCCTGGGCCTCGCCGGGCGGCCAGTCTATGGGCCCAACCTCGTCCAGCATCAAAAACGGGTCCAGATTATCCAGCTGTGCTGTCGGGAACGGCCGCCGCACAGGAAATCCCGCACCCTCCACGGTCCTTTGCGCCGTGATGACGTCCAGGATGTCCCTATGCTTCATGGTCATGTGCTATTTGGTATCCACCTTGGTCCACTCGGGCTTGTAATAGGGCCAGACATCGCCCCACATTTGTTGCCCGCCATCCACGGTCAGAACCTCGCCGGTGATGAATTTGCCCGAAGGTGCGGCCATATAGACCACCGCCTCGGCGATATCCATGGCGTCGCCCGAATGCAGCATGGGGTTAGAGACTTCGTAGCGCACCGCGGCATCGGGTGGATACAGCGAAAACGCCTCCGTTTCGCAACAGCCGGGCGCGACGCAGTTGACGCGGATGTTCAGCGGCGCCCATTCCACGGCCACGGTCTTGGACAGATAGATCACCCCGGCGCGGGCGGCGCAGCTATGGGCCATGTCGGTCAAACCACGCCAGATATCGGCGACGATATTGATGATCGAGCCCGCCTGTCCGCGATCGCGCCATTGCAGGGCGGCGGCCTGCATCATGTACCAGGTGCCGTTCAGGTTGGTATCGACCACCGCGTTCCAGCCCTTGGGCGTGATGTCCAGGGCGGGCAGGGGGAATTGACCGCCGGCGTTATTGACCAGCACATCCAGCTGGCCATGGTTTTCGAAGACATCAGCGATCATGGCGTTGACCTCGTCCGGGTCGCGGATGGTCAATTGATAGGTATCACAGCGCCCGCCAAGGTTTTCGATATGGGCCTTGGCATTGGCCAGGCGGTCGGGATTACGGCCGCACAGCACCAGCGTTCCGCCCAGGCGGGCAAAGGCATAGGCGATGGCCTTGCCCAGGCCGCTGCCGCCGCCTGTTACCAGGGCGACCTTGCCCGCGAACAAATCAGGCCGGTAGACCAATGGTTGCGCTAAAAGTTCTTCGTCGGTCCAGCCGAAGCTGGGGCCGGTGTCGGGTGCATCTGGGGTATCCGCGTCACTCATAACAGCCTCATGCAATCATCCGCGTCTAATTTTGACGCGCAACCACTATAGCCGCCGCTATAGCCGCCGCTATAGCCGTTTCGCGACTTCCTCCAACATCACTTCCGTGGCGCCGCCGCCGATGGGCAGCAGGCGCGCGTCCCGCGACATGCGCTCGATAGTACTCTCGCGCATATAGCCCATGCCGCCATGAAACTGTACGCAGTCATAGAGCGTCCGGTTGGCGACCTCCGCCGACATGGCTTTCAGCATGGAGACTTCGGCGACGCAGTCCTCGCCGCTCTCGTCCAGCCAGGCCACGTGATAGGCCAATTGCCGGGCCGCCTCAACCTGGGCCGCCAGCATGGCCAGGCGTTGCCGAATGCCCTGTTTGTCCCACAACTTGGCGTCAAAGGCCGTGCGTTCCTTCAGATAATCCAGGGTAATCTCCAGAGCCTTGGAGGCTTCGCCAATGGCCATGCCGGACAGTACCAGGCGTTCGTTCTGGAAATTGTCCATGATGGCGTAGAAGCCCCTGTTCTCTTCACCCAGCAAATTTTCGGCGGGAACGCGGCAATCTTCAAAAACCAGCTCGGCGGTGTCCGAGCAGCGCCAGCCGTGCTTGTCCAGCTGCCGGCTGACGGAAAAGCCCGGCGTGTTCTTTTCCACGATGAAGATCGAAATACCCCGGCTGCCCTTGACGTCCGGATCGGTACGGGCGGCGACGAAGAACAGATCGCCATGCACGCCGTTCGTGATGAACATCTTGGCGCCGTTCAGGACATAGTCATCACCATCGCGCACGGCGCGGGTGGCAAGGCCCGCCACGTCCGAGCCCGCGCCTGGTTCCGTCACGGCAACGGCGGTAATGATCTCACCCCGGCAGATGGCGGGCAGATATTTGGCCTTTTGCGCCGCGCTGCCATAGCGGGCCAGATGCGGCGAGGCCATGTCGGTGTGCACCAGCACCGTCGCGGAAAAGCCGCCAAAGGTGCCGCGTCCAAGTTCCTCGGACAAGATCAACGAGGCCATGGCGCCCAGGCCGGCGCCGCCATGTTCCTCGGGGTGGCGCATGGCCAAAAAGCCCAACGCACCCATGTGCCGCAGGACATCGCGGGGCACCATGCCGTCAGCTTCCCATGCCTCGCCATGGGGCACGACTTCCTCGGCCATGAAACGCCGCAACTGATCGCGCAGCAAACGCAATTCTTCGGTTAGATGGATGGGGTCATGCATGGCTGTTTCTCATGGCTTGTGGCGGCCTAGGACAGAGCCGCCAGAAAATCGTCAATCATGCGGGCCAGATCGTGGGTTGGTTGCCAGCCCCATTCCTCGCGCGCGCAGCTATCGTCGATGGTTTGCGAGCGGCCATGCAGCATGGGCCGCGACGGATCGGGTACGAAATCAATCTGGGCATTCTGAATTCTGGCCCGCACCGCCTCGGCCAGCTCGCCGGCGTTTGGCGTGGGTTTCATGCCGTCCACCAGATAGTTGACCATTTTGATATTTTCCAGCGGTGCCTGGGCCAGCTGCACCGTGGCGGTGGCGGCCTCGGTGATATACATGATGGGAACCCTGGTTTCCGGCGTGGTCCAGACCGTGAAGGGATTACCCTTGGCGCTTTCCTCGATCATCCACGAGGTATATTGCACCATGCCCGGCGTCGTCACCCCCGGCCCGATCACGGATGGATAGCGGATGCCGCGGAAATCCAGGCCGTATTTGCGTTTGAAGACCAACCCCATATGTTCGCCGAATGCCTTGGTCGCGCCATAGAACAACGATGGCCGCTGTAGTGCCGTGTCGGTCAGTTCGCCGCCCTCGATATCGTAGCCATAGGTGCCGATGGAACTGGAAAAGATTACCTGGCGCACATCGAACAGCCGGGCCGCCTCCAGCACATAAAACGTTCCCATGGCATTGGTCTGGATGGCACTGGCCGGGTCCGCGTCCGAGGGCACGGACAACATGGCACCTAAATGATAGATCACCTCCGCCTTACTGGCCTTGACCACATCCAGCACGTGGGAATAGTTGCCCACATCGCCGGCGACGGCGGTTACCCGGTCGGTCAAATCACCAAGCCGCGCAGGCGAGGGGTTGCGGCTGAACACGGTTATCTCTGTTTCGCCCGCAGCCAGCAATTGCCGCGCCACTTCCAGTCCGACAAATCCCGCACCGCCCGTGATCAGCGTTGCCATGTTTCTTACTCCCTGCGTTGTTATTTCGAATTACCGCGTTAGGCTGAAGGCTAAAACCGCTCGTCGATCAAGCGCAACGGTTTTTGCCGGCTTTCAATGCCGGTCAGATCGGCTAGGGCGCCTGGCTGGGCGAAGGCGACCGTGACCCCCACGCCGGCCTTGCGGCGCAGGATAGCCTCGTAGGCCCCCGCCAGTTCATTGCCGCCGCCACCTGTAATCTCCACGCTGACGGTCATTTCGTCGCGGCCCTCGCCATCGCGCATGACGCGGCAGATGAATTCGCCGTTGAATTCCTTTCGCTCCGCCAGCATGGCGCCGATGGCCTGGGGAAAGACGTTGATGCCGCGCAGTTTGACCATGTTGTCGCTGCGCCCCAGAAAGCCTTCGATGCGGCGCAGATTTAGGGCCGAGGGCGCGGCGTCCGTGCGCATGGCGGTAACATCATGCGTGTTGAAGCGAATGATGGGATAGATATCGTCCTTGAACAGCACCGTGTTGACCATGTCGCCGGTGGTGCCGTCGGCCACGGGCTGGCCGCTGTCAATATCGCAGACTTCCAGATATTGCGCGTCTTCCATGATGTACAGGCCGGCCTTTTCCGGACCCTCGCCGGCGATCAGACCGGTATCGCCGACGCCGTACCAATCATAAATACTGGCCCCGCCCCAAGCCTTAGACAGGGCGATATTATCTTCCCGGCCCATGTGGCCCGAAATCATCCGAATCTTGATATCCCGGCCAGGCTCCAGGCCTTCTTCACGGGCCACATCCGCCAGGCGTTTGATGTAGTCGGCGAAGCCCACAAGTGTCGTGACGCCGAAATCCTGCATCAGATTGACCTGCTGCACCGAGCGGGTCTCGATCCCCGTGCCGGCAGGCAGAAATATGGAATTGGTCCAATGCACCACGGCTTCGCGAATGTAATGCCCGCCGTTGACCATGCCGTGGCCATAAACCGATTGCACCACGTCGTCTGGACGCAGGCCTTGCAGTAAATAGACGCGGGCCACCAGCAGGTTCTGAATTTCCCGGCTGCGCGGCCCGAACATCAGGACCTGGGGCCGGCCGGTGGTGCCTGACGTGGTGTGCACGATGACGGGCGGGCGTTCACCGTCGGGATAGGTTTCCATGCCGTGGAAATCGCCAAAAGGCGGATGCGCCGCGATGGAGTCCATGATGTCCGATTTATCGAAACTAGGCAGCTTGGTGATGTCATCCAGACCAGCGATATCGCCGGGCTCCAACCCCTGAGCGCCCCACAGGCGTTGATAGAAGGGCACCTTCCAGGCTTGGGCCATAAGGGTGGCAAAACGGCTTTCCTGCAAAGCGCGCAGCTCGTCCCGGCTGATGGCCTCGAAACGGCGCAAGAACGCCGGCCCGATGGGGAATTCCTCGGTCAGCCGGGCCATATCGAACCGGTTGAAATAGTTTGGTTGTTCCCTCATATCGCCCTGACCCTAGATCTTCTCCAACCCACACCAGTTCGCCATGAACAGCGCGATAGCCTGGGTTGATTTGCGCACGCTCTCAAGATCCACCCATTCGTTAAAGCCATGTATGTCCACGGCGCGGGGACCATAGACCATTCCCGGCGTATTGGCATACAGGCCGAAAAAGCGGGCATCCGTAGTGCCGGTTCCCACGCGGCGTTGCAGCCCCTCGCCATGCACTAGTTCATGGCAGGCTTCCAGCAACGAAACCGGCGCGGCGGCATTTTCCATATCGTCCAGGGCATAGCCTTCCGCCATGAAGCCTTGATAGTCGATCTCCGGCGGGCGGTTGCTCATATGGCGGTCCTGGGCGGCGGCGGCCTGGATGCAATCCTCCAGTTCCCGGGCGCGGGCCTGGATATCGTCGTCGGGGTAAATGGCGGCGCGCAGATCAAAGGTACACCAGGCCGGGACCGAGGCCGGCCAATCGCCGCCGGCGATCTTGCCGATATTGAAATTGATCGGATGCTTGTGGCTGCAATGGTATTTATGCTGCTCTTTTTCGCCATTCCATTTCGCCTCCAGCACTTCCAACGCCTGGATCAGGACATAGGCCGCCTTGATGGCGTTGAAGCCTTCCGTGGCGCGGGAGGCATGTACCGGATGGCCTTTGACGGTAATCTGCTGCCAGATCGTACCGGTCTGCGCGCTGGTCAGGCTGTCGCCCGACGGTTCCGGGATAATCGCGGCATCGGCACGATAGCCCCGCGCCAGACAGGCCAGGGCGCCGTTGCCGGTGCATTCCTCTTCGATCACGGACTGTATGAAGACGTTGCCCGTGGGCTGGTAGCCCGCCGTCGCCAAGGCGTCATAGGCGAACAGGCAGCTGATCAAGCCGGCCTTCATATCGCCGGCGCCGCGGCCATACAGGCGGTCACCTTCCCGGCGCGGTTGGTAGGGTGGGCTGTCCCACATATCCAGCGGCCCCTCGGGCACCACGTCGATATGGCCGTTCAGGATCAGGCTTTTGCCGTTGGGAGATGCTGGGCGCCAGGCGCCGACCACGTTGTAGCTGTTGTCATAGGGAATGGAGACCGGCGAGAAACCAGGCAGATGCTTGAAATCATCGACATCTAGTTGCCAGCGGTCGACGCTCAGGCCGCGTGCCGCGAAGGCTTCCGCCATGAAATCCTGCGCCGTGGCTTCATTGCCGCGCGTGGATGGGAACGCGACCAGGGCCGCGGTAACGTCGATCTGATCATCGAAGTGTCGGTCCACCGCATTTTGAATATTCTTGGCGATGTCATCGGGAAGCATATGGCTCTTTCCTTGATTTCACGGCAATCATGGCTTGGCAGGCCGTGTCGAAAGGTTACTGTATAGGCGAATGATCGTGAAGGGGACCGGCAGGTGTTGCAGTGAAAGCGGCGAAGTTTGAGTATATTCTAGCCGAGAGTATCGAACAGGTGGTGCAGGTTTTGGACCAAGGCGATGGCGAGGCGATCGTCATTGCCGGCGGTCAGACTTTGATGCCCATGCTGTCCATGCGCCTGGCGAGGCCCGAGACGGTGATCGATATCAACAAGATCGCGGAATTATCCGGTATTGAAGTTACCGCTGACGAGGTGATTATCAAGGCCTGCACCCGGCAGGCCGAGGCCCTGGCCTCGCCGGAGATCCAGACACGGCTGCCCTTACTGGCCAAGGCGATTTCCTATGTGGGCCATCAGCAGACCCGCAACCGGGGCACCGTCGGCGGGAGTTTGTCCCATGCGGATCCGGCCTCGGAAATCCCCCTGGCCGCTTTGGCCATGGATGCCCATGTCAGCCTGCGCAGTGCGGCTGGCGCTCGGCGGGTCGCCATGGCGGATTATTTCCTTGGTCCCATGATGACGGCGCGGGCCGACAACGAGGTTCTGCTGGCTGTGCATTTTCCGCTGCCGCAAGGCGATGTCCGCGTGGGCACAGCCTTTCATGAAGTGAGCGAGCGCCGGGGCGATTTCGCCGTGGTCGCGGCGGCGGCGCATATCCAGCTGGATAAGGATGGCATCTGCAGCAACGCCGCCCTGGCCATCGGCGGCGCGGACAGCGTGCCTTTACGGATGACGGCGTTGGAGGACCGCCTGCGTGGCGATGCGATAACGCCTGAGAGGATCCAGGCGGTATTGGCTGACGTTGCCAACGCCCTGACGCCTGGCAACGATCAACATGCCTCTGCCGCCTATCGCCGCCGCGTCGCGACGGTGCTGGCGGAGCGGGCCCTGACGGAAGCAGCAGCCGAGGCCCAAGAATGAGTGAGGCGATGCGTAAGATTGAGATTTCCCTGACCATCAATGGCCGGACCCAGACGTTGGCGGTGGAGCCGCGCCTGTCCCTCTCCGACATGCTGCGCGACGAGCTGAGATTAAACGGCACGCACATTGGCTGCGAGCATGGGGTTTGCGGTGCCTGCTCCATACTGCTGGATGGCGTGCCGATCCGCTCCTGCCTGATGCTGGCGGTGCAGGCGGACGGCCACCAGATCACCACCGTCGAAGGCATGTGCAACGAGGACCAAACGCCCGGTATTTTGCAGGAAGCGTTTCAGGACGCCCACGGCATGCAATGCGGCTATTGCACGCCGGGCATGTTGATCTCGGCTCAGGCCTTGTTGACGGCGAACAACGACCCCAGCCTGGAGGAAATCAAGGACGCCATCGGCGGCAACCTGTGCCGATGCACCGGCTATACCCAGATTATCGAGTCGATCCAGCTGGCAGCCAGCCGCATGCGGGAGGCTGGTTGATGAATATGGAGCGCAATCTGCATTACGTGGCGACCAAGCGCCGGGTACGCGAGGACAAACGCTTCGTCACCGGCCAGGGCAAATATGTTCAGGATGTAAACCTACCCGACACCAAGCATGCCGCCGTGCTGCCATCGCCCTATCCCCGTGCACGGATACTTTCGATTGAGACAGCGGCGGCGGAGGCTTTGGACGGCGTACAGATGGTCTTGACCGGCGCCCAGTTGGCGGAAGACTGCAATCCCATTCGTTTGGGCCTGAAGCTGCCGGAAATAAACTGGTATCCCCTGGCCGTGGGCATGACCTGCTATGTGGGCGAATGGGTCGCCATCGTGGTGGCGGACAATGCCTACATCGCCGAGGACGCCCTGGATTTGATCGAGGTTGATTACGAACCGCTACAGCCGATCGTCGATCCGGAGCAGGCCTTTGACGAGACGGAATTGCTGGTGCATCCCGGCCATGGCAGCAATGTGCTCTACCATGGCAATTTCCTCTGGGGCGATGTGGACAGCGATTTCGCCGGCGCCGATGATAACTTAAGCTTCCGGGCCCGCTGGGGGCGCAGCTCCACCGTACCGATCGAGACCTTCGGCGCCCTGGCGCGCTGGGACGAGGGCACGGAAATCCTGGATATCTGGGCCTCCATCCAGATGCCGAATTTCGTCGAGTTGATGGCCAGCACATTGGGCTATCCCCTGAATTGCATCCGCCTGCATCAGGATGTGGACGTGGGCGGCAGCTATGGCGTCAAGCGCGGCATCAAACAAAGCGTCCTGGTCGGCTATCTCTCCCGCAAGCTGCGGGTGCCGGTACGCTTTATTGAAGACCGTCTGGCCAACATGGCGGGCAGCGATGCCCACGGCCCGGACCGCATCTTTGATACCGAGGTGGCCTTCAACAAGGACGGCGTGATCAAGTCCATCAAGATCCGCGCCCTGGACGATGCCGGCGCCTATCCCGGCCGGGCGCCGTTTCAATTAGCCAAGCCGATCAGCGCCATTGTCGGGCCGTACAAAATCAACTCGGTGAAGTACGAGGCGATTTCGGTCTGCACCAATAAAAGCGGTCAAGTGCCCGTGCGCGGCTTTGGCCAGGCACCGACCAACTATATGATCGAAATGGCGGTGGACAACGTGGCCCGGCATCTGGGCCTGGATCGATTGGAAATCCGCCGCCGCAATCTGATCCAGCCCGACGAGTTTCCCTATCAGATCCCGCCGGGCAGCAAATACGACAGCGGTAATTATCCAGTGGTGCTGCAAAAGGGCCTGGATTTGGCCGGCTATGACGAACTGCTGGCCCGCCGCGACAAGGCGCGCGCAGAAGGCCGCCTGGCCGGCATTGGCATCGCCACGGTGCTGGAACCAGGCGGCGGCAACAACATCTTTGAATATTTGATGGATCCTTCGGCGGAGATCACCACCTTCATGGAGGGCTGCGAGGTTCGGGTTGACGCGCAAGGCAATATCACCGGCATCATGGGTACGACCACCTCCGGCCAGGGCCACGAAACCATGATGGCAACCATATTGGGCGAGGAATTGCAGATCGACCCGGATGAAATCCGCATCGTGCATTCCGACAGCCTGAACGCCCTGCCCACCCGCAGTCCCATCGCATCCCGCATGGCGATTATGCTGGGCAGTGCGGCGGCGGGGGCTGCTGGCAAGATCAAAGACCGCGCCATGGCCATCGCCGCCCACAATCTGGACCGCCCGGTGGCAGAGCTGGAATATTCGGGCGGGACAATCTCGGACCGAAACGATCCCGGACACAAGCTGACCTGGGCCGAGGTCTGTTTCATCGCCTACCGCGCCTATCACAAACTGCCCGATGGGATGGAGCCTGGCTTTCAGGCGCAGTATGTCTTTCAGGTGCCCGGCGGCGGCCAGCTGCCGGACGAAAACAACCGGGTACAGGTCTATCCCTGCTTTTCCTTCCAGGCCCATGTGCCTTATGTGGAGATCGACCCTGGCACGGGCCGGGTCTCGGTGCTGGATTACGCCATCGCCCACGATTGCGGCACGGTGATCAATCCCGACATCGTGCGCGGCATGGTGATCGGCGGCCTGGCCCACGGTATCGGGGCGGCGTTGTACGAGAAATTCGCCTACGATGACGAGGGGCAGTTCCTCTCGGCCACCTTCGCCGATTACCTGATGCCCTCGGTGCATGAAATTCCGGATGTGAAGGATGTGGAACACTGCACGCCGTCACCTCTGACCTCCCACGGCCAGAAAGGCTCGGGCGAAGGCGGCTATCTCGGCGCGCCGGCGGCCATCGCTTCCGCCGTTAACGACGCCCTGCATCCCCTGGGCCTGCATATTTCCGAACTGCCCATGCGCATGCATAAGATTGAAGCTCTGATTAATGATGGAAACACGTAAATGATCATCGATACCCACGCCCATTTTACGCCTCAGTCCGCGCTGGGCGCCCTGAAGAACAAGATCGGGCAATTTCCGAACGTGGAACTGCTGCACCAGGATGACAGCTATCAGCTGGTCTTCACCGGGCTGGCGCCGACCCGGCCCCTATCACCCAAGCTGCGCGATACCGAGATGCGCCTCTCGTGGATGGATGAGCAATCCATCGATGCCCAGATCGTCGGCGGTTGGCTGGATAGCTTCGGCTACGAACTGCCGGGCGAGGAGGGCGAGGCATGGAGCCGTTTCTTGAACGAGTTCCAGATGAGCGGCACCGACGGCCTGAACCGCCTAACGCCCTTGGCTACCGTGCCCTTGCAGGACGGCAAGCGCGCGGCGAAAGTTCTGGAGGACGCCTTGGCCGGCGGCTTCAAGGGTGTGATGATTGGTACGCAGCCGCATGGCAGTACGGGCAATCTGGATGATCCGGATCTAGATCCGTTTTGGGAAGCCGCCGACGGCCTGGGCGCGACGGTCTATCTGCATCCCATGTTCGGCTGCGGTGACCCGCGTCTGCTGGACTATGACATGATCAACGCCGTGGGCCGGGGTACGGACACGACGACGGCGGTGGCGCGCATGCTGTTTACCGGTCACTTTCTGAAATACCCGAAGATGAACTTTATCCTCTCCCACGGTGGCGGCGGCATCCCCTATATGCTGGGGCGCTTGGCGCGGAACCATGAAATCCACCCCGGCAAATACGCCGACCCGGTGGAGGGCTTCAAGAAACTCTATTTCGACAGCGTGCTGTTCGCGCCCAATGCCCTGAACTACCTCTGTTCATGCTGTGGCCACGACAAGGTGATGCTGGGCTCGGACTATCCTTTCCCCATTGGCGACGGCGAGCCGACCAAGGTGGTCGAGGCCGCCGACCTGACCGCGGAACAAAAGCAAATGATCCTCGGCGATACGGCGGAGAAGCTATTCAGCTAGAGCATGTTTCTTCAAAACATGCTCAGACTCTTAAGAAAAGAGCAATTGAAGCAATAATCTAAGTCGCGTCAAACAAGTCTTGGGCAATTCCGATTAATCGAAAATTGCTCTAGCGCTCGACCAGTTCCACGCGGCGGTTTTCGGCCCGGCCCTTATCCGTCTGATTGCTTGCAACCGGGGCCAGGGGGCCGACACCATTGGCGGTCAGGCGTGCCGGCGCGATGCCGTAGGTCTTGACCAAAGCGGCGACAACGGATGCCGCCCGGCGCCTGGATAGATCAAGATTGTGGTCAAAGGCGCCGACGGCGTCGGTATGCCCGACCACATGGATCGTCAGATCCTTGCGGGCGGCCAGCAACTTGCCCAATTCATCCAGCGCCACTTTCGAGTTCGCCTTCAGAGCATCCTTGTTGCTGTCGAAAAAGATCCCCGGCACCGCGATATGGCCTTCCGCACGCAGGCCCTTATCCAATTCGTCGGCCTTGAGGGTGACCATTTTCGCCTCCATCGCCACCAGATCGACGACCTCGAGGCTGACGTAGGTACCTTTCCACGAGTTCATAAATGTGTGCTCGGCGATAAAGACAAAGGCCAGCACGTCGCCGGCCGGTCGGGCCAGTTTGACCGCCATGTAACGCGGCGAGGCCATATCAGTGATGAAGATATCGCTGGACCAGACACGCTTGCCGATTTCATGGAATTTTGGGCCGCATTTGTTTTTCTTGCAGGTAAACAAAACCTCGAAGCCAGCGTCCGCGAAATGCCGTTCATAGTTCCTGTAGACTTCCAACGAAGAGCGGCCTTTTGGCGCCTTGTAAAAAATGCGCGTGACCTTGCCTTCGAGTTCAATTTCGTCCTCGATCCGCCACTTACGGTCCTTCGTGCTTGCCGGGCCCAAGGCGCCGGTAAACTCGTCGAACTGGCTCATTTTGTAGTCAATGATCCGCGCGCCTTCATAACGCGCGACGAGAGGGTGATCGGCACTTCCCTTCTTGTCGGCTGCAACCGCCTGTGCCGCGATGAGGGTAGTGAATAACACTGCGAGAAATTGAACTGCGTATTTCACGGTATGCTTCCTCTCATAAAGTCCTGATCATATGCCATGTCTTCGACAGGGCAACCTGACGTAGATCAATGCATCTTGACATTAACTACCGGAATCTAAATTGCTGCAAGGGCGGTGGAGACGGATACGGTGAGAACGGGCGGCATTGTATTGGGCGTGATCGCCGGGATATTCCTGGCTGTTTTCCCATGCCAGGCCGGGCCCGAAACAGGTGGCCGGTTCACCTCGTCGCTGGTTAACGACTACGTCGACTATATCGAGCGCGTAGATGAAGACGGCAAGCGGATCGCGGATGCAATTGAGAGCCTCGCGAAATTGCGCAAGGATTCCGATTGCCCGGGCGGCTGTGATGTTTTCACTCCATTGCTCGACCAGCTTGATGGACTTCAGGATGCCGCCCAGCTTGCCCAATGGCTATCGCGCCGGGCCGAAAAACAACGCGCCACGGTCGCTGAATTGCAAATCGGTATCGTTGCCAACCAACGTCAGGCGCGCAATTACATAGCCAAGATCTCGTTCTATCAGGAGATGGCGATCAGTGTGGCCGAGATCGCCGCCACGGTGATCGTCGCCTCCGCCACCGGTGATATTCAATCGGTGCCCCGCGAGGTGCTGGCGAAGTTGACCGGGTCCACGGCCAGTCTGGGCCTTAACAAGACACTCAATCTCATACCGGGTCAGTACCAGAACGTACTGCGTAACGCCGGCAACGCCACGGTCAAGGCGGCGGGCCGTATACCGGGCGAACGGAAGCTGGCCGCGAGCCTGGAACGATTGGCGCCGCTCGGTATACGGCCACCAGGAATTCTGATGGAGGAACGGCAACAGGTGTTTGGGCGTCTGGTCGCCAATCTTGGCCGCTTCAGTGTTCTACAGGTAAAAGGCGGCGAGGTTTTGTTCAAGCCAGGGCCAAGAGCCGCGCCCAAACTGGCTGCGATTGCCGAGCTGGTGGCGAGAAGCGCCATTCATGCCGTCACCGCCACCGCCACCGCCGCCGTCCGCAAGGATCTCGAATCCGTGGTGCATGAGCTTGGCGAAAGTCAGAAATTCATGCGCGATATGTATCTGGCCGCCAGCCTTGCCAAGAAATTGAGCGCGCGTCTGCGGCAGTCCACGCGCAAGCTGTCCGAGCTTCGCCGGCACGCGGATGCCTTGGCGGTCGAGTGTCAACGCACGGCCAACAGCAAACGCTGCGGCGAAGTCTTCAGGACGGCGTTGGCGGATCTGGTGGCGGCGCGGGATCAAGTCATCACACCGGCCCAGGATCGCCGGGACCGCGCCAAACAAAACTTGCAGGCGGCGCATGAGAGGTGGCGGCAGGCCTTGATCGATGCCGGCACGGCCCATGCGCAATACCGGGCCACGGGCGATCATCTGGCGGAGGCCGAAAGTCTAAGCAAAAACAAAAAGCGCATCGCCACCTTGGCGCAATTCGCGCGCGATGCTGACAAACGCGCCAAGTATCAGGCCCAACTGGATAAGCTGAACGCCATGACGGCCCCCGGCGCGCTTCAGAGCGAGGCCGCCGGATGGAAACAAAAACGGGCGGCGGCCTGGCGGCGGGTTGAAAAAGCGCAGGCGGACTATGACCGTGCGGCCGATGCCAAACACAGCGTCCATGTGAATACCGCGCCGGTGATTTTGCGGGCGGCTTCGGATTTTGACAAGGCAAGGGTCGGGCTTCAGCAAACGTTCGATAAGTGCTTGCACGCGCTGGCGCCAACCCTGGCGCGCACTGGCAGCATCGATCCGGCCGCCAACGCCAAATACGATCAGCAAATCTATCCGCAAGAGATTTTCAGCCAGCTACGTTCAAAACAGCGGGATGTTCTCGTGGCGCTTGATACTTCAATCAAATCGGAAATTCAGCGGGCACGAAACTGCACGCCCAACAAACCGCTCCAAGGTCAGGGCCGGTTGAGCGGCTGTTGGAGCGGCGGGGGACGGCAATGGCGCCTGGCCCAGGAGGCCAATGGCGCGCTGCGGGCTGAATGGTCAATTCCCAGGGACGCGGCGGCCGGACTGCCCGCCGAAAGCCGAAAATTCGTGGGTCTTGTGCAAGGCGATTTTCTGGATCTTGGCGCCGCACCGGCCAGAGCGGAACGGGAGAAATATGTCGAGTTTGACGCCATCGTCCACCTGCGCTGGCGGGCGCCGATTGCCCGCACAAACGAACGCCTTGAAGGCATGGGCTGGCGGGTGCTGCTGCGCCGTTCCGGCGAGATCGAGGATGGGGCCAAATTCAACCGCCTCAATTATGGCTCCCACTTGCGCCTCAACCCGGAACAATTCGCCATTTCCCTCAGGCGCGAAATGCCGGTCCTGGAAAGGGTCGAGAGCATGGCGCCGGGTTTCCGCAAAACCATGCCCAAGGTCATGCAGGGCGGGCGCATCTGGATACGCGCCCTGGGCAACGATGGCTGCGATATGATCCGCGATCGGATCCGCGTCCGGATTGGTGCCAACACCTTCCAGTCGATTTATGCGGACCTATTGGAAACGGCGCCAAATAGTGGCGAATACCGCTCGGATGCGGCCGGCGTCGCGCTACCCAGCTATTTCCTGACGCAAGCCCCGTTCCGGGTAGCGATTGAGCCTCTCCTGGGGGGAGATTACAACAGCGCGGTTGGCGAATTCGTGGTTCAACCATCCGACAATGCCGCGTTGCCGACGCCGCCCAAGGGCGGCATGGGGGCGGCCGCTCCCGATCTCATGCCCAATATTGACGCGCTGGCAATGATTGCCGCCGCCTCTCCCCTGCGTCCCGAACGCTTCAATAGTGCGGCTCAGGCTATCCTCTCCGCTCTTGACCCCCACTATGCCAGCCGGACACAATTGGCCGAACGGCGGATCGCCGGTTTGAAAAAGGCTCTGGCCGAAATCAAGGACGGGACGGATCGGCGCAGGCTGAACAAACGGCTGGCCGGCTACCAGGCCTTGCGGGAACTCTATTTGCAGAGCCGGCAAACCCTATCCGCCCTTGGCCGCCCCAGTGGTGGCGATGCGGCCCAATGGCGGCCCTGGTTCTCGGCGCTCATTCAGATTCTGGCGCGGATAGAAGCCACGGAAGCCGCCAGTGTGCCTGACCTCCCTACTTTTGGCTCGGCTTATTGCCAGGCCGTCTGGGATGGTACCGCGTTGACCGGGTTCGATCTATTTGCGGGTCACGAGACCTGTGTCGGTGACGATTTCCAAGAATTCCACAACGCTCTGCTGGGCCGGGCGCCTGGGGCGTCGCGGGCGGGCGGCAATCCGCTGCGGCGCCAGCCATCCGCTTCGCCCGGGCCGGTACTGCCGCCGACACCAAGCATGCCCAAGATATCAGTGCCGCGGAATTGACCCGGACCAGCCTGGAAATGCTGTAGGATCGCCCGTATGAGGATCTTTGCGCGGCGATATTGGACCATGGTGCGGCTGCTGGCGCTGTTGCTGCTGGTGGGCTGTGCCGCGACCGAAGCGCCGAAGCATCCGGCTGACCAGCGGGCGGAAACGGTCATCTTTGTCACCTCCAACGGTTGGCACAGCGGTATCGTCGTGGCCAAGGGCGATATTCCACCGGACCGAATTCCCGAGACGAAGGATTTTCCAGAGGCACTGTTTTTCGAGTTCGGTTGGGGCGATGCGAAGTTCTATCCCTCCAAGGACGTCACCATCGGCATGTCCATGAGCGCCCTGATAGTGCCAACCCCAACGGTTGTGCACATGGTCAGCCTATGGACGGAGCCGGCGCGCTATTTCCCCAAGGCCGAGGTCGTGCCGCTCAAAGTCAGTGCCGAGAATCTCGGCGCTCTGATCGACTTCATTGACGGCAGTTTCGACCGCGCCGGCAAGGCCCGTGCCGCCGCCGCCGCGCCGGGGCTTTATGCCGATAGCAAGTTCTATCCCGCCAAGGGCAGCTTTCATCTGCTCAACACCTGCAATACCTGGACCGGCGCGGCCCTGGCCGCCGCCGGCTTCGAGATCGGCCCGCCGGGTACGGTCCAGGCGGAAGCCTTGATGCAGAAAGTACGCGCGTTGAACGGCTCCAACGAACCGACCAGCGGCGGGCGGCGGTACAGGCCCTGAAACGCTATTGCGCCAGCATGCCGCCGTCGATGACCAGTTCAGAACCGGTCATCCAGGCGCTTTCGTCCGAGGCCAGGAACAAACAGCCCATGGCGATATCCTCGGCCGTGCCAAAGCGGCCCAAGGGCGTTGCGTTCAGTCGCGGCGCCATCAATTCCGGATCGGCATGGGTATTGGCGGTCAGGGGCGTATCGACAAAACCGGGATGCACCGAATTGACGCGGATCCTGTCGTCGGCGCATTGAATGGCGGCTGATTTCGTGAAGGTCCGCACGGCTCCCTTTGATGAGTGATAGGCCGAGCCGGCATGCGAGCCGACAATGCCATAGATCGACGAAATATTGATGATGGAACCGCCGCCCGCCGCGCGCATGGGGGCGATGGCATGCTTGACCCCGAGAAAGACGCCGGTGCTGTTGACGGCAAAGACCTTGTCCCAGCCCTCGACCGTGGTGTCCTCGATCTTCACTGTGGATTTGTTGTCGGACCGCCGATCCGCGATGCCGGCGTTGTTGGCCAATATATTCAGCGCGCCATATTTCGACAGGGTCTCGACAATTGCTTCGGTCCACTGGTCTTCATCCGTGGTGTCCAGGTGCAGGTAGGTCGCCTCGCCACCTTTGGCCAGGATGTTGTTCACCACCTCTCGGCCCAGATTATCATTCATATCCGTCACCACCACCGATGCGCCGTGTTCGGCGAATACGGTGGCCGTCGCGGCGCCAATTCCCGATGCGCCGCCGGTGATTAGGGCAACTTTCCCGAGTAATCTCGGTCCTACAGTCATGTTCTGCTCCCCATCAAGTGGATCAAACATCATGCAAGTCCCAATAGTAGCCGATCTATTCCGTCCAGAATAGCGGATTTGCCGGATTTCTTGTAATTTTCACGAGTATTTGATGCGGCCAGGGCGACGTGCTAACAGCCTGTTAGGCTGGCAGGAACCAGTCGAGAATATGTTGGTTTTCGTCACTGGGATAGGTGTGGGACAGATCCTCGATCTCGCGGTAGCGCAAATCGGCACCGGCGGCGCTCAAGGCCTGCCGCGCACTGCGCGCCACATCAATGGGAAACATCCAATCCAAGGCGCCATGGGTCAGATAGATCGGCAAATCCTTGATCCGGCCGGCATCCATCATCTCCAGCAGCAGGGGATGGAACGAGGCCGAAATCGGCGCCAGATGCGTGAACGGCGAGGCGCTTTGCAGGCCGGAGACATAGGTAAAGGTGCCGCCGTCGCTCATGCCCGTCAGCAATAGGCGGGCAGGGTCGATATTCCATTGTTCCTGGGCGAAGGCCACCATGCGCGCGATGTTTTCACTATCCGCCTCGGGTTCCATCAATGACCAGGTGCCGCCCAGGGCGGTCGGCGCGATCAGGATGGCGCCCCGGCTACGCGCTTCCCGCAGCCAGGTCCAGATGAATTCGCGGCCATGGCCGCTGCCGCCGTGCAGGGCCATGATCAGGGGATAGGACACATCCGGGTCGTAATATTCCGGCACGTAGATGGAAAAGCCGCCCTGGCTGTCCTTCTCGTTGTTGGCATGCATCAAGCCGATGTCTTCTCGTCCGTGGTCCGCCGCCGCCAGTTTTTCCACCAGGGCCTCGTCGGCCCGGCCCGCATCGTCGAGGAAAAAGCGGCTGATGGGCGGCAACGTGGTGGCGATGGGATAGAGCGCGGCGAAGGCCTTGACGTTTTGGCGAATGCCCCGATAGGCCTGCATGGTACCGTCGGGCGCCGCGGCACCCGCGCGCAGGTTGTCAAAGCCGTGACAGACCGCGACCGCCGCCGACTCCATGCGCTCGGCGAACGCGGTCATGTGCTCCGGCCAATCCTGGCTGCGAAAGGCTTCCAGGCCCTGGCGCAGAGGCGGGTCGACCTCGGCCACGCTGGCCACCAGGTCAGCTAGGACGGGGGGGTGCAGGCGGCGGGCCACATAGCTCAAGGCTTCCATGGCATTCAACAACGGCGACAGCAGATTGGTGATGGCGTCGATCAGGGCGTCACTATCCGCTTCAGTCTGGGGCTCGGTCTGGACGTCATCAGGCATGGTTATTCCTATCCTTTGATCACCCTAGCCTAGCATGTTTGCCCCTTGAAAGCCCTTGACCAAAGCCTCTCGCTGGCCAAACCTAAGGCAATCAATTTTGCCCGGGAGGAGAATTGCTATGGCGACGAAATCAACAAATGCCGAATGGCTGGCGCAGATGATCGAGGATACCATCGATCCGCAGCTGCCGATCTGCGACCCACATCATCACCTGTGGGAGTTCAAGACCGAGCGCGTGGCGCATCGTTATCTCCTCGATGAAATTCTGGAAGACGTGACCTGCGGCCACAACATTGTCTCCACCGTCTTCATTGAATGCGGCTCCATGATCAAGACCTCGGGCCCCGTGCCCATGCGCATGGTCGGCGAGACCGAGTTCGTCAACGGCATCGCCGCCATGAGCGCCGGCGGTGAATACGGCAAGGTGCGCGTTGCCGCCGGCATCGTCGGCCACGCCGATCTGTGTCAAGGCGCCGATATCGCCGAGGTTCTGCAAGCCCATCTGCGCGCCGGCGGCGGGCGTTTTCGCGGCATTCGCCATTCCGCCACCTGGGATGCCTCGCCAGACGTGCCCAATGCCCGCTGCGAGCCGCCGGAGCATCTGTATGCCCAGGAGAATTTCCGTGCCGGCTTCGCCCAACTGGCGCGCCACAACATGAGCTTTGAAGGCTGGTGCTATCACACCCAGATTTCCGAGTTGACCGAGTTGGCCCAGGCCTTTCCCGATACCACGATTATCTTGGATCATTTCGGCGGTCCGGTGGGCATTGGTCCCTACGAAGGCAAGCTGGCGGCGAATTTCGCCCAATGGCAGAGCGATATCACGGCCCTGGCGCGCTGCGAAAACGTGGTGGCCAAACTGGGCGGCATCAACATGGAATTGAACGGCTTCGGTTGGCATGAACAGGACCGCCCACCCAGTTCGGAAGAATTGATGGTCGCGACCAAGCCGTACTACGAGCATACGATCGAGCAGTTCGGCGCCGATCGGTGCATGTTTGAATCTAATTTCCCCGTAGATATGTGCACCTGCAGCTACAATGTTCTGTGGAACAGCTTCAAGCTTTTGACGGCGGATTACACGGCGGACGAAAAAGCCAAGCTGTACCATGACACGGCGAACCGGATTTATCGCCTGGACGACCCGGAATAGGACGGCCTGTTGCTCGAATTTGACTGGGCCGCCCTGCTGCCGGCCGAACTGGCGCCCTGGGCCGGCCTGTTGTTGCTTGGTCTCAGCGCGGTAACCTCGTTCATTTCGGCCGCCTTTGGCCTGGGCGGCGGCATGGTTTTGATTGCGGTGATGGCGACCATTATGCCCGCCGCCGCTCTGGTGCCCATCCACGGTGTGATACAGCTCGGCTCCAACATCGGGCGGTCGGTAGTCATGGCGCGCTATATCAGCTGGTCAACGCTGTTGCCCCTGACCCTGGGCGGGTTGGTTGGCGCCATGATCGGCGGAATGATTGCCGTGCGCCTGCCTGATTGGCTGCTGTTTCTGGCCGTGGGCTCGTTTGTTCTGTGGTCGGCATGGGGCAAAATACCCGCCGTCTCGGGGCGGTCGGCACTATTGCTGGGCGGCGTTGCCTCGGGCTTTTTGACCATGTTCATCGGCGGCACCGGGCCTTTGGTGGCGGCGATCCTGAAGACCCTGAGGCTTGAACGCATGAGCCATGTGGGCACTCAGGCCGGCTGCATGGTGCTGCAACATGGTCTGAAAATCGGTGTGTTCGGGATGTTGGGCTTCAACTATGCGCCTTATGTGCCGCTGATCGCCGGCATGATGGCCACCGGCATTCTCGGTACCCTGATCGGCGGCAAGGTCTTGCATGGCATGGGGGATAGCCGTTTTCAGTATGCCCTGACTATTCTGCTGACCGTGTTGGGGCTGCGTTTGCTGTGGCAATCGGGTTCGATCCTGCTGGGGGGCGGTTGATCGAAGACCTGTTCGCGACCATGATACGCGAAAGACAATAGGGAGATATGCCATGAAATTCGGATTACGCTATTGCAACACGGGCCGCTATGTGGACCCCGCCAAGGCGGTTGAGTTGGTGCAGGCGGGCGAGGAAGCCGGCTTTGAATCCGCCTGGACGGTCGAACACACCGTGGTGCCGGAAGGCTACCAATCGGCCTATCCATATTCCGATGACGGCAAGATGGCGGGCGGCAAGGATGATGTGCCCCTGCCTGATCCGCTGATCTGGATGGCCTATGCGGCGGCGGCGACAAAACGGATCAAACTGGCCACCGGCATCATGATACTGCCCCAACACAGCCCCGTGGTGGCCGCGAAACAAATCGCCACCCTGGACTATATGTCCGGCGGCCGGGTGCTGCTGGGTATCGGCGTCGGCTGGATGCGCGAGGAATTCGATGCCATCGGCACGCCCTTTGACGACCGCGGCCCGCGTACGGATGATTACGTCGGCGCCATGCGGGCCCTGTGGGGTCAGGAAAAGGCCAGCTACCATGGCGACTTCGCTTCGTTCGATAACATTTATTGCCGGCCGCAGCCGGTCAATGGCAGCGTTCCGATCATTGTCGGCGGCCATTCCAAACCCGCCGCCCGGCGCGCCGGGCGTCTGGGCGACGGCTTCTTCCCAGCCAGGGGCGCGCCGGCGGAACTGATCGCCATCGCACGGGAAAGCGCCACTCAACATGGCCGCGACCCGGATGCCTTGGAGATCACCACTTCGTTGCCAGATGATCTGGACGATATTCCCAGCCTGGCCGCCGCCGGCGTGACCCGCCTATTGGTGCCCGTCACACCCATGGCCGGTTTGCAAACGCGCCTCGGTAACCCGGAAGAAGTCCTGGCCTGGCGTGATCAGGTGGAAAAATACGCCAACGTTTAAGCCCCATCGCGCGCCAGTTCGTAGCCATGGGCCAGGGCAAGTACCTTGTCCTCGGCAAACGGCTGGCCGACGATTTGCAGACCCATGGGCAGGCCATTGGCGGCAAAACCACAGGGCACGGATATTGCCGGCCAGCCCAGTGCATTGAACGGTAATGTGTTGCGGGACCTGGGGCGAACTAGCGGATAGGCATCCTCGGCAATGGGACAGGCGGCCAATGTCGTGGTCGGAAGGATCATTGCGTCGAAGCCTTGAAAAGCGGACAAAAAAGCCGCTTTCAGCCGGCCGCGATGTTGCTGGGCCAGGACATAGTCAGGGCCGCCATGGCTTTCCCCGATCTTGATCACGCGGCTAAGCTCGGAACCGAATTTATCGGGTTCGGCTTGAAAGCGTGCTCTGTGATAGGCGGCGGCCTCGGTCACCACGATCAGATTGGCCAGCTGTATCAAATCATCCAGGCCCGGCAACTTGATCTCTTCCACCACCGCGCCGTGGGCCTGTAAAAGCGCAATAGCTTTTTCCGCCGCCTCGATCCATTCGGGGTCTGTCTCGGTGAACAAATCGTCGCGGGGGATGGCCAGGCGGGCATTTGCCACGAAGTGCGGCGCAACTTCCAACTCAGCGGAGAAATCAGGCACCGGTACATGGGCGCTATGGGGATCGGCCGGGTCATAACCGGCCAGGACCTGCAGAACCAACGCGGCGTCCTCGACATTGCGCGTCATGGGCCCCAAATGATCCAGGGAATCCGACAAGGTCATCGCGCCTGCTTTGGAAACCCTGCCAAAGGTCGGTTTCAGGCCGACGATGCCGCACAATGCCGCCGGTTGCCGGATCGACATGCCAGTGTCGCTGCCCAGGGCGGCAAAGGCCAGATGAGCCGCCACCGCCGCCGCCGAGCCTCCCGAAGAGCCGCCGGTGATGTAGTCCGTATTCCATGGATTGCGCGGGCCGCCAAAGGCGGAGGATTGCGAGGATGAATCCGCGGCCCCCTCGGAAAGATTTGTTTTGCCCAACAGAACCGCGCCTGCCTCGGCCAAGCGCTTGACCACCGTGGCATCTTCGCCGGGGATATGGTCGGCATAAGCGCGGGAGGCAAAGGTGGTCCGGATATCCTTGGTTTCGATCAAATCCTTCAGGGCGATAGGTATGCCATGCAGGGGACCCCGGTCAGGGCCCGTCCTCAATTCCTGTTCCGCCCGCGCGGCCTGGGCCAGGGCAAGTTCATCGGTCACCGTGATAAAGCTGTTCAGTTCGCCATCCTTGGCGGCGATCCGATCCAGCATGATCCGGGTCAGCTCGACGACGCCAATATCGCCCCGGCGCAGGCATTCACCGACTTCGGCAATGCTCTGTTCGTGAATGTCACCCATGGCTACGGCCTTTCAGCGCTAACGAAATTCAGTTTTGCGGGAACGCGCACACCTTCGGTGCGCAAATATGGAACCATTTCCGCTTCCACGTCGGCTGTGATGGCGGCGATGGTTTCCGGGCTTGGAGAATGCAGTTTCAGTATCCTGGCCGCGGGACCGACATTGACGGCGAATGCAGCAGTATTGGCCGCGCTATCGCCACCGATCAGGTCGCAAGCCTCGGTATCCACACGAACATCCCCGAAACCGGCACTTTTTAGAATCCCCGTTACGTAATCGGTCTCGGCAAAGGCCGTGGGCCCTGGCGCGCGCGGCGGCCAGGGTTCGGGCTCACCAAGATGACGGGCGGCCGCATTGCGCGGGATCATGAACCAGGGATTGTCGGCCATGGCAGCCCAGCAGACAAAACTTAGGCGCCCGCCTGGGCGCAATGCGGTCAAAAGATTGGCAAAGGCGGCGATTGGATCGGCAAAAAACATGACGCCAAAGCGTGACTGCAACAGATCACGGGCGCCCGGCACGAAGTCATGGTTTTGTGCGTCGGCAATTTCCAAACGCAGATTATCCATACCGCCCGCCCGTGATTTGGCTAAATCCAGCATGGGTTGGGAGATATCAACGCCAAACACGTGACCATTGGGGCCGACCGCCTGGGCCGCGCGCAAGGCCGAAGCGCCCGTGCCACAGCCAATATCGATAATCCGCTCGCCCGGTTGAATGGCCGAACGTTCAAACAGACGATCCGCCACCAGGCTTAACTGCCGGTCCAGGCGTTCCTGGTTGACGGCCCACTTTTCCCCGGCGGCGGAATTCCAGTATTCAATTTGGCCGCTATTTGCTTCAACTGTCATGACGTCCCCCAAACTATACTCTTAGTCGCTCCAACCGCCGCTTAAGGAAAAGAACTGCCCGGTCTGGAATTGGTTTTCGCCGTCCAACAGCGAGGCCGCGAAATGGGCGATCTCCGCTGGTTGGCCAAATCTATGCATGGGCGTCTGGCGTTCCACCTCGCGCCGGACTTCCGGATCATCCGAGCCGGTGGCCTTGATAAAGCCGGGATAGTCCAGATAGGCGGTGCCCAGGGCATTGATACTGACGCCTTTGCTGGCGACCTCCAATGCAGCCGCCCTGACCATCATGTTGGCGCCCGCGCGGGTGGCGGAATACAGCGAGGCATTGGGCATGGGCTTGCGTCCCGTGGCGGATGTGACGATGACGATTTGGCCCTGGCCGGCAGGCACCATCACGCCCAATAAAGCCTGCAAGCTATGAAATACCGCTTCCAGATTGGCGGTTTGCAGGGTACGCAGGGTTTCCAGATCGGCCTTCATGAAGCTGCCGCCCATGATCACGCCGGTGCGCACACAGGCCGCGTCCAGCTTGCCAAACCGTTCCAGGCCCGCATCTACTAACCGCCTGACCGCCATGCCGTCGCCAAGGTCGGCCATGCCCGTCAACGCGACGACGTTGGCGCCCAGGGCCTCAACCTCATCGACCAGGCCCGGCAAAGGATCACCCAGAACCAGATCATGCTCCCGCCTGGCCAGGGTGCGGGCCAGATCGGGTCCGAGGTGTAGATTGGTATCGGTAATTAAGGCTACGCGGCGGCTCACGGTGGTCTCCCCAAATTTGCCGGAAGTCTAGCAGCTTTGATCAATGCGGCCCAGATGCTTGCGGCAGATGCGCCACCCATAGACCCGCGATCACGGCGGCAAGTCCGCCCAGGAACAATGGCGTGACAGGTTCGCCCAATATGGCGGCGCCCAGGGCCGTGGCGGTGACCGGGCCCAGGGCCAGGAACATTGCAACGCGGGTGGGGGTGGCATGTTTTAGCGCCAACAGCCATGTGTAGTAACCAAGGCTGGAACAGAAGCCGATGAACAATACAGCGGCCCAGCCCAGCGGCGTGAAGACGGGCAGGCCAAGGAAAAAACCTTCCGCCCCCGCCGGCACGATCAGGAACAGGACCGAGGCCAGCATGGCGAAGACGCTGACCTGCAGCGGCGGATACTTTTGCAGGTAGGGCCGATAGAAAACCGAGCACAAGGCACCGGTCAAAGCGGAGGCCAACACGGCAATAACGCCCAGGAAATTATCGGCAGCAAGATCCGGCAGCACCGCCTTGTCCGAGACCGCCAGCCCGACGCCGACGATTGTCAGCAGGGCGCCGGCGGACTTCGCCGTTGTCAGCGCTTCCAGCCGCAGGGCGGCGGCCAGCACCATGGTCATAATGGGAAAGGTGGCGAACAACAATGCACCGAGGCCGGAGCCGATGAACTGCAACCCGTAATTCAATAGAGCAATCAGAATGCCGAACTGACCGATCCCCAGCAAGGCGATCGGGATGAGATCCCGGCCCGCGAATTTAACCCGGCGGATCAGCAGTAATGGCGGGATCAGACCCAGGGTGCCGATGCCATAGCGCAGCAGAGCCAGAGAGGCGGGATCGGTTTGGCCGATCACATAGCGGGTCGCCACCATGGCCGCGCCGACCAGTACGCCGGTAACGGTGCCGGCCAGAATGGCCAGCAGTTCAACCCGGCTCACAATTTCAGTTCCCAGGTTTCCGCCACCAGATCGACGCCAAAGTCATGGCCGGGTTCTGCATGCACCATCACAAACCCTGCGCTGGCATAGAGCGCACGCGCGGCGGTTTGCACATCATTGGTCCACAAGGTCATTTTGCCGTAGCCCTTGCGCCGGGCGAAGCGCAGGCACTCGTCCAGCAAGGCGCGGGCGATGCCCGAACCTTGGGCCTTTCCATCCACGATCATCAGACGCAGCTTTGATATCTGCGCATCCACCTTGACGACGAATGCCGAGCCGGCAAATTCGCCGTCGACCTCGGCGATCCAGCTGCATTCCCATTCAGGATCAAAATTTCTGATAAAATCAGCGGCGATGGTGGCGACCAACGCCTCGAAGGTTTCGTCCCAGCCAAACATTTCCGGGTACAGGCGGCCGTGCAGGGCGATAACATCGCCCATGTCACCGGGACGGTGCGGCCTCAGCACGAAGGCCTTGCCCCGACGATCCCCGGGCGATAGCAGGCTGTGAATGCGGGCCATGGCCTCGACCAGGCGCAACTGATCACCATCCGACAACGGCGCCAGCAGCTTGCCATTGGCCGTGCGGGAGATTTCTTCCAGCACGGTGAATTCTTCTCTGCCGGCAGGAGAAAGACTGAGGATATTTTTCCGCCGGTCGTTCGCCGCCGGTGTTTTCTCCACCAGCCCCCGTGCACTCAGGCCATTCAGAACGCGGCTGAGATAGCCGGGGTCCAGGCCAAGATCCCGGCTCAACTCCCGCGCCGTCGTCTCGCCCCGGGCATCGAGTTCGTACATTATCCGGGCTTCCATCAGCGGAAATTTACTGTCCAGCAAACCTTCGCGCAGGACGCCGATTTGTCCCGTGTAAAAGCGGTTAAAGGCGCGTACGGCCTCAACCCGGTCAGCATGGAGCTTTGTCGTCGCCATTGCCAAAATTCCCCGCGTCTTCATTAAGGTGCAATTAGCAATTAATTAGTTGATAAAAGCAAGTATTGAAAAAGGCACCGGAGAATCCAACATAAGCCGGGATGTGTTAGCATTGCGGCGATGCACGCGGTTGCTTTCGATCCGAAGGCGATGCCAAGGGGCTTACCATGACGTCAGTAGACGGACAAACGCACGGGGAAACCTCATCCGAGAAAGATGACGGGCGGCGGCTGGCCCTGGCGGTGTCCCAATCCACGGTGATATTCTATACCGCCACCGCCGGAGATGATGTCCCGCTAAGCTATATTTCCGAGAACGTCGAAGCCCTGACCGGCCATACTGCCGCAAATATGCTTTCGAGCACGGCCTATAGGAACCGCCATATTAATCTAGACGATCTGCCGGGCTATCTCCAGACCTGCCAGTCGCTGATTGCAGGCGGCGCGGGCGGCAGCGCGACATGCCGCTATCGGTTTCGCCTGGCGGAAGGTGAAGAACGTTGGTATCGCGACGATCTCAGCCTGTCGCCGGGCGATGGCGCCATGATAACCGGCTGTATGATCGATATCAGCGCTGAAATGGCGGCAAAAGAAAGCCATCAGGCAGAGCAGCGCGGCCATCTACAGGCCTATCAGGATGCGGTTGAAAGCATCGATGGCGGTTTTTGCGTGACCGACCGCAATGATAGAATCATCGCCTGCAACACCATGCTGGCCAGCTCGACGGGCTTTGGTCCGGACCACTTCATCGGCCAGCCGCGTCGGCGCCTGGTGCGAGAAATTCTGCCCAAGATCGAGATCTTTGACGGCGAGCGCACGGAACAAAGCCCGGCCTGGATCGACAAGATCTTTGACCGCATCAGCCGGCCTTCCGGGCGTGGCCTGGAGCTGAAGATGGCGGCGGGCTTTTGGGTGCGCGCCACCTTCGCACCGACCATGGAAGGTGGGCAGATCATTCTGATCACCGACATCAATGCCCGGAAAAAGCTGGAACGGGAAATGCGGGAAAGCGCCGCGCGTTTCCGCCTGTTGGTCGAAAGCCATCCCCTGCCGGTAATGCTGGTCGATGTGAAGACCGGCTCGGTGCTCTATGAAAGCCCCGCCGCATCGGCTTTGCTCGGCCATGAATGGAGCCCGGACCTGGACTTCAAGGTCCAGGACATGTACGCCGACCCGGAGGAGCGGAAGCAAGTCGTTGCCGAACTGCGCCGCGATGGCGAACTGCGTAACCGGCCTATTAAGCAACGGCGGGAGGATGGCTCGCTTTATTGGGTTTCAATCACCTCGAAACTAACCGTTTATGAAGGACGCGAGGTCCACATCACCTCAATCGTCGATATCACGGAAGAGCAGGAGCGCGAGACGGCCTTGGCCCGGGCCCATGAAACCCTGGAAGATGCCATTGAATCCCTATCCGAAGGCTTTGCCTTGTATGACCACGATGACCGTCTGGTTGCCTTCAACAGCCGCTATCTTGAGTACAACAAATCCTGCGCGGACCTGATCAAGCCCGGTATGTCTTGGGAGGATCATGTCCGCACTGGCGCCGCGCGCGATCCGTATTTTGATAGTGATTCCGAAATGGAACTATTCATTCGCAATCATAAATCAGATCTGCGCACGGGCAGTGCCCGCCTGGGCTATGAATACACCCAATCCGACGGACGCTGGTTCCAATGCTCCTGGCAGCCGACGCGCCAAGGCGGCACTGTCGTAACGGTGACGGAAATCTCCGAAAGCAAGGCGTTGGAGCGGGAGTTGCGGGAAAGTGTCGAGCATTTCCGCATGCTGGTCGAAAGTCATCCCTTGCCGGTGATCTTGGTTGATATGGAAACCGGGCGCGTGCTGTATGAAAGCCCGGCCGCCTCGGCCATATTCGGCCGTGAATGGAGCCCCGAATTCAATTTCAAGGTTCAGGAATTGTATGCCGATCCGTCCGAGCGGAAAAAATTCGTGGACGACCTTCGCAGAACCGGAGAACTACGAAACTGGCCGCTACGCTATAAGCGCCAGGACGGCTCGCTCTACTGGATCTCGCTGACCTCGAAACTGATCATGTACGAAGGGCGCGAAGCCCACATCACATCAATCGTCGATCTGACCGAGCAGCAGGAGCGCGAGAACGCCCTGGCCCTGGCCCACCAATTATTGGAAGACGCCATCGAGGCGTTGTCCGAGGGTTTTGCCCTGTTCGACCAGGACGACCGGTTGGTAACCTTTAATAGCCGCTTTTGTGAATTCAATTCCCAGTGCCAAGATATCCTCAAGCCGGGCACGCTGTTCGAAGATATCATTCGCACCGGAATGGAGCGTGGCCAGTATTACGGCGAGAGGGCGGAGATCGAACAGTTTCTTGAAGGCCATATGGCGGACCACGAACGGGGCCAGGCCCGATTTGGCTTTGACTACCGGCTGGCGAGCGGTAACTGGTTCCAGTATTCCTCGCAGCCCACCCGCCAGGGCGGCATCGTCGTCACCCTGACCGACATTTCCAAGAGCCGGGAGATGCAGCGTGCCCTGCGCGAAAGCGAGGCCTCGGTACGGCAAATTCTAGAAGGTTGTCCGGCGCCCATCACGGTCAGCCGGGGCCATGACAGCGTCATTTTGTATGAAAGCCCGGCCTCCAAGAATTTATTCCGCCGTGGCGGAGAGGACGACAACAAGGTTGCCCGCGACTACTGGGCCGACAAGAGCGACCGGGACGGGATCTGGCGCGAGCTGCAGCAAGCGGGCCTGGTTCAGGACCGAACGATACAATTCCGCGATGGCGGCGGGCACGAATTTTGGGCCTCTTATTCCGCACGCCTGGTGGAAAACCAGGGTGAACAGATGATCGTTTCGGCGATCCTTGATTTGACCGAATACCGCGCCTTGGAAGAGGAAATGGTACGCCAGCGCGAGGTTCTGCATGTCAGCGAGAAAATGGTTGCCATGGGCGAGTTGCTGGCCAGTGTCTCCCATGAATTGAACAACCCGCTATCCGTGGTCGTGGGCCAGGCCTTGCTATTGCAGGAAACTACGACGGATGAAGCGGTCGCGGCGCGGGCGGAACGGATTGTCAGCTCTGCCGACCGCTGCGCCCGTATCGTAAAGACATTTCTTGCCATGGCCCGGCAGCAGCCTCGGGAGCGCAGCCCCGTCAACGTCAATGACTTGATTGAGCTGGCCCTGGAAGTCGCCGGCTATGCCCTGCGCACATCCGACATTACGGTGGTGCGTAATCAGATGACCGCACTGCCCGGTGTCGTGGTTGACGCCGATCAGATCATTCAGGTCTTTACCAACCTGATGGTTAATGCCGAGCAGGCCCTGCGCGAAGTCGAAGGGCCGCGGCAGCTGACCATAACCACGCTGTTCCGCGCACGGAGCAAAATGGTGGTGATAAAGATCAAGGATAACGGGCCGGGTATCCCGGACGATATTCGCCGGCGTATTTTCGAGCCATTTTTCACCACCAAGAAGGTCGGCGACGGGACCGGCATCGGCCTGGCCCTTTGCCATCGGATTTTGCAGTCCCACGGCGGCAAAATCAAACTTGAAAGCGCACCTGGCGCCGGCGCCTCTTTCGTCATGCGCCTGCCGGCCCAGTCCGGGACGCTTGCCGCCGACGAGACCCAGCAACAGGCCCCCGGCGCGGCGGCGCGGCTGGCGGTTCTGATCATTGATGATGAAGTCTTCGTCGCCGAATTACTGGCGGACATCCTACAATTGGACGGCCATGAAACAGTCATCGCCAGCAATGGCATGGAAGGCCTGGCGCTGCTGGAAAAGCAGCATTTTGACGTCATCCTGAGCGATTTGCGCATGCCTGAAATGGATGGCCCGGCTTTGTTCAGCCGGCTACAGGTTGAGAAACCACAATTCCTGAGCCGTATAGGTTTCCTTACCGGAGACACCTTGAGCAAGGATATGGAGGGTTTTTTGGGGGAAACCGGCCGGCCTTACATCGAAAAACCCATTACCCCCAGTGATGTGCGGGACCTGATGGCGCGGATCCTGTCCGATATAAAGATCGGAATTCAGGCGCCCTGAAACAATTGAAACAAAACAGGGCGCAAACGGACATCTAAATGACATTGAGCTCACACATTCTATCTCATGCATATTGCAGCGGCGCCAGTCTGGTGCTGGGGAAGAATGGAAAGGGCGTGGATCATGTATATTTCAACATTCAACGGCGCCATGCAGGCGGATGGACGGGGCGGTTATGCCTTCAAGAACATCGATCCATATTTGCAGGCCCACACTATGATCATGGCGTTCTGCCGCGATATGCTTGCGCGAATCTCATCGTGGCAGGCTTGATCCCGCCGGTCGGCTGCTGGGGAACTTGTTGGGGAGAAAATGATGAGTGAAATGGATCATATCGTCGTGGTGGACGACGAACAGGATATCCGTGACACTCTGCAGGAGTATCTCGAACTGAAGCAATTCCGTGTCACTCCCGCCATGGGCGGCCTGGCATTGCGGGAGATCGTGGCCTCTGGTGAAACGATCGACCTGATTATCCTGGATATCTCCATGCCCGGCGAAGACGGTCTCAGCCTGGCCCGCTATATTCGCGAAGGTTCCGACGTGCCGATCATCATGTTGACGGCCGTCAACGAAGTCATGGACAGGATCGTCGGCCTGGAGATGGGGGCCGATGATTACCTCTCGAAACCGGTGGATATGCGCGAGTTGTTCGCCAGGGTGAAATCCATTCTGCGGCGAACCCGCTTGAATTCAGGCGGCGGCGATCTGGCCACGACGCCGAAACAACGGGTGCGCATGGGTAGTTGCCATCTGGATCTGGATGCTCATCAGTTGTTCGATAAGGACGGTTCGGAAATCGCCATCACGGCCATGGAGTACGATCTGCTGCGCGCCTTTGTTGAGCGGCCGAACCGGGTCTTGACGCGGGATCAGTTGCTGGAACTGGCCCACCATAAGAATTGGGAGCCCTATGACCGCTCCATCGATATCCGTATCGCCCGTCTGCGGCGCAAGATCGAAACGGATCCAGCCAAACCGCAGGTGATAAAGACCGTACGCGGCATGGGCTACACCTACGCGCCAGCATAACGGCATAGTTGTCAGCCTTGCAAGGCGCCCATTCGCGACAAGCGGCGGCGCCTTTTTTGTGCCCATCGGCCGTCCCTGTCGTGCTGAAAAAACAGCTTTGAAACAATTGAAACAATTCATCGCCAGGACTGACATGAAACAGATACCGCCGGTCTTTAGGTAAGGGTCGGTTAGCGGCAGCACGGGGTACGCCGCGGGGACGGGGAAATTCGGAGAGACGCAATGTATCACCACAAATTCAGCTACGAAGCGTGCCTGCAGGCATCCGAGCGGGTGACCTGGCGGATCGAAGACATCATCGGCGGCCAACGGCAGTTGGACTTTAGCAAACCGTTCATGCCCGAGGCTTTGGCCAGGGTTGAACCTTTAACGTTTTTGACCCATGCCGAGCAGCGTATCCTTAATCAGATCAGGGGCTATGGCTATCTCTACACATTCGCCTTGGTGGAAGAATTCATCGTGCCCTTCATCATGGATCAGCTGCGCGGCAGCGTCCACGATGACGATGTGGCGACCCGGGCATTGTTGGGTTTCGCCAGCGAGGAAGCCAAGCATATCCAGCTGTTCAACACTTTCTGTGCCGCCTTCCGGCGTGATTTTGGCAGCCAATGCGCCACCATCGGCCCGGCCGCGGAGATCGCCGATACGATTCTGGAGCATCACCCCCTGGCGGTTGCGCTGGTGATCCTGCAGACGGAATGGATGACCCAGGACCATTATGTTGAGAGCGTCAAGGACGAGCAGGATCTGGATCCGGTTTTCAAGGACATGTTGAAGCATCACTGGCTGGACGAAGCCCAACATGCCAAGATGGATACCTTGATGATTGATACCCTGTTGGCACATTGTGACGCGGACAGCGTGCGCGATGGCATCGAAGACTATTTCGCCATCTCCGGATTTTTAGACGCTGGTCTGATGCGGCAAGTACGGTACGATTGCGATAGTTTTGAAACAGCGACGGGGCGATCCCTGAGCGGGGTTGAGCGCCAGGCTTTCATCGCCAACCAAAGCCAGGCGTTGCGCTACACCTATATGGGCTCCGGCATGCGGCATCCGAACTTTTTATCCGTTGTAAAAGGTATTTCACCTGAAACTCATCATCGGATAGAAGAACTGATACCGGCATTCTGTTGACCTGGGCTGGCTTCATCATTGAAGGATAACGCAATGGCTAAATCTACATTTGAACGTTATGGCGGCTTCGCCGCGATCTCCAAGGTCGTCAGTGCCTTTTACGACAAGGTTCTCGATTCGCCCGAGTTGAGCAAATATTTCGAAACCATCGACATGCGGCGGCAAATCGATCACCAGACCAAGTTCATGGCTTCGTTGATGGGGGGGCCGGCCAGTTTTACCAATCAGGAACTGGAACGGGCCCACGCCCGCTATTCGATTACCCGCGCGGAATTCGACGAGATGTTGGAGCTGCTAAAGGAAAGCCTGGAAGATTTCGACTTCGAGGACGACGATGTCACGGAGGTCGTCCAAAACTTCAGCAGCCGGGCCAACTTCGTCATACACAGTTAGGGTCTAGGATAGCGTGATTATCCAGTACCGTCATGGGAGATGCGAAAATGACTGAAGCTACTGCAGGCGCGCAGCTGGAGGCGGCGTTGCCCGGTGTTCTGCCGCAAGAAGATCTGGATAATGTGTTGCGCGCCCTGGACACCGGCGTGGCGGTCGCCGCCATCGCCGATTGGCGTATCGTTTTTGAAAATGGAAAATTTTTCCAATGGTGCCCACCCCAGGGGGATGCCGATGCTCCGCTGGATCAACGCATGGAAGGCTTCAAGGCCGACCGGGCCCGCGACCGCATAAGCAAAAAGCGGGTCTACCGCCAGGAAATTGAACACCGTGAAGGCGCGCGCTCAACCTGGTTGGAGATCAGCCTGCGCGCCTATGATGAAGACGGGCTTTATGCGTTGATCGAATGCCGGGACATGACGGCCCAGAAACGGGCGGAGTATATGCTGGAATCCTATTCCGAAGTCAGCGAGCGCAATACCCGCGAGCTGCAAAAGGAAAAGGACCGGGTTGAGCGGCTATTGCTGAACATCATGCCGCGCTCGGTTTACGAAGAGATGAAGGATTACGGCACCGTTACGCCGAGACGCTATGACAGTGCAACGATCCTGCTGCTGGATTTCGTCGACTTTACGGAGATGGCGATCAGCCGGGAGCCGGGCGAGCTGGTTGCCGAGCTGAATGATATCTTTTCGGCCTTCGATAGGATCGTGGAGATGTTCGGCTGCGAGCGCATCAAGACCATGGGCGATGCCTATATGGCGGTCGCTGGCATCCCCGAGGCCAGCCCCGATCACGCCGCCGACATGGCGCGGGTCGCCCTGCGTCTGCGCCGCTATCTGGACCGGCGCAATGCCGCCCATACGCGGACCTGGGATTGCCGTATCGGCATCGCCACCGGGCCGGTGATCGGCTCCATCGTCGGCATTCAGAAGTATGTCTATGACATTTTCGGTCCCGGCGTGAACCTGGCCGCGCGCATGGAGGGCATGTCCGAGCCCATGCGGATTACCTTGTCGTCCGAGACCTACGATTTGATCAAGAACGATTTCATTTTCGAGGAGCAAGGCTTCCGCGAGGTCAAGGGTTTCGGCGAGATAGAAATGTTCTTCCTGGAAGGTGAAAGAGAACGCACCTCCATCCGCCGGGAAAACCTCATATAGCCACAGGGAATTTCCGAGCCCGTGGCGAGGCTGCCACGGGCTTGGCGACCAGCCTGATCACTGACGGTTCTGCAAAAGAGAGCCTCTTAGCCATTTTGGGTCAATGTCCGGATCGGTTCCAATCACAACAATCCGAGACGCCGGCGTCTCTCCATTCCATGCTGGGCCTTGTTCCAAGCTGTAGCGGCGCCCAACCAATTGCAGGATATGGGCATGACCCGGATCATCGTCGAGGTAGACTAAGCCCTTGGCCCGCAACACACCGGCGGGCCATGCCTTGATCCGGGCCGCCAGGCATTCCCGATCAAAGGGGCCGGAAAATTGAAATGATGCCGTGCGGTAAATGTCATGCGCCGCCAAATCGTCATATTGCCGGCTGCTGAATGATCCTTGGCCCAATAAGACAGCCGCCGGCAAATCGCCGAAACTGGCCGCGAGCAGCCGTGTGCCCGGGGCCTGTTGCCTCAGCCAATGACGCACGGCCGTCTGTTGTTCTTCCGCCAGCAAATCCGTCTTGTGCAAAACCAGAAGGTCGGCGGCCGCCAATTGCTGGCGCACCGTGGCGGCGACGAATTTGTCGTCCGCCCGGGCCCGCACGCTCTCGCCATCAACCACGGTGACGATGCCATCCAGGCGCAGGCCCGGCCAGCCCTGGCCATACATGGCGATCTTGGCCGGGTTGGCGACGCCGCTGGCTTCAATCACGATTTGATCCGGTGCCGCCGGCATGGCCAGTACCTTGTCCAGGGCATCACCCAGGGCATCGGCGATGGTGCAGCAGACACAGCCATTGGCGAGGCTGATGGTATCGCCGTCATGGGCGGCAATCAGCTTGGCGTCGATATCAATAGCGCCGAAATCATTGACCAGAACCGCCAGGCGCCGGCCATGACCGCCCGCCAACAGATGATTGATCAGGGTGGTCTTGCCGGCGCCCAGATAGCCGCCGATAACGGTGACGGGTATGCGGGCGGCCGTGGAGGGCATGCTCACTTAAGCGGCTTGATCGGGAAGGGGCGCCCCTCGAACACCGTGCCCCAGATTGGTATTTCACGCAGGTTTTCCGCACCCACTTCATAAGGGTCTTGTTGCAGAATGGTGAAGTCGGCCTTCTTGCCGGCCCGGATGGAGCCGATCTCGTGCTCAAGTCCAAGGACATAGGCCGCCTCGGTGGTAATCGCCCGCATCGCCTGGTCCAGGCTCAGGCGTTCCTCCGCTCCCATGACATGGCCGGCTTCGCTGATCCTGGTGGCCGCAACCCAGGCGCTGTTCAGGGGCAGGGCTGGCGCCATGGTAAAATCCGTATGCACCGCCGTCGGCACATTGTGGCGGGCCAGGGTGCCCAGGCGGGACATTTGCGAGGCCCGCTCGTGGCCCAGTTTGTGCTTCCAATAGGCATCGCCCAGCTCGTGCACATAGTAGATGTTGACCGAGGCACAGGCGCCCAAATCAGCCATGCGGCGAACCTGTTCGGGGGTTGAGACGCCGAAATGCTCGATGGTGAAGCGATGATTGAACCTTGGCCGCTCCCACTGCAGTTTTTCCAAGGTATCCAGGGCCAGCTCCACGCCAAGATCGCCGGAACAATGCACGTGAATGCGGAACCCTTCGTTCCAGAAGGTCCGCGCCACTTCTTCGAAGGTTTCGGGCGGGGTCATCCATTCGCCATGATGCGCGTCAATGGCACCGGGCGGGCCCAGCTGCATCAAACCGGCGTAAAAGCCACCGTCGGCGAATAACTTCACGTGGTCATAAAACCGCAGCCGGTGGGTATTGCGTTCACGCAGGCCCACGGCGCGGTCGATCAGCTTGGCGCCTTCCTTTTTGCCGCCGCCCAAAGGCATGGCGGGTGGGATCATTTGCACCCGGAACGGCGTGTCGTCCCGTTCCAAAGCCTTGACCAGGGCGGGCCATTCCATTTCCAGATCGAACATGCCCGCCGCCATATCGCCGATTGTCGTGTGGCCGCCGTGATGGACCACCTGGCGCAAACGCTCCAGTCCATCGGCGAAACGCTTGGGCGCCAGGGTGAATTTGTTGAAATAGCGAAATGCCAGGGATAGCCCGGTCTCGAAAAACCGCCCCTCCGCCATGTTGACCTGGGGGTGGCGTTCGCCTTCCGCCTCGTCCAGACCCATCCACTCCACCGTCGCGTCGTTGACCACCAGGGTATGGAAGCCGCGGTGCCAGACGATCACGGGCCGTGTGGTGGAGATGCCGTTCAGGGTCTGGCGGTACACCTCGCCGTGCCAGATTGGATGATGACCCCAGGCAAACAGCGGCTCGTCCGGGTCCTCCATCTCCAGGTCGATCGCTTTCAGGCGGTCGAGGAATTCGTTGTGGCCCCGCGTGCTGGGCACATCCTGCCAGGGCAGCTTCCATTCCAGGGCCGTGGTGAAATGCATGGGCAGCAACAGCGCCGCCATGGAAGGATGCAGATGCGGGTCGATAAAGCCCGGCATGATGACATGCTCGGCAAAGCGGTCGTCGATGGTATGGGGGTGAGCCTGTAGCCAGGGTTGCATGGATTCCAGGCTGCCGACTTCGATGATCTGATCACCACGCACGGCCACGGCGGTGGCGAGCGGCAGGGACGGCTCCATTGTCCGCACTGCGCGCGCGGTATAGACGGTGATTTCTTCCATACTCTCCTCCAACAAGATTACTGCTTCGGCATGCGGGCCAGCCAGATCAGGGGTATGGGAATAATGGCCACAATCGCGAACAGACGGAAGGCGTTTATGAAGCCGATCATCGCGGCCTGGCGCTTGACCTCGGCCGAGGCGGCGGAGAGGCCCTGCACGGTGCTCAGATCCAGAACTCCCGTCACCCATGGAAAATTCAGCAACTTGGAATATTCGTTCAGCGCCAGGCCCAATTCCAAGCCGTTGATATAGGTGGAGTGGATAACCACGGCAACACAGATGGAGATGAACAGGGAGGAAGCGAAGTTCCGCAGCATATGAAAAATCGCCGAGGCATCATCGAGGAATTCCGGCTTTACGGTGGAAAACATCAACAAGGTTAGGGGCACCCAGGTCATGCCGATGCCCAGGCCCTGTAATGCGCCGGTCCAGGCCACGCCAAAATATGTCACATTGGTATCGAATTGCGAGATCGCGTAGCCCGAGAGCGCCTGGCAGAGAAAGCCAAAGGTCAGGGTGGCTTGAACATTCCATTGCGCCATGCGGATAACCAGCAGGAAAGATGCCATGTTGCCCGCGCCGCGAATGGCCAACAGCATGCCGATGGTCGAGTCCGGATAGCCGCGCAGATCCTGCAGCATGGATGGCATCAATACCAAGGGTACGAAACTCAACATCCCGAACATGAACGAGATCGCCAGCCCAATGCTATAATTTCGGTTCAGAAACAATCGTGGCCGAATAAAAGGATTTTCCGCCGTCGTGATATGAACCAGGAAGATATACAGCGCCAGGAAGGCGACGGTGCATTCGACAATGGTCTCGGAAGATTCAAACCAGTCGTTGCGCTCGCCCCGGTCAAACATGAATTGAAACGCCGCCAGGGCGGCGGCCAGGGCGATAAAGCCAAGCCAGTCCATGGAGGGGCCCTTGGGGCGGTTTGGCCGTTTCGTGATAAAGGCCCAAATGGCGCCATAGGTCATGGCGCCAAAGGGCACGATCATGAAGAAGACCCAGCGCCAGCTATATTCTTCCGCGATAAAGCCGCCCAGGGTCGGGCCAATGATCGGTCCCGTGACCACGCCCACGCCCCAAAGGGCCGTCGCGAGGCCATGTTGCTCGCGGGGAAAAGTATCCAGAATAATGGCCTGGGATATGGGCACCAGCGGCGCGCCAAAGGCGCCCTGGATAACACGGTACAAGACCAGCACTTCCAGGCTGTCGGCAAGGCCGCAGAGCACGGAAGCGGTGGTAAAGCCAAAGCACCCGATCAGCATCACCCGGCGCCTGCCAAAGCGGTTCGATAGCCAGCCGGATATGGGCGTGACCACGGCGGTCGCGACCAAATTGAAGGTGACCACCCAGGCAACCTGATCCGGCGTCGCGGACAGGGCGCCGCGCATTTGCGGCAGCACCACATTGGCGATCGTGATCGCCATGGCGTACAGCATTGTCGCGGAAGATACGGTGGCCAGAACAATGTACCGGCGGGAGGCAGGCGCCATCGTGGCCGGATCGGCGGTCATGGTCATGGCGACACGATATCAGGCAATGATCCCCATGACCGCTTAATTTTTGGCCCCGCATGGGTAGTATTTAGGTTACCGGCACCGCGCGGCAGCACGCGGCAATGCAGTGTAAACAAATTGACATATATCCTCTTGGCCACATAATTTGTTGCCTACAATCAGTAATGCCACATTTGTTTACAACGGGAATTTGAATTCGCTGGGAGACTGAAACAACCGTCATGGCGATCGATATGATCAACGCCAAGCGCGAAATTCCCGCATCGGTGCCGCGGCAAGACGATACCCTGGTGCCCAGCCATGCCCTGACAGCGCAGATGCGTTTGTTGGCCGGCCTGTTGGCGGCCAGCCTTGCCCTGACGGTTGCGTTACTGTTCTGGTCGGCTCATAGCCAGGACAAAATAGCCCAGGCCAACGCGCGGCATCTTGCCAAAACCGCCCTGAGCGTGCAGTTCAACAGCCTGCAAAAATTGTTGATCGACTATACCTGGTGGGACGAGGCCTATCAGAAATCGGCTGCGACCTTTGATCCCGATTGGTTTGACGCGACTTTTGCCGATAGCGAATACCTTGAAGACAGTTTCGGCATTACCGGGTCGTTCCTGATCGGACCGGATGGCGCGATATTGCGGCACATGCTCAATTCGGAGTTGGTGGAAAATGCGCCGCGGCTGGATACATCGGTCTATTTCAGCGGCGGCATGGATCGTCTTGTCAAATCGGCACGTCGGTTGATCGACGGCAAATTCGACGCGGCAGCCGGTTACGTCAGGATAGCTGGCCAGTATTATTTCGCGGCTGCCCGGGCCGTCCACCCCCATTCAGAGGAGTTGTTGGCCAAGGCCGCCGTGACGCCTGCCAACGCCTATATTGCAGTCTTCCTGCGGCCCTTGGACGCCGAATTAGCGCAAACCCTTGCCGAGGATTTTGGCCTCCAGGAACTGCGCCTTGTCGCCGTTGGTGATCCGGCGGCCAAGTTGCCGCTACACACCGCTGGCGGCGAGGACTTTGGCGCCATGAGTTGGACAATTGACCGGCCCAGTCGATATGTCCTGGGGGTCATCTTGCCGGGCTTGTTGTTGATCATTGTATTTATCGCCATCCTCGGCTGGTACGTCCTGAATAATATGCGGCGGCGGCAGGCGGAATTATTGCAGGCAATGCGACAAGCGCGGATGGCGGATCGTTCCAAGACGGAATTCCTGGCTAACATGAGCCATGAATTGCGTACGCCCCTGAATGCCATCATCGGCTTTTCCGAGATAATGCGGGATGAAACCTTCGGCCCCATGGAGAACAAGCATTACAAGGGCTACAGCAGCGATATCAATGATAGCGGCCGGCAACTGCTTAATATCATTGATGATGTTCTGGAACTGTCCAGGGCTGAAGCAGGCGAGGCCGTCCTGCAGGAAAGCGAGGTCGCGCTGATCACCATTGTTGGTGCAATTCGTCAATTGATTGATATGCGGGCACGAGAAAAAGGGATAAAGCTGGAATTCGATATTCCGCCCGACCTGCCGGCAATTCTTGCCGACAGCCGCGCGGTAAAGCAAATCCTGCTCAATCTGCTTTCCAATGCGGTCAAATTCACGCCGACCGGCGGCAGCGTTAATGTGCGCGCGGCAAAAAAAAGCAATGGCGAATTGGAAATTTCAGTCTCCGATACCGGTTGCGGCATTCCGAAGAACCAATTGGACATGGTCATGCGGCCCTTTCACCAAGTTGAAGGCCCACTTAACCGTTCGGAGGGCGGCACCGGCCTGGGTCTGCCCCTCAGCGCCTCACTGATGACCTTGCATGGCGGTAACATGCGTATCAGCAGCGAAATTGACCAGGGTACGACAGTGTATGTCACTTTCCCCGTCGAGCGGGTGACGGGGTCTAGCTGACGGCTTTGATATGCCGCAGCAGGGCGGCGGCGATCTGGGCCGGGTGCGACGTGGGCATGGGATGACCGGCACCCGCAATGACATGCAGCACCGCATTGGGCACATGGCTTTCTAGAACCTCACAGACGCCGCGCTCCGGTGCCGTTGTTTGCCCACCTGTGATGATCAGGGTTTCAGTCTCAAGGGCGCGCAACTCGTCTAACGTGGTTGGGTTGTTCATTTGCGCGGCGTACACCTGACGCTGGCTTTCGCTTTTCGCCAATATCTTGGCCTGGGTTTCAAGGTCCAGGCTGTCCCAGGCATCCGGGCTGCCGCGATAGTAGTTCAGAAAATCCCGCCAGGCCGTGACAGGGTCGCCGCGGTCCAAAGCGGACAGGAAGCCAGCCATGACCGACACGTACTCATCATAGGCCTCCCGCCGGCCCGCCGCTGCCAACAAGGGGCAGCCGCCCGGTTCGATCAGGCAGAGCGAGCGGACAGCGCTGCCCGCTCTTACCGCGGCACGCAGGGCAACGGCACCGCCGTAGGAATGGCCGGCTAGGTGCACAGGCGCGCCAATCGCCGCCATGACCGCAAGCACAATGTCGGCCTCGTCATCGAAGGTCAGCATGCGTGGGCGTGGCCAGGCGGCGGTCTTGCCGCTGTTGAAAAGGTCGGGCAGCACATAGCGGAAACACGTGTCTGGGGCATGCGCCGTACAATCCGCCATGGCGGCACGCACTTGCTCCCACTGGCCGCCATGGTTGGTGGCGGCGTGGACCAGCACGACCGGCGCCCCCTGTCCAAGATCGGCGTAATGGGCCGTTACGCCATGAACTGCAACGCTGGGCACCTGGTTCTCCAGTTGATCAATACTAAATCACCGCGACAGCCTAGCAGCAGCGGGATGCCGTGTCTGCGGCCGACTATCGCGCAGCTGTCCGCAATTGCATTTCGTCCATACCCGCCCTGCGCTTGGCGATGCGCTCTTCGGCCAGCAGGTCGGCGATTTCGTTGGTGGGACGGCCTTCGCGTTCGGCGCGTTGAAAGATCTCCGCCAAGGTATCGTGGATGCGGGCACAATGCGCCATGGCTTCATCCCGGTTATAGGCCCGGCCTTCATGGCTGATATTGATGATACCGCCCGCATTGATCACATAATCGGGGGCATACAGGATCCCGCGCGCCGCCAGATCGGCACCGTTGCGGTCCTCGGCCAGCTGATTGTTGGCCGATCCGGCCACCACCTTGGCGGCCAGTCGGGGAATTGTCTCGTCGTTTAGAACCCCACCCATGGCGTTTGGGGCAAAAACATCCGCCGCCACGTCATAGATGGCATCCACATCCACCACCTGTGCGCCCAGATCACGCTTGGCCCAGGCCAGACGGTCCGTATCCAGATCGGCAACGGTCAACAGAGCGCCCCTGTCGGCGAGGTATTGCGCCAAATGGCCGCCCACATGGCCCAGGCCCTGTACCGCCACATGCACATCGTGTAAATCGCCACGCCCCAATCGCGCCGCTATTGCCGCGCGCAAGCCATGGAACACGCCCCATGCGGTGGCCGGTGAAGGGTCGCCATCTCCCGCGCCGCCATCGGCGATACCTGCCACATAAGGGGTAATATTGTGAACAATTTCCATATCCGCAGGCGAAGTGCCGACATCTTCCGCCGTGATGTAGCGGCCGGCCAGGCTATGAACAAACCGGCCAAAAGCTTGCAGCAGCGCCGGAGTTTTTCCGCCCTGATCGGGGGCCAGGATCACCGCCTTGCCGCCGCCGAACGACAGATCGGCCAGTGCCGCCTTATAGGTCATGCCGCGCGATAGGCGCAGCACATCATCCAGGGCAGCGTCTTCGTTGTCGTAGGACCAATAGCGGCAACCGCCCAAGGCGGGACCAAGCGTTGTATCGTGAATGGCTATAATGGCTTTGAGGCTGCTGGCCGGGTCTTGATGGAACAAAACCTGCTCATGATTACGGAAACTTTTGGCGGCGAACACGGACATTGCGAAAATCCCCAACAAGCTCTGAAAGTCAGCTTATATTTCACAGGAAATTCGTTAAAATTCAATTAGTTGACGCTAAGTTTATGCAATTCGCCAGATTCTGTCTTTACAGCTGGCCTGGGCATCTGAATGTTTCGCCGCAATATGATTATGTGAAATTATAGATCGCCTCAAATGATCTCGAAATAGCGCTGCAATTGCCAATCCGTCACGGCGCGGCGGCTTTGCCGCTCTTCCCAATCACGCGAGGCGGCGAAATGTTCCACGAAGGCATCGCCAAAGAGGGCCCGCGCCGGTTTCGAACCTTGCAAGTGCCGGGCCGCCTCGCCCAGGCTTTGCGGCAGGGCCAGGTGTTTCGGCTGGGGCTGATCATAGGCGTTGCCGGTGACGGGCGCGGTTGGTTCGATCTTATGTTCAATCCCCCACAGGCCCGCGCCCAGGGCGGCGGCCAGGGCCAGGTAGGGGTTGGCATCGGCGGCGGCGACCCGGAATTCGACCCGTTGCGATTTCGCCCCACCGCCGATCACGCGCAGGGCGCAGGTTCGGTTATCCAGACCCCAGGTTGCCTCCGTCGGGGCCCAAAAGCCGGGGATCAGCCGGGTATAGGCATTCACGGTCGGCGCGATCATGGCAAGGAGTTCCGGCATCAAGGCCTGCTGCCCGCCAATAAAGTGCCGCATGGCCGGGCTGATGCCGTCCTCTGCCTTGGCATCATAAAAAGCGGATTTCCGGCCTTTGATATTATTGAGTGAGAGGTGGATATGGCCTGACTGACCGGGATAATCGGGCGACCATTTCGCCATGAAGGTCGCCATCAGGCCATGGCGCTGGGCCTCGACCTTGGCAAAGGTCTTGAACAGCGCGGCCTTGTCAGCCGCCGCCATGGCCAGATCCTTGTCGATGCTGGCCTCTAACACGCCGGGTCCGGTTTCCGTGTGCAGGCCCTCGAGCGGAAAATCCATCTCCCGGCACAGCGCCAACAAAGCGCCATGGAAATCCGCCCAGGTTGATGTGCGCAGCACCGAATAACCGAAATTGCCCGGCGTTATCGGCTGCAGATCCCGATAGCCCTTGGCGGCGGCACTCGAGGGCGTTTCATCGAACAGAAAAAATTCATACTCCAGCGCCGCCGTGGCCGCCAGCCCCATGTCCTTGGCCCGCGCCACTGTCCGGCGCAGCACGCCACGGGGGCAGACCGCCTCTGCCGAGCCGGCGAATTCGCCCAGGAACAACAGCCCCCGGCCGTCAAAATCAAACGGTTGGTCGCGGCAGCTATCGGGCAGAATGCGCACCTGGGCGTCTGGATAGCCGGTATGCCAGCCGGTATAGGTGGTGTTGTCGTAGAGTTGATCGGCACTGTCCCAGCCTACGATCACATCGCAGAAACCGAAACCCCCGTCCTGCCCGGTATGGTCGAGGGCGGAAAAAAATTTCTCGGCACCCATGAACTTGCCCCGCAGGATGCCGTCGGCATCGAATACACCAACCTTGACGTAGTCGAGACCCCGTTGCCGAACAATGCGCCGCGCCTGGGCGGCGGTCTTGACCGCGCGGGCCTGTAAGGCCTTGCTGGCCCCGGCGGCCATCAGAAGCGGTAGCCAACCATGACCGAGCCGGTGAAGAAGGCATCGCTCTCGGCCAGGGGGCTGTCGGCGGCTTGTGCCATCAGGGAGGTACCGCGCAATTCCGTGGCCACATAAAGGGCCTGGGTAAAATCATAGACCAACTGGGCGTAGGCGTTGATGTCACGAAAGCCGGCGGTCGGCGTATATTCCGAGCGGCCGGCGCGGGCGTTGGCCGCGGCGATGCCGAAATAGCTTTCCGCATAGGTGTCATCCATGAAGGTTGTGCGCATGCCCAGGATCAGCGAAGCATTCTTCGACCAACGGCTGCCCCAGGCCACTTCTCCGTTAATCAAAGAGCCGCCATGGCCGCCGCCGACCTCCTTGCGCAGATCACCCTTGAAGCGCCAGGAGGCAACAAAACCTTCGAAAAACAAGCCGATCTCGGTACCCAGCTCAATATCCGGCAACCCGGCCAAGCTGGGCGCGTCGGCGGCATTGCGGCCATAGTCAAAAGTAATCCTGGGGCCGGCCCGCAAGGTCCGCTTGCGCCATATGTTCCAGCCGATACCTTGCTGGGTCGAAAGGAACAAGGTGCCGGCATAATTGATATCCAACAGGGGTAACGGCTTTGACGCTATGGTGTCGGAGCCAATATATTCAGGTGCCGCCGCCGCGCCAGCGGCGATATTCACCCGAAACGGTCCCAATTTTCCGGGCCTTGCCGGCAGCACCGCATTGGCTGCGGAGGTCCACTGCTCCCAATCATTGTAGCGGCCCTCGGCGCCGGCCTGGGTTATCGGCAAGCCCAGGGCCATCATTGGGGCAATGAGCGATGCCAACAGCGGACCCCGCCGCATACCGTTAAAAAAACCGCGCATTGATACCCTGCCTATTCTCGTTAACAAAAAGCCTTACGCGAACTATCTCATTGCTGGGCCTGGGCCGCAAGCAGCGCCCTGGTAATGCGATCGGATTGGCGCCCGCAGGCTCAACCAGCCAGCAGCGCACCCACATGTTCGGCGATCGCCAGAGACGAAGTCAGGCCCGGCGATTCAATGCCATAAAGATTGATTAAACCCGCGACACCATGGCTGTTAGGACCCTGGATCAGGAAATCCTCGACCCCGCCGCCCGGGCGTTGCAGCTTGGGCCGCATGCCGCTGTAGGCGGGCTGCAGCGAATCGTCCGGTAACGCAGGGTAGTAGCGGCGCACGGCTTCGTAGAAGACCGCCCCCCGGTTGGGTTCCACAACATAATCGATAGGCTGGTATAGATCTTCGACCTCGCCGTCGAGCCATTGCTGATCCGGGCCAAAACGGGCCTGGCCTCCCAAATCGACGGTCAGATGAACGCCCAGGGAGGCGGAGGCGGGCACCGGATAAATCAGCTGCGAAAATGGCTGTTTGCCAGCAAGAGAGAAATAGTTGCCCTTGCAATAATACAATGACGGTACCGTTGCCGGGTCCAGCCCATCGATGGTGCGCGCCAGGGGTTGGGCGTACAGCCCGGCGGCATTGATCAGGCGCGTGCAGGCCAATTCCATCTCGGACCCGGCGCCATCGGCGACCCGTATGGCAATGCCATCGGCCAGGACCCGGCCGCCAATGGCACGGCTGTTGAAGGCAATGACGGCGCCATGGTCCTCCGCGTCACCCTGATAGGCCAGCATCAGGCCGTGGCTGTCGATAATGCCGGTCGAGGGCGAGACCAGCGCCCCCGTGCAGGATAGGGCCGGCTCCTGCGCCATCGCTTCCTCGGCGCTGATTTCATACAGATCATCGACGCCGTTGGCGGCGGCCTTGGTCTTGATGCCATCGAGGATTTCCAGTTCTTCGGCGGAAGTCGCAACGATCAATTTGCCACAATTGCGGTGGTCTACGCCGTGGGCGGCGCAATATTCGTACAGCTTGGCCTTGCCAGAAACACAGAACCGGGCTTTCAGGCTGTCCTTGGCGTAATAGATGCCGGCATGGATCACCTCGCTGTTGCGTGAAGAGGTGCCGCTGCCAATGATATCCGCGGCCTCCAGGACGATGACTTCATCACCGGCCATGGCCAGCTGCCGGGCGATGGCCAAGCCGACGACGCCGGCGCCAATCACGATACTGTCTACACGATCAATCATGGCGCGCAACTTGGCCCGCCGAAAGGTTCAGGTCAAGAAGCTGTGACTTGCACGCGATCAATTGGGCGGCGAACATGGCGGAAAATTCATTGGAGGTACTATCATGCGACCTTATCTGATGATCGTGGCGCCGATCGCCCTGGCTGTCATGGCCCTTTTCGTGGTGCCGGGATTGAGCCAGGCCAATCCGGGGCAATGGAGCCGGGAATGGCCCAATACGGATTTCACCAAACATGCCATCCCGTTCGATCAGATCATGTCCGGCGGGGTCACCAAGGACCGCATCCCCTCCATCGACGAGCCCCGTTACTCAGCGGTGGGCGCGGCCAAGGACTTCGCCCCGACCGAGCCAGTGGTGGGTTTGACCATCAACGGTAAAAGCCGGGCCTATCCTCTGTCCATTCTGATCTGGCACGAAATCGTCAACGACGTACTCGACGGGGTGCCGGTTGCGGTTACATTTTGCCCGTTGTGCAATGCCGCCGTGGTATTCGATCGCCGGGTGGACGGGGTTACTCTGGAATTTGGCACCACGGGCAAACTGCGCTATTCGGATCTGGTGATGTACGACCGGCAAAGCGAAAGCTGGTGGCAGCAGTTTACCGGCGAGGCCATTATTGGTGAGAGGACGGGGCAGAAACTGCGCTTTCTACCCGCCCGCCTGGAATCCTTCGCCAAGTTCAAGGCCCGCGCCCCTAAGGGTGAGGTGCTGGTACCGACCGATCCTGATATGCGCCGCTACGGCATGAATCCATACGCCGGGTATGATTCCGCCCACACGCCATTTCTCTACCGGGGCAAGCTGCCGGACGTCATCGCTCCCCTGGCCCGCGTCGTCGCGGTGGGAAAGCGCGCCTGGTCGGTGGATTTTTTGCAAATCAAGGAACGCATCGAGACCGAGGACGGGCTGATTTTGACCTTTGAATATGGCCAAAATTCCGCCCTGGACAGCGTGGTCATCGCGGAAGGCCGGGAGGCCGGCAATGTGCTGGTACAGCGGCGCGGGTCGAATGGTAGGCTGGTCGATGTAAACTACCGGGTTGATTTCGCCTTCGCCTTTCATGCCTTTAATCCGGACGCCAAGATCATCGTGGAATAAGCCCATAAAATACTGGTACTGGACAACGCGCCACCGCATACAATGTAATACAGTGATGGCGAAAAATAAGCGCGACATAACGGAGAAGGGCGGCAATACCGGGGTTCAGGACTTCCTGAACAAGCTGGCTGCCACGCCGACGGCGCATGCCGCCGATACGCGCGGCCGGCTGTTGTTCGCCATGGACGCCACCGCCAGCCGGGAGCCGAGCTGGGATACCGCCTGTCAAATTCAAGGCGATATGTTTGCCCAAACCGCGACCCTTGGGGGACTGGACGTGCAGTTGGCCTATTATCGGGGCTACAAGGATTTCCGCGCCACGCCGTGGGTTTCCACCTCCGCCGATTTGATCCCCTATATGACCAAGGTGCGCTGCCTTGGCGGGCAGACCCAGGTGGAGCGCCTGTTGCGCTATGCGGTGCGCGAAACCTCCAAACAACGGATCAACGCCCTGGTCTTCGTGGGCGACTGTTTGGAAGAAGACGTGGACCAGGTCTGCACCGTAGCCGGCGAACTGGGCGTACTCGGCGTGCCCTGTTTTCTGTTTCATGAAGGCGTGGAGCCGACCGCCAGCCGCGCCTTCAAACAAATCGCCACCCTGACCCAGGGAGCCTATTGCCGTTTCGATGCAAACTCGGCGGCGCAGTTGCGCGATTTGCTGGCCGCCGTGGCGGTCTATGCCGCCGGCGGCCGCAAGGCGCTGTCCGATTTCTCCCACGGTAAAGGGCAAGCGATATTGCAGATTGCCCATCAATTAGGGCCAAAGGCGTCATGATCGGCTATTTTATTTTGGGCGTCTGCCTGCTGGGCGCGCTGGGATTGATGGGCAAAATACTGCTGAATGCCGATCCGAAATTCCTGGCCAAGGGCTTGCGCTATCTTGGCTTTGGCATTTGTGCCGCCGCGGCGTTGTTTTTCTTGTTAACCGGGCGCTTTGCCTTTGGTTTGCCGCTGGCATTTATCGCGGCTGGCTTTTTGCGCCGCTGGGCCTTGCCCAAGCTGGGACCGCGCATGAGCGGCGGGCCAGGCCCCTCGACCGGACGCAGTTCCAACGTGGAAACCGAGTATCTGCGCATGACCCTGGATCATGACAGCGGCGCCATGCGGGGTGAAGTCCTGCAAGGCACTTTCGCGGGCCGCGAGCTGAATGATCTGAACCTGACCCAGTTGATCGATCTGCTGGAAGAATGCCGGCGCCGTGATGGCGAAGCGGCGCAAATACTGGAAGCTTATCTGGACCGCACCCAGGGCGATGAGTGGCACCAGCACGCCGGCGACCATGACGGTGCGGACTACGCCGGCGGCAACAGCGGCGCGGGCGGCGCCATGACCCGCGACGAGGCCCGAGAAGTCCTGGGCCTGGACATCAATCCATCCCCCAGCGAGATCCGCGAGGCCCACAAGCGCCTGATGCTGAAATATCACCCCGACAAGGGCGGCTCATCCTACCTGGCGGCAAAAATCAACCAGGCCAAGGATCTATTGCTCAGAGTGTGACGGCGGAAACACCTAGGTCCAAGCGGATCAGAACGCTGTTAAAATGGAGGCTTAGTTGCCAATCCACAAACACCAAATAGCCAACAATGGCGTCTTTGACGCTTGCATCGCATGCCAGACATTCGGCGGATTGTGCACCAGATCGCCGGCTCGTTTGGCAACCATTGGACCGTCGTTCTGCATCCATTCGCCGGGCGAGAGGACGAGGTAAAGCTCTTCAGGGGGATGGTGGTGTCTCGGATAGACGATTTCGGGCGCTAGCAGGCTGACGCCGATCCGCACGTCCCGCCGCGTCTCCAGGCCACCTTCGCCGACAATAATCGCGTTGGCATGATTGTCGTAAAAATCCTCGGCAACCTGTGCTGATTTCGGCCTGCGGCTCCAGGCAAGCGCGGGCTCTATTGCCGCGAACGCATCCCGCAGCGCGGGAATTGGCTCCGGCCCCCGGCTTGCCTGGCGGTACGCATTTTCGAGATGGCCGCAGGCTTCCAGGCGGGCCGGCGGCTCCTTGGTGTCGAGACCGCCTGGGTTTTTCAAGGCCGAAAAAATCTGCTCGGCCATTACCATCGCATCAGAGTAATCCGCCGCCCGTGCCAGAATTCCCGCCTCCGTGGCATCGATGAGACATTGCAACTTCTTATCCCGGTCCGGCATCGCGCTTTCCCCATTGTTCAGCCATCAACCCATCACCAATCCAATCATTGATCAGGAAAAAGGGCAATATCTCGGAGGCGAGATCCAGTCACGCTAATTTTCGTGCATGGATTAGTCCCGAACCTGCCGGTAAACTTACCGGCTGCCGGAAGGCCACGGTTACCAGGGCGAGCCAAAAAGGATCAGTCATATGAAATTTGGGATCACCGTTAGCCAGATCAACGAGGTCGATCTCGTCGTCCAAGCCGAGAACGCCGGATACGATTTCTGCTGGGTGTGGGACAGCCCGATGATCCGCTCGAACCTTTGGGCGCTTCTCGCGCTTGTCGCTGAGAGGACCAGCCGCATCTCGATTGGACCTGGCGTGGCTATCCCCGCGCTCTCCATGGCGCCAGTTACAGCCAACGCCATCGCAACGATTAATGCAATCGCGCCTGGGCGGACATTTTTAGGAGTCGGTACCGGCAACACCGCGCTACGGGCAATGGGGCAGGTCCCAATGACCATCCAGGCGTTGGAGGCGCAACTCAAGGTAATCCGAGGGCTCCTCGCCGGAGAGACCGTCGCTTACGAGGCAAATGGCATCAACGAAGACATCGCGTTTCAGAGCCTTGAGCTTGGCTGCATCAATCTCGACGATCCGATCCCAATCCATATCAGCGGGTTCGGTCCAAAGGCGCAAGCGCTGGCGGGAGAATACGGCGACGGGCTAATCACGGGCATTCCACGTGGTGGGACCATCCCGAATGCATTGGCGAATGTTAAGGTGGGCGCCGACCGGGCGGGCCGCGCGTTGGCCAAATTCGAGACATACGCCCTGGTGAACCTCATGCTGTTGCGCCCCGGTGAAACCCTGCAGTCTGCTCGTGTTTTCGACGAAGTCGGCTCATCAATCATGGTCAACATCCACTCCGTGTATGACCGCTACCGCGAAATCGGTGAACAACCGCCTGCCTATGTGCACGCCATCTGGGATGAATACGTCGCATTTCGTGAGGCGCGTGATGCAAATCGATCATTCACCGAAGCTCACCATAGCCATTATGGCCACCTCGATGCGGCTGAAACGCGGTTCGTCACCCCTGACATCATCCGCACATTCTGCATCGCCGGCGAGCCGGAGGAGATCGTCGAACAGCTGACTGAACTAGAGAAGCAGGGGCTTAGCGGTATTAACTTTGTCGCTCCCACTGATCGTCAGTACGAGATGTGCCGCGAGTTCGCTGACGCCGTGATTTCCCGCATGCGGTAGTGCTTCTCCATATGCACCTTTGCGATCGGACTTTGACCTCGATATCCGGCCTCCTGTAGTCTTGCCGAATACCATTGTTGGGGAATAGAGAAATGAAAATCACACCCGTTGAAAATAAGGTGTTTGGCGCCGTCGTTACCGATGTCGCCCTGGGCAGCCTTAGTGACGATGATTTCGCAAAGATAGAAGCGGCGTTTCTGGAATACGGCTTTTTGGTTTTTCCTGAACAGTTTCTTTCCAATGAGGACAGCATCGCCTTCGGCAAACGCTTCGGAGAGCTGGAATTTGCAGCGACCTCCGTGCTGTCGAACCAGGATGTCAACGAGGATGGTTCGCGCGGTGAGGTTCTGGATATAAATTCCCAGCGTATGCGGATGATTATCGGCAATGAAGCCTGGCACACGGATTCAACCTATAAGCCGTTCAGCAGCAAATGCGCCATGCTTTCGGCGGTGGTGGTTCCGGAACAAGGTGGTGGAACGGCGCTGGCGGATACCCGGTCAGGCTACGCGGCGCTGGACCAGGCGACCAAGGACCGCATCGCCGGTCTTAGCGCGTACCATTCGAACCAGTATTCCCAGGCCAACGATTTGGGGGATTTCCCCATGCAGCAGGCGGACTCGATTTATCACGGTGAGGCCTATCTGCGTCCCCTGGTCAAGGAGCACCCGCAGACCGGCGTCAAGAACCTCTTCATCGGAAGACATGCCTTTGCAATTCGGGGTCTGAGACGGGACGAGAGCGAGGCATTGTTGAAATCTCTGCTGGATTTTGTCGTTTCCGATGAAGCCCGCGTCTATGAACACAAGTATCAGCCCGGGGATCTGCTTTTCTGGGATAACCGCGCCTTGCTGCACCGGGCACTGCCTTACGACTACGACAAACCGCGGATCGTAATCGCCACGCGGGTCGCTGGTGAAGAAAGCGAATTCGCCTACAGTCCAACTGATCCCGAAGCCGAGGTAGGCAGGCGGGCGCTTGCCGACGAGTTGGCGCTGCTACGCGCGGAAACCAACGATCGGCGTTATCAGGCGACGACGGCAAGTAGCGGCAAGGCAGCGTTCTAGCCCGGTTACAGCCAGGGATTTATTGTGCGGCGTGTGACGGTGCATCTTGCGCAAGCGCCCGGGCCATGGCAGAAGCTCGGTTCAGAATTGCTAAATGCCAATTGAACGGGTCGGATAGACATGCGCGTACGCAAAGCGGTTTTTCCAGTGGGCGGGCTGGGCACGCGGTTCCTGCCGGCGACCAAGGCATTACCCAAGGAAATGCTGCCGATCGTCGATAAACCTTTGATCCAATATGCGGTGGAAGAGGCTGCGGCGGCGGGGGTGGAAGAATTTATTTTCGTCACCGGCCGGGGCAAGACGGCGATCGAGGATCATTTCGATCATTCCTATGAATTGGAGGATCTTTTGTCGGCGCGCGACAAGACGGATGAGCTGGCCGCCCTGCGGGCCGCCATTCCCGCCGCCGGACAAGTTGCCTATACCCGGCAACAAGAGCCCCTCGGTTTGGGCCACGCGGTCTGGTGCGCCCGCAATCTGGTCGGCAATGAGCCTTTCGCCGTGTTGCTGGCCGATGACCTGATCCAAAGCAAAACGCCCTGTCTGAAACAGATGGCGGATGCCGCCGACGAGACCGGGGGCAATATGGTGGCGGTGATGGATGTGCCGCGCGAACAGACCGCGCGCTACGGCATCTTGGATGTGGGCAGCGACGACGGTCGTCTGGTGGAGGTTCGGGGCCTGGTGGAAAAACCAGATCCGGCGGAGGCGCCGTCGACCCTGTCGGTGATTGGACGCTATATTCTGATGCCAGAGGTGTTTGAATATCTCGGGCGCAAGGAAAAAGGCGCCGGCGGGGAAATTCAGTTGACCGACGCCATGGCCCAGTTGGTTGGCGCGCAACCTTTTCACGGCCTGCGCTTTGAAGGCACCCGCTTTGACTGCGGCGACAAGCTGGGATTTTTGCAGGCAACCGTCGCCTTTGGCCTGGACCGTGATGACCTGCGGGAAGGTCTTGGTAAATATTTATCGAATATAACCAAAGATATCTAAGCTCGTTTACCCAGAGCGCATTCGAAAAGAATGTGCTTAGACTCCTAAGGTAAGAGCAATTGAACCGATTACCTATGCCGCGCCAAATAAGTCTGGGGCGACTCCGGTTAATTGAAAATTGCTCTTGCGCAGAATAAGAATTTGAGGCGGATTGCAGTATGCATGTGACGATGATTGGCACCGGTTATGTTGGACTGGTATCAGGGGCCTGTTTTTCGGAATTTGGCCATGACGTAACCTGTGTCGACAAGGATACCGGCAAGATCGAAGCCTTGCTGGCGGGCCAGATCCCCATCTTTGAACCGGGGCTGGAAGAACTGGTGGCGAGCAATGTCGCCGCTGGCCGGTTGTCATTCACCACCGACCTGAAACAACCGGTGGCAAGGGCGGACGCGGTTTTTATTGCCGTAGGCACGCCGTCACGCCGGGGCGACGGCCATGCCGATCTGTCCTATGTCCATGCGGCCGCGGCGGAAGTGGCGGCGGCTCTCAATGGCTATACCGTGATTGTCACCAAGTCCACCGTGCCCGTCGGCACCGGCGCGGAAGTGGCCAGGATCGTCGGCGAAACCAGGCCGGACGCGGATTTCGACGTGGCTTCGAACCCGGAATTCCTGCGCGAAGGGGCGGCGATCTCTGATTTCATGCGGCCCGACCGCGTCGTGGTCGGCACCGAAAGCGAACGCGCCCGCGAGGTCATGCGCGAGCTTTACCGATCCCTGTTCCTGAACGAGACACCGGTGATGTTCACCGCCCGGCAGACGGCGGAATTAATCAAGTATGCCGCCAATGCGTTTCTAGCCACCAAGATCACCTTCATTAACGAGATCGCCAATCTGTGCGAGCAGGTGGACGCCAACGTTCAGGACGTGGCGCGCGGCATCGGTCTGGACGGCCGCATCGGAGCCAAATTCCTACACGCTGGCCCGGGCTATGGCGGCTCGTGCTTTCCCAAGGATACCCTGGCATTGCTGCGCACCGCGGAGGGGCTTAATCTGCCCATGAACATCGTCAAGGCCACGGTGGAGGTTAACGATCAACGCAAACGGGACATGGCGCAAAAGGTTATCGATGCCTGCGGCGGCTCGTTGGCGGGCAAGACCATCGCTGTCTTGGGCCTGACCTTCAAGCCGAACACGGACGATATGCGCGATTCCCCCAGCCTGGATATCATCCCCGCCCTGATTGCGGCGGGCGCGCGGGTCCGCGCCCACGACCCCGAAGGCATGGACGAGGCGCGCGGCATGCTGACGGGCATTGAATTTTGCGATGACGCCTATGCCACCCTGGCCGATGCCGATGCCCTGGCGATCATCACCGAATGGAACGCATACCGCGCCCTGGACCTACCGCGGGTGAAAGACCTTATGAAGGCACCGGTCATGATCGACATGCGTAATATTTATGATCCGGCGAATATGCGCGAGCAGGGCTTTAGCTATTTTTCCATCGGCCGCCCGGCGGTTCAGCCCTGAATTTCAAGCCTAAGAATGGACAGTTAGGTAGAGTATGCAAAATCACAGCTTTCACGCCTCGGTGCTGCGCGAATATGACGTGCGCGGCATCGTCGGCGGTACCCTGTCCACGGCGGATGCCTATGCGGTTGGACGCTCTTTTGGCACGGTCGTGGCCCGCAATGGCGGCAGCCGCGTTGCGGTCGGCTACGATGGCCGCCTGACCTCGGTGGAAATGGCCGAAAACGTCGTCCGGGGCCTGAACGATGCCGGTATCGATGCCTTGCGCATTGGCCGTGGCCCGACGCCGATGCTGTATTTCTCGGTCTATCACCTAAAGGCTAACGCCGGCGTCATGGTTACCGGCTCGCATAATCCATCTGATTACAACGGCTTCAAAATGATGCTGGGCGGTAAAGCCTTCTTTGGCGATCAGATCCAGGAGCTGGGCCGTCTGGCGGAAGCGGGCGAGTGGGCGCAGGGTGCCGGGGGAGCCGAAGATCACGATGTGCGCCCGGCCTATCTTGACGAGCTGGTGGCGGCCTATACCACCGATGTTCCGCTTGCCGTCGCCTGGGACTGTGGCAATGGCGTGGCCGGCGACATTCTGCCCGATTTGATCGCCCGTCTGCCCGGCAAGCATGTCGCCCTGAACGAAGTGGTCGATGGCACTTTCCCGGCCCATCATCCCGACCCGACCGTGGCCGAAAACCTGGTGCAATTACAGGCGGCGGTCACCAAGGACCAGCTGGACCTGGGCATCGGCTTTGACGGTGACGGCGACCGCATCGGGGTCATCGATGGCCGGGAACGCATTCTTTGGGGCGATCAGCTGTTGGCCTTGCTGTCCCGCGATGTCCTGGCGGAGCACCCCGGCAGCACGATCATTGCCGATGTGAAGGCCAGCCAGATCCTATTCGATGAAGTGGCCCGGCTGGGCGGCCAGCCGTTGATGTACAAGACCGGGCACTCCCTGATCAAAAGCAAGATGGCCGAGACCGGCTCGCCGCTCGCGGGCGAGATGAGCGGGCATATTTTCTTTGCCGATAAATATTACGGCTTTGATGATGCCCTTTATGTGGCGGTGCGGTTCCTGGATAGCGTTGCCCGCTCGGGCCAAAGCGTGGCTGAGCTGCGCGACAGCCTGCCGCATATGGTCAATACACCCGAAGTCCGCTTCGATTGCGACGACACGCGCAAATTCCAGGTGGTGGATGAAGTCGTCGCCAGCCTGCGGGCCCAGGGTGCTGATTTCTCCGATGTTGACGGCGCCCGCGTCTCGACGCCCGACGGTTGGTGGCTGTTGCGCGCCTCCAACACCCAACCGGTCCTGGTAGTCCGCTGCGAAGCCGCCGACGAAGCCGGCCTGGCCCGCCTAAAGGACGCCGTCACCGCCGCCCTGGCCCCCTGTGGTGTGACGCCGCCAAGCGATTTTTAGACCGCCTAGTCATCCAGCGGCGGTTCCGCGTCGGTGATGTGTTCTGTCGGCTGTGGCGTCGTGGTCATAAGGGTAACGCCGTCGGGTGCGTGGAACTGGTGCCAGCATCCTTGCGGCACGATGACGATCATGCCCGCTTCCAGATCGAGTTTTTCATCGCCCTCGGCTGTTCGCAGCGTCAAGCGAACGTTGCCTTTGAGAATTTGCACGATCTCGTCGCCGTTCGGATGGCGTTCCCATTGGGAAGTGCCGGAAAATCCAGCCGCAAACACACCGCCGTCACGATAATCAGCAAGCCTGGCAAAATAGCCCGTGGTGTCCGTATGGCGGGTGCGGCCTTCCAGAAAGGTCGTCTTTTCCGCCAGCGCGGCATCCAAATTGATGGCCATGGTCATAGTCTTCATCCTTTCCGTAAACCGGAACAAAGGGGAGGGAACAAAGGGGACGCTATCCTTTTTCGTTCTGCGGCTTGAGACTACCCCGCGATTTTTAGCCAAACTTCGCCAGAAACTTCACGATCGCCCGTGTGCGGTCGGTGAATAGTTTGGGCATGAAATAGCTGCCGGCGGCGCGGTGGCCGACTTCGCCAAAGGTGGGGTAGGGCCAGATCATGCCGGCCATAGCGCCGATCTTCAGGTCCTTTTCCAGCGCCAAAACCCAAGGCTGGATCAGATCGCCCGCGTGGGGCCCGACCATGGATACGCCCAGGATCTTGCCGCCCTTGGCGGTGATGATCTTGATCAGGCCGTCGGTATCACGCTCCGCCTGGGCCCGGTCGTTTTCGGCGAAGGGAAAGCGCAAAATGTTGATTTTGCCCGCCTGCGCCCGCGCCTGCTCCTCGTTTAGCCCTACGTGCGCCAGCTCCGGATCCGTATAGGTGACCCAGGGGACGTTGGCCGGTTTTTTTGCCTTGGCGGGCAAGCGAAACAACGCATTGCGGATAACGATGCCCGCATGATGCCCGGCCACGTGAGTGAACTGCAAACCGCCGGCGACATCGCCAATGGCAAAGATTTTTTTGTTCGAGCTGCGCAACCGGGCGTCCACCGCGATGCCCCGGCGGCCATAGTCGATGCCGGCGGCTTCCAGGTTCAAGCCCTCCACATTGGCCTTGCGCCCGGTAGCCACCAGTAGATGGCTGCCCGATACGCTGGCGCCGTTGTCCAACTGAACGGCGGCGCCGCTCCCCTCGGCTGCCACGCCCTCGACCCCGATGCCTGTCATGACTTCGACGCCTTCGCTGACCAGGCGGTCATGCACCACCTGGGTCAATTCGGGATCGTCCTTGGGCAATAGCCGGGTTTTCTCGATCAGCGTGACCGCCACGCCCAGACGCCGATGCGCCTGGGACATCTCGACCCCGATGGGGCCGCCGCCGATAACGATCAGATGTGCCATGGGCTGATCGTATTCAAACAGGGTCTCGTTGGTCAGGTACGGTACGCCGTCAAGGCCCGGTATGGCCGGCACCACGGGCGAGGAACCAGTGGCGACCACAAACCGGCGGGCCCGGATGGTCTGGCCATCGACCTGGATTTCCCGCGGGCCGGTGAAGCGCGCCGCGCCAAGGATCACATTGACGCCCAGGGCGCGGAAGCGTTCGATGGAATCATGCGGCGCGATTGCCGCGATAACATCGCGCACATGCTGGCGCACGGCCTTTTGGTCGATGCCGGGGGCGGCGCTGGTTATGCCAAAGCGCGCCGCGCCCGCTATGTTATGGGCTGATTTGCCTGCAGCCAGCAGGGCCTTGGAGGGCACGCAGCCGAAATTCAGGCAATCGCCGCCCATCAAACGCCGCTCCACCAGGGCGACGGAGGCGCCAAGCTGGCTGGCCCCGGCGGCCACGCTGAGCCCGCCGGAACCGGCGCCGATGACGCAGATATCAACCTCTATTCCACCGCTCATGCTGCTCACGCCGCCCCACCTCCGCCCATCCCATCCCGCTTACGGGCCTGATAGAATTTGTACAGCAGGGGCAGCGCCGCCAACAGGGCCAGGCCGATCATCGCGGCCAGAATATCATCAGTCATGATCGAGCTGACGGACAGGTCATCCCCGCTCTCCAACAAGCTGTCCAGGCCGGTGCCGACTTGCGAGAAGACGAAGGTGCCGGGAATGATGCCGATGAAGGTCGCCAGGATATAGTCCCGCAGCTTCACACCGAGGAAGGCCGGCACCAAATTGACCAGAAAAAACGGAAACAGCGGTATCAAACGCAGTATCAAGAGGTAGTTGAAGGCATTTTCCTGAAAGCCGGCCTCCATTTTCAACAGCGCCGGCCCGGCCCTGGCCCGCAATGGATCACCCAGGGCTGTCTTGGCAATCAGAAAAATGACGGTGGCGCCAAGGGTGGCGCCAACCACCACCAGGGCCGTGCCCAGGATGGAGCCGAACAGAAAGCCGCCGGCTATGGTCAGAATTAACCCGCCCGGAAGTGAAAACGCTACCATCGCCGCATAGGCGACAAGAAAACATAGGGCCATGAAGAGCGTATGATCGGTCACATATGCGGCCAGATCAGTGCGGTACAGACGCAAACTTTCCAGGCTCAGATAGCGGTCCCCGTCCATGGCCAGAAAGCCAATCAAGCCGGCGGCCAGCACCAACAGGGGCCACAACCGGCGCAACGACAATAGCGGCGGCGGTGGCGATACGTTAGCGGTACCGCCGCCCATTTCCGCCCGATCCTTGCCCCTCATGGCAATACCCCACATAAGATCTTCAACGCGACTATAGCGCAAAGCATACTCTGAACTAGGGGCGCAGTAGTGTTATTTGCAGGGGTCATGAGCAAATTGTGATGACGCCGACACCACCTGTTACCATATCCCGCAGCTAACTGGACCAGGGTCAGGCAAAACAATGCCTTAAGCCGATATTTCCCAGATAGTATTCGTATCGTAGCAAATCGTAGGCGAACCCGACCACCGATGGAAGGAATTTCGCTCTGCGGTCATTCGGCAGCCCCGATTTGGTGATTTGGCCGTCGTTGG
>Ga0233429_1000320_pt1 | contig 86847 bp, 70 predicted proteins | sample SI_118_April2016_3_FD_179879 | JGI IMG/M metagenome (GOLD analysis project Ga0233429, IMG submission 179879) | Seawater microbial communities from Saanich Inlet, British Columbia, Canada - SI_118_April2016_135_MG | ecosystem: Environmental > Aquatic > Marine > Inlet | place: Canada: British...
ACCACACTAAAATAATACTCTTTAAACAGATACACGCCCCGAGTGGATTAACCTGTTCGGGGCCGTTTACTGCCTACAAGCCGACGCCCTACACTTAATTCATTTACACCTACCTAATTACTCAAAATCTATAAACTATTGATTCTAAGGGCTCTTTTTTGATATAATTAAAGAATGTACAAACATATATTCACACAAAAAGGAGACTATCATGAACTACATCACAAAGGCGCTCATCTGCGCAATTCTAACAATAACAACAGCAAGCAAACTTAAAGCTCGATCTTATACAAGTGCACAGAAGTGTACGCAGGCCTGCCAAACGTTGCAAAGCATCACCAAGCAGTATGACTGCAAAAAAGCATGCGAAACCTGCCGCCAACGTCCGGGTAACACAAAATCCTGTCACCGAGGTGTTATTGCCTGTCTTGCGTCTTGTAAATACAAAGCAAAGAATCGCTACGTCGACTGCTATGCAAACTGCTGGAAGTGCACACAACAAAAAGAAACAACCCCTGCTGGCTGCTTTTGCAAACTTCTTATTCACGGCAAAACACCTTCCTAACCGAACCCCACCTTCGCCCCTTGCGTCGCATTTCCATACCTCTATCCCCTGAACGGGCCCAGCAACTTTGTACGTAATGATAAAAACTATTGCTTTCTGTCATTTAAATATTTCATACTGATAATATACACAGAAGTGTAATAGTTTTGTTTTTACAAAGAAAAGGGTAAAACAATGAAGAAACAATTATTAATCGGCCTAATGGTCGTAGGACTAGCTGGCGGCATAACTTACCACACCAGCGTGCGTGCCAGTAACGTAGTTGAAAGAATAGTGGAAAAGGTCGCAGACAAGGTTATGGGCGCAGTTTCACATCTTATAGAAAAAGCCATGCACGACGTATTCAACAGAGTTTCTAACAGAATCTGTAGACTTGAATGTAAGGTCCTAAACAAAGATGAAGACGGCCGACAGTTATGCTTTGACGAGTGTGATCAGGTCGAATATGAAGTAGAGCTAAAAGACTCAGAAAGAGACTTTAGACAGTCAAGAATGACTCACACTAGAGGCAGATAGTTCTATACATTCACAAAATATGCATAAATCAGCAAGAAGGGCATGGGAAAACTCCCATGCCCTTCTTTTGTTTAAACTATCGTCTACACACGACCAACACGCACAAGCGCCATCTGATCCGTTGAAAGCACCCGCTTTGCAGCAAGTCGAACTTCTTCTATCGTAACGCTTTGAAGATCTTTGATTCTGTTGTCAAAAAAGCTTCGATCAAAGCCATATTGATCAACAAACAAGAAAGCCTCTGCGACTCTAGCATTGCAAGTAAAGTTACCCACCAACGCGCTGATAATCGCATTTTTTGCCTCAATAAATTCCTGCTCAGAGATAACATCCATTGCAGTGTTAATCTCGTGGGCAATCTTTTGCTCTGCTTCACCAAGATTGTCTTTGGTAACCATGGTTATAACGTATGCCATACCCGGCTGCTCATCACTACCAGCTGTTAACGAACCTCTAATCGTATAAAAGAGACCCGAACGCTCACGTAATGCAAACAGACGATTACTCATCGACCCCAAGGCTCCGCCGCCAAAAATCTGATTAAAAATCAGCATCTTATCATAGTCTGGATCTAATCTATCAGTAGAAAGACCCGCAAAGATAAGAATCACCTGATCTCGATTCATCTCTTTATTAATCTCTTGGCTCTTAACTGGCTGCAATGCAGGGAAGTCGATATCAAGAATCTTTTGCCCCTGCAAATTACCAAGCGTATCGTTGAGATACCGCTCGGCAGTCTCGCGATCAATATCACCAATAACTGCTATACGAGCCCCATCATTGCTGACCATTGACTTATGAGCGCCAACCAAGTCGTCGCGCGTAATATTTGCAATACTCTCAGAGCTTCCCGTAGTCTCCTTTCTGTACGGATGATCTTTATAAATAAGATTTTTAACCTCACGCATTCCTACATACCGTGGAGAGTCTTCCTGATACTTTACCCAGGTGAACAGACGAGCACGAACTCGCTCAATAGCTTCTTTATCAAAAGCGGGTTCACTTAAAACATGAGCGGCAAGCTTACAGCCCAGTTCAAAATCATTCGTCAAACTGCCAAGGCTAAGTCTACCCGGAGAGCAATTTAGAGAAATTCCGTTTGACTCAAGCAGGTCAGCAAGCTCTTGCGAGTTATACTTTAAAGTTCCCTCAAGCAACATCTCATTCATGAAGTTGATTAACCCAGGCTTATCATCAGAATCGTAAAAAGATTTCGCCTTTAAATCTAGGACCAAGTTAACTTTGGGCAATCGCGAGTCGCGATGGAAGAGTACCTTGATGCCATTTTTTAATGTAAACATCTCAGCCTTAGGATAATCAAAATCGACAGGCACATTAGGCTCAATATCATTAACAACAACACCCGGTTCTATACCAGAATCACGCTCTTTGCCAGCTAAAATAGCAACATCTAGCTCATCTGATTCACGTTGCATTTCGAGCCATAGCTCTTTTTCTGACCCGTCAAAAGGTACAACGCTACCTCGATACATAACCGATGGCCGCAAGTACTTAACAACAAATTTTTGTACTCGCTCTGCCAAGTCTGGTGCATCTTTTTCGATGTAATTTAGCAAGTAATTCTGGTCGCCAGTCGCCAGGTACGACTTAGCCAACTCATACACCAAGTTTGTGTTGTCCTCAAACATAGTTAGGTAGCCAGATTCGGTGTTTTTAACTGCACGCTGAATCTGTGCATCTGTAACACCATTCTTGGCTATTGCCTGCATTTCCTGACAAATAATTTCGTTAATCTTGTCCATCGACTTTTGATCGCTCATCACAACTTGTATCATGAATGCACCGCTATCAAATAGGTCATAACTAAAAGCATGCACATCAACGGCCAAGCCTTCTTGCTCAACAAGCCTGCGATACAAAATCGACCCTCTACCACAGCCAATAATCCATGATGCAAGCTCCATTACAAAATCTTGCTTACTGCGAGCGCCTGGCACACAGAAGGCCGAAATCATGATTGGTTGCTGAACATCACGTTGCAAAGTAACCGAAACGGAGGACAGATCTTTATTATGATAAAACTCTTTTTTCTGGTAATTCTTGTCTTCAGGAATTGAGGCAAAATTCTTCTTAGCCTCTTGATATACCTGTTCTGGGTCAACATCACCGACAACCACTAACGTTGCGTTGTTAGGCACGTAATGCTTGTGATAGAACCTCTTAAGGTCTTGCGAATCCATGTCCCATAGATCCTGCTTGTAACCAATAATCGGGTAATGGTACGGATGATCAGGGAATATAGCGGTTAGCATAGACTCAACCAGGCTAGCCCCGTTGTTATCCTTGTACATTTTAAGCTCTTGAATAACAGCCTTCATCTCTGAATTCAGCAACTCTTGCTTAAAAGTACAATTCTTCATGCAATCAGCCAGGATCGGCATCGCAAACTTCCAATTGGCAGTTGGGAAGTCAAAATAATATCCGGTGTAATCATGGCCAGTAAAAGCATTTATTTTGCCCGACAATTTGTAGGATATCATGTTGATATCACTCTCGGACATCGTCTCTGTACCTTTAAAGATCATATGCTCAATCAGATGAGCTTTTCCCTTTTCGCTACTGTCCTCGTCCTTTGAACCAACACCGTACATAATTTGTACCGTTACACGTGGCACCGCATGCTGAGGCATAACTAAAATAGTTAAACCATTGTCCAACTCGTACTTTGTTACCTGGGCGTTAACCATCAAAAAACTTCCTAAAATAAACACAAAAACGCCGATCTTTGACCGGCACACAGATAGACTCGCGTGCGCAAAATCTACCAAAAATTCAAATAAATTATACACTCGTTATCCCCTTCTACAAATATCACACCTACCAAGCAACACTCTACCATTCAAATACAACCACGAACAGCACTCTCGCCCAATTTGACAAATAGACAATTTTAGCTTACAATTATAATTGAATAAACCTTGAAGTAATCAGGGTTTAAACATAAAATATACAGATCATGGGAAATGGAGGTTATTTTCTTATGAACACACAAATAAAAAAGGTCTTACGGATCGCAATGCTTACCCTTGGATTAACAATGGGTGTTTCACCTGTTATTAACGCCACTAACGATAAAAAACCAAAACAAAGCTTTTTGGATTCTTTTGTAAAGAAACATCAAAAATTTGGACTAATTCTTTATGCAAGCAAAATTCTATCCTCAAGAAAATACCTGCCCTCTAAAAAAGAACTCGCTATGTCTGTGGCTATAACAGCCCCTACCGTAATGGCAATGTATTTCTTAATGCGCAAAAAACGAGCCTCAAAGGGCAAATCACTCTTAAACAGTGCTTTATCATTTGCTAAAGATGGAACAACTTTACTAATGTTTATCAGCTTCTTCAGGTCGCAGGTAGTTAATACCATTGCTCCTGTTATTTCTCCAAGAATAGATGCTAAAATAAAAGTCGACGGTAGTCAGGCCAACAACAAGACAGACGTAAAGGTCCTAAACATCAACAAAGGACAAGATGTCTTCGGCAACTACAGCGCTTACAAGAAAATTGAAGCTAACGGCGTTCAAAATGTATTAAGTCAACAGCAAAGCATGATTGATTCTAGAAAAAACATCACCGCACAAGAGCTAGTTGAACACTTTAAGTCTAGCAACATCGGGTCAAGCAACCTGCTTAACTAAGCCAAAATTAATAACAAACTATAAGAAGGCCGTGGTCCACAAAACCGCGGCCTTCTTTTTTGCAACTAGTATCACAAAACTCTTGAAACTTCTCCGATGCATGTTTTATACTATTAGTAATAGATAAAAATACTTTTCAGGAGAGAGAATAATGAATAAATTGATCAAACAGCTCAAAGTAGCCTGCTTACTTGCCCTTGCACTAGTTACCTCAAGTGCACTCGCTAAACTTAACCCAAAAAATAGACCCGACAATTTACAATTCTCTATTAATGATAACTTTGAATCTCTAGGCAAATTCAGTCGTTGGAACTTTGACGGCCAATCGTCTTACAGCATCATGCAAATCAATACTACCGACCTTGCAAAAACAATTATTAAGACCGCACCAAAAAATCAAAAGATTTTCTATATCCTCGACTTGGGCGCAGGGCACTTCCAGTGGGGAAATACTTTATTTGAAAAGCTGAACGAGCTTGCAGATAAGGGTGAGCTACCTAGCGATATTACCGTCAATATTGTAAGTGTAGTTGGAGAGAAGTACGTGACAGAAATAGAAGAAGCTGGGATCTGTAAAAAATATAATATTGCCAATTTTAAAGTTGAAGATCTGGACTTAAGCTTAGGACGGTTTCTTTATAAACAAGACCCTGACAATTTTGAAGAAAATCCACAATTTGACCTTATTGTTTCACAATATTGCTTTATTCACCTCAATGACCCCGTTGGTACTTTTGCACAAGCCTACAATCTACTTCGCCCAAAAAGCGGCCTAATGCTAATGCAATACTTCGCAGTAATTGATGATAACGTTAGCGCAGATGACTTGTATCGAATAGAAGGGAATAGGGCAATAATCGACTTCCTTCTAAACACTAAGGCTCCATTTTTAATAGGCGCATGGGGAGACAATCGCTTGCCATACGAATTTCTACTCAGAAGACCAGACGATGCAAGCCTCAATCTGCCAATGGAGTACGCAAGCACCCTGGATCTTAAACTTGCAAATACCGTATCACATCCTATCGCTACATTTAAAAAACTTAAAGGCTATCGGACGTTCAGAACACAAGAAATCAACTTACCCGTCAGCGGATATTGGGACACAAAACCAGGCGACTCGTTTTATGGAGACGTATCGCTATTCCAATGGCTAATCAAAAACTATCCTGGTTGGAAAAAGACCATCGTAAGGTGGGAGCCAATCTTAAAAAGCGACAGACGCGAGCCTTTGTACAGCTACCCTTCACCGCACTTAAAGGCCATTTACGAAGGCAACACAAAAAAACTTATCGAACTTATCAAAAATGAAGACGACATTCTTAAGTTAAATGTAGGAAAATACGGCCAACTAATAGATGTAATAACCTCAAAGGGAATGCTAAAGCATGTAATCCCATACGTTAAAAACGTAGATCAGCAATTCGGTTACTCCAAAAAAGATAAAGATAGCCTTACACACCTTGCTACCAAAAATTTGGACCTAGACAGCCTCAAACTCTTGGCCGATAGACGCGCTGATTTTAACATGCAAGACCGTTACGGTGATACGGCACTTCATCATGCGCTATCAGGTAACAAAGACTGGGCCAAAAGACTAGAGATTATCAAGTTTTTAATTCAAAACGGAGCAAGTCTTTCGATCGCAAACGAGGACGAAAAGTCTCCCCAAGATTTGATTGACTCTAGAATAAACAAAAGTAAAAAACTGGCCCTTCTAAAAATACTTGCCGATCATGAAAAAAATCAGCTCAATGAACTTAATAAAGCAACAGTAGATGAGCTTGATTTGCACTGGCAAGACTTAGGCCACAACATATAAACAAAAAAAGGGCCGTGGCGTAAAAAATCGCGGCCTTCTTTTTTGCAGCCAAGATGACAAAACAAACAACCATGATAAAGTGATATAGACAAATTGCCCCTACCAGCCCACAACAAATTGCCTCTGACGTGTTTACCACAAAACCGCTTACACATATTTTTTCTGGCCATCGCACACATGCCACATTCTGGATTATAGCTGCATTCACAGCGCTTGGAGTAGGGCTTTACAACTACCACGCACAGCACCAAGCGTTTGATAATCTGTATCAACAATTTGAGGGTCAAAAACTCTTTATTACCGCAACAGTAAAAGATGTCACAAACATCACAAATCAACGCTTTAAAAAACAGATTCTTCTGCGAACATCACAAATCAACACAACCCCCTACAACTGCGCCATATCGCTCTACACAAATGATTGGTGGATGCGTGTTGGCGACACCATCGAGCTCAAGAACGTGCAGCTTCGCAAGCCAAAGGACAGGGCGTTCATTGAGTACATGATCAAAGAAGGGACAATCGCAACTCTGTTCACACCGCGCCCAGACTACAAGCGAACATCTCGACCAATTTGGAGCCTTCGACGAGCACTTGTGCACCAAAGAGAGAAGCTTTTAGTCAAACTCAAAAAATCGCTTAGCCCTCAAACATTCGCACTCGTTACTTCTATTTTCTTGGGCAATAAACGCTTTGTAAAAGAAGAAATGAGCGCTTTACGGGACCAATGGAACGCATGGGGACTAGCACACCAGCTTGCCCGTTCCGGGCTGCATCTTATGATCTTTATCTTCCTGTGGACCACAATGCTAGGATTTGTTCCCTGTAGCTTCAAAACCAAACAAACGATCTTAATCATGCTTTGCCTAGCCTACTGGGCTATCAGCTGGACCAGCATCTCATTCTCGCGAGCCTTGATGACATTTGTACTCTACAAACTATGCAACCTACTAACCCTGCCAGTACATGGCCTACACCTCTGGATTCTCGTTTTTGCCATAACTGCGACAGTCAACCCAACTGCAATATTTTTTCTCGACTTCCAACTTAGCTTTGCCCTTACTGGTGCACTGATCTGGTTTTACCAAGCCCAGCGTTCAGCACACCGAAAAACCCCCTAAAGGCGCCTACTCTTGCACTCATACGCACTATGCATGATAAGGTGAAAATCAGGGACACACGAACGATTCTTTTCTAGGGGGAGAAGATAATGAAGCAGGCACATTGCCTATCGATGGCGCTGTTGTGCACAGCGCTATTCAATATCCAAGCACAACAACAAAACCCAGTCATTCTCACACAAAACGCTCAAGATCAGGTAGATCTACAAGCAGTATTATCAAGCAAACAACCAGCGCAAGAGCAAAAAATTGCCAACTGGACGGTCATGATTTACATCTCGGCAGATAACGACCTGTTTAGCTTTGCTGGACGTAATATGAAGCAGATGGAGGCAATCGGCTCAAACGAAAACTTAAATATAATTGTTCAGCTAGACACTAACCGATACGGTCGTGGCAAGGTAACACAGCGATACAAAATACAACACCACTCTCGAGAGCTTCTGTTCAGCCCCGAACAGGCCATGGACAGCGGAGATCCTGATACACTTGTTGATTTTTGCGACTGGAGCATTAAACGCTTCCCAGCCCAGCACTACGCAGTCATTATGTGGAACCACGGAACAGGCGCTATCGACCCAATGATTGCACGAGCAATTAATCCTTCACACCTTTTTACCTACAACAAGCAGCGAGACCTAATCGAACTAGATCGATCCATTAGTTTTATGGACTTTGTTGAGAGTTCAGCTGCCCCGGACAAAAATGTAGTTTTAGATGCAAAACCACAAACACGCGGCATTTGCTTTGACCAAAGCACAGGTAACTACATCGACAACAAAGGGCTGGGTTATGCCTTGGCAACTATACAAGAAAAGTGCCTAAACAATGAAAAACTCGATATTTTATCGTTTGACGCCTGCTTAATGTCTATGGCCGAAATCGGCTCAATAGCAAGCAAACACGCAAAATACATGGTCGCCTCTCAAGAGGTTGAACTTGGCACTGGCTTCAACTATGCACGTGTACTACTTCCACTAGCTCAAGCAGAAACAACACCTGAAGAGCTAGCAAAGCACATGGTCTACGCTTACGAGCAGTCATACGGTAAAATAACCAACGACTACACACTCGCAGCCCTTGATCTAGAGCACTTTGGAGAACTCGAAGACAATATTAGCTCAGTTGCCATGCTCTTAATAGAGGCAATCGACAACCAATCAAGCAAAAGCGTGCGCAAGATGATCACCTACTGCAAGTCTCCACGCCACTGCACCTGCTTCGACGAACCAACCTACATCGATTTATACGATTTTTATCAAAACCTTGAAAAACGGCTACATACCATACGACTGCATGACATAACATTGCAAAAAACCATCGTGGCCGAACTTACAAAACAACTAAAAGCCGGTAAAGAGTTAATCCTTAAAATAGTTACAGCCAACGTTGCAGGACACAATCTAAGACGTGCTCGCGGCATTTCTATATATCTTCCATCACGATTGCACCCATCCTACAGGAAAAATGAACCTGCTATAGAGATGAATTGGCTTAAAATGATCATGACCTACATCTTGTCTCGATAAGACCAATCGATAAAAACTGGCCCCGGTGCTACACTCAATCAACAATAACAGTACCTTACCGGGGTCAAATTCATGACAAACACCAACAAAAATGAACAGCTTGAAGCCCTACACAATCTCTATAAAGCCTGCAAACATTGCCCACTAGCCAGCCTTGGTCGCCAGCAAGTTGTTTTTGGAGAAGGCAACCCAAACGCGCCACTTTTATTTTTGGGTGAAGGCCCTGGCCGGGAAGAAGATAAAGTTGGACGCCCATTCATAGGCCGATCTGGTCAACTACTACGCAAAACAATTGCTAAAATAGGCTTAAAGCCAGAAGATTATTACATAACAAATGTGGTTAAATGCAGGCCGCCAAACAATCGACTCCCAAACAAAGGCGAAATCAGTCCCTGCACAAAGCTTATCTTAAAGCGCGAGCTGGATATTATACAGCCAAAAGTGATCTGCTCCCTTGGCAGCTGTGCCACAAAAGTGATTCTTGAAGAAAAACTTATACGAATGACCGACGCACGAAAAAAAATCATCAACAAAAACGGCCTGAGCGTTAAGCCAGTGTTCCACCCAGCATACATCTTGCGCAACTCTAAAATGCGCGATATGTGGATCCTCGACCTAAAACAGGCTTTCGACCTGTCAAAGAATTCATAATAGCCTCATCGGCCAAAAAAGGGTGGTGGATAACTTGGTGGATAAGTGGTGGATAAGTGGTGGATAACTCATAGGTGAATGTGGATAACTCGGCATTTTGAAAAACAGACCCCCCTCAATAGCTGCTCTGACAGGCTGATAACGAAAAGCGACACAGAGTGCGACACTGGTTTTGTGCTCCTACAGGGGCTATCCGATAGGTGATAATAAGTTATCCACATTCGGCCTTGAGTTATCCACCAAGTTATCCACCAAGTTATCCACCACCTAAAAAAACTTAAATTGTGGATACATGGGATCTTTTGTGATTAGGGTAGTGAGTTATCCACCAAAAGGGGGTATGCCTGTTACTACTACTTATAATAAGTAAGTTAATAAATAATAATAAGAGGTACCATTGTTACACATTGTATTCCTACTACATCAAGGGCGGCGAATGGCAAAGCTTTTTATTTTTTCTGTTTTTGGTAAACTTAGCCTTACATTGCGTTTTCAAAACTTTTTCTTTAACCAACTCAAGGGATGCGGTTGAAGCTTTTTCAAGTCATAGACGAACTTGTTCAGGATCGCGGCTTAGACCGATCCGTCGTTGCCGATATTATATGCCAGGGTATGCTTGGAGCGTATAGCAAACGCTATCCAGAAATACCTCTAACGGCTGCTTACAACAAAAAAACAGACGATATTGATGTGTTTGTCGATAAAGAGACCGTTTCTGCGGTTGAAGACAGCCTGATTCAAATGAATCTTCGTAAAGCCCGTGAATTCAAAAAAGATGCCCAAATTGGTGATATCATCAATGTTCCGTTTGAAGGAACAATTGGCCGCATTGAGATTTTACGAGCCAAGCAAATTATATCACAAGAAATCCGAGCGGTTGAAGCTGCTGCGGTTTACAAAGAATTCAAAGAAAAAGAAGGCACAATCATTAACGGCGTTGTTCACAAGTGTGAGCGTAGCGGTGTTACGATTGTGGTTAACGACACCTTTGCATTCCTGCCCAAGTCTTTGACTCCTGCTGGTGAGCGTTGTGTTGCAGGTTATACTGTTCGCGCCTTGCTAAAAGAGGTTCTTGAGGAGCCGGTAAGCGAGAATCAGTTGATTCTTGACCGTGTTTCGCCTAGATTCCTAGAGTTATTGTTTGAGCTGGAAATACCAGAAGTTTATGAGAGAATCGTCGAAATTAAAAAAATCGTTCGGTCTCCAGGCTACAAATCAAAAGTACTTGTTGCTTCAAACGATGATAACATTGACCCTGTAGGCACCTGTGTTGGTGTTCATGGGTCGCGTATCAAGCCTATCCTCAAAGAATTAGGTGATGAGCGTGTTGATGTTATTTCGTGGTCAGAATCTTTGGAAGTTCTCGTTCGTGGGGCGATGAAGCCTGCGCACGTTGAGCGTGTTGAGATTGTTGATGACCAGAACATTAATGTTTGGGTCGATGAAGAGCAACATTCAATTGCAATCGGTAAGATGGGTAAAAACATTGGACTGGCCTCAGAACTTGTTGGACATAAGATTCATCTTGTTCGAGACGGCGATGTTGATCGTCAGCATGCAGAAGCTATACTGTCCGAAGAGGACATTGGCCTGAATGATGACGAAAAAGATATGGATTCGGGGGAAGAGTAAGCCCCGTTACTTCCAGAGTTATATTATATTTTTACGGTAGAGAGTTGCATCTGCAATGCGCGTATATGAGTTCGCAAAAATTTATGATTTGACTAGTAAGCAGGTCATCGATGCCCTAAAAGGGCAAAATGTTGATGTTGCCAATCATATGTCAGTTATTCCTGATGATAAGATAGCCCAACTTGAAGTGTTGCTTGGTGTTGGACAAAAGTCTTCACAGCAAGCATCCAAAGCTTCTCCTAGCCAGCCTTCTGGCAAGCAGGAAAAGCCTGAGTTGAGCGCTATCAATGAGCAGGTTCCTGGTAAAGTCGAAGATGATGACAAACTTGACATTGATCCGCAAAAACGTCGTTTAAACAAAGTTTTAAAGGCAGTTGCAGGCAATGTTATTGTTGTTGAGCCTATGACCGTCGGGCAATTTGCTCAGCGCTCTGGTCTTCCTGTTAACCAAATTATTTTGACGCTTATTCGCAAAGGCCTTGCCTGCACGATGAACCATCCGCTTGATGAAAAGCAGGTTCTTCAATTGGCAGAGGACTTTGAGTTAAAAGCTACTTATGCAGAAAAGCAGGACAGCGACCAAAGCAAAACAATTAAAAAAACTGCAGCCTCAAAAAATGCTCAAATAAGACTTCCGGTTATTGTTGTTATGGGCCATGTTGACCATGGCAAGACAACTCTTTTGGATTATATTCGCAATACGCGAGTTGTTCAGCGAGAAGCTGGCGGTATAACACAGCATCTTGGTGCTTACGAAGTAACTACAGATCACGGCAACCTTATTTTCCTTGATACGCCCGGCCACGAGGCATTTTCTGCCATTCGTATGCGGGGTGCTCGCGTCGCTGATATAGCTATTTTGATGGTAGCAGCTGATGATGGCATTATGCCTCAAACTGTTGAAGCAATTAACCACGCTCGTGCAGCTAAAATTCCAATGATTGTTGCTATCAACAAGATGGATAAAGCTGATCCTAAGCGAGTTGAAGCTATTTACTCTGAGCTTGCACAGAATGATCTGTTGCCTGAAGCTTGGGGTGGTCAAATATCAACGGTTCCCGTCTCTGCCCTCAAGGGTGATGGCGTAGACAATCTTCTAGAAATAGTTGCGCTACAAGCAGAAATGCTTGAATTAAAAGCAGATTTGTCAGTAGCTCCTCAAGGCTATGTTTTAGAATCAAAGCTTGAACGAGGTCGAGGTCCTGTTGCGACTGTTATTTGTCAAAACGGTATCCTTAAAATTGGTGACTATTTTGCGGCTGGTAGGACGTTTGGTCGAGTTAACTCTCTTGTTGATTCGTACGGAAAACGTGTTACACAAGTGCAACCGTCACAACCGGCCAGAATTGCCGGATTCCAAGATCTTCCAAAGCCGGGTGATAGCTTTAATGTTATTTCTGCTTCAGAGTTCAAAAAATTGCGACAACGTGGCAGTGCGCCAGTTCCGCGACGCTTGCTATTGCAACCAGGTTCGAATCTGCTAAACGTTATCGTAAAGTCTGACACCCAGTCTTCAAGAGAAGCAGTTCGTGGCTCTCTGGACAAGGTAAGCCTGTCTTTTGATCAGAAGATTAATATCATTTTGGATGGTGTCGGTTCTGTTACAGAAAGCGATGTTACGCTTGCGGTAAGTTCAGGGGCAATTATTTATGGCCTACATTCAAAAGTAGAGCCTAATGCTGTTCAACTGGCGACTCGTGAAGGTGTTGATATTCGCTTGTTCACGATTATTTACAAGCTTATCGAAGATGTCGAAAAACTACTTGAGCAAGGTAAAGAGATCAAAATGATCTCGAAAAAAATTGGTGATTTCTCTGTGCTCAAGGTGTTTGATATAAAGCGCGTTGGTATTGTTGCTGGTGGTAAGGTAAATTCTGGATTCCTGCTTGATGGCGGACAGATTACTATTTACCGTCGCGGCAAAGAGATTGGCCAGGGTATAATCAGCAGCCTTCAGAAAGAGCGCAAATCAGCTAAACGAGTTTTGGCTGGCTTTGAGTGTGCATTCCTGGTTGTTGGTCATACTGACTGGCAGGTTGATGATACGGCTGAGTGCTTCCAAGAAGTACCAGAAGACCAAGCTTAAAAGACTATTCGGGCCTTTGCATTATTCATAACTTTGAATAAGTTGAATAACGCAAAGGCCCGAATTTCCATTTCCTAGTCCAGACAACACTCTTAATTTTATGCTGCAATCTAAAAGATCTTTTACGCAAGTTTTAGAATTATTTTCTTTAGCAAGGCGATACAATGTATTTAGTCCTTGTGATAGGGGCTTTGCTTCGTCTCGGTCCCAATCTTTATCCCAGATGAAGCGGAAGTCTTCCTCGGTGAAGGTAGTGATCAGGCTTTTGCTTGTTTTATATTCTTTAAATAATAGATTTAAAATGAAGAGATTTTCAGTGCTTTGTTTTGGCCTCCCGTTTATGTACTTGTTGAAAAAGTATTTTTTGGGGGTCGTGCGTTTATATAATAAATTTAGTCGGCTTAATGATCTATAAAATTTAATTATTTCTTTGTTATGAATCTGGTACGGACCTTTCGATTCAATTTTATCTGTGATGCAAAAATCGGCTCCGTTTGTTACTAAAATTTTTGAGATACTCACATTGTTGGCATAGTGAAATGGTGTCCCACCTAAGCTACATTGGGCGTTAACATCGGCTCCGTTTGTGATTAAAAATTGCACGATGCCTGTTCTTCCCATGTTGGCCGCAATGTGAAGAGGTGTCCACAGTGTGCTATTCTTTGCATTTACAGACCTTTTATCTTTTATTACTAGCTGCTTGATTAGGTTAAGTTTGCCAACTTGTACTGCATCATGGATCAATGGTTTTGCGGGGAACAATTTTTCTTTTGCCGCGTTATCTATTGGTTGTGCTTGTACAAAGAATGTTGTGAGCATACCTAGTTATCTATTGGTTGTGCTTGTACAAAGAATGTTGTGAGCATACCTATGGCGAGTAATATATTTTTCATTTTTTGCGTTAATCCTGTTAATTAATCTTAGATGGCTTGATACATGTATCCTAGCTTACAATTAGCGTCTCTTTTTTTGAATAACAAAATCTTATTAAGGCTACCTTTGGTATGGTTTTGCAGTTGAAGTAGGCGCCAAGCCGAAGTGCAAAAGAGTTACGGAATGATTTGTGAAACGTATCCGGATAGACCAGTTTAGTTTTTGCTAAAAATTTTTTGCGTTCGTATTGCATTTTTTTGATGTTTTTTAGGCGATTTTTTCTGTTGCGTTTTGCTATATTTTTTATATAAAAGTGGCGCAAGAGGGGAAAGTTGCCTTTAAGTGGGGCTTTTGTTGTTGCGTTTTGTATGGCTGTGTTGTTGCTTTTGTTTTTTTTCTTTTTTTGGGCGAAAATAGTTTACGGCTTCATGATTCATTCTCTTAATGGGTCATGTCCACAAACGGACTCCTTCTCGGGTAGTATGGTTATACACACTGCTCTAAAAGATCAAATTAAGCGCTCCTAAGCCAGGGCGCTTGATCTTTTTCTCCCCCCTTTTTTATTTATTAGTTTTGCGGATTAGGTGTAAAGAAGATAGACGATGTGATGTTGTCTTTTTCAAGGGCCTGGTATGCGCTGATTACTCTTTGCATTGTGTCGCTTTTTATATAAATTTTTCTGCTGTGTACATTTTGTATTTTGGAAACTGGTGGTTGGGCTGGGCCCAATACAGTGAACGTTGTTCCTCGGCGCAGTTGATCTGCGATGGCGCTTGCCTCAAATTCTAATTTTACTTCATCTTTATTGCGCAGTTCAATTTCTGTAAGTCGCCGTGATGGGGGGTAACCTGACATTGCTCGTTGTTCAAGTTCATTCTGCATGCACAGATCATAATCGTGCTCATTAATGTGCTCAAATAGCTGATGTTTGGCCATGGTTTGCACAACTACAGTGCTGTGTTTTGTTGTTCTACCTGCGCGTCCAGCAACTTGAATAAGTTGTTGCAGTGTTTTCTCGGTGGTGTTGTAAAATGGGAAGTGTAGGTTCAAATCGCCCCAGATTATGCCAACAAGCGTTACGTTAGGGAAGTGGTATCCCTTTGTGATTGTTTGAGTGCCAACCAAAATGTCGATAGACCCATCAAGCATACTCTCGAGCGTACAGCTCCACCTCTTCTTGTTGGTTGTGGTATCAAGATCTGCTCGTTCAACATTGGCTTTAGGGAACATGTCTTTGAGGATATTGACGACCTGTTGCGTGCCAATTCCTTTGGTTTGATAGGGGTTTTTCTTGTAGCCACAGGACGTGCAGCTGGCCGGCAATAGCTCGCTCTTTGCGCAGTAATGACAGATTAATCGTTCTTTCTCGTGAACGGTTAGGCTAACTGAACACTGCGTGCATGAGGGGACAAATCCACACTGCTTGCATAGAGCAAAGAAATATCGCCCACGTCGATTTAAAAAGATAATGGCCTGCTTACCCTGGGCAAGAGTTTTGCGAAGCTCTTGCTTGAGTACTGTGCTTATCCAGAACGATTCTCTGCGGGCATCTTTGACAAGGATGACCGTTTTTATTTTTGGGAACTCTCCCGAAAACCGTTTGCGTAATGAGTACAGCTTCCAGCCTCTGTGTTTTACGTTGTGTAGGCTGTTGCTCGAAGGTGTTGCTGAACCTAGTATGATTGGAATGCTTGTTTGTTGCGCTCGCATAATTGCCAGCTCGCGACTGTTCAGACGAGGGTGTCGTTTTTCTTGATATCCGCTTTCGTGCTCTTCGTCGATAATTATACAGCCAAGGTTTGGCAGTGGGAGCATGATTGGTAGGTGTACTCCAATGATGAGTACGGGAGTGTCGGCGAGTAGGTGTTGCCACAGTTCACGTTTCTCTTTTGGTCCGGTGGAACTATGGAACGAAAATATCTGGATAGTTGCAGAAAGTTGTTGCTTCAAAATACTGGTGAAGCGTACTGCAAGTGTTACCTCGGGCACCATGAATACCACGCTTTTGCCCTGCGCAATGCTGAGCTCGATTAATTTTTTATAAACTTCTGTTTTTCCAGAGCTGGTTACACCGTGAATTACTGAAGGTGCGTACTGTCCTTGTACAACGGATGGCTCAATTGCCTTGTAAATTTCTTGTTGTTCTTGCGTTAGTTCAACATGAGCAGAACTGCCTACTTCTGCCGGAATGGGCAGGTCGGCCTTTTTTTTAGGTGCATCTAGGAATGAATTAACCCGCCGTAGGAGGGCTACGTGATTTACTTGATAGTAGCCGGCAACTTGCTTGATGAACGGCATAAAGTATTTGTCTTCTGGTACAGTTTCAAGGCAGATCGCTTCACGAATGGCATAGGCGGGCTTGTAGGCAAGTGATGGCAATACTCGTTCGACAATTGCTTTTTCTTCCCGCTTTTGTAGCGGTACGCGGATTATGGAGCCCATCAGGCTATGCCTTGGCCAATTGGCTGGCACTTTGTAGGTAAGAGGTCGCGAGAATCCGTTAAGGAGGCGCACAATAATGAACATAACCGGCCATGTTGATGATTAGTGTGAGGACATTTCTTAGGTTAGGTTAAATGACGCCTTTCTCAAGCTTTTTCTAACTTCTGTTTTATTGCGTATTTTTTTAGAGAGTCGCTAACTATGCGTGGAGTTTTTGAAAGAGAGTCTGGCTTTTCATCCAAAACTTTGGAGATTGTGGAAACATCAATTAGATTTGCTTCACCCAACAATTTTGCATGTTCGTGTATCTCTTTTTTTTGTTTTTTAAACTTTGGTAAATACTTTTCTATAGGCTTTATGCATGACTGTTTGTCCCTGTTGAAACCTTTTTTTGTAGCATCTCCCTGGATGCTGTGGTGGACGTTGTTTACAGTAAAATCTATGTGCCATTGCTGTCGTTCATCGAATGGTGTTTGTGTAGAAATTGAGAATATTAAGTTTTTCAGGGTAGAGGTTTTGCTCCTTAATATTGGTATTTTGGCAAACATAGAGCTGCTTTTTACGGTTAATTTATCGATTAAGAGTGTGCTTGATTGGGCCATTTCTTTGAGTGGGAAAATTGTTGTATCAAGAAGCTTCATGAGTGTAATTGTGGGGGCATAAATTTCTTTGATGTAGGTTTGTTGCAGTGCTGTCTGCTGTATTAGGGCGACCGGACAGGATAACTTGAGTGTGAGTGGGATGTAGCGCGATCCAAGCAAAACCGCGCGATAAGAGCTGATGTCTAGAACAGGTTGTTCTTTCTGCCAAATATTAACTTTGGTTGGCGTTAGCTCAAGTATCGGGCCACCACTCTTGCCAGCAAAAAACCAGGTTATTGTGTTTTTGGGCCGAACTAAAGGAAGGTTATAAAGGTTCGTTTTATGCTTATGAATGTTTTCTATAATTTGGCTCCACGATAGTGGCGTAGGTTGGCGTTGGGTGTCGGGCTGAATTGTATTGTTTGCAAGTGGGTAATAACTTGCCTCTAGGCTTTTGAAGAAAGGATAAAATTTTTGACTAGTGATTGTATAAAAGCTTTGGCTTGCTTCCTTTACATATATTCTTGGGCTTGAGGTGAGGGAAGGGGTAGGGGTTGTGGTTCCGGTAGCGATTGTATAGTTATAGCGTTTAAATTTATTGAGCTCAAAGTCATAAAAATTGGTAATGCGAGAAGTTCCACCAGAGAAGCAGCTGTTGTACATAAGAAAGTTTGTTTTGATGTTGTTATTAAGATAGTTCAATAGTGGGGTAAAATGTGTGTATAGGGGAAGGCCCGCCATTGCTGCGTAGGATTTGGCCTTTACATGCTTTTTGCTAAATTCTGTTACAGGCCTAGACATTATCTTTGAGCCTGAGAGCAACTTGTTTTTTTCGTCTTTTTGTAAGTAGTTAGCTTTTGTTAACAGTTCCATTGCGTGGCGCTTGTAGTGATCGTATGGATCTTGGTCTCCATGACCAGACAGGTACATATTCCATATATGAATGGGGAGTTGGTGTAGCGGCCTTTGTTTTTTTAGCTCTACCAGGTTGCTTTTATTAACTATAAAAGAGTCAAATAGACCCTTGATAAGGATTGGTGCGCTTTTATCAGATATTGCATTGATTAGTTCGTATAGTATTGCATCCGAATCTTGATAGTCAGTCATCACTTCGTCATTAATAAGAATAATTAATCGGCGCATGTCTGCGTCGTGACTAATTTTGTAACCAGTAGTTATTGAACCGGACTTTCCCCAGTATTTAGCTTTTGAGCTTTTTGTGTTGGTCGCCTGTTTAGATGATGAGGCGTTATTGCTCGATGTGAATTTCTGCATTGCCATTGTTTGTAACGACAAGCTAATCATTGCTACAAAAATTAGGGTGGATTGATAGTTTTTACGCATCGGGCATCCCATGATCTTGGTCGTCGTTATCGAACGAGGTATTGAATTGCGTTTGTTCATCTATAATGTTTTGGTCATTATCATTGAATGAGGTGTTTAATTGTGTTGATGGAGGCTTAGGCGCCTTTCGTCGAGGGCGCTTGAACGGACTTTCGTGTTCTTTGAACGACTGGCTGGTTGACGATGGTGATGTAGGCGTCGCCGATGTTGGTTTGGTTGGGGTTGCAAATAGGGTCCGCTTTCTTTTAGCTTTCTTTGCACGTTGGGCGTGTCGTGCTTTAATTTTCTTCGCAAATATAGCCCGTTCTTCTTTAGACATATTCGCAAATCTAGCGGTTTGTTCTTTAGATTCGATTCGTTTCATTTTAGCTTTTGTTGCATAATCGCCTGTTTTGTACTCTTTTCTAGATCTTTTTACTGGAGATGGGGTGTTAAAAATGCGGGGTACTTTTGGCATCTTTTTATTTTTTGACACTTTTGTTTTTTCGGCTATTTTTTTGCCAAATTTATTTATTGAACGAGGGACTTTGCCCGGGCTGTTCCAGTGTGGTGACGTTGGGCCGTGGGCGGTAAAGTCAATGCTGTCGAGATAAAAATCTTCGTATTGATTGTAACTTTTCGAGCCAATAGATGCGAAGCTTAAGTCTATATATATTTCGTCAGTTGAATATATGTTTTTGTAATACTTATTGCCATATTTGAATATTATTCCATGTTTTTTCTTAGGGTTGCTTGTACTAAATTTAAGTGGATTTACTGAATTGTTCAAAAATAGTACGTTTTTTAGAATTACGCTTCTTCCTGTTGTCTTTAAACTATTTTTGAGTTCACCAGAATTTTTGACTTCAAGTTGTTTTATAAAGAAGAGCTTTGCATCATCGAGATCTCTTATTGGTAAAAATACTTTTGCAGCCAATTCATCAATGCCAAGTGTGGGGGCATCTAATTGTTTTATGACGTGACTAGAGTTGCCAGCTGATTTTGAAATTATTGGAATAAGTTGGGTCATCTTTATAGTTATCGGAACATGGTTGGCGCTTAGAAGCAGGGTGGCATAGTTGTCGGCGTTGAGTGTTTTTTCATTTTCGAAAGCGGTCATGCGGGTAGGGGTAAGTTCTAAAATTTCTTTTTTACCTGATGAACTTATTGAAAACCATTTATTTGTGTTGCGAGGGCGAATCAGGGGGATGTTACTCAAACTGTTGATTTTTCCTGTTTCAGGATCTTTGAATTGAATAACATTGTTCAGGATGTCTGACCAACTGGTAACTTTAGCTGGGTTTTTTACGTTTCCGGTTAATTGCTTATTTGTTGAATATTGTGTAGCTGTTTTATGGGTGGCTTGTTGTTCGAGCTCGTTAAAGAATTTTGTGAGCTTTTGTGGAAAAATTATATTTACACTGAAGACAGGAATACCGCTGCTTGTTATAGCAATGGATGGCATAAATCGAATGTCATTTATTGATGAAGTTGTTGCTGTGGCGGAGCTACATGTCATTGTGTAATTATATATTTTAAGGATGTTTTTGATAATGTCATAAACGGACAATTGACGATTACTTCCACCAGCAAAGCATGAGAGATATGTTAATGAATTGGTGTTATATGGGTAGTTTAATTGGTCAAGAAGCTGTGCAAAGTGCGTTGTTACAGGCAGTGATGCAATGGTGCCAGAGGCGCTGGTAATTGTTTGTTTGATTTTATTTTCAAAAATATCCTCAAGAGCGGATTTCGCATCTTGCTCTTCAGCCGTTTTTATTTTTTCATTAGTAAGATTTGCTAAAATCTTTTGTTGTATTGCTATGTCAGATATGTCTTTAGAATTGCGGCCGTGGCCAGCAAGGTAAATATTGAATACAGGGCTTTCTTTCTGTTGTGGAGCGTCAAGCTTGCTGATAAGGACTTTACTGAGCAGTTGTGTGATCTCATTTTTATTTTGCATAAAATGTTTGTGACTTTGAGATGTTTTAAGTTTATTAACTGACAAAAAGAACTGTTGAATACTGCTTAGAGTATTTAAGTTTGAGTGAGCCGTGAGTTTGTCGACCTTCAGGCCTAACTTTTGTTCTCGGCGTGTGAAGGGTTGGTTTGTTTGTATGTCTGTTAAGGTGGCACTTGTAGGTGTTTGATTGGGGGATAGAATAGCTTGCACATAGCTTTTGGGAACAAGTAGATAAAAAAGATTATCAACGGTGTAAATGTTCCATTCTCCAGGTTGTATTTGTGTAGAATTGCTTTCGATACTTTGTGTTGCTTGTTGGGCTATTAATGAATTGCCGCCAAGGAGTTCAAGTGCCTGGTCAAGCTTGTTGAAGATGTAGGTAATAGCTACATCTTTGCCGTGTTGATTTATAAGCTGTGAAACCTTGTGTTGGGCGGTTAACCCTGTGGCCATAAAATAGTTGCCAAAAACGTCCGAATTAGGGGGGCTGTAATCTATGTCTTTTGATAGAAAAGAGTCAAGTGCAGCTTGATAGTATGAGATATCACGATAAAAATTATAAATTAGTTGCTTGCTAACTAAAATAGGGGCAGATTTTTGTGCTAGTGCTGTTGCTAAAGCGGTGCTCATAGCGTCTGATTTTGGAACAATAGAAGAGTTAAAGTTAAAATCGAATAGCATGATCAGTCGACGCATGTTTGAGGCTTGTTCAATAACAGTAACTTTTTGCACTGTAGGCATGATGGCCTTTTGAGTGGTAGATGTTGACGAGCTACTGCTTGATGATGATTGTTGCATGGCCTTTATTTGCAGAGACCAGCCGATCATTACCACAAGAATTAGGGTGTATTGATAGTTTTTACGCATTGTTCTTCCCGTGATCTTGGTCATCGCTATCGAACGATGTGTTGGATTGCTTTGATTCGTCTACAATATTTTGGTCGTCGTAATTGAATGAGGTGTTTAGTTGTGTTGATGTAGGCTTAGGTCGTTTGAGTGGGCTTTCATGTTCTTTGACCGTCTCGTTAGTTGATGATGAGGATATTGTTGTGTTTGCAAATAGGGTCCGCCTTCTTTTAGCTTTCTTCGCAAGTCTGGCGTGCCGTGCTTTCATTTTCTGCGAAAATATAACGCGTTCTTCTTTAGTCATATTCGCAAATCTAGCGGCTTGTTCTTTGGATTGGATACGTTTTATTTGAGCTTCTGCTTCATAATTGCCTGTTTTATACTCTTTTCTAGATCTTTTTACTGGAGATGGGGTGTTAAAATAGTTTTGAGGTTTTTTATTCAAATCACTAAGGGGATTTGGTAGGTCTTTTGTACTACTTGTGGCCGTAACTTTATATCTTTCGGTTATTTTTTTGCTCAACTTTTCGATTGAACGAGGCACTTTACTAGGGCTGGTCCAGTAACGAGGCACTTTACTAGGGCTGGTCCAGTTTGGTGATGCAGATCTATAGGAAGTAAAGTAGGTTTTGTCTAGATAAAAATCTTCGTATTTATTACAGCTTCTTATGCCCAGGGGTTTGAAGCGCACGTCTTTATATTTTTCGTCGTTTTTATATAGATTTGCGTAATATTTGTTGCCAAAACCGAACATTATTCCATGCAGCTTTACAACATTGTTTATGCTTAAATTAATTGGGTTTATCGAATTGTTTAAAAATAGTACATTGTTGAGAATTACGCTGTTCCCTGTAGTACCCAAACTGCTTTTAAGTTCACCAGAGTTTTTGACTTCAAGTTTTTTTATAAAGAATAGTTTTTCATCATCAAGATTTCGTACAGGTAAGAATACATTTGCAGCCAATTCATTAATGCCAAGAGTTGGTGAATCTAGCTGCTTGATTACATGATTAGAGTTGCCGACTGATTTTGAAATAATTGGAACAAATTTAGACATCTTTATGGTTAGGGGCACGTAGTCAGTGCTTAAAAGTAATGCGGCATAATTGTCGACACTTAGTGTTCCTTCACTTTCGAGGGCGGTCATTCGGGTTGGATTTAGTTCTAGAATAGCCTTTGTGTCAGACTGGCCAACTGAAAACCATTTATTTGTATTTCGTGGGCGAATGAGGGGGATATTGCCTAAATAGTTTAGTTTTCCCGTTGTCGATGTTTTGAATTGAATAACATTGTTAAGAATGTTTGACCAGCTGGCGACCTTAACTGATTTTTTTGTTGAATCTAGTGGAACTGTTTTGTAGGTAGCTTGTTGCTCGAGAGCGGTGAAGAATTTGTTTAAATTCTGTGAAAAATTGATCTTCATGGTGAATGATGGCGTACTATTATTTGTTGTAATAATCATGAATGGTAAAAATTGCATTCTGTTTATTGATGAAGCTGTTGCTGTCGCGGAGCTGCATGCCATTGTATAGTTATATGTTTTAAGGGTGTTTTTGATAATATCGTAAACGGATAATTGGCGATTACTTCCACCAGAGAAGCACGAGAGGTATGTGAAGGAATTGGTATTGTATGGATAGTCTAATTGGTCAAGAAGCTGTGCAAAGTGTGTTGTTACAGGTAGTGATGCAATTGTGCCAGAGGCATTATCAATCGTTTGCTTAATTCGCATGTCAAGAACCTCTTCAATAAGTGCTTTAGCATCTTGTCTTTCAGCTGTTTCTACTTTTTCTCGAGCAAGCCTTGCTAAGATTTTTTGTTGCTTTGCGATGTCATAGATATCTTTAGAGTTTCTGCCATGACCGACTAGATAAATATTGAAAACGGGGCATTGCTCTAGCTGATTATTGTGCTTTGGTAGAACATCAAGCTTGTTTACGATTACTTTGCTTAGAAGCTTGGCTATGCGGTCTTTGTTGAGCATAAAGTGTTGGTGACTATTAAGTGCTTTTAGTTGGTCAACCGACGAAAAAAACTGTTTAATATCGTCAGTAGTGCTGAAATTTGAGTGAGCCGTTAGTTTGTCGACCTTCATGCCTAGTCTTTGTTCTCTGCGTGTGAGGAATCTTCCAGTTTGGGCGTCTTTAAGAATAGAATTTGTTGAGCTTAGGATAGCTGTTTTTTGTTCGGCGGTCTGATTGGTTAATGTTTGATCTGGGAATAAAATATTTTTCTCGTAGTTTTTGGGGACTAGGAGGTAAAAAAGGTCGTCTACTGTGTAAATGTTCCACTCTCCGGGCTTCATTTGTGTTAAATAGCTTCCGATGCTTTGTGCTGCTTGGTAGGCTATCAATGAGTTTCCAGCAAGTAGGTTAATAGTTTGTGCAAATTGATCTGAAATTAAGGGAATAATTGCATCTTTGCCGTGTTGGTCTATAAGTTTCTTGATCGTCTGTGGGGAAATTATTTTTAAAATCTCAAAATAATTGTTCAAAATGTCGGAATCAGGGTGATCGTAGGCTATGACTTCTGACGACGAGTTTGGGAGCTGCTGGTTGTATAAGTTAAGTGCGTCTTTGTAATGTGAGACGTCCTGATAAAAGTTATAAAGTAATTGCTTGCTTACCAAAATTGGAGCAGCTTTTTGCGCTAGTGCAGTTGCCAGAGCAGTGCTCATAGCGTTCGGCTTTGGGGAATGGGATAAGTTGAAATTAAAATCCAATAGCATGATTAATCGACGCATGTTGGGGGCTCGCTCAATAACAGTAACTTTAGGCGATTTAGGCTTGTCGATATTTTGTATTGTCAATGACGACGATGATGATGAGCTGCTGCTTGAGGATGATTGTTGCACGGCCATTAATTGACCGCTAGCGCATATCAATATGGCTATTAAGGTATAAATTTTTATACATAAATTTTTCATGATACTCACTCTTTAATACTAGTTCATCAAATATAAGTCGTTATTATCTATTAGTATAATTATTCAGAGAATGTTTAATCAAGGGTTACAAGTAAACTTTATTTGTGGGTTGTATTGATAATTTTTATACATCGGGCATCTCAATATCTTGGTTGTCGTCGATATGGTCGAATGAGATGTTGCATGGCTCTAATTCATATATAATGTTTTGGTCATTGAATGAGGTGTTGGTTGGGGCGGATGTAGGTTTAGGTGCTGTTTGTCTATAGCTTTTGGATGGATCTTCGTGCACTTTAGTCGTTTTACTTGTTGGTGACAATGTGGACGAGGTGGCTGTAGGTGATGTTGACTTGGTCGGTGAAAAGTTTATTTTACGTCTTATTGTAGGTTTATTTAGCCTTTTACGATTAGCTTGTTGTTTCTCATACTCTTCTCTTGATCGTTTTACTGGAGATGGCGTATTAAAAATTTTAGGGATCTCGGGTGTTTGCTTCATTTTTTCGGTTATTTTTTTTCTAAACCTTTCGATCGTTCTCGGCACTTTTCCAGGACTCTTCCATTGTGATGATGTGTGGCCATGGGTAGTAGGGTAAATGCTGTCTAGATAAAAGGTTTCGTACAGGTCTGTGTCTTTTTTATTTAGACAAATGAAGCGTTTATCCACATATTCTTTGTCTTCTTCATACAGGTTTGCATAATATTTATCACCATAGCCGAATATTATCCCGTTTAGCTTTTCTACTTTATTTGCGTTCATATTGAATGGGTTTGGCGCATTGTTCAAAAATAATACGTTTTTGAGAGAAACACTGGGCCCTGTTGTGCCCAAACTATTTTTTAGCTTTCCAGAATTTTCTACTTCGAGATGTTTTACAAAGAATAGCTTTGCTGCATCTAGGTTGCGCATGGGTAAAAATACATTTGAAGCCAATTTATCAATTCCTATCGTGGGTGCATGGAGCCGTTTGATGACATGACTAGAGCTGCCGACCGACTTTGAAATTATTGGAACACATTGTGACATAGTTAGGGCTATCGGTGCGTAGTCAACATTAAAAATTAAGGCAGCATATTTGTCGACATTGAGTGTTCCTTCATTTTCGAAGGCGGTCATTCGGGTTTCGGTTAATTCTAAAATTTCTTTTTTACCGGATGAGCTTATTGAGAACCACTTATTTGTGTTTCTTGGGCGAATGAGGGGGATGTTTCCCAAATCGTCAATACTGTCCGTTGTAGATTTTTTGAACTGAATAACGTTATTTAGGATGCTTGGCCAGTTGATTATTTTATTTGATTTTGATCCCTTAATTATTGAATGTGATGAGGAGCTGTTATAAGTTGCTTGTTGTTCTAGTGCGCTGAAGTAACGGTTAATATTTTGTGGGAATTTAATTTTTATAGTGAAGGCTAGCTTGCCGTCATTGGCTGTAGTTAAAGTTGGAACAAAAAGAGCTCTATTTATTGATGAAGTTGTTGCTGTAGCTGAGCTGCATGCCATTGTGTAGTTGTATGTTTTAGGGACGTTTTTGACAATATCGTAAACTGATAATTGGCGATTACCTCCACCAGAGAAGCATGAGAGATATGTCAAAGAATTGGTATTGTGAGGGTAGTTTAGTTGATCAATAAGCTGAGCAAAATGTGTTGTTACAGGCAACGATGCAACTGTACCGGAAGCTTTGGCAACCGTTTTTTTAATGCGATTCTCGAGAGCGGCCTTTGTATTTTTCTGCTTAGCTGTTGTTGTATTTTTGTTGGCAAGGCTAGCTAAAATTTTTTGTTGTTTTTCTATGTCAGGCGTGTTTTTAGAATTTGTGCCGTGACCAGCAATATGAATATTGAATTTAAGGCTTTGTTCTAATTTGACCGTTTTTTGTTTTGGTGATGTATCAAGCTGGCTTACAAGGACTTTATTAAGAAGTCTTGTTATATAATCTTTATTGAGCATAAAGTTCTGGTGACTTTGAGATGTTTTTAGTTGGTCAACAGATAAAACGAACTGCTTAATGTCATTAATGGTTTTTAAATTTGAGTGAGCCGTTAGTTTGTCGACCTTCATGCCTAATTTTTGCTCTCTGCGTGTGAGAAGTTGTCCGGTTTGGGCATCCTTAGTTCGGGTATTTATTGAGCTTAGGGCCGCTATTTTTTGGTCGGCCACCTTATTTGTTAGTATTTGATCGGGGAACAAAACATCGACTTCATACTTTTTTGGAACTAAGAGATAAAAAAGATCATTGACGGTGTAAATATTCCATGATTCCGGTTTCATTTGTGTTTTATAGCTTATGATATTTTGCGATGCTTGTTGGTATACTGACTCACCTCCATTGATGATATCAAATGTTTCGATCGCCGTGTCTAAAATGCGGCAAACGGTTGCACCGGAGTTTTTCATTCTTGTAAGTCTTGAAAGGTTATTTGGGGCGATTAGTTCCATTATTTGAAAATAAGATCGAAGCAAGCTATTGGAAGAAACGAAGCCAGTCTTATGTTGTGGAGTTTTGGACTTGAAGATGTCATATGCTTTTTGATAGCGCGACACATCTTGATAAAAATTGTAAAGCAACTGCTTGCTTATCAGGATAGGGGCTGCTTTTTGTGCCAGTGCTGTTGCTAGAGAGGTGCTCATGGCATCCGGCAGTGTGAAAGGGGATAGGTTGAAGTCAAAATCGAATAGCATGATCAATCGGCGCATGTTTGGGGCTCGTTCAATAACGGTAATTTTTGGCGATGTAGGCTTGTAAGCCGATTGTGATATTGGTGAGCTACTACTTGATGATGATTTCTGTACGGCCATTAATTGACCGCTAGTGCATGTCAGTATGGCCATTAAGGTATAGATTTTTATCCATAAATTTTTCATTATCCACACTCTTTAATGAAACTGTATCAAACATAGTTTATAATTATCTATTAGTATAATTATCTGACGAGTGTTTAATCAAGAGTTATAGAGAGAGTTTATTTGTAGACTGTTTGTGTTAGGAATGTTTGGTAGTTGTTGTGAGTTGCGATAGGTTGTGGGCGCTGTTTGAGTCCAAATTCATATTTGGTGTCGTAATAATTAAGCAATAGGCCTACGATTAGCTCTTTCTCCTGGGCCACACCAAGATCATACAGTTGTTTGTAGCGATCTGGTCCTAATCGTTTTTCTAAAATGCTTAAGGATGTGAGGAATTGATCAGGGGTCCAATCTTTATACAGTTCGATGATGTTTGCGATTCGTTCTAGCCGAGGCGTTGTTAGATAGGTGATGGGTGCGTTGCGCATTTGGTTCCAGAGATGTGCTGGGAGTATGATAGAGCCGATTTTGCGGCTTTCATCCTCAAGCCATAACTTTTGTTCTGTGCCGTGTTGCGCTAATTGTAGTCCTAGTTCGTTTTCAAACTGTTGTTGCGTTGGCTGTTTTGTTGTTTGTAGTCCTCCAAAAACAGACCCTCGGTGCTTGGCTAGGCCTTCAAGGTCAATTGCCTGTTTTTTGTCTACAAGTTGCTCGATAGCGACTGTCTTGTTGCAGCCTGTTTTGCCAGCTAAAACATTTATCTTGTAGTTTTTTTCGAACTGATCGAGCACAAAGTTACGGTAGGCTTTATAGCCTCCGGTTACCAAATAAACAGTTATTCCAAGCAAATTGCAAAGTTGAGCAACAGATTGTGAGCGCATTCCGCCACGAGCGCAATACAGAATTGCCTTATTCTGAGGGGCAGCTCTTTGCAGTTGACTGCTAAGCTCTGGAACTCGTGGCCCAACCAGCGATAGGCCGCACATTACGGCTGCTTGTTTGCCTTGTTGTTTGTATACAATGCCTACATCTTTGCGAGCTTTATCAGAAAAAAGTGGCACGTTTAGTGTGCCTGGTATGTGCCCTTGAGCAAACTCTACAGGGGCGCGGACATCGATGACTGGTATCCCATTCTCGATCAGGGGTATTAGTTCGTGTATTAATTTTATTTTAATCATAAGTTTAATAGTAGCCAAAAATCATCGGGTTGTCCTTTCTTTGGTTTGGGCTTAGCCTGGTTGTACTTGTTTTCGTTCGAGCCATTTCTTAAGGATACGAATTACATGAAAAACATTGATTCTAAGAAAACTGTTTTTATTATCGACGGTTCATCTTTCTTGTACCGAGCATATTACGCTCTATCGCAGATGACCGATGCCCGAGGTCTTCCCGTGCAGGCGGTGTATGGTTTTTGCCGTATGATCAAGAAGTTAATTGACGACTTTAATCCTGGTTACCTTGTAATTGCTTGGGACAGCAAGGGCAAGACTGAGCGTCATGATGTTTTCCCGGATTACAAAGCTACGCGTCAAGCGCCACCAAGCGATCTGTTTGACCAGAAAGAGCTTATAATCAAGGCTGCCGATCTAATGGGCATCAAGCAGATTTCGCGTAGCGGTATTGAGGCTGATGATCTTATGTACTCCATGGCTAAGGAGCTAAGCGAGCAGTCGTACAACGTTATGCTTGTATCGTCTGACAAAGACCTTGCACAGATGGTGGATGACAAAATTTTTATGTATGATTCTTTCAAAAAAGTGGTTCTAGATAGAGCTGCATTGGAAGAAAAATACGGCTTTGCGATTGAACGGCTACCATTTTATTTTTCGTTGCTTGGTGATGCGTCTGACAACATCCCGGGTGTGCGAGGAATTGGTAAAAAAGGTGCAACTGAGCTTGCTCAAGAGTTTTCTTCGCTTGATCAGGTGTACGCTGATATTGACCAGGTTAAAAAGCCTAGGCACAAAAACGCCTTGCTAGAGCACAAAGAGTCGGCGTTTCTTAGTCTTATGCTGTTTAAGTTGCGCTACCACGCCCTAGATTCTAAGGCAGAAGACTTTTCCTTCTCTGCTTTGCAATGGTCCCATGCAGCACCAATCTTTGCACAACTAGGATTCAGGAGCCTGTTACGACAAATTGGCGGACAACAGTTGACGTTTAGTCCGGACATTCAGACTGTTGATCAGCTATACACGTTTGTAACTATCACTACTCGTGAACAGCTAAAAAAATTGTGTCAGGAAATTACTGAGCATGGTCAGGTAGCCGTTGATACCGAAACTGATGGCATTCGGCCGATGGAGGTTGTTTGTGTTGGGGTTTCGCTTTGTTACAAAAAGGGAACATCTTACTACATTCCACTTGCACACAACGTAGATGCACCGCAGGTTAGTAGGGCCGATATTGATGAAGTCTTGAAGCCGGTGCTCGAGGATGAGCGAATTGGTAAAATTTTGCACCATGCAAAGTTTGACCAGCACGTGCTCCGACGTTTAGATATTGATCTTCGTGGTGTTACCTTTGATACGCTAATTGCGGCATCTCTTGTTGTTGAGGATGGGCAGCGCAAGGGGCTTAAATACTTGTCACATTCGTTACTTGACGAGCATATGTTGACCTTTGACGATGTGGTTACCAAGCAAAAATTACAGGATTTTTCCTACGTTGGTCTTGAGCGTGCAACGGCGTATGCTGCGGCCGACGCTCATCAGACTTTACAGATCAAGGATCCGTTGGAAGAAAGCCTAAAGGCAAAAGGCCTTCTCAAGCTTTACCAGTCGATTGAGCATCCGCTTGTTCAGATTCTTTTTGAAATGGAAGAGCAGGGCATTCAGTTAGATGTTGACCTTCTTGGTAGGCTCGGCAAGCAGGTCGATCAAGATTTAGTTTCGATTGAGTCCGAGATTGCGCAGGCTGTTGGTGTAGTGCCTGGGACCATAAACCTTAATTCTCCACGGCAACTTGGGCAGTTATTGTTTGAGCAACTAGGTTTACCCCCACAGAAAAAAACAACTAAACGAACCGGTTACTCTACAGATCAAGAGGTACTTAAGAAGCTTTCGCACATGCACCCTGTACCACGATTAATACTTGTGTACCGTGAACTTTATAAATTAAAGAGCACTTACATAGAGGCTTTGCCTGGTCGAGTTAATTCAGAAACTGGTCGTGTGCATACTACGTTTAGTCAAACTTCAACGGCAACGGGCCGCTTGGCCAGCTTTGAGCCTAATTTGCAAAATATACCAACAAATTCACATGATTATTCCATCCATGTGCGATCTGCCTTTCAGGCAAGACCGGGGCACCTGTTTGTGACAGCTGATTATTCGCAAATTGAGTTGCGCGTACTTGCGCACCTTTCAAAGGACGAGCAGCTAGTTAGTGCATTCTTAACAGGGCAAGATGTTCACAAAAAAACATCGGCAGGGCTTTTTGACGTTGCGGCTGATGATGTAACTCATGAGCAGCGACAGATTGGCAAGCGAATTAATTTTAGTATCTTGTATGGCTTAACCGCCTACGGGCTTTCCAATGATCTGGGTATCCCGGTTGGGCAGGCAAAAACCTACATCGAAAAATTCTTTGCGCAGTATACCGGTGTTCAGAAGTGGATGGAAAAGGTTATCGAAAAAACGAAAGAATTAGGCTATACGCAAACGTTGTGGGGCAGGCGACGTACAATTCCACAAATTTACGAAAAAAACCAGACGCTGTACGGTCTAGGTAAGCGCCTGGCTATTAATACTGTAGTTCAAGGAACGTCAGCTGAGATTATGAAAATAGGCATGATCAATGTACGTGATGCGCTACTTAAGCAATACCCTGAATCGCACATTCTTTTGCAAATTCATGATGAGTTGTTGGTTAGTGTGCCCGAAGCTGATGCTCAGGATGTGCAAACTTTGATACAAAGTAAGCTTCAATCTGTTGTCGATTGGCAGATACCGCTCCTAGTCAGTACCCATGTGGGTAAAGACTGGTACGAGGTAAGTAAGTAGATTGATCGTTTTTACAGCTGTAGAGCTATAAAAACCTACTTAACAACGGTTATATTTAACGTAAATATAAACGCATCTTGTTCGCCGCCATTCCAGGGCTGACTGTAATGAATTGTTACAGTCGTCGAGCCTTTTTGGACAGCTTCAAATGTCCATTTTTCTCTTTCTGTAGCTCCGAGTTCGAGGCCGCTTGGAGCGATGAACTGGTAGCTCTCTTGCTGTAGTACATTTCTGTCTAAAATTTGTGCATCTTTCCACTGGAATCCAGCTGATGCCTTGTCCGGCATTGATGCGTTAGAAGGCAAAGTAATCTTGAGTAAGTTTCCAGATGCCATTGAAACGTTATGGCAGATTTCTTTTTTGTTCATAAAGTCGGAGTCGCCGAACTCAATTTCATCAGCGGCTTTAAGTGATTGTGCTGCTAGAGAGCTGGTAAGCAATGGCAGCAAGCTTACCGACAATGCTAATATTAGAAGTGATCTTGATTTCATAGTCCTATCCCCTTTGTGTATTAAAATTCTATTTAAGTATAGATATCTTATTTGTTTTATATCAAGAGAAGCACAAGATTTATTTTCGTCGTTGTAATTTAGAGATTAGGCGAAGAATTTCAAGATATAGCCAGATTAGCGTAACTAGTAGGCCAAATGCGGCATACCACTCCATGTATTTTGGGGCGCCACTTCGTGACCCTGTCTCTATCATTTCAAAATCAAGGATTAGGTTTAGAGCTGCAATGACGGCAACAAATAGACTAAACCCTATTCCAAATAATGAAATGTCATGAATGAGTGTAATGCTGCTTCCAAATAGCATCATAATCATATTGAGCATGTAGATAGCACCGATGCCCATAGTTGCTGCCATGATGACACTTCTGAATCGTTCTGTTGGCCGAAGAAGGCCAGTTTGATATAGCACGAGCATTACGCCAAGAACACCAAACGTTGCAAGCACGGCTTGGTTTACGATTCCTGGATAACTGCGCTCAAACATATGTGATATAGAACCGAGCACAATTCCCTCAAGTGCTGCGTAGGCAGGTACGGTGTAGGGTGCGAGTGGTTTGTTGAAAATAGTTACAATTGCTAAAATTATTCCGCCAATGAGCGCAAATGGCATGACTGCGTCAAGATTGTAAGTCCAAGCTGCAGCTGCACATCCAGCCAAAATTATTAGCGCAAATGCGGCCTTGGCGATGGTGCCGCCAACCGTCATTGCACTGCCGTACGATTGATGCGAAAATGATTTTTCAGACATGAGTGGATTGCCGGACCCAAAGAATGATGATTTTCTCATAATCTTCTCCTCGAATTGTAATAATGTTGGGGATAAAGAACAGTTTTATTGTACTAAAAAACAGCCATTTTAGCAATTTGCCGGCAAGCTATGAATATTATTTATAGCGGAGCATTCGCCAGTGTTTTTATGGCGACGTAGCCTTTTTGGGAATGGTTGTTTTGTGATGGTTATTATGAGCGATAGATTTCTTTTTTTGGGTGGATTTTTTGGAATATTGATACTTGAGCCTGATGACTTTCGCTTGAGTGATGTGGGCGGTTTGTTAATAGCCTTAACGTCGCTAGCAATATCTTTCTTGTTTAACATAAATCTTGTTGGGAAGGATCGTGCTCCGCCACTGATTAAGCTGTGCGTAAAATGTGATATTTTATGATTCAAAGTGTAGGTCTGGGCTATGCGGGTTCTGTTTATTTTAACGCCTTTCCAGCCTTTAGTTTTTAATGTATCTAGTTTTATTTTTTTTCTTGTAGACGAGTCGAGTAGGATTTTTTGATAAAAAAGACTCGCGCAGTTTGGGTTGTTTAGTGGCTTATATTCTTCGTTTATTGCATCAAAATATTTATTAAAATTTGTTGATTTTGCAAACGATGTGCGAGATGGCTTTGTGTAGTCCTTGCGACCCAGCTTGACGATACTTCCTGATGCCATTTGATCCAGTTCAAAATATTTGGCAAGTTCTATTGTTTTTTTGCGGTCAAGTATTTGACGGTCTAGTTCTGGTATGTGGGGTGAAAGCTTCTGGTCAATTAGAGTGTAGATTTGTTCATGTTTACCTGCATAGCTCGTGCACAGAGGTATAAAAATAGTTCTTTCCCAGTACTTAACAAGCTCTTTTATGTTAGGCCAGGGTTGTTGATGCAGTTTGCCATTTTGGTATAAATACAGTGCTAAGTTTGTGTTTGGTGTATCTATATTGATTTTATAGCCAGGTGTGGGCGGCTTGTTTTGCAAGATGTATGAGATTCTTTGGTATCTTGTGCGTGCAGACCAGTCGGGAATTCTTTGAGGCTGTTTAGGCTTGGTTGTGGTATAGACAGATGTTTTTTGTAGATGGTTGGTATGATAGCCACATTGTAAGTTTAAAGTTACGAGTGCAATGAAAAAATACTTTATATTCATGAGTGCGACCCTTTTTCATGCTTTATATATTTTGCCTGATGCTAGCTGTTTAAAGTCGCTTTTCATCTACGAACAAAAGCATAAACTGTGTTATTTAAAGATGCTATAAATTGTTTGCATGTACAGGCAAACAACTTTTTGATAGCCTTCCAGCGGGTGTGTGAGTGTTGCTTTGTAAGGGGGTATAAAAATGGAAAAAAGTGTAGTTAAACCGTCAATGGGCTTTGTGCAAGGAAGTACTCTTGATCCTCTTCAGGATGGAATATCGTCTGTGACTTTGGTTCGTGTTTCGGGTAGTGATCTTGATATTGTAAATGCAGCACGAGTATCGTTTGGTAGGGTTGTAACTACCATGTCAGAGCGTGATAAGAAGTTGGTTCGTTACCTGTTAATGAACGACCATACCAGCCCGTTTGAGCACAATCAGCTATCGTTCCGTGTAAAGTTGCCAATTTTTGTTGCACGTCAATGGATGCGGCATCGCATTAGCTCTTATAATGAGATTAGTTATCGTTACGTTAAGTCAGCGCTTGAGTTTTATGCGCCTAGTGAGTGGCGATATCAGGACAAAAGTGACCGTCAGGCATCATCCGGCAACTTTAAAAATGAGACTCTTTTAACTGAGTATAACTCTGCCTTGCAGGAGTCTGTCAGGGTGTATGAGTTATTGCTTGAGCAGGGTGTAGCTCGTGAGATTGCCAGAGGTGTTTTGCCGGTTTGCGTTTATACCGAGTTTATTTACACCTGTAACCTTCTTTCATTCATGCATTTTTTACGGCTCAGAATGGGGTCGCATGCACAGTACGAGATTCAGTGTTATGCCCGTGCAATGCTTGAATTGGCAGCACCGGACTTCCCTGTCGCTTTGGGCGCTTGGAAAGAAAAATTTGGTGTTAAGAGTGATCTTGTCTGAGTACGATTGACTTTGGTTAAGGGTATGACATACTGAGTTTATGAACTTCTTATCAAAAGACTTAGGTGCGTGTTGTGCCGGTCTATAAAGCGAATTTGATTTTTGTAAGGATATACGATGTCAACCAGTAAATCTGGCGGTTCCTCTGGTAACGGTCGTGATAGTCATAGTAAACGCCTTGGCGTTAAACTTTTTGATGGACAGCGAGTAACCGGTGGTGAAATTATAGTTCGCCAACGTGGTACGCGCATTCATCCAGGCAGCAATGTTGGTCGTGGTAACGACGATACGTTGTATGCTCGTGGTGTTGGTCTTATCAAATTTCATTACGGTCATAAGGGTCGTAAATACGTTTCAGTATTTCCTGAGTCGGTTTAGGCATATTTTATAGCTCCTGCGGGGGTGTTAGATAATGCCACTTAAAAAAGTTGTTTTGGAGAGATGGTAGTGATTAACTTCATTCGATATCGTTTTGTTGCAGCATTGTTGTCGGTTGTCCTAGTTTCTGGGGCCGTTGGCACGTATATTTACAAAATGATCGGGCACGGTCGTGCCTTTGAGTACAGTGTGGATTTTACCGGCGGAACACAGGTGCACCTCGCACTTGATAAGGCCGTCGACAAGCAACAATTACGCACATCGTTGGAGAGTGGTTGGCCTGGGTGCTCTATCCGTGACTTTGCTAACAACGAAGTCCTGGTTCGAGTAAAGGAATATTCGGTTGACTCCGAAGGCCTTGCTTCTAGAATGCGTGATGTTATTCAAACGAAGTTTGCAGGTACAATTGTCACAATAAAAGAATTAAGTAGTGTAAGTAGCGACATTGGTGCAACGTTGCGTGGCAAATCTCTTTTTGCTGTATTGCTCGCATTGTTACTGATGCTTATGTACATAATGATCCGTTTTTGGTCATTCTCGTACGGCTTTGGTGCTGTTGTTGCCTTGCTGCATGATGCATTTGCCATGGTCACATTTTGCTTGATTTTTAATGTTGAGATTTCTGCGGCTGTGATAAGTGCTATTTTAACAGTGCTTGGTTATTCAATTAACGACACCATCGTTATTTTTAGTAACATCCGAGACAGGCTTGCCCGTCCAGGTGTTACTGATACTCACGAAGCGGCTAATCGTGGTATTAACAATACTCTTAGGCGCACACTGCTTACAACGCTTACAACAGCTTTGGGTGTACTTGCTCTGATGGTATTTGGTGGACATGCACTGCGTGATCTGTCTTCGGTCTTGATGGTTGGTATAGTTTTTGGAACATACTCTTCTATCATGATTGCAAGTCCCGTTATGTTGATGATAATGGGTAAGGTAAAAAGTAAGACACATAAATAAAATAAATTTATATAAACTGCCTTTGGCATGTCCTGTGTGCCTGACCTCATAAATTGGGCGGGCACTTGTTGGACTTTATTGCTATTGAAAATCTGTCGGTCATGTTGATACGGTTGTATTGACGTTATAATTGAATAGTTTTTTTTGAGAGTTGATTATTTCCACTCAATTTTCTTTTTGCAGCAGTATTGCTGTATGGATCAACCCTCTTTTTGGGAGTTTGTATTATGGGTAAAAATATAGAGGAAATGAGCTTGCAAGAGCTACAAAATCGGGCTCGTAAGCTCGGTGTTGTAGGCGCAAGCTTGATGAAGAAAGAAAAGCTTCGCTTGGCTATTATAGATGTAGAAGCGAATCCAGACCGAGAACTTGTGGTTGAGGGCTTACTTGAGCGCTTGCCGGATGGTTTCGGTTTTTTGCGTTCTCAGCTTTTTGATTATGTGTCTGGTCCAGACGATATTTATGTATCTCCATCACAAATTCGTCGCTTTGCACTCAGAACAGGTGATTCTGTTGCTGGTGTTATTCGTAAGCCAAAAGATGGGGAAAAGTACTTTGCCCTGCTTAAGGTGAACAAGGTCAACGGCCAAGATCCTGCTAAGATGGGCGATAGATACTTTTTTGATCGACTTTCTCCAGAATCTCCTACCGAAAAAATGAACCTCGAGTTTAAGCCAAACGGTCTTTCTACCAGGGCTATTAATATTTTTGCGCCTATCGGTAAGGGACAGCGTGGGCTGATTGTTGCACCACCAAAAGCGGGTAAAACTGAGCTTCTTAAAGAAATTGCTCATGGCATAATTGCCAACCATCCTGACATTCATCTTATTGCTTTGCAGATTGATGAGCGACCAGAAGAAGTAACCGACATGCGTCGGCACGTTAAAGGCAGCAATGCTGAAGTGGTTAGCTCCACGTTTGATGAGCCAGCAGAGCGGCACGTTGCAGTGGCAGAAATTGTGCTTGAAAAAGCAAAAAGATTAGTAGAATCAGGTAAGGATGTGGTAATTCTGCTTGATTCGATTACACGTCTAGCTCGTGCTTACAACACAACAGCTCCGGCTTCAGGAAAAATTTTGACCGGTGGTATTGATGCGCATGCGCTTCAGCGACCAAAGAGATTTTTTGGAGCAGCTCGTAGCTTTGAAGAACCAGGTTCTCTAACTATTATTGCAACAGCTTTGGTAGAGACAGGTTCGCGTATGGATGAGGTTATTTTTGAGGAGTTCAAGGGTACAGGCAACATGGAAGTTCACATGAGCCGTAAACTTGCAAATCGTCGAATTTGGCCATCTTTTGACCTTATGATGTCAGGTACTCGTAGAGAAGACCTGCTTATTGATGAGACAGAACTGAATAGAATTTGGGTTTTGCGTAAGCTACTTTCTACAATGAATACCATCGAAGCGATGGAGTTTATAATTGATAAGCTTAAGCGTTTTAAGACAAACGAAGAATTTTTCGATTCGATCAGTAAAAGAAGCAGCAGCAGTAAACGATAAGGCTTTGTTTTGCGAACTACGCCCGGCAGGCCATTTTCTTTATTAGCTCAGATGATGTTTTGTGCGCTTAATTTTAAGTAGCGTTAAGTTGTCTGAGCTAAAATTTTAGCGTTTGCAGCTTTCGTATTTGTTACAGCTACTACACTTGCTGTTACAGCTTCCGCAGCCTTGTGAGCGAGTAAGTTCATCGGCAAATTTTTCGTATTTTGACCAATCTTGATAACCATGATAATCATCAAAGTTTGACTCTATGCCTTGAGCCCTTGTAGCTTCCATTCCAAAGCTTTGTGGATGCACTTCTTGAGAAAATCCACCGTCATATGAAGGATAGCCCCATGACATTCTCTTATATGTAAGTGCTTGAGCATTAACGATAAGTCCGGTTGCCATCAAAAGGGCAACGAATAATTGTTTCTTCATGATATCTCCTTCATGAGATTATGTTATCTAGAAAGACCACTTTGATCCTTCCCATACTATTATAATAAACTATTTACTATTCTAATTGCAATAGTTTTGCATAAAACATTTAAATATTTGGAGTGATTGTTGGGCTGTATAATCGTTGGAACTTTGTAATCCGTTTACGTTTAACTTCGACGAGATTTTATTCCACCCGAGATCTGCCTTGCGAAGAAGGGTAATTCGCGCGTATGCGGCTTGGGATTGAATTTGTACAGTACGTACAAGTAGTTTAGGGCATAGAAAAAGGGGCGATATTTTCGATCGCCCCTTTTTTCCTGTTCGTTTTATTAGTTATTGCTTTTGCTTATTACTTGCGACGGTTTTTGAAGATTCGTCTTTTAACAGGACGGTTATGACGACTTCGTACACCAGAATGGGCGCCGTATGAACCGTTTAGTACTTTATTACCAACAGAAACATCAAAGCCATTGACTGTGGTTTGTTCGTTACTAAAGCCATGTGAGCCTGGATATGTGCCCGGTTGGCCACCATATCCTGCAGGATCTGAGCATAAGCAGTTATGGAAGTAAAGCTGTGATGCTTGTCTGGCTGCTACACTGCCCTTTGGCGCTGAGTCCATTTTTTTACATAAAGCGGCACATTTGTTGTTTACATGTTGATCTTCAACTACGACTGCCTGAGCATTAACGATGAGTCCTGTTGCCATCAAAAGGGCAACGAATAATTGTTTCTTCATGATATCTCCTTCATGAGATTATGTTATTTAGAAAGACCACTTTGGTCCTTCCCGTATTCTTATGATAAACTGTTTACTATTCTAATTGCAATAATTTTGCACAATGGATTTAAAATGCGGGGCGATTGTTGGGCTGTATAATTGTTAAGGGTTTGTAAGTTTTGCTTGATAATTTATACGAATATATCTAGATCTATTGAGTCGAATTTGCCTTGTTCGGCTTTGAAGTTGCCGACGTAGGCGATCATCGCGGCGTTGTCAGTGCAATATTTGCGGGAGGGCACGAAGAAGCTTCGGCCACGCTTTGTGCAAAAAGCCTTTAACACTTTGGTGATGTATTTGTTGCAAGCTACTCCACCAGCAAAGGTGATTGCTTGTACTTCAGGGTAGGCTTTGAGTGCGGTTTTTAGTTTTGTTGCAAACAGGTCGGTTATGCAGACAAGTAGTGAGCTTGCAACTTGCTCAATCAGCTTGGGGTCTGTGCCGGGTAGTAGTTTTTTGCTTTGCATGTCGTACATGCCTCGTTTGACCATGTCGTACATAACAGCTGTTTTGAGGCCAGAGAAGCTGAAGTCTAGTGTTTTGGAATGTGGGCGAGGGTAATTAAAGTAATCAACAAAGCCAGCCTGTTTTGCCAGTCGTTCGATGTCGGGTCCGCCAGGGTAATCAAAGCCTAGCATGCGTGCAATTTTGTCAAAAGCCTCACCAGCTGCGTCATCCATGGTTGTGCCAAGTGTTTGGTATTGGCCCATTCCGGTGACCAGATAAATCGAGGTGTGTCCGCCAGAAACAGTCAATGCAATATGTGGGAATGGTATGTTTGGGTTCTCAAGAAAGGGCGAAAACAGGTGCCCTTCAAGGTGGTTGACGCCAACAAGTTTTTTATTTTTTGCATATGCGATTGCTTTGGCAAAGCTGAGACCGACCAAAAGTGAGCCTGAAAGACCCGGCTTGTTGGTGACTGCTACTGTGTCGATGTCATCCAAATTTACATTTGCTTGATCCAGAGCGCCTTGGACTATGCTGTTTATTTTCTCGATGTGTGACCTTGATGACTGCTCTGGCACTACGCCACCGTACTTAGCATGCTCACGTTGTGAGTAGATATTGCTAGAAAGTACACCAGCTGAGCTCGAGTAAATTGCTGCTGCAGTCTCGTCACAGGATGTTTCTATGCCAAGCGTTAGGCGATTGTTCATAGGCTTCTACAAAGACTCTAGGGCTGTGTCGTTTGCCTGTAGTGCATGGAAGGTGCGAGTGTTAATTGCTTCCATGGTTGCAAGCGCGGCATCCAGCTCGTGTTTATCATTTTGTGATGAATCATCTTTGAACGGAATGGTTGGCAGTTTTATTGCTGCATGCTCTAGCTCCCAAACAGGGGCACTGAGTGCGTCCGTGTCCACCAGGAGTGGGTCTGCAAGAATAACCAGGGCTGGGTCGTTCTCACGTATTGTGTAAGGCGTGGTGTGCATTGTTGGCGTTATTTGCCAGCTTGTTGTGCCCGCTTGTGTGTCGATGGTGCGTTCTAGTTGAATCTCTAGGTAGGGAGTCGCTACACGCATGGAGCGGATGATGCTGGTACTGCTTAAACGCGGTGTGTACGACTTGGTGACAATAATTTTGTTAATGCAGCTGGCTGTATCAGGCACAAAAAAAGTAAACGTGTTGTTATAAAAGCTGCTTCTCTGGCCGGAGTGGTAAACAACGTTGCTTAAGAGAGGATTAGTGTCTCCTTGGCAAGTAATTGCACCTACGTGCAGTACGCGGCGTTCTTGTGTGGTAGGTGTGGCAGCATCCGGTTTGTCTTGGGCGCCAGTACCTGCTGCCCACAAGGAGCCGATTAGGAGTATTGTAGTTAATCGATAAGTCATCTTATTCCTTTTCGTTACGGGTATTTTATAAAATATGATACCATATCTAGTGTACAGTAAAGTGCTTTATGAAAGAAGACGTACGCATTACATCAATGTAGGGCAGGAGTTTTGGCGTGCAAATATTTAAACGTTTTTTTAAAAAAATAGCGAAAAAAGAGCTGAGCGTTAAGCGCTTGACGCTTTCTTTTTGCTTAGGCGTTTTTATTGCGTTTTCACCATTTTGGGGCATTCATACACTCATGGCCTTTGGTATTCCTTGGCTGTTTGGTCTTAACGTTGCCGTTGTGGTTGCAACTTTATATCTTTTTAATAATCCGCTTACGATGTGTGCAATTGTCGGAGCTCAATATTTTTTGGGGCACCTGGTTCTGGTTGACTTGCTAAAGATCGATGTGGCCAGGTATAATCCTGTTTGGATGACGCATTTTAATGACTGGTTGAGCACAACCTGGGTTGCCAAGCATGCTAGTACTCATTTTTCGGTATGGTCATTTTTGGTAGGTAGTCTCCTTTCCGGTATTTTTTTGGCGGTGCTGCTTTACCCTGTAATGCGACCGGTGTTTGGTGCTATTATTAATGGGATCAGACGTTCAAGGAAGCGAGAGATTATATGAAGATAATTGCCAAGAACAAAAAAGCTTTTTTTGATTACCAGATTTTGGAAACTATTGAGGCAGGCCTTGTGCTTACCGGTGACGAGGTTAAGTCTTTGCGCTCTGGGAACGTATCGATGAGCGGAGCCTTTGCTCACGAGCGTGAGGGTGAGCTGTTTATGGTTAACGTTATCATTGTCCCCTACCAGTTTGCGTATGACAAGACTAACGACTCTGGAGACAGGCGCAGAAAGTTGCTGCTGAGTCGTAAGCAGATAAATCAACTGACAATGGCAGTTGCTCGTCGTGGTATTACTATCGTCCCGCTTAAAATGTACTTCAACAAAAAAAGTCTGGTCAAGGTGGAAATCGGGCTTTGTAAGGCTCGCAAAAAGCATGACAAGCGCCAACTGCTCAAAGATCGTGATATTGACCGCGAGACTAAGCGTGACCTCAAAAATGTTACACGTGACTGATCCTGCTAATATTGGAAAAATTAGACCGTATGTGGTAAACTATAAAGTATAATAATTGTGTTGAACAAATCTGTTTATATCAGGTTACTGTAGGCACAATTTGAATAAATTGATCTTTGATTATCATCGTACCAGATGTTAAACATTCCGGGGGCGTACTGGCTTCGACGTGTTGGCAAGGGTGTACGGAGCATGCCGAGCGTTGTATGTGTGCTCGTAAAACAAGCATTCATTTTTGAACTGGCAATCAGTCTCAACCTGTGGGGGTTGCTCTCGCGTAAAAGCGTAAGCTAACCTTTGCAGTAGACCCGCATTATTCGGGTTTACGCGTAAACAGAGGTGCATCTATCCGCACTGTTTACGTGTAACTTTTAGATAGGTCGCACCAGGCAAGGTTTTTTAGCTGCGTAACCTGGTTGTGTATACGAAGCTGACGTGCAGTATATACTCTGTGTCTTTACAGAGGTATTGCACGTATTAATTAAAGACTAAGCATGTAGGGCTGTGTATCTAAGTTAGTGCGGACATGGGTTCGATTCCCATCGCCTCCACCAGGCTTCGCTCTTTGAGCTTCGCCCGGCAGGCCAGACTTTTTAATGATTTTTGTTAATTAGTTTTATTTAAGGCTAGCAGGGATTTTCCTCCGCTAGCATTTGTGTGCAAACTTTTCTTGTATCCACACTTTCGTGGGTTTTTTGTTTTACATTTTGAATATCTATCTTAATTTCTTGTTCTTATTGTTTTGGCGAAGTAAAATTATCTTGGTTTTTGGTAGTTAGGCGCGGTATTGCGCCATAATGATAAGCGCGCGAGGCCTGAGGAGTATTCGATGAAAATGATGAAATTATATCTTGCTTTGCTGGTATTTGCTTTGCAATTTAATGTAGTTGGAGTTGTGCTTGATAAGAGTTTGCCTTCATCAAAAAGTAAGAAAGCTTTGGAAGTATCAATTGTACCTAAAAACGGCATTGTCGTGCGGTCAATCTCATCTCAGGTTAAGATCTATGTTTTGGGCAGTACAAGCTTTACGGAGGAGATGGTTGATTCAAAAAATAAACTTTGTTCTCTGGGATTTGACGGTTGGATTCATCCCCACTACGAAGCATATGTTAGGGGAGAGATGAAAGACCATCTCTATCGTCGTAATAATGGTGAAGAAGCGGCGCTGAAGAGAGAGAATGACTACTTCTGTGAGCATTACAAAAGAATTCTAGAGAGTGATGCCATTCTCTTTGTTAACTCAGAAAAAAATGGAATAAAAAATTACATTGGCGGTAATGTGCTCATCGAAATGGGGCAAGCGTACGTCAATCATAAGATAATTTTCTTGTTAAATGGCATGCCAAGTGGCCTACCGTACATGGATGAGATTGAGGCTATGGACCCGATTTGTTTGTTTGGGGATTTAAGTAATATTGGCAAGGTGCTTGAGGTGCAACTTAGCTAAGTTTAAGTTTTTTTGTTATCCAGGCTATACCAGATTCAATTTTACTTTTCCATGATGGGCGGTATTCGGATGTTTGTGAAAGAATTTCTGCTATGTCGGGCGCTTTTGGTGGCTTTCGGTTGATCTTTGTTTGATCATTATTTGCTTCAGGCTCTTCATAATCAAATTCAGCGAGAGCCTCGTCCAATATTTTTTCTACGCGTAGCTCTTTTTGTGCACCCTTTAAGGCATTGTATGCTATTCGTTTACTTAGATTTTTTAATTGTACTTCTCTAGCTTTTTTACGTTCAACTTTGCGCTTTAATTGTTCATATATCAGCCCTACAAGGCGAATTTTTATTTGCTCTTCTTGTTCTTGCTTGGATGTGGTGCTTTGTACTAATTCGAGTAAAAGGTCTGACTCTTTGATCTGCTGATCCATCTCTTTTTCTGACTTCTCTAGCCATTCGAGGGCGGTTAAGTTTTCAGGGGCATATAGAGTTAATACTTGCGCAACTAAGAAGCTTAGCGATAGTAGGTACAAAAAATTCTTTGTCGACATGATACACTCTTATTTAATGGCATTTAATTTCTATTATTACAATAACAAAGTTGCTTCTTTGATAGCAATAGAATGGTTTTTTGTTGTACAGAATAGGTTTTTTGCCTGAGTTGCAAATCACGCATGGCAGGTTATACTGCGATAAAGTGTTATAGTTTACATTTTATATAATCCAATATTGGAGTGCGTGATGAAAAAAGTAGTATTGTCATTAGTTTTATTGATTCCGGCTATACAGTTTGCAGGACCAATGACGTCTATGGAAGATCGCTTGTCTACTGCAAAAAGTGAAGTAACTTTGGAAGAGTCGGCTGCGCAAGATGCTCAGACTGCAACCAGAGAAATTACTTTTGACCAGATTTCTGGGATTGCCGTAGAGTTGGATGCTGTCCCTACTCTGGGTGCAGATCCTGCTTTGTGGGAAGCTGTTGTTGCTCGTGCTCAGACAATGAACAGTTTGAGTTCGTTCACTCAGGACGCAAAAGATCAAGATCCAATTGATTACATTGCTGATTCGCTATACCAGATGATGACTAGCGCTAGTTCTTTTTTGAAGATGAACTTGGCTTTAGTTGATGTTGCAGCCCAAGCAGAAGTTGCAGCTCAAAGCGATTCGACATTGTCGCCGCAAGAGTCAACAGAATCTTTTGAGCAATCACAACTCACTCCATCAGTTGATGAGCAAGCAACAAGCTTGCTGGTTCCTAACTTGAGCGAGCGAGATCTAAGTGCATTGGATGTTAAAGCGTCCGATATTGATTTGGTTCAGGTTGGTATTTTGCTAGAACGTCCAGAAGGAATGACCACAGAATCATGGGGAGTTGTAATTCAACATGCAGCAGGAATTTTAAATCTACGCTCGCAAGAGGGCGCAGATGAACAAGACCTACGATTTGTTGTTGATTCACTTGTTAAGATGATGAATTCCGTACAAACACGCCTAGTTGTTAACCTGCACAAGGTTGCTGCCCAGGCTGTTTCAGAAGAGCTGGAAGCTGTAGAGGTCGTTGGCCTTGAAGAGGTAGTGGCTTAACCCACTTACCGTTTCGGTTAAATTTTAAGGTGCGGTTGGAAAGTCCAACCGCACCTTTTTTGTGTGCAAAATAGTTCTAAGCTTTCCCTTGTAAGCTTAATTTCTGACATTCATTTTTTTGCTAAATGTTGCGCTGTAGGCGGTTGATTGTTTTTTTGTGTGTGATACGGTTTTATTGTGTGCATTTGTATACTTTTTAAAATTTTATCATAGGTAATCAATGTTTTTAACTAATCACTTTAGCAGGGCTATTCCTGTTTTTTTAGCTATAACTTTATGTATAACACCGGCTATGGTCAGGGCTGATAGCGTAGCTGCTCCGGTTGCGCGTAATATGTATGGTGATATTGCCGACTTGTATGCCAAGTCTCTAGGCTTGCTTGGTGCTGGTGCAACGTCGTTTGTACAGCATAGTCAAGAACAAAAAGAAGATAATAAGGCATTTGTCGCCGATGGCATGGATTCATTGTCTGAACTTGATCAGACACGAGTTGTTTTTGAGCTGTTTAGTATGTTTGGTAGTAAGCAGCAGTCTAAAGTCCTAAATAAAAATGTATGGAAAGATTTGGAGCTGTTTTGTGGCTCTGGTGACGATGCAAGCGTACACTTGCTGTCGCGTCTTGACAGGACAAACACAATTTTTGGCAAAGCTGCTTTAGCACATATTCTAGCTGCTCCTATCAGTGACATTCAGCTTTTGCGAGGCCGTCAGGCGCTTGTGCGACATTTTCTTGATAGCACACAGAGCTTTGATGAGCTTGATGCGGCTTTGAATGATATTGCTGGCGTACAGGAGACAGTGCTCTCGTTCTGGAAGCCAACAACGGATTTTAGAGAAAAATCTTTGGAGAAGGTTTATTGGTCAGGTAAGTGGTTTAAGGGCTTAAAGAAGCGTCTTAATAAGTCTTTGTTTGGTTGTGAGGTTGGTGTTAGGGGTCCGCAACTAAGTGTGGTAGGTATGGTTGGAATGCCACCCATAGCTTATGTTGCTTTGCCAACATTAAATACGGCTGTTTCAAAGGGTATGTCCCATATTGTATTGAAATTTTTTGAAAAAGCTGCTGCTAGCATTGACAATGAATTTGAGAGAGAAGCGTTTATTGCTAGCACTGAAGAATCGAGAAAAATATTTAGTGAAATTCCAACTGTGGGCTCTGTTTTTAAAGATAGATTAAAAGGTCTTGTTACGGCGCGTCCCGTAAGAAATGCCTATAAATTTGTTAATAGTAAGATGGGCATGTTCAAGAAGCTATCTGGAATTCCAGCTAAAAAGAAGTTGTTGATCGCCGGTGGAGTGTCTGCGATAGTAGCCGCGGTGAGTGCTGGTGTTTATTTTTATTATTACAAGCCTGCAAAAATAGTAGTTACGGCTGAACTTGAGCGCATGCGTATCAGGCAGTACCTGCAAAGTCGCCTCATTGAGTTGGCTAAATTTGTACGCTCTGCTCGTTCAATCTCGTACATTATTGATCGTACACCAGAGCTAGCTACCGTTGTTGGGTCAGAACAGCTTGAGATTGTAGTCAGGCGCCTTGAAGATGGTTCGTATGAGTTTGATCAGCTAATGAAGACTTTGGATACCCATACATTTGAAGGTCAGCCTTCGGCTCTCTCGTGGCAAGGTCGAGTGTTAAAAGCACATAAATTAATGGAATCTGTGAAGAATGATTTAGTTCAGGTCATGGAAGCTGTTGGTCGGGTAGATGCTTATCTTTCGATTGCCAAGCTTTACCAAGAGCACGCAGATTTATCTTCAGGTTACTGTTTTGTTGACTTTGTTCAGGAATCACGGCCTGTTATTGATTTACAGGGTGCTTGGAATCCATTTATAGATTCTGGAGTTGTGGTTTCTAATAATATCGCACTTGGTAACGACAAGCAGCAGAACATGATTATTACCGGTCCAAATGCTGGTGGTAAATCAACTTCACTAAAGTCTGTAATGATTAATGCTTTGTTGGCACAGTCGTTTGGTATTTCACCTGCGGCATCGGCTGTTATTACACCGTTCTCTCGACTGGCAACACATCTTAACATTACCGATGATATTTCTAGCGGAGACTCTTTGTTCATGGCTGAAGCAAAGCGGGCTAAGGAATTGGTCGACATGGTTAATGAGCTAGAGCATAATCAATTTGCGTTTACCTTGATGGATGAGATATTCTCCGGGACAGACCCTGAAGTTGGCGCTCGAGCTGGATATAAATTTGCTGCACAGCTTGGCCAAAAGTCTAATAGTATCAGCATGATTGCAACACACTTCCCGCTTATTACAAGTCTTGAGCAGGACAGGTCGGAGCAGTTTGCCAATTATAAGGTAACTGTCGAGAAGAATGAAGATGGGTCAATCCACTACTTCTATACGCTGGTTCCAGGAATATCGGATCAGAACATTGCTATGGATATTTTGATTAGCCAAGGTGTTTTTGCCTAAAATATCAATTGTATTCAACACGCAATATTGTTTAAAAGTTGCCTGCAGATCACCAAAATTAGGTCTGTGGGCAACTTGCGTCTGAGTTGACTGATTAACAAAAAAAAGTTACGTTTTTGCGGAGTAAAGGTTCGTGCTTAGCGAGCCTATGCGACTTTTTGTAAGGTAGTTCATAAAAAAGTTTAAGGAATATATTGATGAAAAAACAGCTTAGTTTAGTTCTATTGTTAGCGGTTACAGGTTTATCTTTTGATGCTGTAGCAGAAGTTGCTGCAACAAAAGCGGCGCAACCAGCTTCGCGCGTTGCCAAGTTTGACCCTTCAGGGTTTGAGAAACTTGATTCTATCCAGGACATTTCTCAAACTGTTAAGGAAAAAGCAGCTGTAATAGATGCGCAAATTCGCGATATTAGTGAAAAATTAGGTAAAAAAGAAAAAGAGATACGCAACGCCCAATCGACCATGAAGGACGATGCAAAGGCAGCGGCAGAAAAAGAGCTCGAAGCGTTCCAAAAGAAGTCAAACGATGTTTACATGCGTTTGATGCAAGAGCGTCAGCGCGTTATGTATGAAGAAGGAAACAAGGCTCAAGAGAAGTTTGCTAAAGATTTGTCAGCTGCTTGCCAAAAAGTTGGTAAATCTGGCAATTGGACCGTTGTCGAAGCATTTGCTGGTGGGTGGGTTCACCCAGACTTTGATGTAACTGATCAGTTGATCAAAGAGTTGAATTACTCTTACGGTCAGCAAAAAAAAGCTGAAGCTAAGAAGGCTGCCGCGACAAAGGTAAAAGCATCTCCGGCAAAGCCAAAAGGCAAGTAAAGCGTAACAGATATCAAGCTACAAAAATCGACGAGCCGGTGGAACCCCATATCCACCGGCTCTTTTTTATTTTGTTATGTGTGGAGCAAAAGTTTGCAATGAATAATGAAAAAATTATACGTCAACGCAACATTCGTTTGATTGTTGGCCTTGGCAATCCAGGTCCTCGCTTTGAGTATACCCATCACAATATCGGCTTTTTGGTCCTTGATGAGCTAGCGCATCGCCTTGGGGCCTCGTGGAAATCTTCTGATCTTATGGAAGTTGCTGTTGCCAGGCTTGGTGATCGCGATGTTTGGTTGGTTAAGCCACAAACGTTTATGAATGATTCTGGCAAGGTACTAAAAAGCTTTTTTAAGCAAGGGGTGCAGCAAGAACAGGTACTTATTGTGCATGACGAGCTCGACCTTGAGTTTGGACTTAGCAAGTGGCGTGTGGGTGGTAGTGCTCGCGGTCATAACGGTATACGTTCGATGATTGAATACGCTGCTCCTGAGGCAGCTCGGTTGCGAGTTGGTGTCTCGCGCCCTGCGCGACGCGAAGATGTGCATGAGTATGTTTTACAGCGGTTTAAGCAGTCTAGTGAGGTTGTTGAGAAGGCTATTTTTGACGCAGCCCAAAAAATAGAAGACCTATTCCAGTCGGATGATTCTTAAAGTTATAAATTTTTAAGGGAATAAATTATGAAATCTATGGAACTACGACGTAAGTTTTTTAAATTTTTTGAGCAAAACGGGCACACTCCTGTCGACAGTTCTTCACTAATACCGGCTCAAGACCCAACGCTTCTGTTTACAAACGCTGGTATGAATCAGTTTAAAGATCTTTTTTTGGGTAATGAAACGTGTAGTTATACTCGTGCGGTTTCAATACAAAAATGTATTCGTGCTGGTGGTAAGCATAACGATCTAGAGAATGTTGGTTTTACTAAGCGGCATCTGACGTTTTTTGAGATGATGGGTAACTTCTCGTTTGGGGATTACTTTAAGCGTGAGGCTATCCAGTTTGCGTGGAATTTTTTAACTAATGACATTGGTCTGCCAAAAGAAAAGCTGCATGCAACGGTTCACTTGAGTGATGACGAAGCTTATGATCTTTGGAATAAAGAAATTGGCATACCGCACGAGCGAATGCATCGATTTGATGAAGATAATTTTTGGCAGATGGGTGACACTGGTCCGTGTGGTCCGTGCACCGAGATATTTATTGACCGTGGTCCGTCGTTTGGACCAGAAAATGACTTTGAAACTGACCGATATCTGGAAATTTGGAATCTAGTTTTCATGCAGTTTAATCGGCAAGCTGATGGTACTGACGTTCCTCTCAAGCAGACCGGTGTTGATACTGGAATGGGGCTTGAGCGTTTAGCATTAGTTGTGCAGGGTAAGGATTCAGTTTTTGATACCGATCTTTTTGAGCCTATTTTTAAGGGTATAAAAGAGTTAACCGGCGCTGATTATTATGCACTTGAGCAGGGCGAGCAGAAGTCATCTTGTCGTGTTTTGGCTGATCACATGCGCTCTAGTGTGCTTGCTATTAGTGATGGTGGGTCACCATCTAATGAAGGCCGTGGATACGTTATTCGCAAAATTATTCGTCGCGCTGCTTTGTTTGCTCAGAAGTTACGCGATGCGCAATTGTTTGTTGATCTGCTACCATTTTTTATTGATTCGATGAAGGAAATTTACCCGGCTCTTGAAAGCAACCAAAGCCGTATACAGGCTGTCCTAAAATCTGAAATTGATTCGTTTGTGCAAAACCTCAATCGTGGTCAACAGATTATGCAGGAGTACATTGGTGCGGCCAAAGACGGTAAGCATATTACTGGCAAACAAGCGTTTAAATTGTATGATACGTTTGGTTTCCCTTTAGAGTTGACCAACGTTATCGCTCTAGATCACGGCTACACGGTGGATGTTGATGGTTTCCACGCAGAGATGAAGGACCAGCGTAAGCGTTCTGGTGGCAAAGCTGCGTTCAAGGTGCAAGGGGTTGATGTTGAGTTGAGCCAGGTAACAGAATTTGTCGGTTATCAGAACATTGAGTCACAGGCTAAAATTACGGCTCTTATTGTTGATGGTAGGACGGTTGAGTCTGTTGATGCAAATACTACCTGCATGGTGGTAACAGATAAGACTCCTTGTTACGTCGAAGGTGGCGGTCAGGTAAGCGATGCGTCGCAAATAAAGCTTGGTGACGGCACTCAGGCCTCAATCACAGGTTTATTAAAAATTGGTAAGGCTATTGCCCATGTTGCTACACTGCCAGCAGCTATAAAAATTGGCGACACGATTACCCTGTCAGTTGATCAAGAAGCCCGCTCAAACACGATGAAGAATCATACAGCTACGCACCTTCTGCAAGCTGCATTGGTGCAAGTGTTGGGCTCGGGGGTTAAGCAGGCCGGTTCTTTAGTTGAGCCAGGTCATTTACGATTTGATTTTACACATCACAAGCAGATGAGTGAGGATCAGATTCGCGAGGTAGAAGCGCTGGTTAATGCCAAAATTATGGAAAACATTACGCTTAATGTTTTTGAAACTACTTACAAAGATGCAACGGAACGCGGTGTTGTTTCGTTCTTTGGTGACAAGTATAACCCTGACTGTGTTCGTGTTATCGACATTGGAGAGTTCTCAGCAGAGCTGTGTGGTGGAACACATGTAAATGCAACTGGTGATATCGGTGTATTTAAAATTATTGAAGAAGGCTCGCTGTCTGCGGGAATTCGTCGAATTGTTGGCCTTACCGGGCCATCTGCTGTTAAAAACTATCAACAATCATTTGGTATTATTAACAGGCTTGGTACTGACTTTAAGGTACAGCAGGCTGAGATTTTGGAAGCGGTAGAACGTCAACGCAAGCAGCTTAAACAGGCAAACAATCAGGCCAAAAAATTACGCACTCAGCTGGTAGCCGCAAAGCTGCCTGTATGGCTAGAAAAAGTCGAGCTGGTTAATGATGTGCCTATGCTTGTGTTAACGCTTAAGGGCTATGACGCGTCTTCGGTTCGTGACATTGCTACCAAGCTTAACCGAGGTAAACCTGGATTGTATGTGGTAGTAAATCAGGATGCCGATAGAAGCCAGTTTGTTGCCTGCAAAGATGCTTCATTGGATGCAAAAATTACGACAGAGTCGTTTTCTAAGCTGCTGAGTGAGCATGGCTTACGTGGTGGCGGAAAGGGCTCGACCATTCAAGGTGGTGGAGAGCTGACAGGTGATCTTGATAAAGCAATCAAGGGCTTGTTGCAAGCGTAGTGAAAGTACGGGGAGCTTAGTCTCCCCGTTGATTATTTTGTAATGATGGCTTTAAGGTCGTAGAATATTTTTCCTTTCATTGGGATGTTATCGCTCCATATTCTGGTAATCTTTCCATCTATCTTTGAGTATTCGACTGTGAATTCGCATGCACGCCGGCATCGTTGCTTGTTATTGCGAATAATCAGTTGCTGGTAATTGAGTTTATTATTTTTATTTCCATTTATCGGTGAAGTATCACTGAAAGTTTTGGTAGATCTAAAATTTTCCATGTAAGTGGAATTTTTTAATTTATGGAAAAATCTTGGAATGCCATGAATTTTCTTTATTATTTTTGCATTTTTCAATTGTTTTACTGCTTGTAGGTGTGGGGTTGTTAAAAGCAAAGCGATAATTGCGATGTAATAAAGCGATCTTTGACCAGGGTTTATAATTTTTGTCATGAATAACTCTTGTTTAAACGATTATAGATGTTAATGATGCTCATCGGCCACGTTCATTTGAAGTTGCCGATTTGCAAATATAATCTGAGCTTAACACTGTTCTTCTAGATTTGAAGCCTATTATTTTAACTTCCTTGTTGGTCGATTGCATTTTTGATGATTGCCAGCTGTGCGTTAAGCTTGGTTAAGTCTTTGGAAATGTCAGGAATTTCTCCTGCCATTTGCGACGCCTCATTAAATGAATCTTGGCGTTGGTAAAAAAGTAGATATGGAGTGAAATCTCCTTCGTGCTCACCGGCAAAAACTTTTTGGGCTTTTTTGTTATTGAGTTGTGTGATTATAGAATCATCACACTTGTACCACTGCTTATTTTTGTTTGTTTGGGTAACGTCACGAGTGTAGGCGATGTAGTGTCCACCAGTAATGCTGCCCGACTGGGCGATAATGGCGATTAGTTGGTAGTTTCTGTTTCCGATTGTGTTTTTATCTGTCAGCGGGAAGTCGGAAAGATCTAGCTCTTGTGGGAAGCTGATTTTGGCATTGTCTTTGGTTATTGTTCCGTCTTTAGCGTAAATTTGTCGCTTGAACATTAACTGTAAAATTTCTGGCGTGCTTTGCAGGGTGATGAATGTTTTGGCTTTTATGTAAATTGGGTTTCCATCACTTCTGTAACTTATTGTGAAGTCTGTTTCGTTGGGTTCTTGATGATAGTTGTTAAGTAATTCTGTGAGACGATTTGGTTTGTTTTGTTTTGGTATAGGTAAGCTTAGCTTATCAGAGTAGTCGTTTTTTATAGAAAGTATGTCATCTTTTTTGTACGCTTTGTCTCCAGTTTTATCTTCGGCTGCTATTTTTGTGTAAATTTCTGAAAAAGCAAAAAGTTTACCAGGTACGATGTTGCATGGGCCATCGACTCCTGTGTAGCCTGGTGGTTGATAGGCTGTGCAGCTTTTAACGTTATTTCCCAGGGTTGCGAGTAGGCCTGATGTGAATCCTGTAGCATCTCGCTGTTTGTCGTAGGCTCGGATATCAGTTCTGCGTAATTTGGGGAAAATGAAATTGTCTTGAATATTGCGGTAAAATTTGTTGGAAATTGTTATTGACTTGGTTGCCTTGCGCATTCGGCTTAAAGCTGTGGCAAACTCTGTGACTATTGTTTTGGAACTAACGATCTTGTTTTTATTGTCATTGTCTTTATATAAGTTTATGGATTTATTTACGATTCCAGTATTGTTAATAAAGTAATCTGAAAGTTGCTCGATATTGCACAGTGACTGAAGAGTTGCGTTGAAGTAGCAGCGGTTACTTCCGCCGTCTAGACCTTTTGGGATGCGGGTATATGCTGCGGTAGCTGCTAGAAACAGGCTAATGAGTATTAATTTTTTCATATTGTTATCCTCTTATTCAATTTATTAATGTGTGTATTTACGGTACTGAGTGGGAGGTTAGGTATGCAATGGATGCTATCTTTTTATGACCTCCTTGCCAAGGTTGGGATGTGTGGTATCTTTTGGTAAGTCTCTTCTGTTAAGATGAAGACTTTGAAGGTTCCGTAAGTTCGTGGAGGTTCAAGGGATTGCTATGCGACAGCTCTTCTTGGACAAGAGTTTTGTAGCCGTTAAAGAGGTCTGTGAGTCAGGTCTTGACGCTAACTCTGTTCTTGTATCCATAAGTCATTCATTTGTTAATTCTCGTACCGAGATTGATTCTGCTCTTCATGAACAGAAGCATCTTGGATTTGAGAATGTATCGGAAAAAGTGCAGAAAGTACTCGCTTCTGTATCTGGTACAAATATTAGTAATAACGGGCGCTTAAACGAGCATCAGGTCCGTTCATTGGGGTATTCTTGTTCTGGGACAGTGGTTGCTGTTGGCAGAAATGTTCAAAGGTTTAGACCAGGAGATCTGGTTGCCTGTTCTGGCTCAGCCAACGTACAGCATGCAGGTATGATCGTTGTTTCAAAAAATTTGGTAGCGCGCGTTTCGGATAGCAAGTATTTGTCTGCTGCAAGTTTAACAACTGTCGGGACAGTTGCTATGCAAGGTCTTCGACGAGCAGGAGTACAGCTGGGTGAGCGTGTATGCGTGTTCGGACTTGGCATTGTTGGTCAGATTACCGCGCGATTAGCAAAGTTGTCTGGTTGTAAAGTTATTGGCATTGACCGTGTTAAGGAGCGGTTAGAAAGAGCCCAAAAGTTTGGAATAGATGTTGTTTTAGCTTCACAGGATTCTGATCTAGAAACTGAGATAGCGTACAAGACTCAGTATCGCGGTGTTGATTGTACGATCATAACTGCAACTTCAAAATCTAGCTCTATTATTAATCAAACCATAAATTTTACACGTAAAAATGGGCGTGTTGTTCTGGTTGGTGATGTTGGACTGCAACTTGAGCAAGAGACGCTTGATCATAAGCAAGTCGACATTCTTGTCTCGTATGCACACGGTCCAGGAAGGCATGATGTTTCGTACGAGCATGGTGGTATTGATTATCCTTACAATCACGTTCGATGGACAGAAAATCGAAACATGCAGGCGTTTGTATCGCTTATAGAAGATGGCACAATAAGTGTCAGTGACTTTATTGATAAGACGGTGCAATATCCTGATGATAATGGTGTTAAGGGTCTCCTAGAAGATAAGACACATCTTGGTATTGTTCTAAATTATGAAGCAATTAAGACGAATCGCTTAACTAGGCCTCTTAAAAAAACTGGCTCTATTCGGCCTGCGCGTATAACATTTATGCCAAAGAACAGGATTAATATCCGTGTTGGTGTTATTGGTGCTGGTGCTTTTGCTAGTAAAACTTTGCTTCCAATTTTGTCTTCGCTTAACTATGCAAGTGTAAATGCAGTTTCTGATATTAACGTTAGTGCAGCTAAGTCAATTGCTAAGAAGTATAATCTGAAGCACATTGTTAACAATGATCAGGAACTATTCTCGCAGGATGCCGTTGATGCTGTTGTGATATCTTCACCGCATGCCTACCACTGTGATCAGGCTCTAAATGCGTTGCGTAATGGTAAGGCGGTTATGCTTGAAAAGCCTATGGTTACAAGCATTGAGCAGCTTGAGCGTTTGAAGGGATTCTTGCGAAAAAATCCAGAGGTTCCTTTTTGTGTTGATTATGCCCGATCATTCTCTCCATTTATTAAAAAAATCCGTAAGGTAACTGATTTCCGTAGTTCTCCTTTGATGATTTCGTATCGAGTTAATGCTGGCATGATTTCGCCAGAGCATTGGATGCAAACAGATTTGGGTGCAGGGAGAATTATTGGCGAAGTTTGCCAGTATGTAGACCTGTTCTGTGAATTAACTCAGGCAACGCCGGTAGCGCTTTCTGTTGAGGCAATTCGGCCTGATGGTAACCATCTGTTCCCAACCGACAACTTTAGCGCTCAGATTACTTTTAGTGATGGTTCGGTTTGCTCATTAATGTACACAGCAGTTGGGCATAAAGATTTGCCTGCAGAGCGGATGGAAGTTCACTTTGATTCTAAATCTATTATTCTGGATGATTTCCAGCACATTGAGTGGTACGGTTTTTCTTCTTGGTTTAATCAGTCGACTTCTGATCGCCAAGTTGGGCATGAGCAGTTATTTGGTCAATTTTTTGACAGCTTAAAAGAGAAGCAGTTTGTTGCTCCTATAAGCTGGCAACGTCTTGAGATAGTTGCACAAACTACGCTTATTATCGACAAATTGGCTTGTCTTGGTGGTGGAACTCAGGAGTTGTAGGCTTTGGCTAAAAGATTATTTTAGTCATGTGAGCTGTAAGTGAAGAATGTTAGTGGTGGCTTAATAAGGGTTTGTCTTTTTTTGCGTTCAACTGCCATCTCTATTGCATCAACAAACTCGGCTTTGTGCTCTTTTATTGTGAACTCTGTCAGATCGCAAAGCTGCGTAACTTGTTCTGGGGTGTAGTATAGATTGAAGGTATGGCAATATCCGCCTTCATGAAGACATGCTATGGGGTCAAATTCTGAGTAAGCGGGATTCTTAAGCAATGGTATGTAAAGAAGCATCGGGATGCTTGGGTCGGGGTCAACAAATACAGTTACAGCTTTGGTGTGTAAATTTCTATAGTTAATTTTTGGCAATCTATAGCCATGTTTTTTTGCGTAACGTGCTGCTTTACGCAATTCTTGAGCGTTTTCGATATCTGAAGAGTGATCAAGAACAATTATCATATCAACTTGTCGTTCCTTTTTTAGAAGTGCTGGCAGTGGAATATTGAAGTAAAAGCCTCCATCGACGACGGTAAGGTCGGGGAAATGATTAAGAGGTCGTTGTGCGTTTTTGTATTGGGGGTTGCTTATTATCCCTGGCGAAATTCTGCTGTGGCCTATCTCAGTGAATCCGGATACAGTATCCAGTGTTTCATAAATAATAGATGGGAAGAATCTAGAGTAGCCTTCCATGGCTTCAGATAGGCTGATCGTGAATGCTGATCCGCATAGTCCCATGATATAACCTAGGCTGTTTTCAGGCGTTCGGTTGGTCGATAAACCGCCCTCAAAACGTCGTCCAAGGGACCAGGTTGGTATGTGGAATTCTAGCTGATCACTGCCTACTTCAAAAGGTGTGAACTCAAGCCATGAATAACCACCTTCAACAGTTATGGCTGTCATGATGGGCATAGGCATTTTACCGTATCGAATCATTTCGGATATATCTGAAAACTTGAGATTATAAGCTTCTCGTCCAAAGTCACCAAACAACCTGTTAGCGGCCATGTTTCCAAACAGGCCAACCAGAGAAAGCTTTTGGCCGTATAGAAATTTAATGAAACCATCTTTGATTATTGCTGTTATTTCTAAATCGCTTAGTAGCGAGTTTTGTAACTCACTTTTTAGGATAATTTTAAGAAGTGGCAGGTTTCCTTGATGTGCGTACCAGGTTCCAAGCATCCAAGTTGCACCTGAAAGGCCCGAAGCATAAGTTACGCAATCAAGTAAGCCTGTTTGCTCAAATCCGCTGATACTACCAAACATCGCAACTAATGCGCGGTATCCGCCACCGCTACCACAAATACCAATTTTTGGTACGTGTTCATTTTTGATAGAATGTCCGAGGATATTTTCTATGCTTTTTTTTACGTGATGGTGACGTTGAGTTAGGAACCCCTGCTCTTGTGAGCATAGATTGCTAGACTCTCGTACGTTTACGGTAAGATTTTTGTATGGGTCGTTCATAATGGCGCTGATTACTGGTTCAAGTAGCTGCATAAACTTTCTATCTGAGCGATTTTGACCAAACATTTTTATTGTTTCATTTTGCTCAAAAGCATGAGTTTGCGTTGATAGTAGTAGGGCAAGTATGAGGTATCGACTATTAAAAGTACCTTGGTACATTTTATGTTATTTTACGTTGTAAGAACTGCTTCATTGCGTCTTTTATTTTTGCTTCATTATCCATGATGATGTTGTATGCCTTATCGCTCATTGCAGCGATTGCCTCAGGCGGATTGTTGTAGTTAGTGACAAATGTATTGGTAAGTGGGGTGTCGTGCTGATTTTGGAACATAAGATAGATTATGAGTAGATCGTCATTTTTGAATATATGAAGAGGCTGATCGTCAATTGAGTCATAATCTATTTCAGGGAATGATCTGCCAATAAGATTAGCTCGTTCTTGTTCTGCTCGCAGCATTGGAGCGCCTGTGACGTTACCTGATGCGTCGCCAATAAAGAGAATTTGGACGTCCCGTTCTGGTGCCATAAGTGCCTCAACGCAACCGCAGTTTCGCTTCACACCAAAGTCGACCAAGAAGCTTCTTTTTTCGTTGTAGTATGGCCTTCGTGGAACTTTGTAATCAGGGTTCCAATGGTATCCAGGTGAAAGTCGCATCTGTTCTTTACCAATTTTTATCCAGTGGGCAGCTTCAAACAGAGCTTCGGGAAGCATTGATTGGTATCGCTCTGCGGCCTCAGCGATGTTGACGGTGAATGCTGAACCACAAATTCCTAGTACATAACCAAAATGCTCACTCATGCCGTAAGTGGTTTTGCCTCTTTTCCATCGACGACCTAGCGCCCATGTTGGATAATTTGTGTGGCTGTATTTACCAGTTTTTTTGTTATAACTGTCGATAAAGGTATTAAGAGGGCTGAATGCAACAGAGATTGTTTCTGGGTCATGGGCTCCGCCAGCAGTGTAAAATGGGAGCGGTGGCGTTTTTGCATTTTTGTCCAAAAATAGTGGTTCAAAATCAGATAGGCGAATGTGGTATGAGAGTGCATGATCTCCAAACATTCGTTTTGCCAAAAACATTCCAAACAGATGAACCAGGGTAAGCTCGGCTCCGCAAAGTTTTCGCAAAACTCCCATCTTTATAGCTTCGGTTAAATCAAAGTCGTCGATAAGTGGATTTTTAAACTGTTTTTCGAGCAGATGAGTTAGGTTCTTTATAGAGGTTTGGTGGCGTAACCAGGCACCAAGCAACCAGGTCGAACCAGACACTCCACCAAGGTAAGTTACAGTGTCGAACAGGCCAGTCTCTTCCATAGCTCGTAAAAAGCCCAGATTAAAACATATAGCGCGATAGCCTCCGCCACTCCCTGCCCATGCAATACGTGCGGCCTTGGCTGGTATTTGTATGCCAAGAGTCTGTTCGATAGCTGGGCGTGTGATCTTGTCTCTGTTTTGTAAAAACGTTAGCTCTGTTTCGGGGAGCTCGACTCCATGACCAGCGTGGGCCGTCATGTTTTTGTGTATATCATTTTTGTCCTGCTTGATGGCCCACATAATATAGGCTAGCGCATGTTTCGGTTGAAGCATGTTAAGCGTATCAAGAAGTTCATTTATGGTTGGATTACGTGTTACTCGTTGTTTAAAGGTTCGGGTTTTAGGTTTGATTACCGAAGTAACTGCTCGCGCTGCAATAGCTTGTGGCAGGTAAATATTGGCGCACTTAGATTGCCCAAAGCTCGTGCATACAAGGGTTGCTAAGGTGATTGATGTAATTTTTGACATGAACTGCTCTTTCTATCCAGGGTTCGTTTAATTGTTTGGCACAGCTTAGCCAATATGAGCAGCAGAGGTGAAGGGCTGTGTGTAATTTCTGTGAAATAGTTGTGAGTATGCAGTTAGAATTTAGATGTAGATGGAAAACCTGTGCATTTTTGCAGGGCATTTTGTATATACAAGACAAACTAAATTTAGCTCGTTTTAAGTTGGACCTTATTGATTTGGAGAAAATCAATATCACTCTATTTGTGTTTTTTATTAAAACTATTGACTGAGTAAATATTCGTATATAAAATGCATTAGTGTCCCGGCTGGTTTGTCTCAGTCGGGTTTTTTGACCTGAATTGTAATCAATCTACTGTATTTAAGGGGGTATAAGCCATGACAGACACCAATTGCAAGGGCCTTGATAGGAATAGCACTGTTCGCTGTTCTGACTGTGTGCAAGAGTATATTGGTCGCCAAGATTGGCGAGTTAATGCTAATGCCAATCTTGGTTACAGTAGTGCAGGACTTGTAAATAATTTGGCAGGTAAAATTATAGCCAACTATTGGTTAGATAGTGTGTATGCTCCTGAAGAGGGCCAAGCGCATCGCAATGCAGACTATCACATTCATGATCTTGATTTCTTAACAGGTTATTGCGCGGGGTGGAGCTTGCGAGTGTTGTTTGAAGAGGGGTTTAATGGCATACAGGGTAAAGTTGCTAGTAAGCCACCGCGACACTTAAGAGAAGCCCTGGGGCAAGCCGCAAATTTTTTGGGAACATTACAGTCTGAATGGGCTGGTGCGCAGGCGTTTAGTTCGTTTGATACTTATTTGGCACCTTACGTTTTTCGTGATCAGGTTGACCACACAAACTTAGTTAAAGCGTTGCGTAGTTTTGTGTACAATCTTAATGTTCCATCTCGATGGGGGCAGTGTCCGTTTACAAATATTACACTTGATTTTACGGTTCCAAAGGACCTAAAAAAACAGACACCAAAAACAGCTGGTAAGCACTTTTTTGAAGGAGTTGATGATCCAGTATTGCTGGCTAAAGCCAGAGAGCGCGGAGTTGATCGGCTCGAAGATTTGACGTTTGAGCACTTCCAGCAAGAGCTTGAGATGATTGATGTGGCTTTTTATGAGGTTCTGACCAAGGGTGACCAGCATGAACAGCCTTTTACGTTTCCAATACCAACGGTTAATATAACTGACGATTTTGACTGGGATAGTAAGGCGGCCACAGCGCTTTTTGAAAACACTGCTAAGATTGGAAACTCATATTTTCAGAATTTTATAGGTAGTCAATTTACTAAGGATGAGCAGGGCAATAAAGTGCCAAATCCTAATGCGTACAAGCCTGATTCTGTTAGGAGTATGTGCTGTAGATTGCAGCTTGATTTGCGTGAATTGTTAAAGCGGGGCAACGGCCTGTTTGGTTCGGCCGAAATGACCGGCTCTATCGGAGTTGTTACGCTTAACATGGCTCGTTTGGGGTTTCGCTTTAAGGGTGATGAACTGGGGTTGTATAAGGAAGTTGAGCGATTGTGCAGGCTTGCAAAATCGACACTTGAGAAAAAACGCGTTTTTGTACAAGAGATGTATGACCGTGGACTTTATCCTTATACCAGGCGTTATCTTAAGCATTTTAACAATCATTTTAGCACCATTGGTGTTAATGGTATGAACGAGATGGTACGCAATTTTACTGATGATGTACATGATGTTAGTAGTCCTGAGGGCGTGCAAATGTGCTTAAAGATTATCGAATTTATTCGGGATCTTTTACGTGAGTTTCAGGAAGAAACAGGGAACCTGTATAATCTTGAGGCAACACCGGCTGAGGGTACAACCTATCGATTTGCAAAGGAGGACAAATGTGCTTTTCCTGATATCATTAGGGCTGGCTCGGGTGAGAATATTTATTACACAAATAGCAGTCAACTTCCAGCTAATTTTACAGATGATCCCTTCCTTGCTCTGGAATTACAGGACAAGTTACAGTGTACCTACACTGGGGGAACCGTACTTCATCTATACATGAACGAAAAAATAAGTTCAGTACAAGCATGTAAGAGATTTGTACGTACAGTTATAGAGAATTATAGCTTGCCATACATTACTGTGACTCCGGTTTTTTCGATTTGTATTGATCATGGATATTTGGCAGGTGAGAAGCCATTGTGTCCCAAGTGTAATAAAAAAACACAAGTGTGGACGCGTGTGATGGGGTATCATAGGCCAACAGATAGTTTTAACTTAGGGAAAAAGGGTGAGCATAGAGAAAGAGTCCACTTCACAGAGTAAGCTTGAGAATCAAGCTTCTGTACGTGAGCAAGTAGCTCCACCACCAATTTGCGCACTAACGCCGTTTACGCTACAGGATTTTCCTGATCACACGGCGTGCATTTTGTGGTTTGCTGGATGCAACATGCGCTGTTTGTATTGCCATAATCCAGACATTGTTTTGCGCAATCGTCCAATTGTTCCGATTGGAGAGATTTTTGCTTTTTTACAATCAAGACAGAAGTTTCTCGACGGTGTTGTGTTCTCTGGCGGAGAGTGCACGATGTTTCCGGGATTGATTGATCTTATATGCCATATAAAGCGTCTTGGGTTCAAAATAAAACTAGACACCAATGGAATAAATCCGTCGGTTGTTAAAGAACTTATTGAGCTAGAGTTGATAGACTTTATCGCACTGGACTACAAGGCCCCTGAGCGTCACTTTGAGCGTGTAACTGGTCGCAAGCATGGGTTTGAATTGTTTCATGAGACGTTGTCTTTTTTGTGCCAATCTGGCCTTGCTTGTGAGATCAGAACAACGGTTCATACTGCGCTTCTCAACGAGCGTGATATACGGGCAATTATAGCTGATCTAGAGTCGTGCGGATATCAGGGTAACTACTACATTCAGAATTTTGTTAACACAAAAACACTGGGCAACCTTGAGGAGCAGGAGCGCCTTCTTGACTTCAAGCTATTGCCTAGTCCGCGTAACATAAAAATAATTGCTCGTAATTTTTAGGTAAGTAGTGAAAAGGGGGCATAAAGCCCCCTTTGTCTGTTTTGCGTGACATTGAAGCTTGGCTTATGCAATCATTTGATGCTTACCCGGTTGTATTGGCTGGTGCTTAGGTAGCTGCTGTAAAACTTTTTCTAGCTGTTCTATTTGAAGTGGTTTTTTAGCGTCATACTTTCTGGGTGGCCTTACTTTGTTTGCAAGTTGCTTGGCTGCTGCTTTTTGGGCAGGAGTGCTACGTTCTCTTCTAATGAACTTAGTCATCGACGACAAGATTTCTTTTTTGTTTTCTTTTATTACACCAAAGGATTTATAGACCATGCGTAGCATATCGGCCTGTTTGCCTTTATAGTCGGTCTTAAAGGTGTTGCTGCTTCCATATTGTGATTGATTCAAAAATGGTAACAATACAATCATAGAGTCGTCGTTTTGGAATATGTGTAGCTCTTTGTCTTTAATCGTACTGTAGTCGATATCTGGATATAACTGAGTAAAACCGGGAATACCCGCCTCGACCATTTTGCGTTGTTGTTCGTCTTCTTTTTTGAGGCTGCTTGCAACTGTGGCAGAATGGCCTCCTGAGGCATCGATAACAAATATAATTTTGCGGGGTTTTATCGACCCTATAGCACTGCCAAGCATAGCGCTGACACTTCTGTTACCCCCAAGATTACACTTAACGCCTTCATCAGTTAGTGGAAAGTTTAGTTTGTTGCTAAAAACCTGTCCTGCAATTTCGTAATTGGGATTGGGTAGTGGAAATGGTAGTACGCGGAATTTGCCAACGTTGGTTGAATCCAGCTTTGTGTACAGCTTATTAAACAACTTTTTACCTAATATTTTGATCAAGAATCTTTCATAACGTTCAATCGTTTCTAGGACGCTGACGGTAAACGCTGATCCACAGATTGCTGAAATTGTTGCCAGGGTCGTTGAAAGGCCTGTTTGTGATACGCCTCCTGACCATTTATTACCTGTTGCCCATGGAGGGATTGTTGTAGAGCTGTATGTTTTTTGTGCGGGATTGAACACATTAATGCGCGTGTTGAGAGGGCTTGCTGCAAATGAGATGTTTGTCGGGTCAACCGCTCCACCAGCATTAAATATTGGTAGAGGGCGCTTTCCAGTCAACATCTGCTGTTGAAAATCAACTAAGCGTAGGGTGTAATCATGGTCGAGTAATGGTCCTGCAAGGCCTATGCCAAACAGGTCAACTGGTCCCATTTTTTTACCGTCAAGTAGATAAGCAAGTGCTAGTTCTAGTACTTTGACAAGTTTTAGATTTTCAAAGAGTCGGTTAGAGAGGTTTGCGTTTAAAAGTTGACCAAATTGCTTTGTATCTGTGCCGTGCTTAATCCATGATGTAAGTAGCCATGCGCCTCCTGATACGCCCGCCATGCAGGTTGTTGCGTCAAGAATGCCAAGTTCATCAAGGCCTAGTAGGGCGCCCATGCCCCAAGATATGGAGCGATAGCCACCGCCGCTAAAACTTATACCAACTCGCACAGGGTCTTTTAATAATTTGTTTTTATTTGTGTTTAGAAGCTTAGAAAGTGCTTCAAAAGTATTTGGATCTCGAGCTTGCAGAAACTGCTTCTCTAGCGTTGTTGGGCCAGGATTGTGGCTTACGGTACCATGTTTGTCGTAATAAGGGTCATTTGCTTTTTGGGCAGTTATCCGTTTAATGATCTGCAGGCCTTTTTTGGGGTCGAGAGCAAGGATAAGCTTGATGATGTTTTTAACTGTATCATCTTTGATGAAATCGAGATTAAATTTTTTCTCAACCTTTTGGGCGGCATCACGTAGAGCTTGTCCCGCTTTGTCTAGGTCGTCTTTAACTTTTTCTTCAACTTTTTGGACATCTTTCTTAACCGTCTGGCTCCATTCTTTGAGCTTATTTTTGGCCTTCTGCCACCAGCTGTCTTTTTTTGCATGGGTCATTGCAAGTGGAATTGAGACAATCAAAAGAAGTAGGACGGATTTTTTTAACTTATTCATAAATGCACTCCTGGCGATTTGTACTAATTGACCTTTATATTTCTATGATAGTGAATAAAATATTCTAATGTAAATGGTTTGGGTGTGTGCGTGGGAAAAAAATATTTGTGCTTTCTCCCGTTCTGCTTTACAGTTTTTGAGGTATAATGGGTATAAATACAGGAATTCTTAACGAGTAGAAGGAGATGTCGGATGTCTAGTTCGGTACAGAAACAGAGTCAGCCGTTTGCGGGTAAGCAAGATGAGCAGATTCTAGTGGTTGCTCGTGATGTATTATTTAATAAAGAAATGTATCCAGAGTGGACCGGTGTGCGTCCGGTTGATGTTGATCAATTTATGAAGCTTATTAACGATAAAAAAGAATTTTTGTGGCGTTCGGTCATGGAGTCTGATCAAACATATAAGCAGATTATTCCGTATCTTATTTTTGAGCATGATGGGCGGTATTTTTTGATGCAGCGCCGTGCTACATCTTCTGAAACTCGCTTGAGTAGTAAGTTTTCTCTCGGGATTGGTGGTCATCTTCGCAAAGAAGACATGCAAGATAGTGACATTTTTTCTTGGGCGCGCCGTGAGTTCCATGAAGAGATAAACTATTCGGGTTCGTTTGAGATTGAGCCTATCGGATTGTTGAATGATGATACAAACGATGTTGGTAAAGTACACTTGGGGTTTGTGTTGTTGTTACGAGCAAGCTCGAGCGATATCAGCGTAAAATCAGAATTAAAAAGTGGAACCTTGGCAACAATTGATGAGTGCCGCGCTCGCTACGACGTGATGGAAGGTTGGAGTAAATTTGTTTTTGATTACTTACAAAATAGAGAATAAGGAATTTATTAACGAATGAAGAAATTATACGGTATTTTACTTGTTTGCTCGGTGGCAATTTCAGCTTCTTGTACAATTAAAGATTCTTGCCGCGCCTTGACAGTGTTGGCGATGAAGCCGGTTTGGTTCACTGCTGCGTTGGGTCATGCAATGACACAGTTTCCTCTTAGGCCGAGCATGCGAAATCAAGAGTTAATAAATTCATTGAATAAAAAGTTGCGTGATAGTCCTTGGCCTATAAATAAAAACCTTCAGTTGCCTCTTTATAGAAAAGAGAAACAAGACTGACTGTTTATACTGTTTAATATTGAGATTCAATTTTTTGGATAAGGGCTTGTGCATGAAGAAACTATACGTAATTTTATTTGCTTGCTTTGCAGTTTTTTCGGCTTTTTGCACGGGTAACGGTTTAAAAAGAAATCTTCAACATAAAAATAAAACAACTGTGCTACAAGATTCTTCTAGCACAGTTGTTTTGATTGATTCTTGTAAAGATGAGCATCATCGCAAATTGATTAGATGTTTTAGGAAGGATGAGGGGTTTACTGTTGGTGATTGGACGTGCCCAGATTGTGACCTGACATTCAATGTTAAGAATGGTAAGACTAACAAAATGTCTCGTTATCTTTTCTCGATGATATATGGGGCTATTTTTGTGGTGTGCAGCGGAGCAATTTATTGTTTTTGTGAATATACAGGCTGTCTAGAAAAGCCGGTTATATAAAAAGGTGGAGTTGAGAGTAATTAAAAAAGTATTAATTGTGTTGGCAGTTAGCTTGAGTATGGCCTCTACTAACGCTGTTAATATTGGGTTGAAGTTAGCCAGATTTGGCATAAGATATAACCTTTTTAAGGTATCAACGTCTTCTAGCCCTGTTGAGGCTAAGGATGATTTGACTCAGGACTGCCCAATTTGCCTTGATGAGCTTTCAACAAATACTGTTATCAAAACAAGTTGTAGTCATATATTCCATACTGATTGTCTTAATGATTGGGTAGAAAGTGGGCAGCCTCAGTGCTATACATGTCCAAACTGCAGAACTCAATTACCTAAAAGATTACTTAAAAATAATAAATGTGTTTTGGTTATAAAGGTGTTAATAGTTTTTGCAGCATATAGATTGTTTACCTTTTATTTTTTACAAGTGATGGGTAACAAAGTATTTATTAAGGGATAAATTATTATGAAAAAAATGTTTCTTGTGCTCGCAATTAGCTTGAGTGCGGCTTCTCTTAGCGCGACCAATGGTTTACATCATGGGCGTCGAAATATATCAACGTTGGCACAAATTGTGCGTGATCCATGTACCTTTATTTCGGCAATCGCTGCTGTATCTTTTTGGGGCTTTTGGCAGGCTTTAAAATTGTTAGAACAAAATAGATACTCGGGTATACGTGCTGGTGGTCTACGTTATCGTTAGAGTCGATTGTTTTGTTCTAGATTGTATTCTGCTTTAAATGGCACCAAGCTCTACAAGTTGTGCCATTACCTTAACAGACTCATCAAATAAAATTCCTATCATTCCAAAATTATTCGCAGCCTCAATGTTTATGGGGCTGTCATCAATGAAAATGCAGGTGTGAGGATCAAGTTTGTAAGCATGAGACGCAAACAAGAATGCTTTGTAGTTAGGCTTTTTCCAGGCTAGCGAGCCTGCTGCGATTATACCATTAAGTTCAAAAGTAAGTTCTGGCACATGTCTGTGCAAAAAAGTAATATGCTGTTGTGTGCAGTTGGTAAGTCCGAATGTTTTGAGAACGGACGAGCTGTTGTTGCAAGCCTTTAGTATCTCTATTCCGGCAGGTATTAGCTCGATTGGTATTGGTTGTGTTGGATGGTATGAGTCATCTGCAAGTGACCAATTGCCACGTGCGAGTACGCCATTTATATCGAATAATACTGTAAAATTAGTCATAAAAATATCCTGATCTTGGAAGGTTAAATCCAAGATCAGGATATCATGTTTGCTATTTTAGTTTAGCTTACCAGCTTTTGCGCTGAGGTCTGCTAGAAGAGCGAGATCGGCTTCCACCGCCGCCTCCGTAGCTTCCACCACCGCTGTTGCCGCCGCCGTAACGACCGCCGCCGCCACCACCGGAAGATCGTCCGCCACTAGAGCGTCCGCCACCACGTGAATTGCTGCTGCGTCGACGAGCTTGTTGCTCTTCGTTAACAACTTCAGCTCGGACTCGTCGTCCGCCTAGTTGCTTTCCGTCAAGCTGTTCTATCAAATCACCAGCTTTTTTCTCTGGAATCTCGATGAACGATCGTCGTTTAATAACGCGTAGCTTGAGAACTTCATCAGCCTGTATGATTCCAGGATCTGTAATAAACGCCATAACGTCATCACGACCTAAGTCATCATCAGAACCAACATTGATAGATATTTCAACATTTCCATTCATGCCTGTCATAGACTGGCTTGTTGGAGAAAATGAAGTTTTTTCTAACTCAATAACTTGCTTGAAGAAACGTTCGTGCAACAATGCAATAACAATCTTGCGCAATTCACTCTCATCAGCATCTTTTAATGCTTCTTCGAGTTGTTGGGCATGCTTGTAATGCGTTATTGGCCAGTCTGCAGCTTTATCAACAAATTTCTTTGCTGAGATTACGCTGTTCTGGATTATTTGTTCAATACCAGGTACGTCAATTGGGTTGATTTCCACTTTGAATTTCCGTTGAATAGATTTAATACGAGAAAATTCGTGTCGACTAATAAAGGTAATGGCTGTGCCAGTTCTACCGGCTCGGCCTGTTCGACCGATTCGGTGAATGTAACCTTCTTGATCTTCTGGAATTGTGTAGTTTATAACGTGAGTTGCTTCTTGGACATCAATGCCTCGAGCTGCAACGTCGGTGCAGACCAGAATTTTGAACTCTTTGTTCTTAAACTTTTTAATAACGCGATTACGCTGTGCTTGGCTCATGTCGCCATGCAAAGCTGCAACAACGTATCCATGTCTAATTAAAACATCAGCTAATTCAGCTGCCTGCATTTTTCTTTGGCAGAATATAAAGCCAAAGAAACCAGGTGCATTATCTATAAAGCGACACAATGCTGTTGCACGGTCTCTCATAGGAATAATTGCAAATTGCTGGTTGATGTTTGTTTTTGTGACAGATTCGTCGTTTGTTTTAATAACGACAGGATTTGACATGTGCTTTCTGCTAAGACGGTTGATACCTTCTTTGACTGTTGCAGAGAAGAGCCAGATGTTGCGTGTCTTTGGAGCATATTTCAAAATGATATCAATATCTTCACGGAAGCCCATGTCTAGCATGATATCTGCTTCATCAAGTACTAGTGTACTGATGCCATCAATCTTTAGTTTGCCACGATTTAATAGATCGTTAAGCCTACCAGGTGTACCAACAGCGATGTGGACACCGCGTCGAAGGTTGCGAATCTGGTTATCGATTGATACGCCGCCATAAATTGGCTCAACGCTAATTTTTGCTTCGCGAGAAACTTCTTTTAAGCTTTGTGTGATCTGCATAACCAGTTCTCTTGTTGGAGCAACAATGAGAGCCTGTGTTGAGCGATCTGAAGCATCAACTGATTCAAGAAGAGGTATACCGAAAGCCAGTGTTTTACCGGTTCCAGTTTCAGCTTGTCCGTGGAAATCTGTGTTTGTGTTCAAAAGAGCTGGAATAGCTTTTTCTTGAATAGATGTTGGATGAGTAAATCCAAGTTTTTCAATAGCCGATAGAATCGGTTGACTTAAATTTAGGTCCTGAAAGGTAGTAGCCATATGGCCCCTTAAATAGTGGTTAAGCGTTCGTTGGGAGGTATCCATACGATGCTTTGATAGCCACCGCCCAGGGATCAAACGAGAAATGTTAAGATAGAGGTATTTAGATTGACAATCTGCAACCTCATTATTTTAGTTTGACACAACAATTTTCTATGTCAAATAATGAATTGAGGGCAGAAATAGAGAAAGTTGTTTTTTTGTAATTTTGTTTATCCTTATTAAGGGAAGATAAAAGCTGGAAAGAACTTATACACTTTTTTCTTTGAGCTTGTATTGTTGCAAGATATTTTGATAGGCTCTCCGACTGTATAGGTATGTGTATTGTGATGATATGCGAGATTGGTTCATAACAAAAGGAGTTATTACCATGAAAACATCAAAGATTTTGGTTGCATCGGTGATTTGTTTTTCGCTTGTTCAGGCAGTGGATAGTAAGCGTAAGTTTGCTCATCAAGAGCGGGCGGTCACTCGTGTAGAGAATGAAGTAAAGGTTAGTCACAACTGGGTTGACTCATGTTTTGAGCAATGCAAAGGTGTTGTAAAGAATTGGGGTTCATCTGTTGGCGGTGTTGTTGCTGGTTACAAATCATTCGCGCCGATACATGCTTTCTGTAAAGATAGTGAGAAAAACGGGATGACCATGATCGATGGTTATGCTCGCAAGCTTCCTGGCGCCGCTTATGTTCTAGATACAGTTCCTGCGCAGGCATTTACAGCTGCAAAATATGGTGCAGCTATTGTTGGTGCATACTTGACTTGTGTAGCAGCAGTTAATGGTATTGAATTTGCAAAGAGCAGACTAAGTTCCGATGCTAGAGACGCTCGTAAATTTGCATCAGATCCTGTTGGAAACTGTAAGCGATTTATCGGTATGTGTGGTCGTGTACCAAAGAAAGTTGTTTTTGGAGCGCTTGATTGCAGTAAAACACTTGTTGTTAAATCATTGCATGCCATCAAAGATATTGGTGTAGGCACTGTAGATATGTGTAGCAAGTCGATTGCTTGGGTAGTCGAGTAAGCGTTTTTACGTAAAACATAAAAAAACAATGGGCGTCAGGTTAAAAACTGGCGCCTTTTGCATGTATACTTTTTTGTTTGTCACTAGAAATTCTGTGTGCTACTCTAAAACAAGTTGTTATTTATTATAATTTTTTACAGTTTTACCCGTCAGATTTACATCTCTTCTTTCTGATGGCATTTACAAGGTTTTCATGGCAAAAGAACGCACTAATCCTAAGCAGTTTGCTCAGGCAGATACTTCCTGGCAAAAGGAATCATTTGAGCTGTCTGATCTGCAAATTGCAGAACTTACTGAACTTTTAGATGGTGGTCAAACATTTAAACAGGGCGCCTTAATTGAGGGCTCAATCGTCAGCGTTTCGTCTGATGGTGTTTTAATAGATGTTGGCTTTAAGTCTGATGGTTTAGTCCCTTCATACGAATTTTCTCGACACGAAGTAGGTGAGTTTAAGACGGGCGACAAGCTTGAAGTCATCATAGATGAACTTGAGAGTTTTGAAGGCAACGTTATTCTTTCGTACCGCAAAGCAAAAGAACTCAAAGCTTGGGACGAGATTCTCGAACTGTTTGAGTCCGGCAAACCTTGTGAAGGTGTTGTTTCTCACAAAGTTAAGGGCGGCTTAAGCGTTGATATTGGTATTCCTGCCTTCCTACCTGGATCGCAAGTTGACCTTCAGCGTGTTGCTGACTTTGATCAGTACGTTGGCCAAAAGATTACCGCTAGTGTCATTAAAGTTAACCGCAAGCGTGGAAATGTTATTATTTCTCGCAGACGTTATCTCAATGATCTTCGTGCAGGCGTTCGTAAAGATACCTTGCTGAAGTTAGAAGTTGATCAAGTAATGCAGGGTATGGTAAAAAATATTACGCGTTACGGTGCATTCATCGACATCGGTGGTGTAGACGGGTTGCTTCATATTACTGACATGACTTGGGGCCGCATTGGTCACCCAAGTGAGTTGATAAACATTGGCGACAGTGTAACCGTTAAGGTTCTTTCGTTTGATAGCGAAAATGAAAAAATCTCACTTGGTCTTAAGCAGTTGACCCCAGATCCTTGGGAAGCTCTTGAGAAACAAGTAGAAATTGGTGGAAGCATTAAAGGCAAGATTACAAGCATCACCGATTACGGTCTGTTTGTAGAAGTTGCTCCTGGTGTAGAAGGTCTGGTACATATTTCTGAGATTTCTTGGACTGAGCGTATTCATGACCTGAACAAGCTTTATAATGTTGGTGATACTATAGATGTATTGGTTGTTTCGCTTAATCGTGAAAACCGTCGTATGTCTCTTAGTGTTAAGCAGCTTGATAAAGATCCTTGGAAAGATGTCGAAGAGTCTCTGGAAGTTGGAACAAAGATTAAGGGTACAATCAGCAACATTACCGAATTTGGTATTTTTGTTCAGATAGTTCCTGGTATTGATGGATTGGTCCACATTTCTGATTTATCTTGGACACAGCACATTGATCATCCAGGTGACCGATACAAGAAGAGCGAAGAGGTTGAGGCTATAATTCTTGACATCAAAGCGGCTGAGAAAAAAGTCTCTTTGGGTATTAAGCAGTTACAGCAAAATCCTTGGGAAACAATCGAAGATGATTATCCTGTTGGAACAATCATTGATGGTGAAGTTTCTAAGTTGACTAACTTTGGTGTTTTTGTAAAAGTACCGAGTGGAATAGAAGGCTTGGTTCATGTCTCTGAGATTTCAGTAGATGGTGATCCTGAGAAAATAGCTGAACAATTCAAGGTTGGTGAAAGTCGCCAATTCCGCGTTGTCAAAGTGAGCAAAGAAGATCGCAAACTTGGTCTCTCGACTAAGCTAGATGCGACTCAAGCTGTAGCACAGAAAACTGAGCGTCGTACACGCAAACCATCAGCTCCTCGTCGTGAGAAAGTTGATATGCGTCACGCACAGTCTGGCTCTAAAGCCAAATCCCTGTTGCAGATTGAGCTTGAAAAAGCGATGGCTCGCAATGCCGATACGGATGAGGAGTAGAAGTGGCTGTAGAAAGAACATTTGCTATTATCAAACCTCACGTTGTTGTTGATGGCAATAGCGGTGATGTTATTAGCTTAATTGAGCGTAACGGGTTTGATATTGTTGGTATGCGTAAAATGCATATAAGCCAAGAGCTGGCTCAGCAGTTTTATAATGTTCACAACCAAAAGCCATTTTTTGGTGAATTGGTTGGCAATATTGCTGCTAGTCCTGTGATTGTTATGGCGCTTGAACGTGATGGTGCAATTGGTGCGTGGCGGGACCTGATGGGTGCAACAAACCCTGATGCTGCTGCTATTGGAACCTTGCGTGCTATGTTTGGCAAAAACATTAGTTTTAATGCCACTCATGGTTCGGATGCGCCTGAAACAGCTTCTTACGAACTTGGATTATTTTTCGCTGATTTGTAAAATCTCGGCGGCTAGATAAGCCACGTATTAAGTAAACTAAAGTCCCCTGATTAACGATAAGCGTTAATCAGGGGACTTTTTTAAATGTTATTTTAAGCGTACTTACGTTTTTTGTGTGGGCGGCTTCTACCTTTTTTTATTACCTTCTTTGATGTTTGTTTGCTATTTTTTTTTGAGGATAGCTTGCGGGCAATTTTTTTGAAGGTACGGCTTACTTTGTTGGCTAAGCTATTTCCAGATGCTTTATACGAGGTAATAGGCTTATAACCACATCGGATATGTTTTATCTGCTGTTCTTGGGCGCCAAACTTTCTTAGATAGTGCAGTAGGTCCTGACAAAATGTTGTATACGGTACCGTTCTTTGACCATATTTTGCGCCAGGTAGACTTGACCAGACGCTGTTTACGATGGAAAGCGCTTCATCGAATTTACCTTTTAGCACGTGGCGTAGCGCTCCTCGTTCAAAAATTAGGTAGGTTGCTTTCTCATCTTGAGCATTTGGTCCAAAGCTTTTTATGCCTGTTTGTTGAATTAAATCATCGTCAACAAATTTTAGAATTTGGTATCGGCCAGCGGCCGTTGACGGAATTTTTACTCTTTTACCCTTAACATCTATATATCTAGATATTGATTTGGCAGGGTGATGTTTGTAACTTGTGAATGTTTTGTTGCTGAACAGGATGTTGTATCCGCCAGCACCAGAATCTACGTTACCTCGATTTACCTCAGCTGCGGCAACCGCTGAAAGAAACGCTTTTATAAATGCACTATTCTGTACGGATTTAATAAGCTCTCTCATGGGCTTTGTTGGGAAGTTATAGCTTACAGGGTATACCAGCGTAGTATTGAGGGTAATTGCCCCGATTAAAATGGTTGCTATTGTCGCAAATGCAAATCGTTTTTTGGTTATCAATTTTGATTTCTTCATCACTCTTCCTTTTTTTAATGGTTCAGTAATAATTTCTCTTATCTATATTATAAATATTTCTATAAGAAATTAAAAGAGTTTGTGGGTAGAGTTTTTTGTTGAAGTACTATTGATTATAGAAAAAAGGTATTATTCGGGCGATACTTCGTCTTTGCGAATTGAACGAGAGGCACGGTCTAATACGCCGTTTATGAACTTGTATGCATCCTGTTCTGTGAAGCATTTTGCGAGTTCAATTGCCTCATTCAAAACAATTGTTGTTGGTGTTTCGCTGTTTAATAATTCCCATAAAGCAAAGCGCATAATTAGTAGTGTGCACGTGCCTAAACGATCAAGACGCCAGTTGTCTAAGAATGGCTCAAGTTGAGTATCAAGCTGTTCTTCTGTCTCAATTATTGATCTGATTGTTTTCATAACTTCGTCATCAAGTTCAACACTGACATCAAAGCCTTGAGTAACGCCTTTTACGACAGATTCAAGTGAGCTTGTGCCTTGGGCTGAGTTATAAGCATACAAAACATGGAAAATTAAAGAACGCTTATCGCGTTGAGAAAGTGTTCTTGGTTGATCTGGATTAGACATTATTTTTTAACTCGCTCGAGGTAAGAACCGTCACGTGTGTCTATTTTGACAAGGTCACCTTCGTTAACAAAAATTGGCACCTGTACGACTAAACCGGTCTCTAGCGTTGCTGGTTTATTGCATGAGCCTTGGGCTGTATCTCCGCGAACACCTGGTTGTGTTTCTGTTACTTCAAGCTCCATGAAGAGTGGTGGATTAACCGATATAGGACTTCCATTGAACGAGAGCATTGTGTAAACAGTTTGTTCTTTGAGGTAATTAGCGATTGATTTAATTTTGTCGGAATTGAAGGCTGTTTGGTCGTAGCTTTCTTGGTCCATAAAATTAAACATTCCCTCATCTTCATACAGATAAAGCATGTCTGAATAGCTTAAGTTGGGTGATTTGAATTTCTCTCCAGAACGGAACGTTGTCTCTCTGACAAGGCTTGTAATGAGATTGCGCATTTTAGTGCGGACAAATGCGCCACCCTTGCCGGGTTTAACATGCATAAAATCGATGACGGCATACGGTTCGTCATCAATGAGTAACTTTGTGCCTTTTTTAAAGTCGGCGGTACTGATCACAGAAAAAAGCCCTCATACAAGTAAAAATGTGGATAGACTCTATAAAATATAGTATAAAATAGTTTACTCTCGGGCGCAATGAACTCGGCTGATATAAGCTTGTAGTTTCTTGATTGATTGCTACATTTATCTTGGAAAAAGGTTACTGGTAAAAGGGGAGATAAATCATGTCTGATACGCTTCAGTCGTTCGATCCAACATTGTATGAAATTATAGAAGGTGAGCGTAGTCGTCAGCTTTCTACAATTAATCTTATTGCTTCAGAAAATTACGTATCTCCGGTTGTTCGTGAGGCGATGTCATCTGTTTTGACTCACAAATATGCAGAGGGTTATCCTGGCAAGCGTTATTACGCGGGGTGTTCAGAGGTCGACAAAGTTGAATCAATGGCTAGAGATAGATGTAAAAAGCTTTTTAACGCAGAGCATGCAAACGTGCAACCTCACGCAGGTTCACAGGCAAATATGGCCGTTTATGCTGCTGTACTTGAGCCTGGTGATACTATCATGGGTATGTCGCTACGTGAAGGTGGTCATCTAACGCACGGGCATGGTGTGAATTTTTCGGGCCGTTTTTTTAAAAGTGCTCCTTACGCGGTTGACCCTGATACTGGTCTTATTGATTACCAAGAGGTTGAGCGTCTTGCTAATCAGCATAGACCAAAAATGATAATCGCCGGAGCTTCAGCTTATTCTCGCACAATTGATTTTGAGCGATTTGCAAAAATAGCTCATTCTGTTGATGCTTTTTTACTTGCAGACATTGCGCACATTGCTGGACTGGTTGCCACTGGATTGCACCCAACTCCGGTTGGTCATGCTGATTTGGTAACAAGTACAACACATAAAACATTACGTGGTCCTCGAGGCGCGTTTGCTCTTTCTAGTCCAGAGCTAGCCCAAGCCTTGGATAGGGGCGTTATTCCTGGGACACAAGGTGGCCCATTTTTACATGCAATTGCAGCTAAAGCGGTCTGTTTTGAGTTGGCTATGCAGCCTAAATTTCATACTTATCAAAAAAACGTTATTAGCAATGCGCAAGAGCTTTCTAGGGCAATGACAGAGCGTGGTTACAATGTGGTAACAGGTGGTACTGATAACCACATGTTCATTATTGATTTACGAGCTCAGGATATTACGGGGCGCGCGGCGGCGATTTTGCTTGAAAAAGCGGGTATTGTTGTCAGTGCAAGTTGTATACCATTTGATCCCGCAAAACCGTGGATAACAAGTGGGATACGTTTTGGAACTCCGGCAATGACAACGCGTGGAATGGGCTTGCAAGATATGCACAAAATTGCAGAATTTGTAGATCAGGCGATTAAGGCTGGTAAGGATGAAGCGGCTTTGGCCACAATTAAAAAGGCTGTTGATCTGTTTTGTAATAAATTTCCGTTGTTTGTCTACTAAGTTTTATAGGGCTTCATGTAGGCTAGACCAGATGTCAGTTGCAAGCTTTTTAAGACGCCTGTGGTATACGATAGCTGCGACAAGAACCGTTATTGAGGTTGTGTACTGAAGTGCGGTTTCAAATTTTGAAAATCTATGACCGTACTTGTTTCCTAAAATAACTTTAATGATACCGTATGTATGATTGTGCTCAATTTCCTGTGTTAGTGCCTGAATGTAATAGTTTTTGTTGGGGTCTTTTAGCCAAGGCATTGTTTGTAAGGTCCAATTAACAAACGGGTGAATTACAAGTGATGGCAGTAGGAGGGCATTTAGAAATGGATAGGTTTGTAGAAGTGTGTGGTTGTGCTTCATGACGATGCGCTCAGCCTCTGCCAGCATCTGAGTTGTGACGACATGTTCAGGGTCTGTGTTGTAGGGAACTAGTACGTTCATGATAAGTTCTTGATGAACGGTTGCTTTGTTTTTTAGGTTAACGCATTTATCCGCACGCACAGAAAGTGGTGTCATTGTGCAAATTAACAAGATAATTTTATAGAGAACCTTCATGCAAGCTCCTCGTTCTAACGTGATTTTTTAGGATGAGATTTTTGATTGTACACAAATCGTCTAATGATTAAAAAGTTAATGAAGAATGCCATCACTGACCCGATTACACGAGCTAATATTTTGTGTATTAGTGGGAAGAAATGTTTTACTCCCATCGTAAATGCTACGTTCAGTACAAAGCCAAAAATGCATGCAAGCGTATATCTTCCTGCTGTTTTTTTCCATTGATTTTTTTCAGTTTTGAATACCAAGCCGGTTAGCGCAAAGAATACGATTAGACTGTTTATGATATAACCAAAAAATGTTGCGATTGGTATGCTTGTAGCTAACTTTGTTACCAAAAGTGAATATACTGCCATGTCGGCGATATAGGCAACAAGAGCTGCTATCGTATAGGCTGCCCCCTGTTTATACATTGAATTGGACATACGTTCCCTTTTATTTTTACGAACTATTTGAAGCTTTTGTCCCAGGCTCATCGTAGCGCGTTGTGTTGGATTTTGACAAAGGTTGGGTTATTTAATGTTGTAAAGGTCTTGTTTAAAAAATTAAGTAGCTATCAACAAAATTATTTATTGAATTAATTTTAACCTCCACATTGAATTGAACCAAATGGTACGATAGCCTATTGATGTTTTCAACCTTTCATTTTTATTGCGGTAAATTTGCAAAATAGAGCCTAAGGAGTTTTTATGGATTCTGAGAATAAGTTGATTTGGATAGACTGTGAGATGTCAGGATTAGATCCAAAAAATGACGTATTATTAGAGATTTCGGCTATTGTTACAGATGCTGATTTGCAAGTAGTTGCAACAGGCCCAAATATAGTTATCCATCAACCGGATACGGTTCTTCAGGGAATGAATGAGTGGTGTAAAACTGCACATGCTCGCTCTGGGCTGGTTGAGCTTGTGAAGGAGTCAACGACTTCGGTGCAGGATGCTCAACAACAAATTCTTAATTTTGTGCGTGAACATGCTGTGCAGGGAAAGGCTTTGTTGTGTGGCAATTCAGTGCATACGGACAGAGCATTTATGAAGGTGCACATGCCTGAGTTGGAGAAGTTTTTCCACTACCGAATAGTTGATGTTTCCACAATCAAAGAGCTAGTTAATAGATGGTATTCTGGTGATCCTAAGTTGCCTTACAAAAAGGCAGAAGCTCATCGTGCGCATGAGGATATTGTGGAATCGATAAGCGAACTGCGATTTTATCGTAAGAATTTTTTCAAAAATAACATGAAGAATTAAACAAGGTGAAATTTCTTATTGAAGATTTGAAAACTATGATTTTAAGGGCATAAGTAAGCAGGTTGGTAAAGAAACTAACTATTTGTCATCCCCGGCTTTGAACGGGGATCCAGCCTAACAGAAGCTCATTTTAAGATCTGCGCAGTTGGTAATTGTATTTTTAGTGAATGTTAGCCTACATTTTTATGGATAAAATTTTTAGTTCTGGATCCCCGTTCAAAGCCGGGGATGACAAGGAATACAGTAGGGTTGTTAGTCGATAAGGCCTTTTAATATAGCAATATTTTTGATGTCATCACCTGGAATGTGATCTTTTGGAGTTTCCAATATTTTTGGAACATCTTTGAAGCGCTCGTCGTTCATTATTAGGTCAAAAGCCTTGAGCTTCATTTCGCCTTGGCCGATATGTTCGTGGCGATCAACTCGGCTATCAAATAATTTCTTTGAATCATTTATGTGCATAGCCTTCAGGTAGTTAAGGCCGATGGTTTTGTCGAAGTGACTCCACATGGCTTGATAGCTTTCTTTGGTGTCGAACTTGTAGCCGCCGGCAAATGCGTGGCAGGTGTCAAAACAGATTCCTATTTGTTTTTTATCGCTTACTACATCTATGATGCTGGCAAGTTCTTCAAAAGTTCGACCAATGCTTGAACCTTGTCCGGCCATGTTCTCTAGCAAGATAAGGCATTTACCGTTTACTTGCTCAAATAATTTGTTTAGATAGCTGCCGATGCGTTTGAGGGCCTGTTGTGTATCCGACTGTGTGTGGGAGCCAGGGTGCAAGACAAGTGCGGCAAGTTCAAGCTGGTTACAACGTTCAAGTTCTACTTTAAGGGCTTCGTATGATCGTTGAGCGGTCTCTTGTTTTGGTGAACCGATATTTATCAGGTAACTTGCGTGGGCAATGATAACCTTTATTGGAGATTGATTCCGTGCCGTTTTGTATTGTTGAATATCGTCATTTGTGAGCGGTTTTGCTTTCCACTGGCGATTGCTTTTTGTAAATATTTGTATGGCATTACAATTTGCTTCAGTTCCTCGTTCGATAGCGTTATGTATTCCGCCGGCGATTGAAACGTGTGCTCCTACCAGGACAAGCTTATTTTCTTTTGGTGATGTCTGCTTACTCATAGGGATTTCTCGGTAAAATTAGCGTTGACAATTTTAGCTGGAACTTTATCCTTACTCTCAAATGAATGACACAGCTTTTAGTGTAACATACGGTGATATTTTGTAGGTTGCTTGCCGCCTTTCTGGTGAGCGTATCTCCCAACGCTATTGTGCATTTTCGAATTAATAACACCTAATTTAACCAACTCAGGAGAAGCAATGGAAGGTTTGACAAGGGCCGGGATTTCGGCTGTCGCACTATTATTGAGTGCATCGGCTATGGGCAAAATTTCGCCAAGTGATATTAAAGAGCTGGGTCATGTTGGGTATGGAGTATATGCTCCGGACAGCGCGCTTGATAATCCGTCAACAAAACTGGATTGTGTTGTAGCCAGCAGTGTGCCTGTTAGATCAAGCAAATCTGCTACAAACAATCTTGATAAACAAAAGCTAACTCTGGCTTCGGGTAAAGACTATACTATTTCTATTGGTGGTAAAGTAAGAACAGATAGTTTTGCTTCAAGCCAAGCCAATCGCTATAACAAAGACAATGTTGATGCTGATGGCAACAAGGTAGACAAAATTGCTCGAATTCAAGGAACGCTTGATTGGGCCCTTGAAACTGAATTGGGTAAGAATAAATTTAAAGTTCCAGTAGTTGCATCTAAAGTTGCTATTCGTACAAAAGGAACTTGGGGTAACAGAGACTCCATTGCTAGCACTGCATCGGTTGAGCCAAAGCTTATGTCTGCACGCAATGGCTCGCATTCACACTCATTTGGTAAGCATATGATCTGGATGCGCGAAGGTTGGCTAAAGCTAAACATTAATGATGTGTTTGGTCTTTTCTTTGATAATCCACAGGTACTGACTCTCGGTGCGTTTCCATTCTCAATGGGTCGTGGAATTGCATTAGGTTCATCTTTTTCTGTTAATCCTGGCAATCTTGGTTTTTACACAGATAATGTTGTTGATCAATACGCCTACGGAGTTAGATTTAATGGTGTGGCAAAAGAAGATGTCATTGAATATGACTTGTACGGTGGCTTGATTAGCACATTCGACGATTCATTCTCAAATGTAAGCGCAAATGTTCTAGGGCAGGAACCTGGAAGACGTTTTAATCAAATGCGTGGCTCGGGAAAGACTAATTTTATTGTTGCTTCTCGTTTGAAGTGGCATCCGATTGCGGGCAAAGATGGGGATGCAAAATTGTGTCTCGAACCGTACGCTTTGTACAATCGTGATCCTAATCAAAAGGTAGAGTTCTTGCATGATGCTAAAAGCGACCTTGGTACGCTTGGCTGGGCAACAGAGCTTAAGGTTGGTGATTTTGAATTTGGTTTCGATGTAGCTCGCAATGTTGGTAGCCAGAAGGTTAAAGCGTGGGATCGAAATAAAGTAAAGATTGAGGAGCGCAAGGGCCGCCCGGTACAGATTTACAGTGATGTAGTTGCGACCGATGGTACAACTAGTTACAAAGTTGTGCTTGCTAAAAAAGATGGCAAAGGTGTTACAAATGGCACCTGGGCTACAGTTCAGTCATCAGTGGACCGTTCAGGTCAGTCAACCGATGGCAATAACGCTACCATTACGCTAAAAGACTCTACAGGTGCAGCATCTTCGGCGACGTTGTACATCGATAGTGATGGAGTAATATCAGATGATTCTTCAGGTACAGCTGTGACTTTAAAGTCTAGTTCAAGTCGTGTGCGAGCCGGTTACAAGAACAAGTATCAAGGAAATATGATCGTTGCCGATGCATCATACTGGCTGCATAAGGACGTTCTTAAGGTATCGTCAATGTTTGGTTACGCTTCAGGTGATGAGAATCCAAATGCAGACCTTGAGAGCCCTGGCGACAGTTCAGTTGATGGAGCTTACGGCGGATTTATTCCGTTGCAGTCAACATACACTGGTAGTAGAGTAAAGAGCTCCTTTGTTCTTGCTGGTCGCATTCCACGACTTCTTTCGCTTCCTTTACCTGGTAGCAATGTGAACAATCCATTTGCCTCAACTGTTAACAGCATGACCAACCTAGTATTTGCAGGTGCAAGTGTCCGTTGGACTCCTGAGAGCGATAAAAAGTGGGATGTTCATAGCAACATGATGACTTATTGGCAGGCGCATGCAACCAAGATTTTGAGCGATGGAAGCTCTGATACTTATGCAGCAAAGCATCTAGGTTTTGAGCTAAATACGTTTGTTGAATGCTCTCCTGTTACTGACATGAAGTTTTATGGTGTCGGGTCGATATTCTTCCCAGGACAACACTACACTGACATTAAGGGTAGGGCATTGAATAGTGCGCAAAAGACATTCATTGATAGCCTTGACTGGACGGGTGTTGATGGAGCAGAAGCGACACCGCTATTGGGCGACAATGTTGCACTATTCTTTAACCTTGGATTTGAATACAAAATTTAAAATTGGATAGTATATTTGTTGATAGGGGTCAGTTTCTGCTGGCCCCTTTTTTATACCTGGTAAACTAAGAATCAGGTTTAGTTGGTTTTTTTATGTGTTAGGTACGTAGTTATGATACGATTTTTTTGGTTTTGTCTTGTTGCGATTGCAATATGTGTAATAAATGTTGATGCAACAATTGATTCAGAGGCGTTATCGAAGAAACTTATCTTTATTAAAAATTCTAATAATCGTCGCACTGGGGACCCTTTACCGCGTCCAATTAATGTTGGCAATTTTAGTAAAAATCAGAAAAAACTTGTAGAAAGCTTTAAAGTTTTGAGTAATTCTGCTGAGATAGTAAATATTGGCGGAGATGAGTTTCAAAGGAAAAATACGAAAAAATTAAAGTTATTGTGGCCGGCTAAGTAAGGTGTCCAAGTTGTAAAATATTGGGTACACTCAGAGCATTCAGGTTATTCGAATTAATTTTGTTTAAGGAAGTAGTATGGACGGTGCGTATCGCACATCGGGATGTGGTCAAATTGCCAAGGATCATCTAACAAAGTCGGTCTGTTTGTCCGGCTGGGTTAACAAGCGTCGTGATCATGGAGGGTTAATTTTTATTGACCTTCGTGATGGTACAGGTCGTGTGCAGGTGGTGTTCAATCCCGAATTTAATCAGGAAGCTCATAAAAAAGCGCATGATTTGCGTTCTGAGTATGTGATTCGTGTTGAGGGTACGGTTATTGAGCGTTCGCCAGAAACTGTGAACAAAGATTTACCAACCGGAGCTTTTGAGGTTCAGGTAACTGCTCTTGATGTCTTGAATGAATCAAAGACTTTGCCATTCATGCTTAACGAAGATAATACTGACGAAGAGATTCGGCTTAAGTACCGTTATCTTGACCTGCGTCGTCCGTACATGCGTGACCGCTTGGTGTTGCGCAATCATCTATTTTTTGCCATTCGCAACTTCTTCTTCAAACATGGATTTATTGAAGTTGAAACGCCGATGCTGACCAAAAATACTCCTGAAGGCGCTCGAGAGTTTATTGTTCCGTCACGATTTTCGCATGGTTCAGTTTATTCATTGCCGCAATCACCGCAACTGTACAAGCAGTTATTGATGGTCGCTGGCATGGAGCGTTACTTCCAGATTGCTCGTTGCTTCCGTGATGAGGATTTGCGTTCGGATCGTCAACCAGAATTTACCCAACTTGATATAGAGTTATCCTTTGTTAGCGAAGAGGTAATTATTAATCTGGTTCAAGACATGCTCAAAAATGTTTTTGAGTCTGTGTACGATATAAAGTTTGACGCTAAGTTCCCACGCTTGACTTACGATGATGCATTTGAATTGTTTGGCAGTGATAAGCCAGACGTTCGTTATGATATGCGCATTAATGATCTTAGTGAGATTTTTACCGATACCAAGCTAAGTTTTATTAAATCTGTGCTTGAAAAGGGTGGTAAAGTTGGTGCCGTACGAGTTGTTAAAAAGCAATTCTCTCGCTCTGAACTTGATGATTGGGTTAATAAGGCTATCAAGCTTGGTGCAAAGGGACTCGTTTGGATTCGCTTCAACAAAGACCGTGAGCCAGAATCGCCTATCGCAAAATTCTTGCCCGAAAACTTTTTTGATTTAGCTTCAGCTGTAATCAAAGATTTTTCAGTTGAGGATACTCTTTTCTTGGTTGCTGACGACTATAAAGATGCCTGGGGAACGCTGGGTAGACTTCGTGTAGCTTTGGCTCAAGAGCTTGAAGTATTTGATCCTGATACATTCTCGTTTTGTTGGATTACAGACTTCCCACTATTTGAATATGACGATAAAGAAGATCGTTTGAATGCTATGCATCATCCGTTTACTCAACCAAAAGAAGGTTGGGAATCCCAAGAACCTAGTGAGATTAAAGCACGAGCTTATGATCTTATATTAAATGGTGTCGAGCTTGGAGGCGGTTCAATTCGTATCAACAAGCGCGATGTTCAAGAGAAGGTGTTTGGACTGTTGGGACTTGATAAAGATCAAGCTCAGGACAAATTTGGCTTCTTGTTGGAAGCATTAGAGTATGGTTGTCCGCCGCTTGGTGGAATTGCGTTCGGTTTAGATCGATTTGTGATGTTGCTTTCAAAATCGCCTTCGATTCGCGATGTGATTGCATTCCCCAAAACACAGCGCGGTAACGACCCAATGATGAGTGCTCCTTCAGCTGCTGATCCAGATAGTCTTAAGGACTATGGTTTAGAGCTGTGTGATGAAGACGACGATTAGGGGGAGCAAAACCCCCTAACTACCCCCAAATAATTTTGATGGGTATTATTTTAATACTAGCTTTAGCTAAGTGTGTTCTTTGTCTTCTGACAAACAAATATTTCTTGAAAATATACTTGAAGTCTTTTTTGCGAGGGGTTGCTAACCCAACCTCTCGTGGACACCGGTCCACGTTACACTACGATGCGGTATTGGTTGCCAATCGCGGTAAAAACCCAAAGTCTCGGCGTAGCTCAAAGAGCGAAGACGGATCGAGCTGTGTGCTATGCAATTTCTTAAACAGAATTATTTAAAAAAACGTTCTGATTTAGCCAACTTTGAAAAAAAATATAGCCTTGTCATCCTCGTGTATGCGGGGATCCAGGACTATAAATAAGCTCCTTTAAAATATGTCGATGTTTAGCAAATATTTACAAAATACAACAACAAAAAATCACGTAACTTCCCCAGCTTTAAAAGGAATAACTGAAAGACTGGATCCCCGTTCAAAGCCGGGGATGACAAAATGTGTGTTTTTCTATGACAGACAAGTTTTGTACAAAGCAAGGCCCCTAAATAACAACTCAGTTGAGTGCGCTTTGTTGAAGAAACTGCAGAGCTTAGCTCGAGGTTTCAAGTTACTCGCGTAAGGTTCCAAGGTCTTCCTTTGTGTTCTTGTCTGCAAAGGGTTGAACAAGCAACCCCTTGCTAAAGATTTTAAGAATATATTGTTTAGATAAGAATTGAATGTTGGGTGCTAGGGGCTTGGTCCAAAACCCTTAGGCAGGAGTGCTTGAGGGAATTTCATGATGCTTTGTTGGGTCATGGCTCATTGACTGGTTGAGAGCTTCCTTGCGCTCAATATATGAATCATGATCTCCAGGAGGTGGTGGTGGCGTTAGCGGTAGTCCATGCGTGTTGTAGCCACTATCTATGTATTGTCTAATTAATTTTTTGTCCCGATCAGCATTTTTGAAGAACATCCGAGTAATTGGTGCTCCTGCTTTATCATCATACAAAATATCTTCGCCTCCACCGCCCAGGTCTGTTGCTGCGTTGCGGATCTGGTAGTCGGTAAATTTATGCGCATTAAGGTGGCAATGATGATCGACGATGGTCGCACTAACGTAGATTTCTAATGTTTGCTTGATTACTGTTTTTGCTCGCGAGCTGAACAGTGAACCGATGATTGGTATGCTTCCAAATAATGGAGTCTTTCTTTCGACATCACTTTCTGTGACCTTTACCAATCCGCCGATAGGCATAATTTCACCACTTTTGATTGTTGAGTTTGTGGTGACATTTCTGTGATTTCGAGCTGTTCCATTAAATGATCCAGAGCCGGCTTTAAACTCTTGAACCAGTACGCTTACATCTAGGTTTACGCGGTTTTGTGCTGTGATTCTTGGTACAACTTCGATGGTTATATGAGCGGGTAGATCTTGTTGGTCGATAGTAGTTGCAACGCTGTCTTCTGAGGATGATCCTCCGGTAACTCGTTTTATGGTTCCTTGTTTGAGTGTCAATTTTTTATTGTTTTGTGTTATCCCGAATGGGTGAGCAATAATTTTAGCATTTTTATTTTTTTGTAATGCCTTAAAAATTGTCCATACGCCGGCTGAATCTGCAAAAGAAGCTAAGGTTGCACCTTGCTCTTCATCCTTTGTTAGATTGCCTGGAATTGTTGTATTAGTTGTAAAAAGATCGGTGGTAAGGCCATTGCTTGAGCCAGCAGCTACAGTTCCATCGGTGATTGGTCCAACTAGCAGGTGATCGGCTTGAAAGCCGATTGAATCTGATAGTCCCAGAGAAACAGGATTGCGGATTGTGGCACCCAATGATCGGCTGTCATCACCAGATAGGTCAACAATTAGAGTTTCGATTATAATTTGTGGCTGTGGAGTATCGAGCTGGTCAATTATTTTTTCTATTTCTACCCAGTCGCTTGAGTAAGCTGCAATGATAAGATTGTTACCACCTTGTTGTATTTGGCCTCCGCTAGAATCCCCACCAGAATCTGCTGATGGTCCTTCCAGAGTAGTGTATCCTTCTGCACCGACAATAACGCCACGGAACTCTTGAACCAGGCCAGACTTTGCGCCAGACTGTGACCCGCTTCCGGGTGACTTCAGGATGTTTGTTAGGATGGGACCAAATTTGCTTGCATCAAGATATTTAAGTGGTTTTACATGAATTACAGATCGACCTTGTTCGTGAGGCTTGTCGAGTGCTTTGACTAAAAGCTGAAGGTTGTCCAACGATCGTTGGTTGCCTAATGCAATGATTCTATTGGTGCGAGGCTCGGCGAAAATGTTAGTGCTCTTGTCTATAAATTGATCTTTGCTGTTAGATGCTGATGGTGCACGATAGCCTCCAGATGAGTTTGAGTCTACCTTGATGTCATTATCTACAAGTGTTGCGATGGATGATCCGTCGATGTATTTTGGTTTAATGATGATGTGTATCTTATCATTGCTTAGAACATCAAATTCTTCGATAATCTCAAGGACTATTTTAACGCTATTTGCTTGGTCGAACATGATGACACTGTTTGATTTTTGGTCAAAAAAGAATTGTGCAGTGTCGGTTAGTACCTCTTTTATAATTTTATACAAAGATGAGCTTGATGCGTTATTTTGCGACGGAGCTTGAATGTTTTCAAAGCTATGAATCACACAAATTTCTTGTGGTGAGTTAGGAATATTGTCTTCAGAGTTAACAAAAACAGGTACAGGCTTGCGCTGAAGATCCTGATCAATTTTATTTATACGGTACAGATTGTTGTCTTTGGTAAGTACGTAACCTGAGGTGCTTAAAATAACTTCAAGGAAGTCTATAGCTCTGTGAACAGGGATAGGCTTTTTTAAGCTGAAGGTTATTTTTTGCGATAGTGGATTGTTTCCTGCTGGTGGCAAAATATTGATACCAAGCTTTGTTGCGTATGATGTAACAATTTCCATGAGAGGCGTGTCTTTGTAATTAATTTCTATAAGGCTTGCCTCTTCTCCAACAGCAAGCCTGTCAAGAGCTTGACCGGTTACGCAAAAAAGACTTAATAGGGCTATTGCTAGGTATCGTGTTGATTTCATTTTTTCTTCCCGATTTCAAGCGTTGCAATGACAAGATTGACTTCGAGTGGCGCTGATGACGATGCATGCGAGATATCAAGTTCCTTGATATATACGCGTTGTTTTTCTTCGAGCAGGTGTAGCAATTTAACTAACTGCTTTGTGTTGATGCCCAAAAGAGAGGCGTTTAGTCGGATTTCTTGGTAGTCATCTTTAAGAGCATGTCTTGAGGTAACCTTTTTGCTGACTTTTGAGGTAAGGCCTTGTTTCTTGATATTGTCATCAAAAAATTGAGCTATCATGAAATCTCGATCTTTAATTAGCAATGTTTTGATGTATTTTTTTGCTTCGTTAAGTTGTGTATTCTTGCCGATTATTTGAGCAGCTTGTATGCGACGCTTGTTGATGGTACGGATGTTTTTGTAAATTGTCGTTAATGTGTGGTAACGGTAGTACATGAGCGAGCCTGTAAGTGCAGTTATGGCTGCAGCAGCTATCAGCAAGGCACGTTTTACCTCGTTGAGTGTGTGGCTTGTCAGAAAGACTTGAATTTGTTGTATTATCTTCATTCTCCAAGCTCCTTATTCAGAATTAGCGTTACGCTGAAAGAGGTTTCTTGTGGTGTGTTGGTAAGTGTAAATAATCCTGAAGAGTTTATCTCTTTTTCAAGTATTTTTAGCTCTGGGTAACCTTTTACGCTGCCATCAAATATGACGCTATCACGATCTATTTTAAGACGTTTAACATCAAGTCCTAGACTTACACGGTCGATTGACTGGAACAGTGCCTGTAGGTACACAAGGAATGGCGTTCGGTTGTGTTGAGTAACGGCCGAGACTATACCTTCTTCTCGATTAACGGTAAATTGTGCGGCTTGGATTATATCAGAAAATCGCTTGCGACCCTTTAGTTGTTTCGGGAAAAGCTTTTGTAGCTTGGTAATCGCTGATTGTTCCATAGCGTAGGCTTGAGCGTTAAGACGTGCTTTTTGGTATAGAGTCACACCAAGGAGCCCGACAAGAATAGATACGAGTATAATGAGGCCAGCAAAAAATTGATAAGTGATAGTTTTTTGTTGCGCTGGTACCAGAAGTGATCGCCCCAAATTTAAAGATGTAGTTTCTGTTTGTACAACGCTTGTTGCAA
>Ga0233429_1000329_pt1 | contig 84778 bp, 78 predicted proteins | sample SI_118_April2016_3_FD_179879 | JGI IMG/M metagenome (GOLD analysis project Ga0233429, IMG submission 179879) | Seawater microbial communities from Saanich Inlet, British Columbia, Canada - SI_118_April2016_135_MG | ecosystem: Environmental > Aquatic > Marine > Inlet | place: Canada: British...
AATCCTGCGAATAGACCTTGGCCATGGGATCTCCTCTGCGAATCATCGCAACTAGAGAATCATGAACCGAGCAAAATGGGAATCCCTTCAGATCAGAATTGAATCATTCAATCTCGAAAATGGGCTAAATTAATATAATCACAACTAATGCAACCATATCTTGCGGCAAGCAAATACATCTTCGCAAATGGCATGAATTTCCAGATTCAGGTTGGAGGGCGACATGTTTTCTTGGTTTAGCAATATGAAGGTAGGCGTTCGCGTTCTTTTGGGCATGCTGATCCCGGTCATTGGCTTGTTGTTCTATGCCGGCGTGTCAATGGTTGAGAGATACAACTACTCGCAGGAGCTCGAGAAAGTTGGTGCATTGGCCATGTTTGCACCGACCGTCAGTGCCCTGGCGCATGAGCTGCAAAAGGAACGCGGCCAATCAGCCGGCTTCATCGCCTCCAAGGGCAAAACCTTCGCCGATACCTTACCAGGCCAGCACAAGGGCACGGACGAGCGCCGCGTAAAATTGACGGCGGCGATCAAGGCCTTCGATTTCGCGGCCTATGACCCGTCCCTCGGCAGTGCCGTCGAGCGGGCCGTCGCCGGCGTCGATGGTCTTGCAGGCATGCGTGCCCAGGTTGGCAAGCTGTCCATTGCCGTACCCGGCATGGCAAAATACTACACCGGTACGATTACTTCACTGCTCGGTATTGTCAGCGAAATGCTTCTTGCCAGCACCGACGATGGCGTCAGCAAGGAAATCGCTGCCTACGTTGCCTTCCTGCAAGGCAAGGAGCGGGCCGGACGCGAGCGTGCCATGGGTGCCGGCGGCTTTGGCTCGGGCAAATTTCAACCAACCGTCTATAACAATTTCATCCAGTTGATTGCGACACAAGACATCCTTTTCAGAAGCTTCCGCCTGTTTGGAACGAATGAGGAATGGGAATTCTACCAGAATACAATGACCGGCAAGGCGGTCGATGAAGTCACACGCATGCGCAAGATTGCCATCGCTTCGCCTCAGGGCGGCGATATGGGCGGGATAACCGGCGCTTATTGGTTCGCTCAGATTACCGACAAGATCAACCTGATGAAGCAGGTTGAAGACCACATCGCCCATGCCCTGAACGAAATTGCGCTGGAGAAGGCCGAGGCGGCCTGGCATACCTTCTTGGTATATGCGGTGGTGACAGCGGTATTGTTGGCGATTACAGCAATTTTGGTTTACGTCATTGTCGGTTCCATCACCGGCCCGGTTGGGGCGCTGACAGGTGTCATGGGCAAACTTTCCGAGGGCGACAAAACCGTTGATATCTTCGGCACTGACCGCAAGGACGAAATCGGCGCCATGGCCCGGGCGGTCGAAGTGTTCAAACAGAACGCCATCGAGATGGAAAAAATGGAGGCCGAACAGGCCGAACAAAAAGTTCGCGCCGAGGAGCAACGCAAGGCGGAAATGATACAAATGGCCGATGGCTTCGAGGCCTCCGTCATGGGCGTTGTGCAGAGCGTCTCCAGTTCCGCCAGCCAGATGGAAAACTCGGCCCAGAGCATGTCAGGCACCGCACAACAGGCATCTGAACAATCAGCCAACGTGGCCTCGGCCTCGCAGCAAGCAACGGCGAACGTGCAAACAGTGGCCAGCGCCGCCGAGGAAATGGCGGCATCGGTACAGGAAATCGCCCGGCAGGTGGCGGATTCCTCGGAGATTTCAAACGAAGCCGTGTCCGAGGCCGACCGTGTCGGGCATCAGATGCAGGAATTGGCGGAAGCCTCCCAGCGCATCGGTGAGGTGGTCGATCTGATCAACGACATCGCGGGGCAGACCAATCTGCTGGCCCTGAACGCCACGATTGAAGCGGCGCGTGCCGGCGAGGCCGGCAAGGGTTTCGCCGTGGTCGCATCCGAGGTGAAGAACCTGGCCAATCAGACGGCCAACGCCACGGGCGAGATTGCCGGACAGATTGGATCAATCCAGGAAGCAACCAATGGCGCGGTCAAGGCGATCGACGGCATTGCGGAAACGATCCGCAAGATCAACGAAATCGCCTCGACGATCTCGGCGGCGGTCGAACAGCAAGGTTCCGCGACCGGCGAAATCAGCCGCAATGTGCAGGAAGCCGCGAAAGGCACGCAGCAGGTGGATGACAATATCACTCAAGTCAGCAAAGGCGCCGATGAGACCGGTGCGGCGGCAGGCGAAGTATTGTCGGCGGCACAGCAAATGACGCAGCAATCCACCTCGCTGAAAGATGAGGTTGAAAAATTCCTGAACCAGGTGCGCGCGGCCTAAAGGCGGCCGCACCGCAACGGCTAAGAAGCGGCCTTATGGGCGGGGTTGATGATGAGCGGGCGGTCCGCGCGGACCGTTCCCTCATCATTGATCCCGCCTGCGGTTCTTGCATGGTTGGAAAACGCCGCTGGTCAGATTGTCACATTCCAATGCCCCCGATTAATCGCTACTGTGAAAGTTTGTGTGCCGGCTTTCAGGACATGAGTGGATTCTAATCTTGGAATAATCTCTCCCGCTAGCCGCACGGTGCGTCATCGCGGCAAGAGGGACCAATCATGAATTTCGACAAATATGAACGCCTGACTTTTGAGCGGCGCGGGCGCGTGCTTTGGATCTCAATCGACGCCGGCCCCATGAACGCCGTTGATTTCCCGTTGCATGAGGAGCTGGCGCATGTCTTCTACGAGGCGCAATCCGATGACGACAGCGACCTGATCGTTTTGACCGGCGCGGGCCGCGCCTTTTGCGCCGGCGGCGATATGGATTGGTTTCAGGAGATGATCGACGATCCGGCAAAATTCCGCGGCATCACCACTGATGCCAAACGGATCGTCAACGGTCTATTGGAAATGGAAAAGCCGATCGTTTGCCGCCTGAATGGCGCGGCGGCGGGACTTGGCGCCTCCATCGCCTTGCTGTGCGATGTCATCATCGCCGACGAACGGGCCTTGATCGGCGATCCGCATGTCAAGGTCGGCCTGGTCGCCGGCGACGGCGGCGCGGTAATCTGGCCGCAGTTGATAGGATTTGCCCGGGCCAAGGAAATGCTGTTGACCGGTGACATGCTGCGCGGCTCTGAAGCCGCCGCCATGGGCCTGATCAACTATGCAGTACCAACCGATGAACTGGACGCCAAGGTCGATGAAATGGTCGGAAAAATTCTGGCCAATCCGCGCTGGGCCGTGCGCTGGACCAAGACGGCGGTGAACCTGGTGCTGCGCGACATCGCCAACAAGGTGATGGAGCCCGCAATCGCTTATGAGGTCAGTTCCAACGCCATGAAGGACAGACAGGAAGCGATCAGCGCTTTTGTCGAAAAACGGGCGCCGAATTATACCGGCGAATAGCCAGCAACCGAGTAGGGATCAGGACCATGTATTTCGCGGATGAACCCGAACACATCACCATGCTGCGCGATACACTGCGCCGCTTTACCGAACAGGAATGCCCCCGCGAGAAACGCCTGCAATGGCTGGCGGCCCACGCCTGGCCCCGTGACGTCTTCGCCAAACTAGCGGAATTGGGTGTCTGTGGCCTGACCGTGGAAGAAGATTACGGCGGCCAGGGCCAGGACTGGTACGCCGCCACGGCCGTGATTGAGGAATTGGGCCGGGGCGGGGTATGTCTGGCGGGGCCTTATATCCAATGCGCCTTTTATGGCGGCGGCAATATCTCGGAAAGCGGCTCGGCGGCGCAAAAGGCCGAATTGCTGCCCAAGATCGCCAAGGGCGAGCTGCAATTCGCCTATGGTCTGTCGGAGCCCGATACAGGCGGTGATCTGGCCAACGTACAGACCAAGGCGCATCTGGAAGACGGCGGCGATACGGTGGTCATCAACGGCGTCAAACGCTGGTGTACGGGCGCTGATTGGGCCGACTACATCATTTGCTTCGTCAATTCCGACCCGGAGGGCGAGAAATATCAAAATCTCTCGATGATCCTGGTACCCACCGATGCTGCCGGTATCACGCGCCAACAATTGACCCATCGCAATCTGGTCTATACCCACAGCTTCGATGTCTACTTCGATAATGTGCGCCTGCCCAGCGATAGCATCCTGGGCGGCCCGGAGGCCTGGAACAAAGGCTGGCGGGCGCTGGCCGGCCGGTCGTTGGATGTGGAAAAAGTCGAGGTCGCGGCCATGACCTTCGGCCTGGCCCAATCGGCGGTGGAGGAGGCCTGGGAATACGCCCAGCAACGCAAACAGTTCGGTACCGTGATCAGCGGCCATCAGGCGGTGCGCCACGAACTTGTCGAGGCGAAAACCAAGCTGGAAGCCTGCCGGCACATGCTCTATCACGCCGCCTGGCTGGTCGGTGAGGGCCGCCCGGCGTCGGTGGAAACCAGCATGGCGAAGTTGTTCATCGCCGATGTGGGTGTGGAGATCGGCCTGGCCTGTCAGCGGGTCCTGGGCGCCTATGGCATGGGGGAGGAGTTCGACATGATGCAGACGGTCACCGATCTGATCGGCATGCCCATCGTCGGCGGCTCCTCCAACATGCAAAAGAACAACATCGCCAACCGGCTCGGGCTAGCGGGATAAGAGCTATTCGCCTGCCTTGTTGATCAGCACCACGTCGTTGCCGGCGATGGTCAGGGTCGCCGCTGGTCCCATGCCTGACCAATGCGCGGCCAGCCAATGGAAGCTGGCTTCGGAGAAATAGCTGATATGGGTCGGGTCGGTGATGTAGTGCCAGGTCTTGAACGCGCCTTGGTCACGCACCCGCTTGGTCATGATGCTCAGCCAACCGCCCGGCGCCAGGCGGTCCCATAACTGGTCCAGCTCCCGCCCCGGTTCGGCCAAATGTTCCGCCACCTCGCTCAAGGTGATGAAATCGTAGGCCCCGGACAGCACGGTTTCATTAGGCGCGTAATACGGATCGTAAAGGGCCATTTCGTGACCGGCCTCGATAAACATCCGCGATAAAGTTGGCCCCGGCCCGCAGCCAAAATCCAGGCCCTTGGCTGCGGCGGGCAGGCGTTGGTTGAGCGGTGTAAAAAGTCGATCGAGAAAGCGCCGGTAGCCGGGGTCGTCCGGTTGGTTCTCGTGCAAGTCGTAGTAGGCCTTCTCCTCCCCTGCCGAGAGATGCTGGCCGCGCGGCACGAACACCAAATCGCAGGTATGGCAGTGCAGATAATTCCGCGTCTTGTCAGCATGGTAGGCCGCGATGCCGGTGCCGTGGCAGAGCGGGCAGACGTTATCCCCGCTGTTCGGAATGCACATTCGGGGCATCGGCTGCGAAAGCTTCCAGCAGGAACCGCTCCTGGGGTTTTTCCGAAGCCGTCTTGGGGATTTCCGTCAGCACTTGCAGATAGCTTGGCACGAAGTTGGCTTCCAGCGCGCGGCGGCAAATCGCAAATACTGACTGCGGCTGCAAACTGGCGCCATCCACCGCAACCACGGCGGCGACAACATCCTTTTCGCCGGGCGCGCCGGATGCCGCGGGCACGCCGTAGACGAAGACATCGCCAATATCCGGGTGTTCGGCAATAGCTTGTTCGACAAAGCCGGGATTAATGAAATCGCCGTTATGGCGCAGACCGCCGCCCTTGCGGTAATCGAAAAACAGCCAGCCGTCGGCATCGCCATGACCGATATCGCCGCTGCGCAGCCAGCCGCCCTCGGTCTTCTTGGTCGAGGCCTCTGTATTCTTGAAATATTCCACCGCCGGTGCCGGGCCTTTTATGGGCCGCGAGATAATCTCGCCCATGACCCCAGGTGGACATTCCACGCCATCGTCGTCGACAATTTTCATCTCCAGCCCCTTGGGTGCCTTACCGAAGCTGCCGATGGGGCCAACGCCGATGGGCTTGTAGGCCAGGCCGCCCTCGATGGCGCCATAGAATTCAAAAATATCGACGTTGAAGCGCTGTTCGAACTTCTCCCAGATGGTCGCCGGCATACCCGCCGAGATCACGAAGCGCACGGGATTATCGCCGTCATTCGCCTGCTCCGGCTCGGCATAGACCGCCGCCGTCATGCCGCCCAACAGATTGAACACGGTGGCGCCATACTGCCGCGTGATATCCCAAAGCCGTGATTTGGTGAAGCGGCGGGAGATGATGCAACGCATGCCCATGGCCAGGCTGCTGCCCAGGGTCAGCATCTGGGCGTTGCCATGGGTCAGGGACAGGCCCGTATAGGGCCGATCGCCGGCCTCGAACGGAAAGATCGTACCCAGACCGCCATAGCGGCCATTGCGGAAGACCACGCCCTTGGGATCACCCGTGGTGCCGGAGGTATAGAGGATCTGCAAGGGATCGGACGGTCCCGACAGTCGGCTGTCCACCACCCTGTCCGGGCGCGCATAAACGGCCGCCATGTCTTCGGCGCCAGCAACCTGGGCGACGGTCGTATCGGCCAAACCGTCCTCGCTGCCCATCACCAATATCCATTGCAGATTTGGTAGCTGTTCGCGGATCTCCACCACCTGATCAAGGCAGTAATCGGCGCAGATCACGCCCTTGCACTCAGAGTTATTCAGGGTATAGGCCAGTTTGGCGCCACGTCCACGCGGGTCGATGGGCACGAAGACGCAGGCCGAAATCGATGCCCCGACCATGACATCGACGAATTCCGGATGATTGCGCATCATCAGGGCAAAGCGGTCGCCGGGCGCCATGCCACGGGCGATCAGTTCAGCCGCAACTTTGTTGCCGTTGCCCCACAGATCGGCATAGGTGCGGATTTCGTCCTCGAACCTGCCGCCGCCCTCGAACGTGACCACGTCCAGGTCCGGCTGTTCCTCGGCCTTGACGGCAATCAGATCGGCAAGGATCCGGGTATCACGCTCGACCAAATTTACGCTCCTACTTACTCAATAATGTCAGACACATGGCTGCGGCATCGCTGCCGATGCTGCCGCCGCCATTGTGGGCCAGGGCAACCTTGGCGCCCTCGACCTGACGTTTGCCAGATCGGCCCTGTAGCTGCTCGGTTAACTCAACAATCTGCGCGATGCCCGTGGCGCCCACCGGATGGCCCTTGCGCAGCAGACCGCCGGAGGTATTGACCGGCAGCCGTCCGCCCAGCCTGGTGGAACCATCGCGGATCAGCTCGGACCCCTGGCCCTTACCGCACAGGCCGATGCTTTCGTAGGTGGTAATCTCCGCCGGCGCCGAGGCGTCATGCAGTTCGATGACGCTCAGGTCCTCCGCGCCCAGGCCGGCCTCCTCATAGACTTCACGGGCGCAAACCTGGGCCACGGTTTCTTCGCCCTTGGCACGGTCCCAGCCCGAGCGCAGTACGGAGGAGCGCACACGCACCGGATTCTGAATGCCCAATTCCCTGGCCTTGCGTTCACTGACCATGACCACCGCCGCCGCGCCATCGCCGATGGGGGAGCACATGGGCCGGGTCAGCGGTTCGGCGATCATTGGCGCGGCCAGCACTTCCTCCACCGTCATCACGTCCATGAACTGGGCCCGTGGGTTCATGCTGCCATGGAAGGAATTCTTGGCCGAAACGCCGGCTAGATCTTCTGCCGTGGCGCCGTATTTTTCCATATAGGCGCGGGCGGAGGCGGCATAGATATCCATGAACATGGAACGTTTTTCGCCCGCGCCCGAGGCTGCCTTGTCCGCGCCCTTGGCCGCCGCTTGCGCGGCCAGCTTGGCCTTGATCTCCACCAAGGCTTCCACATCGACGGCGCCCGAAAAAGCGGCGAAGCTTTTCCGCTTATCCTCGTGGTACAGCTTTTCCACGCCCAGGGCCAAAACCACGTCATAACAGCCCGACGAGACCATGGCCGAGGCCTGGTTGAAGGCGGTGGAGGCCGAGGCGCAGGCGTTTTCCACGTTGATCACCGGGATGCGTCCGATGCCCGCATCACGAAGCACCACCTGGCCACGGATGCATTCCTGACCGGTTACCAATCCGGCGGCGGCGTTGCCCACATAAGCGGCCTCCAGGTCGGATTTATCCAGGCCCGCATCAAGCAGGGCGGCGGTCACGGCCTCCGCGCCAATGGATTTCATGCCCCGGTCCATATGCTTGCCGAACTTGGTCATGCCGACACCGGCGACGATGGCGTTCATACGCATGGCGTTTTCCCTTCTCCAATTTAGTACTAAAGCAGCCCTGCACCCTTCAGGCCGAGCGCATTTTTCAAGAACTCCAGCTCGTCTTCACGTTCGGGCAAGGGGGCCGGACGGGTAAACATACCGTCCTCTTTCAGTCCCGACACCACATTTTCATCACGCGGGAAGGGTGTTTGAAAGCTATTCATATGAAATAGTTCCTCGAACGGCTGGCGCGGACGTTGACCGCCCGCCTCCCAATGCTCCAAAGGATAGCCCACGGTCTGCAGCAGCAGGAACCGCGCACTTTCGGGCACATTGCAGGCATTCAGAATTTCGCGGCCCTTGGGGCTGCCCAAACAGCAGGTGCCCAGGCCCTGTTCAAAAGCCATCAAGGTCGCTTGCGCGATACCTTGACCACAGTCCAGCTCGCTAATACCGGGATCCTTGAGCGGCCCTCTGAATTTATCGAAGAACGGGATCAGTTTGTTTTCCAAGGCGTCATGGCGGGCCGCCTTGTCGCCATAGCCCAAGGCACCGGCCTCAACCAAACCACGCAGGCGGTCGGATTGTTCATCGACGGCGTCCGGCTGCAGATACCAGACGATAATCACCGGGGCGACCTTAAGCTGCCAGCCCACGACAGCGGCAAACAGGCTGTCGATGACATGTTGCGGCGCACTTTCGCGAAAGATCGCCACCGCGCGCAGGCTTTGCACATTACCCCAGTGCGAGGCGATACGGGCGGCTTCCAACATGCGCTGGATCTTTTCCGGCTCCACCGGCTTGTAAGGTTTCAAGAACCTGATCGAACGCCGCCGGCCAATCGCTTCACGTAGTTCCATGTCGATATCTCCTGGTACCTATAACCGCACTTAAAATCTTTCCGCCGCCATCAAGCCAAGCAGGTCATTGCTGCCGTCCTCGATCATGCCGATGCGGGCATCGCGCAGCATACGCTCCACGGGATGGTCGCGGATGATGCCGGCGCCGCCGAAAATGGTCATGGCCTCGCTCGCCACATCAAAGGCGGTCTGGGTCGAGGTCACCTTGGTGGCAATGGCATATTCCAGCCGGGCATCGGCGGTAGTGAAATTCTGCATGCAGACCTGCCAGTTCAGGGCCCGCGCCGCCAGCACCTTGCGAAACATCTCGAACAGGCGGCCCTTGACGTTTTGATGCTGGATAATCGGCACGCCGCCCTGTTTACGCTCCTTGGCATAGGCCAGCGCTTCATCGAACGCCGCCTGGGCCAAGCCGGAAAAGCTGATGCCCATGGAGGAATTGGCCCGCGTCAGGATCATCGTGGTGAAATCAGTGTAACGTTCGGGCGGGGCCACCATGTTGGCGGTCGGAATGCGCACATCGTCGAAAAAAATCTCGCCCTGGTTCAAGCTGCGCTGACCGATCTTGTCCGTCGGTTTGCCCCTGGTGACGCCTTTGTCTTTCAGGTCGACCAGAAAGACGCCGTGTTTTACCTCTTCGCCGCCGTCATCATAGGTGCAGAACAAGGCGGCGGTCTCGGCGATGGTGCCGTTCGAGACCCAGGCGGATTTTTGCCCGTTGATGACAATGGAATTGCCGTCCGGGCGGGCGATGCAGTTGGCCCGGCCGCGATCATGTCCCGTGGCCGAAGCGGCGGCATTTACATCCAGCTCATCGCTGCCATGGTCGGGTTCGGTTATGGCCCAACAGCCGATCTGGTCATAGTTGAACTGTTCCATCAATTCCGGATTATGGGATGCGTTGGCAACCATGGCCGGAAAGGTGGAGCCGCCCAGGCCAAGGGCCAGCCCGGTATCGCCCCGGCCCAACTCGTAGCCGACCAGGCAGACCAGCCTGGCCTTTTGCGTCCGCGACATATCCTCGCCCATGCGCATGCCGGCAAAGCCCAGATCACGGAATTGCCTGTGCGCATCGTAGAGAGGCGAGCCGTCCTCAATGACCTCGTCCGCCGGCAGCTTGTCCAGCGCCGCGCCCATAGGCCGCAGCACATCCGTGGCGAAGCGGCGCGCGGTTTCCTGCACCGCTCGTTCGGTCTCGTCCAAATCGAGCGGTAGCGCGAAATCTATCATGGTTGCCTTCCTCTGTGGGCTGACGGGTCCAGTTTGATGGTAGCGCCGCAAATCGCCTAGGTGATTGACCTCAATCAAGGCAGCTTGTGCGGGCCGGAAATGCGCCCTAATTTGAGCGCCCGTCGCAACCCATTCGAGGAACCCTCCCATGTCCAACACCAGCAATGACCGCTACCGCATCGTTGGCGCCCTTGGCTCCCCCTATTCCATGAAACTGCGGGCGATTATGCGCTATCGCCAGCTGCCTCACGATTGGGTCCTGCGTACGACGGCAAACCGGGCCGAGACAGCGAATGTAAAACCGAACCTGGTGCCCATGCTGCGCTATCCCGGCGAAAGTGATTATCGGGTGGATTCCACCCCCCTGGCCTATGATCTGGAGGCGCGCCATCCCGGCCAGCGCTCGATCATTCCCGACGACCCCGGCCATGCCTTTCTCTCCCATCTGCTGGAGGATATGGCCGATGAATGGCTGACCAAGGCGATGTTCCATTACCGCTGGTACTATGACGCCGATATCTACTATGCCTCGCACTGGATCGCCGATGACGGTTATCCCGAAACACGCGGCGCCGAGCGCGATACCGCCGCCAAGATGTTCGCTGACCGGCAAATTGGCCGCATGCCCATCGTCGGCTGCACGCCAGAGAACAAGCCGGTAATCGAGGATACCTTCCACCGCGTCCTGGCCCTGCTGGAAAGCCGGGTCAGCGTCTATGATTTCCTCTTTGGCACACGGCCTAGCCTGGGCGACTTTGGCATCTTTGGCCAACTGAAACCATTATCAACGGACCCAACCCCCATGGCGATCATGCGGGCGGAAGCCATGAAAACCGAAAGCTGGGTGCGGCAACTGGACGATGCCTCGGGCATCGATGGCGAATGGCTGGACCCGGGCGATGACCTGCCGGCGGCGACCATGGGTCTGCTGGCATTGGCCGGGGAATATTATATGCCGTTCCTCCTTGCCAACGCCGACGCCGTCGAAGCGGGCGAAGACACATTCTCGCTGAATTACGCCAAGGGCCCCTACAGCCAAGGCACCTTTCGTTATCAGCTGAAATGTCTGAGCGAGCTGCGCTACCGCCTCTCCACCTTAAGCGGCGAGCCGGCGGAGCGGACCCGCGCCGTTTTGCAGCAGACCGGCTGTCTGGATGCGCTCAATTCGCAACGCTAATCGCGCAATGCCCGCGCTTGGATGCGGGCGGAATACATCGAAAGCAACCGATGGTCCGCATCCCAGGCGGGCAACGCCGTATAATCGACGGCTTTGGCGAAAGCCGCGATGGCGTCCTGCAGGGCGCGGTCCAGCGCGGCCAATGTCTTTGGCACGATTTCCGCACTTTCACAGACCGTGGCCAAGGCCAGGACCAAGGCAATCAGCGCCTGCTCCAATGCTTTGTCGGCGCCCTTTAGTTGCGCCAGTAAGTAGCCGGCACCGGCGAGCATGACGAAGCGCGGCTCGCGCCGGCCGAACTGCCGCATCTGGTCAATGCCATAAACATTACCAGGCGCCACCTCCGCCGCCTCGAAGCGGGCAAAACCCTGGCTCATGGCGGCGAGAAAACCCGGCGCATCTCTATGGCTGAGATGAACGCCCGAAATCTGAGTGGGGATCAGGATGCATTGCCCGGTCTCATTTAACGTCACCAGCAAATGATCCAGATGCCGTGATTGCGCCACCCAGGACTTGCAGCCATCCAAGGCGAACCCCGCGCCACTGGCCGTAAGCCGTGTGCCGGGATAGGCGGCGGGGTCGGTTTTGTCCTCGGTCGCGGCATAGGCGGCCCAGCCCTGGCTTGGCACGTCCCCAAAGACATACCGGATTGCCGCCTGATAGCCGGCGATGAAAACCCACGGCAAGCAATCCGCGCTCATGCCGCCCTGTAGTGCTTGAAGAACCGGCGGCAGTGTATCCAAGCCTTGGCCATGCCAGGCTTTGTACCAGGCAGCCTCGTCCGGTGCCGATATGATTGGCACCTCGCCATTCAGGAAACGTTCGATCAAGCCGGCGGCCGGCATGGCGTCCTCCTCTTAATCCGTAATCCGCTCGGCGGCGCGCAGGGAGGCAATCATCGAGGTGCGCAGCAGATAGTCGTGGGTCTTTTTCGGATCATCGGAAACCTCGGCCAGAAAATCGCGAAACGTCCGCTGTGCCGCGGGCGTATTGGCTTCGAGGTTCTGCTTGTTGCGGATAGTCTGGCTGTTGACATAGTCCAGAGCAATAGGCCGGCGCTGCTTCTCGTAAAGGTCCAGCAAACCGTCATCCCCTTCGCCATGCCAGACCTTGGCCATTTTTCCGGCCAGATTGAAGGCATCATGAATCCCGCCGTTCATGCCCATGCCCCCCAAAGGATTATTGATATGGGCGGCATCGCCGGCAATGAAGACGCCGCCCTCGCGGTAGCGCTCCGCCACCCGCTGATGCACCCGGTACAGGGTGGTGTGGGTCCGCTCGTAGGTGTCCGCCATCGAATGGGCCCATTGCATGCGGGCCTCGATCCGCTCGGGGTCAAAGATTTCAGCCTCGGTTTCTTCCGGCCTGGTTGGGAACATGGCCCGCCACAGGCCCGGCACCTTGAGCAGGAAGAACCACTGCTCCGGATCGGCAAAGTAATTCACCAGGGTCAGGTCTGGCATTGCCTCTTCGAACGGATAAGGTGTCGAGACCACCAGAAAGCGTTCGTCCCAGGTGAAACCCTCGAACGGAATATCCAAGGTTTGGCGCACGACGCTGTTCGCACCCTCGGCACCAATCAGCCAGCGGCCCGTGAAGACCTCCTCGCCATCCGGCGTTTTGACCAATGCCGTTACGCCATTTTCGGTCTGACGCAGGCCCGTGATGGCATGGCCAAATCGGATGTCCGCGCCGCCCTGAGCCTCGATCCAATCATGCAGCAGGAAGTTCAGCTTGAACTGTTCGCACTGCACCCGGAACGGATGCTCTGTATCATCGGCAAGAACGGAGAAGTCAAACTCCGCCAGGCAACCATTGGCGCGGTCGCGGAATTGAAACTTCGGCGCCACCAGGCCTTGCTCGATCAGGCTTTGCGTGGCGCCATAGGGCGCCAGCATATCCAGGGTCGGCGGATGAAAAGTCGATGCGCGCAGATTTTCGGGCAAGGCGTCCTCGGCCTCGAATACGGTCACGGGAATGCCGGCCTGGGTCAGATAGGCCGCAGCGCTTAGCCCCACCGGGCCGGCGCCGGCAATCAATATACGATTGGTCATTTGACTAGGGCGCCGTCCAGCCGCCATCGACCATGATGGTGGTGCCGGTGATCAGGGCCGCCGCGGGCGAGGCCAGAAAGACCACCGCGCCCAACACATCCTCGATCTTGCCCAGCCGGCCCAGAGGGATCTTGCCCTGCAAATCGGCCACCACCGCCGGGTCCTTCAAACGTTCCGCCAGCATAGGCGTCGCGATGGCCGTAGGGCCGACGGCGACGACGCGGATATTCTTCGGGGCAAGCTCGACAGCGGTGGATTTGGTCAACCCTTCGATGAAATGCTTGGTGCCGGAGTAGATCGAGGCGCCCTGCCGGCCCACCTTGCCAAAGGTGGACGACAGATGAATGATTACACCGCCGCCCTGGCGGTCCATGATCCGGGCGGCGGCCTGAGCCACCAGAAACGCGGCCCGGATATTCAGATTGACCATCAGGTCGAGAGTTTCGATATCGGCCTCGAGGAAACCCATGGGCACATTGGTGCCGGCGTTGTTGACCAGAATATCCAGACGTTCCAGCCCGGCCATGGCCTCGGTCAAAGCCGCCTGATCTCCGACGTCGCAGGCCACTGCCCGGCCCTTGCCGCCCTTGGCCTCTATTTCGGCCACCACCGCCTCGACCTCGGCCCCGGTCCGGGCCATGGCGATTACCTCGGCGCCGGCTTCTGCCAAGGCCAAGGCACAGCCACGGCCAATGCCCCGGCCCGCGCCGGTGACCAGGGCCACCTGGCCATCAACCCGCATGGACGGCAGGACTGTGTTTACTTCGCTCATTTTTCTGCTTCCCTATACGATCAGGCTTAGACGATCTCTGAAACCACCACGTTCAACAACACCTGGCGGCGTTCCTCACGCACCATTTTCACGGCCCGGGCCAAGGCATCCTGTAATTTATCGGGATCGGTGACCCGTTCGCCATAGCCGCCGCAGGCCGCGATGATCTGCTCATAATCCGGTGCCGGGTCCAGGCGCGAGAGCGGAATATCGTTGCCGCCCAGGGCCCTGCCGTCGGGATACATTGCCTTGGTGGCCCGGCGCACCGCGCCCCAACCATGATTGTTGACGACAATGTAGAGGATCGGCAAGTCATAGGCCCGGCCGCAGTAATGCGCCGCCATGGGGTTGCCAAAGAAATACGAGCCATCACCGATGGTGGCAATGATCAGATCGTCGGGCGCCGCCAGCTTGGCGCCAAGTGCTGCGCCCAGACCCCAACCCAGGCCGCCCGCCGGGCTCGGCCCGAAATAGCGGCCAGGCTGGTTGATGCCCGCATGTTGCGGCACCACGCCCATTTCATTGACCAGAATGGCGTCATCGCCCAGATGTTCGCCCACGCACTGGGCCAGCCAGGCGGGATGGATGGGATCAGCGGTGCGGGCGTTATCGCGGATGCCTTGCCATTTATCGCGCACGGCCTGGCGTGCCGTCGCCACGGTCTCGCGCCGGATGTCGATTTTACCTGTATCGCTCCCCGCCATGGCTTCCGCCAGCAGCGGCAGCGCCGCCTTCGCGTCCGCCGCGATCGACAAAGCGGATGGAAAGCCACGGATGGGATAGCGGCTGAACAACGGATCAGGCGCCAGGTGGATCACTTTGGCGTTTGGGTGCACGGGATCGGTCGCGGGGATCCAGGGTACATCGCAATCCAAGACCAGGACCGCATCCGCCTTCGCCAAATGTGGCGAGGCCTCGTAATCCAGATGCATGGGATGGTCATTGCCCAGGCAGAGATAGCGGGGCACATGGGTGATAACGGGAATGGCGTAGCGTTCCACCAACTCGGCCAGATGCCCCGCGGCCTTGGTGGACTTGCCCACATCCGCCGTAATGATCAGCGGATTGTCCGCCGCCATCAGTATTTCGGCGGCCTGGGCGATTTGCTCCGGATCGGGGTGGGCGACGCCGGTGGCCGCGGCCCGGCGCGGCGCCAGGGACGGCGTCGCCGGCGCGGCCAGGACCTCGCGCGGAATGGACAGATACACGGGCCCCGGAATATCGGATTCACAAATGGTGATGGCCCGATCCAGGACGATATCGACCTCCGCCGGGGCGCGCAGCTCATAGTCCCATTTAACCAGCTCGCGCAGCATGCCGGCCTGATCGAACATTTCCTGGGCCCAATGAATATGCCGGCTGCGCGTGCCCTCCGCCAAGGGCGCATGTTCCGACCATGGCGTCCGGCCGGCCATCAACAATATCGGCACGTTGGTACGGTAAGCATTGGTCAGACCGCAAATGGCATTCGAGGTGCCCACGTTGACATGCAGCATCACCGCCAGGGGCTTGCCCTTGATCATGGCATAGCCGTGCGCCATGGCGATGGCGACATTCTCGTGCGGCACAACAAGCGGTTGCGGCCCGTCACTGCGGTCTCCGGCTTGCGCTATGGCTTCGATAATCGGTGGGAAATCGGTGCCCGCATTGGCCAGAAAATATTCGATGCCCGCCGCCTGCAAGCGTGCCAGTACCGCATGGCCGACATTTGTTTGATCGCTCATTGTCCGCTTCCCCTACTTTATTCGTTTGCAATTATCGCCGTGGCGGCGCTTGCATCATCCAGCACCGCGTCCAAGTCTACATCGCCCGCGCCGGGCACCTTGATCACCGTAAAGGTGAAATCATCCGCCGCCAGGGGAATGGTCGCATCCAGGCCCATCTTGGCACCGACGCCTCCGTCCGTGGTGGTCGGGTCCAACTTGGAGGCTTGGGTATTGTTGACCACCAGCAAATCCTGATCCGCCTGAAAGCGCGTTGCGATGGCCCATTCCACCGCCTCGCCATCATGAATATTGACGTCCTTGTCAACCACGACCACCTGCTTGATATCGTAGTGGGCGGCGAAGGCACCCATCATGATATTCTTGGCCTGGCCTTCCTGCTTCTTGTCGATCTTGACCACCAGATGATAGCGGCAGATGCCGCCGCGTGAGAGATGCACGTCCAGCACGGCTGGGTCATGGCGCTGCAGGGATTCCAATATGGTCGCCTCGCGCGGCAGGCCGCCCAGCAGCAGATGCTCCATGCCGCCGCCGACGATGGTGTGGAAAATCGCGCCTTCCCGGTGCGTGATTGTATCAACCTGGATCACATGGCGGTTGGCGCGGCGGCCGTAATATTGCGGGAACTCGCCAAACGGCCCCTCGGGTTCGGCCACGCCGGGCAGCACCCGGCCTTCCAGAACGATTTCCGCATGCGCCGGCACCCGAACGTTATTGGTTTTGCATTTGACCATTTCCACCGGTGCGCCGTGCAGGGCGCCAACGATTTCCATTTCGTCAAAATCCATGGGCACGATGGCCTGGCTGGCCAATAGAGACGCGGGATCGACGCCGATCACGATGGCGACTTCCAGGGCCTGGCCGGCTTCCTCGGCCATTTGGCTGTAGGTCCAGGTATGGCGCGGCAACAACAGGACGCCGATGCGGTCCTTGCCGCTGATCTGGCAGCGGTGGATGGAGACGTTCTGGATACCGTTCTTAGGATTGCGGGAAATCATCAGGCCGGCCGCGATATATGGCCCACTGTCCAATTCGTTGTGCGTGGGCACGGGCAATTGGCCGTTAATATCGACGTCTGTGTGCACCACCGCCTGTACCGGAGCGTCCTCGACCTCGACCCAAGGCAGCGGATTACGCACCGCATCCTGATAGCGCGCGATCAGGTCATCTTCGGATACGCCAAGACAATCACCGATCCATTTGCGCGAGGCCAACAGATTGGCGGCCACGGGTATCTCGTGGCCGTCGGGTTTGGGAAAGAGCACCGCCTTGTCCAGTTCCAGCTGATCGGAGACCGCGGCCAGTTCATGCACAAGGCCCACACCCGGTTTGGCCACCGCCAGACGGTCGGTGGCGGCAAGATGGGTCAGCCATTCGCGCAGATTCTTGCTGCAATGATTGGCTGATGGTGCCGGGGCTTTTTCGGCGGTCATAAGAGGCTATGCCTCAACTACATTGAAGGCGGGATAGGCGGTCTCGTCGTTGACGGCATCCCAGGCCAGTTCGACCCGCTGGCCGATGGCAACTTTATCAGGCGCCATGTTCAGGACGTTGCCAAGAATGCGCACGCCTTCGTCCAGCTCCACCGTCACCACGGATAGCGGCAGGCGGCCCTCCATGCTGGGACCCGGCACCCGTACGATGGTGCAGGCATAGATCGTCCCCGTGCCCGCGACCTTGCGCCATTCCAGATTACGCTTGCCGGTATAAAGACTGATGGGCCGGGGATAATGCTGGAACTGCTTCGTATCCGGGCAATACTGCATCATCAATTGGCCGTCCTTGGTGCCCTGCCAGAAGGCATTGGTATCGACGAAACGGTTGGGCTTCGGCGTCGGGCGGGGTTTGATTTGTTCTTCTGACATCCTAAGCCTCCAAAATCATCGCGGTGGATGTGCCCCAGTTTCGGGCGTAGGGAATGACGCCGATCCCGGTGACCAGGGCGTTTTGCGTATTGGCGACCTGGCGTTGGCCCGCCTCGCCGAACATTTGGCGCACTGCTTCTGCCAGGTTCAGACCGCCGCTGGCCAAACCTGGCTGTCCCGCCGAAAGCTGCCCGCCACCCGTATTCAGCGGCAGATCGCCCTTGCACGATAGATCCGTCGCCATGACATAGTCGCTGCCCTTGCCCTTTTCGCAGAAGCCGAAGTCTTCCATCTGCATCATCACCGCGATGGTGAAATCATCGTAGGGTTGGAAGCTGCCGATATCGCCCGGCTTCAGACCGGATTTCTCGAACACCTTGGGCGCCAGCACGCTAAAGCCGGTCTCGGTGACATCCGCCACCGGGTCGGCACCCTTGAAGTTGGTCACTTCGGCATAGGCCGTGGGGCGGACCATTTTCTCGATACCCAGTTCCCTGGCCTTGGCCTCGGAGGTGACCAGAAAGGCATTGCCGCCGTCGCAGAACATCACGCAATCCAGCAGCCGTAACGGATCAGCGATCATGCGGGAGTTCATATAGTCGTCCACCGTGATCGGCTTTTTCAATTTTTCAAAGGCGTTGTCGTTCATCAGACCGCCTTGCCGCTGGGCAATGGCGATCTTGGCCAAGGCCTCGTAGTTCAGGCCGTATTGATGTTCATAGCGGCTCATCAACAGACCAAAGGCCGAGGGCGGGCCCAGAACACCCACCGGATCCTGAAACTCACCGCGCCAGGCGCCGTAATTGGCGCCCCAGTTGGTGCTGGGGGCATCCGCCGACAGCACCACCGCAACCTCGCATTGCCCTTCGCGGATCGCAGCCATGGCGCGGGCCACACCCCCCGTGGCGGAACAACCACCCATGCCGCCGTAATTCAGCCAGGTCGGCGACAGGCCCAGGGCCTCGGTCATGTAGAAGGCAAAGAACGGATTGGCGCATTCACTCAGCGGTACGGTGACCGACAGGCCGTCGACCCGCGCTATGTCCACGCCGGTTGATGCCAGCAATGCGGCAAACGCTTCACCCGCGAAATCATAGGCGCTGCGCCCGCTGCGAAATTCCACCGCCGTTTCCGAATAGCCGGCGATGACCATATTCTCGTCTGACAAGTTCCGCTCCTCCGTAAATTTTCTTCTCTTACTGTTGCCCTGATTGTAGCCGCGCTTTGCGTTCCATGAATAGCCCGTGATACCGTAATACCTACAGGACCCCACATGAGGATGCGTCGCATGACCGATATCAAACCAGAAACCAAGCCAGGAACAAAAAAGGTCCCGACCTATTGTTTCCAGTGCGTTTCGGGACCGGATCTGATCAAGGTCGAGGTCGAGGATGGCGTCGCGGTGCGGATCGAACCGAACCTGAATATTTGCGGCCAGCATCCAGGCCAGGGCACGCCGTGCGTCAAGGCCTATGGCCTGGTGCAGAAAACCTATAATCCGAACCGGGTGCAACAGCCCATGAAGCGGACCAACCCCAAGAAGGGCCGCGACGAAGACCCCGGCTTCGTACCGATCAGTTGGGACGAGGCGTTGGATACGGTAGCCGCTAAGATGAAGGAAATCCGTGCCAAGGGGCTGAAGGACAATTCCGGCTATCCGCGCCTGGCGGTCAGTTTCGGCGGCGGCGGCACACCAACCCGGTTCATGGGCAGTTTCCCCGCCGTACTCGCCGCCTGGGGGCCGGCGGATCTGGGTTTTGGCGCCGGCCAGGGGGTGAAATGCTACCACTCGGAACATCTGTATGGGGAATTGTGGCAGCGGGCCTTTACCCTGGAGGTCGACAGCCCGTACTGCGAATACGTCATCAACTGCGGCAAGAATGTCGATGCTTCCGGTGGCGCCACGGGCGTTAGGCGTGGTGCGGAGGCACGCCGGCGTGGTTTGAAGCGCGTCATGGTGGAGCCACATCTGTCCGTGACAGGCGCCATGTCTGCCGAATGGGTGCCCATCAAGGCCAAGACCGATGCCGCGTTTCTATTTGCGGTCATTCACCGCATCATCAAGGAACGTGACTGGGCCGAGGTTTGCGACGTCCGTTTTCTGAAAGAAGATACAACTTCGCCCTATCTGGTGGGGCCGAACGGCTATTACATGCGCGAACCCAGCACGGAAAAGCCATTGATCTGGGATCTGGCCGACGGCCAGGCCAAGCCGTTCGATGCCAATATCCAAGACCCGGCCCTGGACGGCAGCTTCAAGGTCACGGGATTGGAAATAGGCGCCGACGATGAAGTCTGGCGCCATGATGGTGTCGAAGTGAAGCCGGCCTTCCAGGTACTGCTGGATCATATGGAGGAATACACCCCCGATTGGGCCGAGGCCGAATGCGATGTGCCGGCGGAAACCATCCGCCGCGTGGGTGACGAGTTCGTGGCCCACGCCCGCGTCGGCGAATTCATCGAGATCGAGGGCGAGATGCTGCCCCTGCGTCCCGTAGGCGTGGCCCTGGGCAAAAGCGTCAACAACGGGCCGGGCGGCTATCACGCGGTCTGGGCCCGGACTTTGTTGAGCGTCCTGGTTGGTGCCATCGAAGTTCCCGGTTCGAACCTGGGCACGAAAGTGCGTCTGAACCGGCCCGCCAACAACAAGCATCTAAGTGCGGTATCCAGCCGTGACGGCATCATGGACTTCCCCTTCAACGATACCTCGAAAGAAGGCTGGTCCTCCCAACCGAAAATCCGCAACGGCTATAACTCCCTGGTGCCGCTGTCCTCGTCCTCGCCCTGGGCGCCGGCCTTGGGCCCGGCCCATCTACCCTGGCTGTTCCAAAAGAAGGCGCCGGATAATTGGCCGCGTCCGACGCTGCCCGATATGTGGATCTGCTACCGCACCAACCCCGCCATTTCGTCCTGGAACGCGCCTGAAGTCGCCGAACGTATCGCGGAATTTCCCTTCACGCTGTCGTTTGCCTACACCCGGGACGAGACCAATCATATGGCGGATATTGTGCTGCCGGAGGCAACGGATCTGGAAAGCCTGCAGCTCAGCCGTATCGGCGGTACCGGCTCGGGCGAACAGTTCTGGAAGCATCAAGGCTGGATGATCCGCCAGCCGGCGGTGGAACCCGTGGTCGACGCCATGGACATGACCGATATCGCCACCGAGATCTGCCAGCGCGTCGGCATCCTGGGCGAATACAACATGGCCATCAACAAGGGTGCGGCGGGCATGAAGCTGGCCAACAACCAGTTCGACTACAGCCTGGAGCCGGACGTGGCCTATGGGGTGGAGGAGATCTGGGATCGCGTGGCGAAAGCCGCCAGCCACGATCTGAGCAACGGCGAGGAAGTCCACGACCTGGCCTGGTTCAAGGAAAACGGCTACATGCTGCGCGATTTCGCCCAGCGCGAATGGTACCTCTACCCTTATATGAAGGAGCGTGGCATTCGTTTCGAGCTGCCGTATCAAGAGCGCATCAAACGCCATGGGGTGCAACTGGCAAACCGCCTGCACGAGGTTGGCGTGGAATGGTGGGACGGCCAGTTGGAGGATTATGATCCCCTGCCGAAATACGAATCCTTCCCCGATATCTGGACCAACTATGTCCGCGAAATGGGTAAGGAGCCCGACGACTATCCCTTCTGGGCCCTGACCGCGCGCAGCATGCAATACGCCTGGGGCGCCAACGTGGGCATCCCGCTGATCTATGAAGTGGCGGAGAATGTCGCCGGCCATTCAGGCATCATCATGAATATGCAATCGGCGCAGAAAATGGGCATCAACCAGGGCGACCCGGTGGTGATCGAATCCGCTACCGGCATCACCCATGGCAACGCCGTGCTGCGCCACGGCATCCGCCCGGACACGGTGTTGATGATTGGCCAGTTCGATCATTGGGCAACGCCCTTCGCCAAGGATCTGAACCTGCCCAGCCTGAATTCGGTGACGGATATCGCGTTGTCCCTGACCGATGGCACGGGCAGTGGGTCGGACATAGTGCGGGTGAAGATCAGCAAGGATCTTAGATTGCGGAGAACCGGCTCGTGAACGATCTATCCAGTAAGCGTTTCGGTATGGTGATCGACCTGAACAGCTGTGTCGGCTGTCAGACCTGCACTATTGCCTGCAAGCATGCCAACGACACTCCGCCCGGCGTACAATGGCGCCGGGTGATCGATGTGGAATTGGGCACCTTCCCCAACGTGGAACGCCTGTTCATGGTCACCGGCTGTCAGCATTGCGCCGAGCCGTCCTGCGTGCCGGTCTGCCCCACGGGTGCGACCAAGCAACGGGCCGACGGCCTGGTCACCATGGACTACGACCTGTGCATCGGCTGCGGCTATTGCGCCGTCGCCTGTCCCTATCAGGCCCGCACCATCGCACACGAGCAAAACTGGTACTACGGCCAGCCGACGTTGCAGGAAGCCAAGGTGGCCCATGACGACCGCATCGGCGTCGCCATGAAATGCACCTTTTGTGTGGAGCGCGTGGATAGCGGCCTGGCAAACGGCCTGACGCCCGGCGTGGACCCTGACGCGACGCCCGCCTGCGCCAGTTCATGTATCGCGACGGCGATCCATTTTGGCGATTTCAACGATCCCGACAGCAACGTCAGCCAACTGAGCAACGAAGACAACAGCGTTCAGATGCATGCGGAGCTGGGCAATGATCCCGGCATCAAATACCTCTACGGCCTGCCTAATTCCATGCCGGGGCGGGAACGCACGGCGGACGACGTGGACGAGCTGGCCTTGCAGGACCCCGCCAATCCGTTGGTGGGCAAGGTACAGAAATTTTGGGACATGCGCGCGGCGATGAATTTTATCCTGGGCGGCATGAGCACGGGCCTGATCATCTCGGCCTGGCTGGCCTATCTGATGGGCGGCATATCGGAAAGCGCCCTGGTCGGCGTCAATGTGGTGGCCGGCGTGGGCATGGCCGCGGGTTTGTTCTTCGTGTTTTTGGAGATCGCCCGCAAGCTGCGCTTCCTCAATGTGTTGCTGCGCCCGCAGACGTCCTGGATGACGCGGGAGACCTATGTGGTGGCGCTGTTCTATCCCACCCTGCTGCTGGATCTGCTCTGGCCCAGCGGTGTCCTGCATCTGTTGCTGGTCATCGAAGCGGCCGCATTCCTCTATTGCCAGGCCCGCATTCTGCCGGCAGGCAAGGGCATCCCCGCCTGGCGCGCGCCGTTGATGCCCTGGATGCTGATCGCCACGGGTTTGCTGGAGGGCACGGGCCTGCTAGCTATTTCCGCCACCCTGCATCCAGCGATGCATTCCGTTGCCCCCCTGGCGGCGGGCATGGGCGGCGCCCTGGCCGTGATCAATGCCATCCTGTGGCGCAACTACATTGCCAACGCGGCCAGCAACGGCATCGGCCCCCTGCCCCGCAAGGCCCTGGGCGCCATCAACCTACCCCTGCGCCTGATTGGCCACGCCCTGCCCTTGCTGGGCTTCGCCGCCTTCCTCGGCCTATGGCCCACGCAACCCCTGGTCGCCACGTTGGCGGGCCTGGGCGCCGTGGTCGGCGGCATCATGTGGAAAATCACGGTGATCACCAAAGCCAGCCATCAGCAAGGTTTCAATCTATCAAAAGTACCGCAGCGCGGTTCCGGCACACGCGCCGCGCCGGCCAGGATGGGCACGACGGCATAGGTTCGGGCATGGCGACAGTCGGGGTCTGATGGTAGATCTCGATATCCCGCAAAATTCGGCGTCATCTGACTACAGGGGTGAGGTTCACAAATTGAATGATTATTGGATTGATATTGCAAGAATTCTGATACCGGGCGCACTGATCGCGACTTTATCAGCGATTATCACAGTAAAACTCGCAATTCGTCGGTTTCACGAAGAAAAGTGGTGGGAAAAAAAGGAAGCCGCTTATACGAGTCTCTTTGAGGTAATGCACCGACTTAAGAATTACGCCGTACAACACTATGAGCAAGAACTCGATCCGGGGAGCTTCTCCAAAGAATATATGAAAGAACTTGAAGTCGAATGGCAAAAGGCAAGTCGTGAATATGCGAAGCTGCGCGATCTGGCTTCATTTCACCTCAGCGACGGCGCCCTCGCAGTTCTTGAAAAATTTGACAATCAGAAGCAAAAAGCTCGAAATAAATTCGACCTATTTCTTTGGATCGAGGGAGACCTTGAGGCTGTGACTGAATGCCTCGAACAACTTAAGTTAGCCGCAAAAAAGGACCTCAAAGTGCGTTGAATTCATTCTTTTGGGCTGCTGCTACATTTGTTGCCGCAATCCAGAATTCGCACTTCATTTGACGTCGCATTCCAGATTTCGGGCGATTGATTGCATTGCCCTATCCAGTTCGCGTATAGGGTGGCCTAGGTGCGCTTACATCCGGTGCCAATGCATCAAAGGACAGATGGGTACGATGAAATTCAAGCAACGCACACTTATGCAAATCGCTGATATGATCTGCGGGAATCTTGAGGGAGAAAAAAATCTCTTTCGATATCGAAGCAGTAGTTATCTGACGGAATTTTTCCAAGACTGCGATACCGATTATGAGCATGATGGTTCGACGCGCAAGTATTGGGTCGCAGACACACTTTTGAAAATTCTATCTGAACCAAACCTCAACGCAAATACGCCTACAGAAACGTTCTCGCGTGTCATTCAGACTCTCATGGATCAAGGAGATGCCGAAAACGAGAATAAGGAGCGAGAGGGCGCATTGGTCCTGCTAAACACGGCACTCGCCCGCGAGGGCTTTGAAGCCTTTTACGCGCCCGATAAGCAATGCTACTTGCGCCACATTGCGACAAACACGATTGTGAGGACCTCACCCAACCCCCATCGTCCTTTTTCAGAGGCGGAAATCATCCAGCGGGAGCTACTAATCGCTTATCTCAACGACGCCTCAGAAGATGAGTTGATTGAAGAGGTTTTATTGCCCCTCTTTCGCCACCTTGGTTTTCATCGCGTGACGTCTGCCGGGCACAAAGATAAGGCCCTGGAGTACGGCAAAGATGTTTGGATGAGGTTTACTTTGCCTACGCAGCACGTTCTTTATTTTGGCATTCAAGCTAAGAAGGGGAAACTGGACGCATCTGGCACAAGCAAAGCGACAAACGTGAACGTTGCCGAAATCCATAATCAGGTAACGATGATGCTAGGGCATGAGATTTTCGACCCGGAGATCGGCAAGCGCGTCCTAGTTGATCATGCATTCATTGTGGCGGGCGGAGAGATCACTAAAGCAGCGCGTAATTGGCTTGGAAATAAGTTGGATGCCACGAAGCGAAGCCAGATCATGTTCATGGACCGAAACGACATTCTGGATTTATTTGTTGTCACAAATGTGCCCCTGCCCGATAGAGCCCAGCCGGATACAGCGCCAATCGACGCAGACACAATACCATTTTAACAATTGCAACAGGTCAATAGAAGAAAAGGAAGAAATTAGATCCTGTCTTGAATTTTGAGTTTTTGGGGCAAATTCCGGACAAATTTACGCCGCGCGGCATGGCAATATCGAGATAAAACACCAACTGCGAACAGGATGGTTCGGGGAACATGTCGCGGACCACATTATTCGGCAAAATTTAGCAATAATTTACCTCCCTCGGCCATTATATCGCCGTCACCGGGTCGGCTTGCGCTAATTGTTGATGGCCCTCCCGGCGCCAGTTATCCGCGTACGTTGCGCGGCGACGGAGGAAAGTGTGAATGACGGACAAGTCTGAATCGGCTGGAACAAGCAGTATCGAGGCGGCAAAGGACGCGGTCGAACAAATTGGCCTGCCCAGCCTGAATATTCTGGTGGTGGAGGATTACCCGCTCAACCAGGAAGTCATCTCGGCCATGCTGGGCCATCTGGGGCACCGGATCGATATCGCTGAAGATGGTCTGGAGGCCGTCTCGGCGGTGCTGCGGTTCCGCTATGACATGATCCTGATGGACATCCATATGCCGAAGATGGACGGCAATACCGCCGCCCGCCGCATCCGCTCGTTACCCCGGCCCGAAGGCGATATTCCCATTATTGCCCTGACCGCCGATGCCTCAATGGAGCAACAGAAACAATGCCTTGCTTCGGGCATGAACGATTATTTGACCAAGCCGATCATCCTGCCGGAACTGCTGCAAGCGATGGCCCGGTGCCTGGCGCAGGGGAAAACCCCTGATAGCGGCCGCGGCACACAGCCGGCTGGCGCGAATACGAAAACTGATTTCGCGCCGGGGTCCGAGGTCGGCACAATCTCCACCCCGGCCTCCGATCCAAAGATGGACCCCGACGTCGTGGTGAAATTCGCCGCCATGGTGGGCTGGGAGACGGTCACGCAACTGTTGGAAACCTTGGAAAAAGACTTTCCCGAACACCGCAAAATTATTACCCAGGCCGCCGAAATGGGTGAAATCGAAGTGCTGCGGCGGCAAATCCAGGCCCTAAACGGTGTTCTCAGCCAGTTCGGCGCAACAAAAGTGCAGGAAACCGCGAACGTCGTCGAAACCCTATGCAAGGCGGACTTCGGCGCTACAGCGATTGACCTGATACCGCAGTTCCTGAATTTATGCAGCGCTTCCATTGCTGACCTACGCCAGGTCGTCAACGCGGAGGCGCCGGACCACGGCCACGGCGATACGGCCGCGCCTCTCTCGATGTAGAGCGTTTCCGCCGGCGCTAGAGCAATTTTCAATTAATCGGAATCGCTCTCGCGACGTAAGTAATTGGTTCAATTGCCCGATTCTTAAGAGTCCGAGCGCATTTTTTTCGAATGCGCGCTAGTCCTGGCTCTCCATATCGTCGACCAGCTCTGCGAAGCTTTCCTGCACCGCATCGGCATCGGTATCCGAGGCAGTGACGATTTCCTCCAATTCGATATCCGGGTTCATTGCCACGCTCATCGGCGTCGGGGCCATGGCGACGAAATCGCCCATATCTTCCGACGCCACCGCCTCGCGCCGCAGGCTGCGCCAGATGGCGAACAGACAGAGCAGCGCCATGGCGCCCGCGATGGTGTAAAAAAAACCTTTCGGCCCTGCCAGATCCATGGCCAGGGCCGCGATGGGCGCGCCTAAAGCCGAGCCCACCGAGGCGACCAACACCAGGGCACCGCTGGCCGCCACCATCTGACTGGGGTTGAGATAGTCGTTGGTATGCGCTGTACAGAGCGCATACAGCGGCGTCGAAAGACCGCCGATCAAGGCGATCACCAGATAGGCCGACCAGCTGGCACCGATACCATTGCTCGCCACATCCCCGCCGAAGCCGCCCGCAAAGTTTGGCGCGATAACGGCAACGGCCGCACCGGCCGCGCAGGTTGCGATGATGACCCAACGCCGCCCGATAACGTCGGAGGCTTTTCCCAAGGGATATTGCAAAAAGACGCCGCCGAGAACCAAGGCCCCCATGAAAAGCGAGATCTGTCCCACCGAAAGGCCGATTTCGGCGGCATAAACGGCCCCCATACCGAACACCGCACCCATCATGACACCGTTCATGAACATGCCGGAGACCCCCAGGGGCGAGACCTGGAACAGCTGACGAATGCCGACATTTTCCGAAGTGTTGAATTCCGGCGCCCGGCTGACCGAGAGCAGAATGGGAATGACGGCGATGGAGACCAGGACGGAAATCAGCACGAACAATTCGTACGATGAAGGCGCGGCGATGTTCAGCATGAATTGTCCCCCCGCCATGCCGCCCAGGGAGATCAACATATAGAAGCTGAGCAGTTGCCCACGGGTTTCATTTTCCGAGGCGTCGTTGAGCCAGCTTTCCGCCACGATATACAACCCCGCGTAGGCGATACCGGTCACGCAGCGCATAAGCCACCAAACCCAGGGGTCAATGATCACCGCATGCAGCAGGATCGAGGTAGAGGCCAATGACGCCATGGCACCGAAACTGCGGACATGGCCGACCCTGGTGACGATTTTCGGCACGATCGTGGCGCCGACCAGCATGCCGATGAAATATCCCGACATCACCAATCCGGTAGTGGTGACGCCAAAGCCTTCCATGGAAGCGCGCAAGCCCAGCAACGAGCCCTGCAAGCCATTGCCCAGCATGATCAGGCCAAGGCCCAGAAACAATGCCCAACTATCGGAGATTACCCGTAGCACCCTGCATCACCTCATGGAGCTGTCGAAATTTAGCGGTCGAAGCTGGCGCCAGATAAAACCCATGGAAACACGCGGATCGTCGCCGCGCCTTATTTTGCCAGATGTTTCCGCACGTGATCCAGGAATACATCCAACCTATCATGATGGGCCCAGTGGCCGGCGCCTTCGATGGCGGCGACGGAGGCGTTCTGGAAACTTTCCAGGCGGCCGTCCTGGGCCGGGTCCGTGGCCCAGCTTTCCGTACCGCGAACCAGTAACGTCGGGCAGGTAATGCGCGACCATAGATGGCGCACATCGTCCGTGGTCAAGCCATAGGGGCGAAAAATGCGCACATAGTTGTCGAACTTCCAACTATAGGTGCCGTCCTCGTTCTGGGTGGCGCCATGCACGGTCAAATGCCGGGCCTGTTCCTCGGTCAAATGAGGATTCTCTTCCTGCATCCGCCGAAAGGCATCTTCCAGGGAGGCATAGCGCCGGGGCGTGCGGCCCGACAATTTTTTCAATTCCTCGGCCCATTCGTTCAGGCGGGTATCGATGGTCTTGCCGGCATTCTTGGCCAGATTGGCGGGCGATGAACCCAAACCTTCAATAGCCGTGATGCTTTTGACGCTGTCGGGGTACAGACCGGCATATTGCAAACTGATCATGCCGCCCAGGGAATGGCTGAGGATGGTCACCGGGGCCATGTTCTTTTGTTGCACCAGGTGGGCGATATCGTAGACATATTCGGGCATGGTATAGCTGCCGCCCATGCTCCATTGGCTATCGCCGTGGCCGCGCAGATCCGGCGCGATGATGTGATATTCATCGCGGAAGGCCTCCGCCACCCAGTCCCAGTTGCGGCAATGATCCCGGCCGCCATGCACCAACAGCATGGGCGGCGCGCCCTCGTTGCCCCAGTCCACGTAATGCAGACGCAGGCGTTGCGAGAAATAAACGTGGCTGGCGGGACCGGAAGTGATTGCTGGCAAAGTTTTATCCCCTAATTTTTAGCAGTTAGCTCAGGCGGCTTTTTTCAAGTACCGCGAGACCAAGGTCTCGGCGATCTGCACCGCGTTCAGGGCCGCGCCCTTGCGCAGGTTGTCCGAGACCACCCAAACATTCAGACCATTTTCAACGGTCGGATCAACGCGGATACGTGAAATAAACGTCGCGTATTCGCCGACGCATTCCACCGGCGTGATATAGCCGCCCGGCTCACGCTTATCCACGACCATGCAGCCCGGCGCCTCGCGCAGGATGTCACGCGCCTCGTCATCATCAATCGGGCGCTCGAATTCTATATTCACCGCCTCGGCATGACCGACAAAGGTGGGCACCCGCACGCAGGTCGCGGTCAGTTTGATGGCCGGGTCCAAGATCTTCTTGGTCTCGGCCGTCATCTTCCATTCTTCCTTGGTATCCCCGTCATCCATGAAGACATCGATCTCCGGGATCACGTTGAAGGCGATCTGCTTGGGGAATTCCCGCGGGCTGGGTTGATCGTTGACGTAGATACCCTTGGTCTGAATGAACAGCTCGTCCATGGCCTCCCGCCCGCCACCGGAGGTGCTTTGATAGGTGGCGACCACCACGCGCTTGATCTTGGCCCGGTCATGCAAAGGCTTCAACGCCACCACCAGCTGCGCGGTGGAGCAATTGGGATTGGCGATGATATTGCGCTGGTCATAGCCGGCCAGATCACCTGGATTGACCTCAGGCACCACCAGGGGGACATCGGGGTCCATGCGGAAGGCGGACGAATTGTCGATCACCACACAACCGGCCTGAGCCGCCACCGGGCCCCATTTGCGGCTGACGTCGCCGCCGGCCGAAAACAAAGCGATATCCACGGTAGAGAAATCGAAGGTATCGAGAGCTTTAACTTTCAAGGTCTTCTCGCCATACATCGCATCCCGGCCAGCCGAACGGGTCGAGGCCAAAGGCACGACTTCATCCGCCGGAAACGTCCGTTCATGCAAAATATTCAACATCTCCCGGCCCACGTTGCCCGTGGCGCCGACGACCGCGATCTTGAAACCCATGGCACTCATTCCTTGTTTCAACAAGATTCGAAAAGGTGTTCGAAAAGGGGCGCATCAATAGCGCCAAACCGAGCTTATTTTCAAGTGGTTAATCAAGCAACGCTGACACGGTTTGCCTCCACCCCGACCTCTGCCAATACCCAGTCGCGAAAGGCGCGAACCTTGGGGTGATCCAGGGCGCGGGCGGGATAAACCATATAGTAGGCATATTCCGCCGGCAGCCCCAGCTCAAAGGGCTTTACCAAGCGGCCGCTGGCCAGGTCGTCGCTGATCAGCGCGCTGCGGGCCAACGCGATGCCCTGGCCGGCCACGGCGGCATCAATCACCAGCGCCGATAGGTTATAGCCCGGCCCCCGGTCTGGATCGACACCTTCCACACCCGCCGCCAGCAGCCAAATCCGCCATGTCTCGCGCATATCGTCATGCAACAGGGTGTGATGGCGCAGGTCGTCCGGATGGCGCAGGGGATGCGGCCCATTTAACAGCTCCGGGCTGCAAACCGGAAATACATCCTCGGTCATAAGCGCAACGACTTCCACGCCGGGCCAATGGCCGTCGCCGTAGCGGATCGCCAGATCGACATCATCACGGGCGAAATCGACGATTTCATCGCCGGCTGAAACCCGTACATCGATGTCGGGCTGCAGGGCGCGAAAACGCCCCAGGCGCGGCACCAGCCAGGCGGACGCGAATGAGGCCAGGGTGGAGACGGTCAAAACACCGCTGTCCTGGCGCTTGGTCAGGCGGTCCGTGGCGGCGGCCAGCAGATCCAGGCATTCGCGCACCGCAACCAAATAGTTCTGGCCATTCTCGGTCAGGACAATCGCCCGGCCACGGCGGCGAAACAGCACCAGGCCCAGCCATTGCTCCAACGCCTTGACCTGATGGCTGATCGCCGCCTGGGTTACGTGCAATTCCTTGCCCGCGCGGGTGAAGCTCAACTGCCGCGCCGCCGCCTCGAAGGCACGCAGGGCATTTAGGGGCGGAAGCTTTCGATCAGCCATTAATATCTCATTAATTCATTAGATTATCTAATGATATATATGAAAAACACTCGTTTGTCATCTTCGTGATTTACGGCTATATCCTGCTGTACAAGATAACCAATACGCCACGAAAGGAGCATTGCCATGATACGGGCCTTACCGATTACGATTAGAGAAATTGACCTTGGAGTTATGCTGATGAATGTCGCCAGAACGTTCTATCAATGGCAGGTTCGGGCCGAGCAGCGCCAGCGCCTGGGGGAGCTGGGTCAACATGCCCTCAACGACATGGGGATTTCACGCAGCCAGGCCAAGGCGGAAGCCCGCAAGCCTTTCTTCTGGAATTAACCGCAGAACAACCAGTACGGCGATTCAACATTAGTTGGATCGCCGTTCGGATTCAGGCTGCACGCGGGCCAGTGAAGGGCTATTCTCTCTGCACATGATTCTGCGGGAGGAGACGGCAATGTTTTCGAGGCACAGATGGCTTGATACGGGACTCGGCACGGGCTTGATCATTTTGCTGGCGGCGGCCTCGGCGAATGCCGGCAGCAAGGGCGGCATGTACGACATGAGTTCGATGATCAACGAAGCCCATCCCTTCGCCGTCCCCAGCTATAACCGCGCGCCAGGCACCATGGCGCCTGCACCAGCCATGCGTCCCATCGCTCCGCCCTCGCCCACTTTGCGCTACACCCCACCACCACCACCCGTGGCACAAGCCAGTGCCAGCGGTTCGGCACCCTACCGGCCCTTTGGCGACATCGTGGCCGGCGACTGGTTCAGCCGCTTCTATATCGCCGCCGGCGGCGGCTTGCATTTGCAAAGCGATCTGGACGGCAGCACCGCCGGCGCCTCGTACAGTATTGAATTTGATCCGGGCTTCACCATGCATGGCGCCCTGGGCACCTATCTGGGCCGGGACTTCCGCATAGAAGGGGAACTTGCCTATCGCATGGCCGAATATGACCAGGGCACGGCCGGCGGCGCGACAAGCATGCCAACCGGCGATCTGAAAATGGCCACGGGCATGGCCAATGTCTACTACGACGTGCACCTGGGCTCGTCCTTCGTGCCGTACGTTGGCGGCGGCCTTGGCATCGCGCAAATAGAAAGCACCGCCGCGACCATTGGCGGCGTCACGGCCGCAGCCAAGGATGCCACGGAATTCGCTTATCAAGCCATCATTGGTGTCACTTATGAATACGACCGCAGCTGGAGTTTGGGCCTGGACGCCCGCTATATCGGCACCGCCGACGAAGATGTCTCCGCCACCGCCATTACGTTGAACGTGCGCTACAGTCTGTAAGGAGGCTCAAGCGCCATCGGCGAAGCGGGCATCGCGCCAGGCGATGGCGGCGTTGACACCTTGCTCCTTGCGAATGCGGGCGAACTCTTGCTTTTCCCATGACGGCGTGGAGTTGATCTCCACATCGAGATCCAGGCCGCTCAACAGCGCCTGGCGCATACCCATGATTTCATAACTGCGGTTGATCGCCTGCTTGGAAAGCCGCACCGAGACCGAAGCCGAACGCGCAATCTTGATCGCCATGGCGCGGGCCTGCGCCTGCAAATCGTCTTCTGCCACCAAGCGGTTGACCAGCCCCATACGCAGGGCATCGGACGCAGATAGACGGTCCTCGCCGGTCAGCATCAGTTCCTTGGCCTGTTTCGGGCCGGTTATCCAGGGCAACAGCATGGCCACGGCGCCGGTGCCGAAGCGCACCTCCGGTTCACCAAATATCGCGCTTTCCGTGGCAATGGTAATGTCACAGGCCAACGAGGCCTCGAAGGCGCCGGCCAGGCAATAACCGTGTACGGCGGCAATGGTCGGCTTGGGACAGTCCCAGAACTTGATGATAAAATCGAATTGCAGCCCCATCTGGGCCCGCACCTTGTCGATGCTGTCCAGTTTCCGCTCGCCCGATGCCATCAGGTCAAAGCCGGCCGAAAACGTACGCCCCGCGCCACTGACAATGACCACGTGAACATCATCATCCTGGGCGAAATCATCCATTGCGGCGATGCTGGCCTGCATCAACTCGTTGTTGAAAGCGTTCAGCTTGTTGGGACGGTTGAAGGTCAGGAAGCCAATGCCGTCTTCCCGCCGCGTTAAAATAAGATCCTGCTCGGACACAATCTTCACTCCTCAAGGGCCGATATTGTTTTAGGGGCCAATACTGTAACTCAGGCAATTCTCGATGCTGCCTGCCAGCTGCCGCAGCAATTGGCCATAAGCATCCGGGCCGGGCGGGATGGCGACGCCCACGGCATCCAGATTGGCGACACGGACAGCCAATCCATCGGCCAGGGTGTCCACTAGTTTGGCCGGAAACCGCGCCTCGCGAAACAGGCAGCGTATCTTGCCTTTTGCAAGGCGCTTGCGAATGGCCGCGATGCGCCGGGCACCTGGTTTACGGTCCGGCGCGATGGCGATGGCCCCCTGGACATTGGTGCCGAAACGGGCTTCGAAATACTGATAGGCATCATGCAGCACCAGATAGGGCAAGGGCCGGACAGGTGCGAGAAGCCGGTGAATTTCCAACTCCAAGGCCCGCAGTTCGGCGATGATCCGATCGCCATTGCGGCGATATTCCGCGCCATGACCGGGATCGAGATCACTCAGAGCGGCAACGGCGGCGCGCACCATTGCCTGAGCATTGCGCGGGTCGAGCCAAATGTGGGGATCATGGCTTTGTTCCCCATGATCCTGGTGCCCGGACCAGATGCCGCCCTCGCGCGCCGGCAGCAAGCGCAGGCCCGGTGCATTCGACAAGGCGACGGTCTTGGCGCCGCCCGCCAGAGTGGCCAGGGGTTTTTGCAAATAGCCCTCCAAGGCCGGGCCGATCCAAAACACCACGCCGGCACCGGCCAGGGCGCGCGCCTCGGACGGGCGCAGGGCGTGGCTATGGGGATCGGCGCCGCTGGACAGCAGCAAATGCGGTTCGCCAAGACCCGCCATCACGCCAGCGATAAGACTATGCGCCGGTTTCAGGGTAACCACGACCCTGGGCCCGCCCGCGACTGCGGGGGCGGTCACCAGCAGCAAAAATATCAGGAGCAAAATCCGCATATCGACCAAGTCTAGTCCGGGACCAGGCGGTGGGGACGCAAAGCCTGATAGTACGGCTGCGCGGCGGCCAAGAGGTCTTGCAAATGCGCCGGAACCGGCCGGGTGGCTTCGCCTGGCGCCATGAAGCCGGTTGATTTTTCCACCGCGCCATACCAATGCGCCGCCCACAGCCCATCGCTGTCGCGCCGCCCCGCCGGCCAGGATAGCATGGCAGGATCAAAGGCAATGCCGGCACGCCGGCACAAGGCCCGCAACATAGCCTCGGGATTGGCCAGGACATCATCGGATTCCAACACCAGTGGAACCTCGCCGGTACGTTGATGGGCCCATTCAAACAGCCGTTGTTGCTGTGGCAGGCCCAGGTCTTCCAATGTTACCTCGGCCCGCTTTTCGATATACGAGGCCAGAACCCGCGCCGGATCGCGGATCAGAAATGCGTTCGTTAGGCCATCCAGCCAGTCCATGGCCATATGGGGCAACAGATGGTGGGTCATGTGTTTTTGGTAAAACACCGCCGCGCCATCGGGCACCGGCCCAATGGCTTTGTCGGCGACCTTTTGCCAATCGTTCTCGTAAGCCGCGATAATCTCCGCCGCCAGTGCGTGGTCCAGGCCCGTTGCCGCCAGGTAGTGGGCATAGAACGGCTCGTCCCAAACCACCGCATCGGCCCGGTTTTCAAAGGCCCGCATCATGGCGGTGGAAATATTGCGTGGGCCCGACCACATGGCGATGCGCACCGCCCCTTGCGTCATGCGCCCGCTTCCCTCTCGCACAGATCCCGGTACAGAGCCTGCAGCCGGGCCGTAACCGGGCCGGTATCGCTACCGATCACCCGGCCGTCGATCTCGTGCACCGGGATCAGACCCGCAAAGGTACCGGTGACAAAGGCCTCGTCCGCGTTATAGACATCTTTCAGGCTGAAGTCCTTTTCCAGAGCGGGAATGGCATTGCCCCGCGCCAGCTGCAGAATATTGGCGCGGGTGATGCCGGCCAGGCAATAGCGCCCCGATGATGTCCAGACCTCGCCCTTGCGGACAATAAAAAAATGCGTCGAATTGCAGGTCGCGACAAAACCATGCGGATCCAGCATCAGGGCCTCGTCCGCGCCCATCTTGTCGGCCTGGATGCAGGCAGTGATGCAATTCAGTTTGCTGTGGGTGTTCAGGGCCGGGTCCTGTACGTCCGGGGCGCCCCGGCGCACGTGCACCGTGGCCAGCTTCAACCCAGGGCCTTCTACCGCCACCTTATATTCCGGGATAATTACCACGGTCGGCGGTGTGATGGTGACCTTTGGGTGCTGATAGGGTGTGGACTTGATGCCGCGGGTCACCATCAGGCGGATATGGACATCCGTATCCATGGAATTGCCGGCCAGCACCTCGTCGATCCGGGTCACCATCTGCTCCGGGCTCAGGCCAATATCCATATCGATGGCCTTGGCGCCCTCATACAGGCGTTCCATGTGGGCCTCGAGAAACAGCAGGCGGCCCTTGTGCAGGCGAATGCCTTCCCACACCCCATCGCCCAGCATAAAGCCGGAATCGAAGACCGAGACCTTGGCATCGTCACGGGAAAATAATTCCCCATTGATGGAAATCAGGATTGATGCATTGCGCTGATCGTCCAGATAATCGTGGCTGCCGCCTGCCATGTCTTAGCCTAGTCCGGCCGGGGTACGGCGAATATGCTGTCCGGCGTGATCGCCGCATAGTCCAGATAGCCCAGACGGGCCAGGGGCTGAACCTTAGCGGAATCGATCTTGCCGTCGACAATCACATCATCATCGATATGAATACCCACGACCTGCCCGATCACCGTGGTATTGGGCACGCCGGTCCGGGTCTCAGGCAGATCGATGATATGCAGTACCTTGCATTCCAGGGCGATGGGTGAATTTGCCACCCGCGGCGGCTTGACCTGTTCACAAGGTGCGGCCTGCAACCCGGCTTCCGCCATTTCATCGTAACTGGCGGGTGCATGGATCGAGGTGGCGTTCATGGGCTCCAACAGCTCCATGGTCACCATGTTGAAGACGAACTCGCCGGTATCACGCACATTGGTCAGGGAATCTTTGGGCTCGGTGGTACCGGTCTTATAGCCGTTCGGACAATACATAACGCAGGGCGGATCGCCGCACAGCGCATTGAAAAAGCTGTAGGGTGCGAGATTGATAACGCCATTCGTATCGACGGTGGAGATCCAGCCAATGGGCCGGGGTACCACCAGGGCGTTATAGACCGTGTGCTTGAACGGGGGCGGCTTCATGCCGTCCTTGGGGTCGAAATACATACTGCAAAGTTCCTCTGTTATTAGGTCTAAATCGGATCCCAGGCGTAATATTCACCGCTGCCTTCCAGGCCATACAGATCCTGGCGCAGGGCCGGCTCCAAAGTGGCGGCCAGATCCTCGGGCGTCCAGCCGTCGCCCTTGTGCAGGGTGCGGATGGGACGGGGCTGGCTCATCAGATAGATCTCGTTGCCGCGCACGCCGAAAATATTGCCCGTGACATCCTTGGCCGCCTCGCTGCACAGATATGTCGCCACCGGCGCGATATGCCCGGCCGAGGCGTTTTGGCGGAATTTGTCAAAGGCCTCGGCCATTTCGTCCGAGGTCACGGGAATAGCCTCGATCATACGGGTCCAGGCAAAGGGCGAGATACAGTTGGAGCGAACGTTGGCCCGCGCCCCTTCCATGGCAATCACCCGCGAGAGGCCCACGATACCCATCTTGGCGGCGGCATAATTGGCCTGACCGGCATTGCCCACCAGACCGGAGGTCGAGGTGAAATGCACGAAAGCGCCTGATTTCTGGGGCCGAAAATGCTCCATGGCGGCGCGGGAGACGTTGTAGGTGCCGTTCAGATGCACATCGATGACGGCTTTCCATTCCTCATCGGTCATTTTGTGGAAATAGGCATCGCGCAGGATGCCCGCCACATTAACCACCGCGTCGATCTGGCCAAAACTGTCGATGGCTTCCTGTACCATCCGCGCCGCGTCCGCCGCTTCAGCCACCGAACCTTGGTTCGCGACCGCCTCGCCGCCGGCTGCCTTGATCTCGGCCACCACTTCATCCGCCGGGGTTTGATCGGTTGCCTCGCCATGCAGGCCAGCCCCAAAATCATTGACCACTACCTTGGCGCCCGCCGCCGCCAGATCCATTGCCACGGCACGGCCAATGCCACGCCCCGAACCGGTTACCAGGGCTACCTTGCCATCCATCAGTCCCATGTTGCGTCCTCCGCCTCGTTTTGAGTCAAATGTGATTTGTTGCGTTTCTGGACCTGACGCTAGCATTGTCGCGCCCGCCCTGCTATAGCAAGCCCATGACAAAGTGGATTTGGCGGACTATTTCCGTCGCCGCGCTGCAACAGCCGCGACGACGACGACGTTCCATCCGACGCCCTCAAGATAACCTGGGCGCCGGCGGGATCAGCCGCGCGTCGCTTCGGCTCAGCTAGAGCCTGGTGGCGGCGGTAATCCGGACCGGCGTCATTTGAAATACCAGGCGCCCCGCTAGGCGCCCGCCAATCCGGAAGCTCTTAAAATGTTTCAAGTCAGCCTCGAAAAGCCCGCCGACGGTCCCGCGATTGAAAAACTGCTGGATCAATCATTCGGATCCACCCGGCTTCAATTAACCGCCTATTGTCTGCGCAACGATACCTCGGCCCTGCCGGAATTGTGCTTCGTCATGCGCGGTGCCAGCTTTCTCTGCGCCTCGATCCGCTATTGGCCGGTATTGATCGAAGGCAAGCATAAATCCCTGCTGTTGGGTCCCCTTGCAGTAGGACAGGCATGGCGGGGCCAGGGCTTCGGCGGAATACTGCTCCGCCACAGCCTGGCGCGGGCCAAGGCCCTTGGCCATCAAGCGGTGCTGGTGATCGGCTCGCCGGAATATTACCAGCCGTTTGGCTTTTCAGCGGAGCTGACCCACGGTCTATCGCTGCCCAAAGCAGTGGACGATGGCCGTTTTCAAGCCTGTGAACTGGCCCCGGGTGCCCTGACCGGGGTTTCCGGCGCGGTCGCCTCGGCGCGAGACAGCTAGACGACCTTTCGGACTTCGGCCAGGAAATGATTCACGTCGTCACTCAAATTCGTCGATTGCTGGGATAGCGCGCCGGCGGCGTCCAGGATTTGTCCGGCGGCGCTGCCGGTTTCGCCGGCGCCTTCGGAGACTTTGTGAATATTTTCGGTCACCTCGCCGGTGCCGGCCGCCGCCTGATCAACGTTTCTGGCAATTTCCTGCGACGCCGTGCCTTGCTCGTCCACGGCGGCGGAAATGGTGCCGGCGACCTCGCTCATCTCGTCAATGGCCTCCGTGATACTCTGAATGGCGCGAACCGTATCGGAAGTCGCGGATTGTATACTTTCGATTTGGCCGCTGATTTCCTCGGTTGCCTTGGCCGTCTGGCTGGCCAGGTTCTTCACCTCGGATGCGACCACGGCAAAACCCTTGCCGGCCTCGCCGGCACGCGCTGCCTCGATCGTGGCGTTCAGGGCAAGTAGATTGGTTTGGCCCGCGATACCGGTAATCAGTTCGACCACGTCGCCAATTTTTTCCGAGGCTGAAGACAAGCCGTCAATTTGCGTCTGTGCATTCTTCGCTTCGATGACTGCATTGCCGGCCATCTCGGAGGAGCGTGAGACCTGGCGGCTGATTTCACCAACCGAGGCGGTCAACTCTTCGGCCGCCGTGGCGACGGTCTGTACGTTGGTGGCAGCTTGTTCAGCCGCCGCCGCCACCGCCGTGGCCTGCTCGCTTGTTCGTTCGGCATTCGCATCCATGGACTTGGCCGATGCCTCGAGTTTCGTCGATGCGGATGCGACCTGATGGATGGAACCCTGCATGGCCTCGTCGAATTCGGTTATCACACCGGCAAAGGCTTTGGCCCGTTGTTCAATGGCCTCCGTTGCGGCATTGATCGTCCGGCTGGCGGAGCCAAAGGCGCCGGGCATGCCCTTTTCCTGGATACGGCGGAAATATTTGTTGCCCGAGACATATTCCAAGGATGCCTCGGATTCCCGAATATAGGCATCCGTCCGGTCAATCATCCGGTTGAGGGCAAGGAACACCTCCCTGAAGGCGGGGTGCTCGTCCAGCTCCGTAATACGGGCCTCGAAATCGCCTTCCGCCACGGCGTTGCAGACCACGAGGGCTTTCTTGATCGCGCCGGATTGAGTGCCGGTTATTCTATCTATGAACATTTAGTGTCCTTCTCCAATTCGCGGGCCAACCATGTCGCCCGCCAAGGCTTGTCGCTCTGGGATTTTTGTCTAAAGGGTCGCGATGAACTGATCATAAGCGACACCCTGGTCGCTCAGCAGTGTGCTGACCATATCGAAAGATGCCAGCATGCCGTCCTTCGCGTTCGGGTGCTTCTGCTCTTCCGCAAGCAACGATTGGTAGAGGGGGATAATATGCTTGGTCAGGATGTCCCGGTTGGGCACCCTGCGATTGGAGTGATAGCCAATGGTATTGCCACTGCTATCTTTGCTGGGCGTGACATGTGCCAGGACCCAGTAATAGTCGCCGCCGTTAGAGCGGTTTATGACATAGGCGAAAATCTCACTGCCGCCTTGGATAGTATCCCACAGCAACTTGAAGACCGAGCGCGGCATATCAGGATGCCGGATTATACTGTGAGGTTGCCCCAGGACTTCTTTTTCCGAATACCCGGCTAAACGCAAAAAGACATCATTGGCATAGGTGATGCGACCCTTGAGGTCGGTCTTACTGACGATCAGTTCGTGATCCTCGAAAAACCGCTCAGCCCCGGTGATGTGATTGTCCCTGTTCATTAAGAAATTCCCCAAACTCAACGGGCGCCGCGCGAGCGGATACAGTCCCCAGATGTGCCCCCATTGAGGTGAAATCTACCGTGAATAGTTTGCGAATTTGTTAATTTGTGAAAAAATCAACTCTGCCTTGAGTATATAATATCTGTATAGTAAAAAATTTGGAATAGTGTGAAAATATTATCCAGTAGATGTTACCGTACATATTATTAATATTCTTTTGCGCAGTAACTAGACAGTTTTTTAGTATATATATTTTTATTATTACTATATTTATTAGAATTATTTTATATATATTTCAAGTTTCTATCCATTTCGTTATATTTCATATTCCAGTGTTACAATATGTAATAATTCTAAAGAAATGCCGAAAAACATGATCTTCCGATTATTGAGACGCTGGCTGCACAGGTGCTCAGACTTCATGCCAAAGAGGCCTCCATCGTTAAATTGACGCGACGAGGCATATGCAACACGGCCTTTATCTATCGCTGAGGCCGCCTACTCCGGCACGCCTGCTCTAGCCAATCCATCCAGGTATAGAGCCAATTGCTCCGAACTCTTGATGTAAAACAATTTCGCCTTGGCATAGCGACGGGAAAATTCCGGCTGCAGCTTCAGCAGCGACGTTACCGCGGCCGCACAATCATCCGAACGGCCCAGCTGTCCCAACGCGGCGGTCCGGTGCGCATAGGCCCAATACTGGCAGTTTGGCAGGCGGATCGCCTTTTCCGCCCACTGAACGGTTTGCTCGTAGTCCTCGGCAAAAAAATGCGCCAGGGAGCGGTAGGTATAAAAAGCCCATAGCTGCGGGTCATTGGGACTGAGTTGGATGGCCCGTTCGAATTGTTCAATGGAGGCTTGCAACCGGCCTTCATACGCCAGGCTATCACCCAGGCCGCAATGGGCCATGGCGAGGCCCGGATTACGCTCCAGTGCCGTCGTCAGATGGGCCAGGGCCTCGTCATATTCACAACGCGCCAGATGCACCCGGCCCAGCATCATATGGGAGACGGCGTTTTGCTCGTCGATCGCAACGGCCTTGCGCGCGGCGGTCAGGGCGGCATCCAACGCCGCGGCGCTGGGTTCGGTATCAAAGTAGACCATAGAGAGAACCCGGGCATAGGACCACCAGGCGTAAGCCGCGCCAAATTCCGGATCCAGTTCGATGCAACGCAAAAACTGCGTCTGGGCCTCCAGATTGTCGTCTGCGGTAAATTTATAAAAGCTGGCGAGGCCGAGGTGATAGCAGCTCCAGGCATCAAGGTTTTCGGTTGACCGGCGCATCACGCGGCTGCGTTCCTCGGCGCCGACTACCGGTTCGATACGTGCGGCGATGGTTTCGGTAATCTCGTCCTGCACCGCGAAAATATCCGCCAGCCCGCGGTCATAGCGCTCCGACCAGATATGTTCCCGGCTAGCCGCATCCAGCAATTGCGCCGTGATGCGAACTCTCTCACCAGCCTTGCGGATGCTGCCCTCTACCAGATAATCCACGGCAAGGCGGCCGTATTCACCCTCGCGCCGGGAGGCGGCCGCTTCAAAATCCGTCGAGGCGTGATGGGCAATCACGGAAAGCCAGCGGTTCCGCGCCAAAGCGGCAACAATATCCGCCGTGATGCCGGAAGCAAAAAACTCCTGATCCGGCTCCACGCTGAGAGAGGCAAAAGGGCGCACGGTGATCCGGGGTTTGTGGGCCTGCCCCGGTAGGGCGTTGATCATGGCGGCGGCTCTTGGCACCGGATCAGCCGGCGGGCCTGCGACGGCCGCCACATCAGCCTTGGCGCCAGACGAATTGATCTGCTCGTACAGGGCCTTGATGCGCGCGCCCGGGTCGACCTGCAACTCGTCGCGCAATATTTTCGCGCAGGCACGGTATTGCTGTATGGCAGCACCCGGCTCGCCCGCCTGAAGATGCACCTGCATCAAGGCCAGGTGCGCACGCTCGTTCAAAGAATCAAAGGCCAATGTCCGATGCGCCAATTGAATGGCGGCATTGATGTCACTCGCACTCAAGGTCATGTTGGCCAGACGGTCCAGGACACCAACCGCGGCCTCGTTATAACGGATCCGTTCCGCCCGCAGCCATTCATCGAAGGTGCCGTTCTGCGCCTTCATGTCCGCCAACAAAGGGCCGCCATACAGCCCCGCCGTCGCCACCAGTTGGGCCGGCTGCACCGGCATCTCCGCCGCCGCCAAATGGGCCAGTTGGGACAACGTCTGGGCATCGACTTGCACGGCCTCCCGCTGCAACCAGACATGGTTGCGATCCGCCCGCAGGGGGCCGTCATCACCGCCCAAGGTTTTTCGCAGCCGGGAGATGCATTCGCGCAGGCTTTGTCGGGCCTGATCTTCGAACCGCTCGCCCCACAGCAGCGCCATCAGATCCTCCCGGCTGGAAGAGCGCCCCTGGTTGAGACACAGATAAACCAGCAAAGCCTGGCGCTTTTTGCCGGTTACAGCCAGAATTTCGCCGCTTTCGTCCGACACCGTCAAACGCCCAAATACTTTAATGGATAGTGTCTTCATGATTCCTGTCATTGCAGCATTGCACGGGCCGTTGCAGGCAATATCTCACAGTTTATTAACGTTCAAAAGCCTTCTGCCTGACGATGGCACAATGGGCCGGTGCGATATTGCGTCATCGCGGGCAATACACTGCCCGGTTTAAAAGGGAAAAAACAAATGAGCACTGACATACTTGTCGATGCCGACGCCCTAAGGGAAGATGTGAAGGATAAGTACCGGGATGTCGCGCTCGACCCGCATGGAGAGTTTCATTTCCATACGGGCCGTCCGCTGGCGAAGCGCCTGGGCTATGACAATGCGGTTGTTGGCGCCATGCCTGATGCCGCGGTCGAATCTTTCGCGGGCGTCGGCAATCCATTTTCACTGCGCCCATTGCAGGCCGGCGAGCGTGTCGTCGACCTTGGTTCCGGTGCCGGTTTTGACTGTTTCATCGCGGCCCAGCAGGTTGGCGCCGAAGGTCATGTCATCGGGATCGATATGACGCCGGAAATGCTGGCCAAGTCGCGCGCTACGGCCCAGGTGATGGATCTGGCACAGGTTGAATTCCGCGAAGGCCTGCTGGAAGAGCTGCCGGTGGAAGACGGCCAGGCGGATGTGGTCATCGCCAATGGCGTGATTAACCTTTGTTCCGACAAACAGCAGGTGTTTGCCGAGATTTGGCGCGTCCTGCGGCCAGGCGGCGTGCTGCAGTTCGCTGATATCGCCAATGGCCGGCCGGTGCCAGAGGCGGCCGTCAACAATATTGATTTGTGGACTGCTTGAATCGCTGGTGGCATGCCGTGTGCAGGCTGGCAGAAGATGATGTTGGATACGGGCTTCAAGAACGGGCAGATGGGCCCGCCCGTGGATACATTTGGCGGCGCGGGGGGTGAAACCAATGCGCGCCGGTTCGAGGTTTTCGGTTACGCCTTCATGGCCCAGAAACCTCTATAGGCGAGACTAACTTTCGGCCCGTCAGCCTCACCCTCTCAAGTGGCTGGCGGGCCGTTTTATTTTCAACAGCTGTCTTCTTATACTGGCTCCAACGGTGCGTTGAGTTCGGTGTCGGCGACAATGATGCCGCCGCGATTGCCGATTTCGATGCTGCCGTAGCGTTGCGCATAAACCTCCGGCAAAGGCCGGGCGCCGGGAATAGCCAGCCATAGCCGCAACAGATGGCGGCGGCGGGCCAGATCGCCCCATTCCTCATAGGCGGTGCGGTCATGCAGCAGGGTATGATTGTGAACAAACAGCAAATCGCCCGGCTGCAATGGGAATTCCAGATTTAAGGCCGGGTCGTCAGCCAGAGCGTCGAACATGTCCAGAGCTTCATTCTGGGCATCGCTGAGCTGGGGCACGCCTTCCAGGCGTTGCGCCGAGCGGACATAGTGCGGTGCATAGAGCGCGGAAAGATGGCCTGCATAGGCATTGAATACGGGAATTTCAAAATATTCCCGACCGTCCGCGGTGACCTCGCCACGCCGATCGGTCGCCATGGGCTCGAACAACAGCTTGGCCAGATCGGGGCGGCGTTGACGCATTTCGTTGTAGATTGTCATGGAACTGACCAGGCCGGACTGCCCGCCCGACTTGGCGCCGCGCAGACACATCAAGCCGACAATATCGCAAGAATCAGTGTGATAATTCTGCCGCTCCGTGGTTTGGTAAATGCGCACCGAGGCATCGGTGGTGGAGAGGCCCAGGTCGCAGACATGGCCCAGAATATGGCCCTTGCCGTTCTGCGAGCGGGCTTTGCCCATGTGTGTGCCGATGCCATAGAACAACGCCGCCGCCATCGCGATGTCATCGGCATGCGAGGGCAGCCCCCGCAGCGCCACGAAGCCGCGCCCATGCAGGCATTCATGCACCGCCCCGGCGATCACCGGCATGCTCTCGGGCAGGGGGAAATCAGCCTTGGTCATGGCGGCAATGTCGCCGCCCGCTTCAAGGTATGCGCCTGCCTGGGCTTCCATCTCGGCGACCTGCGCATCGTTCAAGGTGACCAGCCAATCGTTGGCGGCGGCCTGGTCCGGACCATACCAGGCGGATGGTCCGGTGACTTTCGGCGGTAATTCTGCGATTTCCAAGACTCAGGCACTCCATGGTAGGTGAAACGCGCTACGCTTCGACAAATGTTGCAAATACTCTAGCTAATGTATACTGGCCGTCAAATCGCAATGACTATTCTGGAAGGGTAAGGCCATGAGCTTGGCAAGCAGTGAGGCAACCTTGGGCGTGATCGAAGAACTGCGGGCATTGTTGGGCGAGCGCCTTTCGACCGCCGATGCGGTGCGCGATGCCCATGGCCGTGACGAAAGCTGGCACCCGACCGAGGCGCCCGATGCGGTGGCCTTTGCGCAATCGACCGAGGAGGTGTCGGCGATTGTGAAAATCTGCCATGCCGCCGGCACCCCGATCATCCCGTACGGCGCCGGCACCTCGGTCGAAGGGCATATTCAGGCGACACGGGGGGGCATCTGCGTCGATGTAGGCGGCATGAACGAAGTGTTGGAGGTTCACGCCGAAGATCTGGATTGCACGGTGCAGCCCGGCGTACGGCGCAAACAGTTGAACGATTACCTGCGCGACACGGGATTGTTCTTTCCCATTGATCCCGGCGCCGATGCCTCCATCGGCGGCATGACCGGAACCAGGGCTTCGGGCACCAACGCCGTGCGCTACGGCACCATGCGCGAGAACGTCATGTCGTTGACCGTGGTTCTGGCCAACGGCGAGGTCATTCGCACGGCGCGGCGGGCGCGCAAATCATCCGCCGGCTATGATCTGACGCGGCTGTTCGTCGGCTCGGAAGGCACCCTGGGCATCATCACCGAGATTACCCTGCGCCTGTACGGCATTCCGGAGAATATATCTTCGGCAGTGGTGCCGTTTGAGACCCTTGAAGGGGCCGTTGATACGACGATCTGCACCATTCAGTCCGGCATTCCCATCGCCCGTATTGAGCTTCTGGATGATGTTCAGATGGATGCGCTGAACAGATATTCCAAGATGGATCATCCGGTAAAACCAACACTGTTTTTGGAATTCCATGGCACCGACGCCGGCGTGGCCGAACAGATCGCCATGGTCAAGGCCTTTGGCGAGGATTTCGGCGCCGGTGAGTTCCAATGGTCCGATCAGCTGGAAGACCGCAATCGTCTGTGGCAGGCCCGCCATGATGTGGCCTATGCCTGCAAGGCGCTGCGGCCCGGTTGCGAGATCTGGGCCACGGATGTCTGCGTGCCGCTTTCACGGCTGGCGGAATGCATCGCGGAAACCCGCAAGGATCTGGAAGGCGCCTCGATCCCCGCGCCGTTGTGCGGCCATGTTGGTGACGGCAATTTCCACTTGGCTTTTGTTCTGGACCCAAACGTACCGGCGGAAATGCACGAGGCCGAGGAATTGAACGAACGCCTGGTCAACCGGGCCCTGGCCATGGACGGCACCTGCACCGGCGAACATGGCGTGGGGCTGGGCAAGCAGAAATACATGCGGGCCGAACATGGCGATGCCATCGAGGTCATGCGCGCCGTCAAGGCGGCCATTGATCCCGACAACATCATGAACCCCGGCAAAATGCTGCCGCCGCAAAACTAGCGGAGGGAACGTTTTGCAAAAAGGCAATCTGGGCTCCTTGGGGCCGGTCAGCCGGCTGACCTTGGGCGGCGGCGGTCTGGGCCAGCTGTGGGGCCGGACCGATCGGGCGGAGTGCGTCGCCACCCTGCGGGCGGCGGTGGATGCGGGCATTGATCTGATCGACCTGGCCTACCGCTATGGCGAGGGCGAGGCCGAGGAGGTATTTGGCGAAGCCTTCGAGGGCCGCCCGCCGGACGCTGTCCGCATCACCTCCAAATGTCTGTTGGGCAATACACCAGGCGACCAGATTGAAGCCCGCCTGCGGCAATCGATCCATGACAGTCTGGCCCGTTTGCGGCTGGAACGCCTGGATCTGTTCTTCCTGCATTCCAACATCGCGCCCGACGGCCACCCCATGCAGCGTCATCCCGACGCCGGCGCCCGCATGACCGCGCAAAGCGATTTCATCGCCACGGTGCGGCCCTGTTTCGAGGCCTTCGTCGCGGAAGGCTTGATCGCTGCCTGGGGTCTGACCGGCATCGGCCATCCCGACGCTATTATTGAATTATTGGCCGATAGGCCGGCGCCGGCGGTGGTGCAATGCATCGCCAATGCCATGGATTCGCCCGGCGCCCTGAAATTTTACGACGAGCCGGCCCGGCCCCGCGAGGTGATCGCGGCGGCACAGGCGAACGGTGTAGGGGTGATGGGTATCCGCGCGGTCCAGGCCGGTGCCCTGACCGACGCCATCGACCGGGACCTGCCCCCTGATCATGGGGAGGTTCGGGATTACAATCGGGCCGGCGCTTACCGCGCCCTGGCAGCGGAATTGGGCCTCTCGGCAGCTACCCTGGGTCACCGTTATGCGCTAAGCATGGCCGGTGTGGATACGGTGGTTCTGGGGGTGAAAAACCGCGCGGAACTGGCTGAATGCGTGGCGGCAGCCGAGGCCGGCCCCTTGCCGGATGATATCATGGCGCGGGTGGATGGCTGTTTTACCGGCAATACCAACTAGGGTGAAAAGAACGTGAGCACGGGCGACGCGATTAATACGGACGCAACCGGCGTCACACGACAGGCGATCGTCCTGGTGGACGAACATGACAATCAAGTTGGTCTTTGCGAAAAGTTGGAGGCCCATCGTCAGGGCCTGCTGCACCGCGCATTTTCGGTCATCATCAAGAACGATGCCGGACAAATCCTGTTGCAACAACGGGCAGCCGGCAAGTATCACTCGCCAGGTCTGTGGGCCAATGCCTGTTGCGGACATCCCGGCGAGGGTGATGATGTGGGCCGGGCAGCACGGCGCCGCCTGGGCGAGGAAATGGGTTTCGAGACCGATTTATACCCTGGCCGGCAGCACAGCTATCGCGCCGATGTGGGCGGCGGTTTGATCGAAAATGAATTCGTGCATGTCTTCTTTGGCTGTTTCAATGGCGCCATCATGGCCAATGCCGACGAGGCCGCAGATTACCGTTGGCTTGACGCGGATGCCTTGCTGGCCGAGGTGGCCGCCGATCCGGAAAGTTACAGCACTTGGTTTCGCGACTATCTATTTCATTTCGGCGATGAAATTATCGCCTGGAAACCCGAGATTTAGCGCGTTCAAAGACCCAGAACTTGCTTGGCGACAATATTTCGCTGAATTTCGTTGGAGCCGCCATAGATGGATGAAGCCCGGAAATTCAGGAATTTCGGCACCGCGGGTACCGCATGGACGGGGCCGATGGGTTCAATGTTGTTGCCGGGCACACGGGCTTCGGGCTGATAGGCCGCGCCGTAATAATGCACCGCCTCGACCATCAGTTCGGTAACCCACTGATTGGTTTCAGAGCCCAGAACCTTCATGATCGAGCTGGCCGGACCGGGCCTGCCGCGCTGGACAATTTCGGCAATGGTCCGGTGTTCGGTATATTCCGCCGCCTGTTGCTTAATCTCCGCCGCCGCGACCTTCAGGGCAAAGGCCGGGTCGTCGCCCAAAACGCCACCGGCCGCCGGTTCGGCAGCCGTAATTTCATGCAGCTTGCCAAGCGACGAGGCGACCATGGCCGCATAGGCGCTGCCGCCGCGTTCGAACTCCAGCAGATATTTGGCCACCGTCCAGCCGTCGTTCTCCTCGCCCAGACGATTTGCCACGGGGACCCGCACATCATCGAAGAAAACCTGATTAACCTCGTGATCGCCGGCCAGAGTGATGATCGGCTCGACCTTGATGCCTGGATCGTCCATATCGAACAATAGGAAACTGATGCCTTCCTGGCGCTTCTCGGTATCGGCGGTGCGCACCAGACAAAAGATCCGGTCCGCATGCTGGGCCCCGGTTGTCCAGATTTTCGAGCCGTTGATGACATATTCATCACCGTCGCGGACCGCCCGCGTCTGTAACGAGGCCAGATCCGAGCCCGAGCCCGGTTCGGAATAGCCCTGGCACCAGATATCCTCGCCCGAGAGGATTCTTGGCAGGTAGTGGGCCTTTTGTTCGTCGGTGCCGAACTGCATGATCACCGGGCCGACCAAGGCCAGGCCCATGAGATAGACCGTTGGTGTGCCCACCTTGCCGGCCTCGGAATCGTAGATATAGCGCTGCATGGGCGTCCAGCCGGTGCCGCCGTATTCAGCCGGCCAGGTCGGCGCGATCCAGCCCTTTTCGTAGAGGATCTTGTACCAGCGCTGGCTGATATCGAATTCCGCGAAGACACCGGAATTCAGGCGCGTGGCAGCGCGCAGGTCATCCGTCAGTTTCTCGTCGAAAAAAGCCCGCACCTCGTCGCGGAAAGCCAGATCGTCGGTACTCATTTCCAAATGCATGGATTTGACCTATCCCTTAGAGCAACTTTTCAGCATCAAATTGTTGCCAAATTTATGCCGTTTGATCTAGAGCCCCAGAACCAACTTGGCCATGATGTTGCGTTGCACTTCCGAGGAACCGGCATAGATCGTGGCGGCGCGGAAGTTGAGGTACTTCGGCACCACCGGCACGGATTTCGCCGGGCCAATAGGTTCTGCATTGTTGCCGGGTACGCGGGCCTCGGGCTGATAGGGTGCGGCGTAATATTGCGTCGCTTCAACCGCCAGTTCCGAGATTAACTGATTGTTCTCCGAACCCAGCACTTTCATCATGGAACTGGCAGGACCCGGCCGCCCGCGCTGGGCAATTTCCGACATAATACGATGCTCTGTCGCCTGCACCGCCATCTGCCGCACTTCCAAGGCGGCCATTTTGGCGGCAAAAGCATCGTCCTCGATCAGACGGCCGCCGCCGGTCTGCTCGCTCTCGGCAATGGCGCGCAATTTATTCAATGCAGCTTCCAGTACCGTGGCATAGGCCGCACCGCCGCGTTCGAACTCCAACAAATATTTGGCCACGGTCCAGCCGTCATTCTCCGGCCCGATGCGGTTGGCGATGGGCACGCGCACATCGTCGAGGAAAACCTGATTGACCTCGTGATCGCCAGAGATAGAGATAATCGGCTCGATCTTGATGCCTGGCGTGTTCATATCGATCAGAATGAACGAGATGCCCTCCTGCCGTTTGCCTTCGGTCGAGGTGCGGACCAGACAGAACATGCGGCTGGCGTGCTGCGCGCCGGTGGTCCAAAGCTTGGTGCCGTTGACCACATAGTCGTCGCCGTCAACAATGGCCCTGGTCTGCAACGACGCCAGGTCGGAGCCCGAGCCCGGCTCGGAATAACCCTGGCACCAGACATCCTCGCCGGAGCGGATGCGGGGGAGATAAAAATTCTTCTGCTCGTCCGTGCCGAATTTCATCACCACGGGCCCGACCATACGCAGGCCCATGGAGAACAGCCGCGGCGCACCGGCGGCACCGGCTTCGGAATCGTAGATATACCGTTGCATGGGTGTCCAGCCGGTACCGCCATGCTCCGTCGGCCAGGCCGGCGCGATCCAGCCTTGTTCATAAAGCGCCGTATGCCAGCGCCGGCCAATCTCGAACTCGGCAAATACGCCGGAGGTCAAATTCGAGGCCTCGCGCATATCGTCGCTCAACTTGGCATCGAAGAACGCCCGCACCTCGTCACGAAAGGCGGCGTCTTCCGCCGTCATGGCCATATCCATCTTTACAAACTCCCTATAAACCGGTGCCGTGCCGATGCTGTACCGGTGCCTCTATAACTGATGCCATGGTATAATACGAACCCCAGCCGATAAAGCCGATAAAGAAGCATGCAAAGACCGTGAGCCAACATAATAAACCTACATTGGGCATATTCTTCGTGGTCCTTGGCATGACCGCCATCACCATCAATGACATGTTGATCAAGCTGTTGTCCGGTGACTATCCCTTGCACCAAATCGTCTTCCTGCGTTCCGTCATCGGCATCGTCTTTAGCCTTGCCCTGGTGCAGTTGGAGGGCGGCTTCGGAATCCTGCGCACGGACAAGCCGTTGCTGCATCTGCTGCGCGGGCTGCTGATGGTAGTTGCCAACCTGTCATTCTTTGCCGCCCTGGCGGTGCTGCCCCTGGCCGATGCCACGGCGTTGTTCTTTGTCGCGCCCTTGTTTATCACGCTGCTATCGATACCCATTCTGGGCGAGAAGGTCGGCATCCGGCGGATCAGCGCCGTACTGGTCGGGTTTGCCGGCGTCCTGGTCATGCAGCAGCCCTGGGCCTCCGAAGGCCTGGGCACGGGCGAAAGAATTGTCCTGCTGCTGCCCGTACTGGCCGCCTTTACCTATGCCCTGTGTCAGATCATGGCGCGGCGTCTTGGCGCGACGGCCAAGGCCTCGGCCATGGCGGTCTATATTCAGGGCACGTTCATTTTGGTCAGTCTCGGCTTTTGGGCCGTCGCGGGCGATGGCCGCTATGCGGTGGGCGTCGACAACGCAAGTTTGCAGTTTCTGTTGCGGGCCTGGCGCTGGCCCAATGAAGGCGATGCTCTGCTGTTCCTGGCGTTGGGCGCATTGTCCGGGGTGATCGGCTATTCCATCTCGCAAGCCTACCGCCTGGCCCAGCCGGCAACGGTAGCACCGTTTGAATATATCGCCATGCCCTTGGCGGTGCTTTGGGGCTGGTTGCTATGGGACTATCTGCCCAGCGCGCAAATCCTGGTTGGCATCACCTTGATCATGGGCGCCGGCCTTTATGTTTTCCTGCGCGAAAAGCAACGCGGACGGTCCTGACGCCGGCGTTTGGCGAACGATCCATAAAAGACCGGGCAAGAAATCCGTTTCCTCGTCAGCGCAAATGCTATGATCGTATCCGGAGTGGCAAGTTATCGTCCTGAGTTTCAAGGGCCGCGCCATCGGATTGGTAAAGGGTATTCCATGATCAAGACACGTGTAACCGAGTTGTTGGGCATCGAAACGCCCATTATTGAAGGCGGCATGGCCATTGCCGGAAATGGCGAACTGGCAGCCGCCGTGTCCAACGGCGGCGGCCTGGGCGTAGTGTCGTCGAACCCGGGCTGGAGCAAACAAAGCGAGCGGACCGAGAACGTGCGCCAGCATCTGCGCCGGGCCAAGGCGCTGACCGAAAAGCCGCTTTGCGCCAATATGTCCTTGCAGCTGATAGGGAAAAATCCGGAACGGCATCTGGACATGCTGGTGGAGGAAGGCGTGAAGATTGTCGTCACCTCCGGCGGCAGCCCAGGCGTGCTGACCCAGACGGCCAAGGATTACGGTCTGACCGTGATGCATGTGGTCGCCAATGTGCGTCAGGCGCGGCGCTCGGAAGATTCGGGTGTCGATATCGTCATTTGCGAAGGCTATGAAGCCGGCGGCATCGAGGGCGCGGACGAGGTCACCTCCATGGTCCTGATCCCCAGTGTCGTTGCGGCGGTCTCCATCCCCGTGGTCGGTGCCGGTGGCTTTGGCAGCGGCCGCGGCATGGTCGCCGCGCTGGCCCTGGGTGCCGAAGGCATTCAAATGGGCAGTGCTTTTCTAGCCACCACCGAATGCCATGTGCACCAGAACTTCAAACAGGCGATCGTCGCCGCCGATGATACCGGCACGGTGATGATCCAGCGCATGATCGGCCGTCTGTCCAGGGTCATTAAGACCCCACGCGCATTGCAATTTCAGGACATGGACAAGCGCGGCGCGGCGGTGGAAATGCAGGAATTCATGGCTGCCACGCCGTCGGATGCCAATATGGATGGTGCGCCGACCATGGACGCGCAATGGCATGGCCAGATGGGCGGCGATATGGAGAATGGCGAAGCCGCCGCCGGGCAATCCATCGCCTTTGTCCAGCAGATCAAGAGCGCCTCCGACGTCGTCCGCGATATCTCGGCGGAGGCCGAGGTCTTGCTTGCCGAGATAGAAAACGGCGCCCTGCGACGGGCGCGCGCATAACCGGCTCTTGAAACAATAAGGAGATCCGCCGTGGCTAATGCAATGCGGGACGTCGCCATTGTCGGCGTCGCAGAATCCGATTTGGGCGTGGTGCCCGATAAGAGCAAATTTCAGCTTTCCGCCGAAGCCAGCCGGGCGGCACTTGATGACGCCGGGCTGTCGGTCAAGGACGTGGACGGGCTGTTCACCACCATCATCACGGAAGGTGGTCAATTTTCCTCCATGATGATGGCGGAATATATGGGCATCACGCCGCGCTATACCGATTCTACATCGCTTGGCGGCTCGTCCTTCGTGGTCTATGTGGAGCACGCGGCGATGGCCATCGCGGCCGGCTTGTGCGACGTGGCGCTGATCTGCCATGGCAGCACGAACATTTCCGACCGCGGCGGCAAGGGCGGCCCGGTGTCGCAATCCACCGAAGTATTCGGCCCGACCCAGTTCGAAGAGCCCTATGGCGTCTCCACCGTCGGCAGCTATGCCCTTGCCGCTCAGCGCCACATGCACGAATACGGCACGACCTCTGAGCAGCTGGCCGAAATCGCCGTGGCGACGCGGAAATGGGCCGCCATGAACCCCAAGGCCCGCATGCGCGATCCCATCAGCATCGACGATGTGATGAATTCGCGGGTCATCGCATCGCCGCTGCATCTACTCGATTGCTGCCTGGTGACGGACGCCGGCGGCGCGGTGGTGTTGACCTCGCTGGAACGCGCCCGCGATCTGAAAAAGGCCCCCGTGCGGGTACTGGGCGCGGGCGAGGCACATACCCACCGGATGATCAGCCAGATGCCGGATCTGACGCAGACCGCAGCGGCGATTTCGGGCAAGCTGGCCTTCGAACGGGCGGGGCTGACGCATTCGGACATTGATGTCGCGGAAATCTACGATTCCTTCACCATCACGGTTCTGCTGACCTTGGAAAGCCTGGGCTTTTGCGCCAAGGGCGAAGGCGGCGCCTTTGTCTCCAACCAACGTACCGCGCCGGGCGGTGAGTTTCCCATGAATACTCAGGGTGGCGCCCTCTCATACACCCATCCGGGCATGTTCGGCATCTTCACGGTCATCGAAGGCGTGCGCCAGGTGCGCGGCGAATGCGGGCCAAGGCAGGTTCCGGACGCGCGCGTGGCGCTATGCAACGGCACCGGGGGCGTCTTATCGTCCACCGGTACCATAATTTTAGGGCGGGATTAATCATGACACGACCATCAGCACTGCCCCCTCTTCCGCGACCTTATCAGGACACAGCCGCCTATTGGGAGGCCGCCCGCGAGCATCGCTTTATCATCCAGAAATGCAGGGACTGTGGGGAATATCAATTCTATCCACGCGGCGTCTGCAGCCATTGCCTGGGCAGCGCATTGGACTGGGAGGAAGCCTCTGGCCGGGCGGAGGTTTATTCCTTTTCCGTCAATTACCGGGCGCCGCATCCGGGCTTCGCCGAGGCGACGCCCTTTGTGCTGGCCCTGGTCACGTTGGCGGAAGGTCCACGCATGATGACCAACATCGTCGATTGTGATCCGGAATCGGTGCGCATCGGCATGGCGGTGACGGTAACCTTCGACGACGTCACGGAAGAAGTAACTTTGCCGAAATTCCGGCCAGCCTAAAGCATGGCCTACATGCCCAGAACCAGCTTTGCCATGATATTGCGTTGAATTTCATTGGAACCCCCCGCGATGGAACGGGCCCGGAAATCCAGATAGTGACCGACCACGGTTAATTCATCCGCCCGGCCAAGGAGTTCGATGTTGCTGTCCCATTCCCGCGCCGCCGGCTGATGTGGTGCGGCGTAGTTGCCGATGATCTCTACCGCGCATTCGCTGATTTCCTGCACAAGGGTACCGGCACGGGTTTTCAACATCGAGGATGCCGGGCCGATGCGCCCCGTCGCGCTCATTTCCGCGATGACCCGCTGTTCGGTGATTTCCACGGCTTGAACGGCCGATGCCAGGCCGGCCAGACGCTGCGCGAAGGTGCCATTGATCATGCCCCGAGCCGCGGCCAATTGTCTTAGGTGCACCATGGCGCCTTGCAGGCGGGCGCCCCAGGCGCGGCCGCCGCGTTCGAACTCCAGCAGATACTTCGCCACGGTCCAGCCTTCGTTTTCGGCACCGACACAATTTTTTTGCGGCACTCTTACATTATCCAGGAAGACCTGATTGACCTCGTGATTGCCGGCCATGGTAATGATCGGCTCCACCGTGATGCCCGGTGTGTCCATATCGATCAGAACAAAGGAAATGCCGGCTTGTGGTTTACCGTCGCTCGAAGTGCGGACCAGACAGAACATGCGGCTGGCATATTGCGCATGGGTGGTCCAGATTTTGGTACCGTTGATGATGTAATCGTCGCCGTCCTTGTCGGCCCGGCATTGCAACGAGGCCAGGTCCGAGCCCGAGCCCGGCTCCGAATATCCCTGACACCAGCTATCCTCGGCCGCCAAGATGCGCGGCAGATAGTAGGCTTTTTGCGCCTCGTTGCCATGGCCCATGATCGCCGGGGCGACCATTTCCAGACCCATGGGCGCCAGCATCGGCGCATCCGCCAAATGGCATTCGGTGGCGAAAATATGGCGCTGCATGGGCGTCCAGCCCGTGCCGCCATATTCCACGGGCCAACTGGGCGCGGCCCAGCCCCTGGCATACAGAATCTTTTGCCAAGCCTGGCTGGCCTCGTGCGGGCTACAGATACCCATGGTGCGCTGTCCGGCCTGGCGCAGTTCCAACGTGAGGTTATCGCTGAGAAAATCCTGAACCTCTTCGCGAAAGGCCTGATCCTCCGTGCCTGTCTCGAGATGCATTTTGCCAACTACTCCAATCAACATTTTTCTCAGTGTACGCGCCGTTCGACGTGGGGGTGGAGAAAAAAATGCCGCATTTTTCCCTATCCGGGCTTTGACTTAAGCGCCCAGAACGCGTGAAATAGCGCAAACGCGCAATCGTAGACGTTGGCTTCGCACGGCCCAGAGAAATACCCTGCGCCAGGAAAGGAATTAATCTTATGACGGATCGAGTGACGGATCGCGGCAATTCACCGGAAAGCCGGGACATCGCCCATGTTTTGCACCCCTATACCAACCTGGCGACCCATGAAATTACCGGTCCGCAAATCGTCACCAAGGGACGCGGTGTCTATGTCACGGACGAAAGCGGCAAGGAATATATCGAAGGCCTCGCCGGCCTATGGTGCGCCTCGTTCGGTTTCGCCGAAGAAGAACTCGTCAAAGCGGCTACGGAGCAGCTCCGCACCCTGCCCTATTATCACAGCTTTGCGGGCAAGTCGGTGCATCCCGCCATTGACCTGGCGGAGCGGTTGAAGGAAATCGCCCCCGTTGAATTTTCCAAGGTGTTCTTTGCCAACTCCGGCTCGGAAGCCAACGATTCCGCCGTCAAGATGGTTTGGTACTTCAACAACGCGCGGGGCACGCCGAAGAAGAAGAAATTCATCTCGCGCCTGCGCGGCTATCACGGCGTCACCGTAGCCTCGGGCAGCCTGACGGGTCTGCCCTATGCCCAGGCCGATTTCGACCTGCCCCTGGATTTTGTCCGCCACACCATGACGCCGGATTATTATCGCGGTGCCGAGGCGGGCGAATCGGAGGAAGATTTCGCCTCCCGCTGTGCCCAGGCGCTGGAAGACATGATCCTAGAAGAGGGTCCCGAGACCGTGGCCGCCTTCATCGCTGAACCGGTGATGGGCGCCGGCGGCGTGATCGTGCCACCCAAGACATATTTCGAGAAAATCCAGGCGGTCCTGAAGAAATACGACGTGCTGATGATCGCGGACGAAGTGATCTGCGGCTTCGGCCGTACCGGCAATATGTGGGGTAGTCAGACCTTTGGTATCAAGCCTGACATTCTGACTTGCGCCAAGGCGCTGTCATCGGCCTATCTGCCGATCTCGGCCGTGATGATCAGCGAGGAGATTTTCCAGGGTCTGCGCGGCAATTCGGAAAAACTTGGCCTGTTCGGCCACGGCTATACATACTCTGCCCATCCCGCCTGTGCCGCCGTCGCCGTGCGGACCCAGGAATTGATGCAGGAGCGGGATATCATCGGCCATGTGAAGGCGGTATCGCCGCACTTCCAGAACCGGATCGCCACCCTGGGTGATCATGCCATGGTTGGCCAGGCCCGCGGCGTTGGCCTGATCGGCGCGGTGGAAATCGTCGCTGATAAGGCAAGCAAGCGTTCCTACGACCCCGCCGCCAAGGTCGGCGCGCTGATCCAGAACGCGGCCCAGGAACATGGCCTGATCACCCGCGCCATGCCCGGCGATATTCTGGGTTTCTGCCCGCCTCTGATCATTTCGCCAAGCGAAATCGACGAGATGTTTGACCGCTTTACCAGGGCCCTGGACGAGACCGAAATGCAGTTGAAGCAGCAGGGCGCCAGCGCCGCGCAATAACCCGGCGCCGTATTTCTGGACTAGGGCGCCCAACAGCGGGCTGTCCAATGAAAACCCGCCGCGTGATTGCTCGCGCGGCGGGGTTCAAGGAAGAGCTTCGAAACAGCGCTAGTTTTTCTTGGCAGCGCAAGGATTGCAGGGGCTGCAAGCCTTTTTCGCGGCACAGGGATTGCAGGCGCCACAACCTTTTTTCTTGGCGGCGCAGGGATTACAGGCACCGCAGCCTTTTTTCGCGGCACAGGGATTGCAGGATTTCGCCGCCGGCGCGCAAGACGCCAGGGCGCTTGGCAGGGTCGCGGTCGCGGTCATCGCCGCAATGGCGACGGAGCCGAGGACGATTTTTACTCTAGCGGTCGGGTTTGACATTTTATTGGCCTCCAAATCAGATCTCTAAGGTCGGTTTTTTTTCATGACTACGCAGGTGCAATTTGGCTGGTCCCTTGGGACAACGCCAATCACTTGCGATCACGAGACCTTGAGCGGAGGCCGCGGCTGCCAGAGCGGGTCGAAAATTGGAGCAATTTTTGATTAATCAGGGTCGCTTTCGCGACTTAAGCAATTAATTCAATTGCGCTCTCTTAAAAGTCTGAGCGCTTTCGCTTCCGATGCGCCCTAACGGCCGACGCGGGCTTCCAGCATCTGGGCGGAAAGGCTGATGCCCTTGGCCACGGGGTGCTCGGTTGCGTACAGCGGGCACGTGGCCTGGTTGGTTTCCTGACCCAGCCGCGAAATCATCATGGCAATTTGCTTTACCAGTTTCATGGTCTTGTCCTAGCGATCTAATTGGTGGTTTCGGCTGCGCGGCTGCCGCATCGCCTTTTGTCACGAGGGTGAGATAGGCCTGCTTGGGTGCCGGGACAATTGCAAAAATTAGAGGCTAGGCATGCGCTGCCCGCATGGCTTTATTTGAGCAATTTTTGATTAATTCGGAGTCGCTTTCGCGACTTAGACTATTGATTCAATTGCTCTTTTCTTATGAGTTTGAGCATGCTTTAAAGAAACACTCTCTAAGAAATTCTAAAGACCCATGCCGCCATCGGCATGGATGGTTTGGCCGGTGATATAGGCGGCATCGGGCGAGAGCAGGAATTCAATCAGGGCCGCGATTTCATCAGGCTGGCCCAGGCGCCCCAGGGGAATACGCTCGGCGGCCCGGCGCCAGCTTTCCGCATTCAAGGCGGCATGCGCGCCTGCCTGTTTCTGGACATAGCCGGGCGCAACACAGTTCACCGTCACGCCATGGGGTGCCAGGTCCACCGCCAGGGCGCGGGCCAGGGCTTCCAACCCCGCCTTGGCCGCGGCGCTTGCCGGCATCGACACGCCATCAAGTTGAAACCGATGCGCCACAAACGAAGATACCGCCACCACCCGGCCCACCTCGGCGGCCTGCAACAAAGGCATGGCGGCCCGGCAAAGGCGGTGAAAGCCGCCGGTTATGGCCGCCAGGCTGTGCGCCAGGGCATCATCTTCCAAACTTGCCAAGGGCGTTTTGTCGGCGAAACCGGCGTTGGCGACCAAACCGTCCAAACGGCCTTCGCTTGCCACCGATGCAATCAGGTCCGCGGCAACGCCTGTATCGGCCAGATCACCTAACAATAAATGGCTCCGTCCGCCCTTGGCCTCGACCGCCCTGGCGACCTCTTCGGCACCCGTCCGGTTGGCACGGGTGTGGATGAACAACGTGATATCCGGTGCGGCCAGACGCCGGCATAAAGCCGCGCCAATCCCGCTGGCCGCGCCGGTCACCAGGATTGTACGGTTCCGATTTTCATTTTGTGGGTTCAATCTGGCAATCTCCCTGCGGCAAGTCGTTGCTAAATGCCGCAATCCGGTGGTGACAGCGGTAACACTCTTTTTACCGGAATTTTGCTACTTTAGCATTGCCGATGGTGCGCTGAAATACCATCTAGCTTTGCAGCAGTGAAAGTTGAAGACCTACTATGCCGGAGCAAGACCAAGCCGCCCCGCGACAACGGGGCATGCCGCAAACCATGACCCGCGCCCAGATCTGGGGCCGGCGTGTAATGCTGGCGGTTCTGTCCCTGGTTCTTGCCATACCCGTGGTCAATATGCGCCGCCTGATGACCGAGGGGATACCGACAGGACTGCAGCATGGCAACATCAACTATGCCTACGTTATCGGCATGTTCTTTTCGGTGCTGCTGGTTCTGGTCTGGTATTTTGCCTACAAGGGGCGTGGCCAGGCGCGAATCATGTTGGGCATCATATATTTGGTAACCACGTCTGTTACCGTGGTCGTGCCCCTGACATTGTTGTTCCTGGGCACAACCCTGCCGCCGTCCTGGCCTATCAGCATCAGCCTGGCGGCGGTCTATGGCCTGGCGGGCTGGGTATTGTTGGTCTCCAGCAACATCAAGGCCTTTCAACTCTACCAGCGGCAAGCGAAAGCCACGTCGCGATAGGCGGCCACGCGGCAAACACATTGCACAACCAAGCAAGCGCCGCCCGCAGGGTCTGCTGGCGCTGGCGCTCGGGCCGCACTATCGTAGTGCTGATTCTGTTGTGCACGTTTTGATCGCATAGACCGTGGAAATGCTGAATACCGCAATGATCCTGGCCGCCGGTCTGGGCAGCCGCATGGGTGCCTTGACCGAGACACGGCCAAAACCGCTGCTTGAAGTCGGTGGCCGCGCCATCATTGATCGGGTGCTGGACCACTTGGTCGATGCGGGCGTCAGGCGCGCCGTGGTCAATTTGCACCATGGCGCCGCGCTCTTGCGCCAACATCTGAACCGCCGCAAAGATCTGACGATCGAATTCTCGGACGAGAGCGATGGCCTGATGAATACCGGCGGCGGCGTGGCCAAGGCGCTGCCGTTGCTTGGCGCGGGGCCATTCTTTGTCATCAACGGCGATGTCATGTGGCTGAACGGCATGCGCAACACTCTGGCCGCCCTGGCGGCCCGGTTTCAGCCTGAACAAATATCCGCCTTGCTGTTGATGCAGCCGACGGTCGGCGCCGTCGGCTATGGCGGGGTGGGAGATTTCGGCATGCTGCCCGACGGCCGATTGTACCGCCGCCCGGAAAACGAGGTCGCGCCGTTTATCCATGCCGGCATCCAGATCCTAGCACCGTCATTGTTCCTGGACTGCCCCAAGGCGCCATTTTCGCTCAACCGGATCTATGATCAGGCAGCCGGTCAGGGCCGCTTGTACGGTTTGCGGCACGAAGGCCAATGGATGGAGCTAAACCGCCCCGAGGGGCTGGCCGCGGCCGAAAGCGCCCTGGAGGTCTAGGGCAATGGCTGGCGAGGCCCATGTTTTCAACATCGCCGCCGGCGACGGCTTTTCCGACCGCCTGGTCGAGGGCCTGCTGCTGCGTTATGGCGGCGATCCACTGACCATGAACCGGGTCACTCTGCTGCTGCCGACCCGGCGCGGCATGCGGGCGGTGCGCGATGCTTTTCTGCGCCAGACGGGCGGGCGGGCCATGCTGTTGCCACGCATGCAGGCAATCGGCGATGTGGACGAGGAAGAATTGTTGTTTGATCCCGCCTTCGATGCATTGCACGGCGGCGAGCTGTTGGAGCTGCCGCCGGCGATAACCGGCCTGCGCCGCCAACTTTTGCTGTTGCATCTGATTGCCCGCCACCGCGGCATCGACCCGGCCCAGGCAGCCCCCCTGGCCCGGGAATTGGCGGATCTGTTGGACCGTTTGCAGACCGAGGATGTGCCCCTATCGGCGCTGGAAGATCTGGTGCCGGACGACCTGGCGGCCCATTGGCAGCAAACCTTGGAGTTCCTCAATCTGTTGGCGGCGCCCTGGCGGGCCTTGTTGGCGGCGGAAGGCTGCATGGACCAAAGCGCCCGGCGCAATGTATTGCTGCGGGCACAGGCGGAGCGCTGGCGTCTTGCACCGCCGCAAGACCCGGTCATTGTCGCCGGCTCCACCGGTTCCATTCCCGCCACCGCCGCTCTCATCGCCGTGGTGGCGCATCTGCCCCAGGGCGCGGTGGTGCTACCCGGACTGGATATGTTCTCGAACGAAACGGCCTGGTCGGCGGTGGATCAGAGCCACGCACAATTCGGCCTGTGCCAATTGCTGCAGCGGATCGGCGTGGATCGGACCGGCGTGCAGCCCTGGCGGGGTGCTGCGGACGAGAGCCCGCGCCACCATTTGCTGCGCGAAGCCCTGCGCCCGACCGAAACGACGGAGCAATGGCGCCAGCTGCCGGCGCTGGATGCCACTGCCGCCGCCGGTCTGGTGCGCATTGACTGCGCCGACGCCATCGAAGAAGCCGGGGTGATCGCATTGTCTCTGCGCCGGGCGTTGGAGACAGCGGGGCGTAGCGCGGCCCTGATCACGCCTGACCGTGGCCTGGCTAGGCGGGTGGCGGTGGAGATGAAACGTTGGGGCGTCGCGGTCGATGATTCCGCCGGCCTGCCTCTGGCCAGCACCCCGGCGGGTTCCTTCCTGCGCCTGACGGCGGAAATGCTGGGCAGCGCGCTGGACCCGATCGATTTGCTGGCGACATTGAAACACCCCTTGGCCCTGGCTGGGCGCGAGGCCGGCGCCCTGAAGGCCGCAGCGCGGGATATTGACCGCCATGCCCTGCGCGGGCCGCGCCCGGGCCCGGGCTTTGACGGTTTGGCGGCGGCGATGGCGGCGGCCCGCCATATGACGGACCGGGCCAGGACATTGCTGGATGATTTGACCCGGCATGGGACAGAAGCATTGTCATTGTCTGGGCGGGAGGCGGTTGATTTAACGGATTTACTGTCGGCCCATGTTCGCTTCGCAGAATGGCTGGCAACGGACCGGGACGGCCAATGCCATCTCTGGGCCGGTGATGGAGGCGAAGCCGCCATGCGCTTCATCGCCGATCTGCTGACCGCCGCCGCTGGCTTGCCGGTAATGGCGGCGGGCGGCTACGCCAGCCTGTTGAACAATTTGATGGTCGGACAGGTGATCCGTCCGGCCTTTGGGCTGCATCCACGCCTGCATATCTGGGGCCCCTTGGAAGCGCGCCTGCAACAGGCGGATCTGGTAATTCTGGGCGGCCTGAACGAAGGCACCTGGCCGGCGGGCGCCGAGGCCGACGCCTGGCTGAGCCGTCCCATGGCCGCCAAGCTGGGCCTGGCCGCGCCGGAGCGGCGGATCGGTCTGGCCGCGCATGATTTTGCCCAGGCTGCCTGTGGCACTGAGGTCATTCTGACCCGCGCCGCAAAAGTAGATGGTACACCATCGGTGCCCTCGCGCTGGCTGTTGCGGTTGGAGCAGGTGCTGACAGCCGCCGGATTGACGCTGGCGCGAAAACCGGCGGACGAACTGCGCGCCTGGCAGGAGCAATTGGATGCCGCCCCTGGCCCGCCCCGGCCCATACAAGCGCCCGAATGCCGCCCGCCACTGGCCGCCCGGCCCCGGCAGATGTCCGTGACCCAGGTGGAAACCTGGATCCGCGACCCTTATGGCGTTTATGCCCGCCGCATACTTGGCTTGCGCGCCCTGGACCCCATCGCCGCCGATCCTTCGGCTGCCGACTACGGCAACGCCGTGCACCAGGCACTGGAGATGTTCGCCCGGGAATATCCCGATGAAATCCCAGCCGACGCCGATGCCGCTCTGCTGAGCATGGGACGCAAGGCCTTTGGCGAAATGCTCAACCGTCCTGGCGTCCGCGCTTTTTGGTGGCCGCGCTTTCAACGTATCGCAGCCTGGTTCCTGGCCCAAGAGGGCGAACGCCGCCCCGGCATTCTGCCCCTGGCGACCGAGGCCAAGGGCAGCTTGGTATTGCCGGGCCCAGCAGGGTCCTTTGAATTGACCGCGATCGCCGACCGCATCGACCGCCTGGCGGACGGCAGCCTGGGCATCATCGACTACAAAACCGGCGTGGCGCCGCGCGAGAGCGAGCTGCTGCGTGGCGACGCGCCGCAATTGCCGCTTGAAGCCGCCATTGCGCAGTCTGGCGGTTTCAATGATGTGCCCGGCACGCCCGTCTCTACCTTGAGCTACTGGCGGGTTTCGGGCGGGCGCCAAGCGGGCGAGATCAGGGATATCAAGGCCGATGGCGGCGATCTGGCGGAGCAGGCCCGGCAAGGCTTGATCAATCTAATCGCGCATTTCGATGATCCGGAAACCGCCTATCGCTCCCGCCCCCGCCCGGCCATCGCGCCGCGTTTTTCCGACTACGACCATCTGGCCCGGATCAAGGAATGGTCCGCCGGCGGCCCCGGCGATTTTTAGGGCGATTTCTGGTATGCGCGCCACCGATCAACAACGCCTGGCCGCCGACCCCGGCGCTTCCGTCTGGGTAACCGCATCGGCGGGAACCGGCAAGACCCATGTCCTAACCGACCGGGTGCTGCGCCTGTTGTTACGGGATTGCCCGCCCGAACGCATTTTGTGCCTGACCTTCACCAAGGCGGCGGCGGCGGAAATGGCCAACCGCCTGCACCAAAGATTGGGCGCCTGGGCCGTGGCCGATGACGCCACGCTGTCCCAGGCGTTGATGGACCTGACCGGCCAGAGTTTCGAGGCCCAGGACATGAACCTGGCCCGGCGCCTGTTTGCCCGTGTGCTGGATACGCCCGGCGGCCTGAAGGTGCAGACCATTCATTCTTTTTGCGAGGCCCTGCTGCGCCGTTTTCCCCTGGAGGCCCGCCTGGCGCCGCATTTCCAGGTCATGGACGAACGGCAGGCGGATGAGATCCTGCAAGGGGCACTGGAAAGTATCCTGGAACAGGACGCTTTGACCCCCGCACCGCTGGTCGCGGAATTGACCGCCCTGGTGGATCAGGAGACCTTCAAGGGCTTGATGGCCAATCTCTCGTCTGATCGGGGGCGGTTGCAACGGCTGCTCGATCAACCCGGTGGCCTGGACGGTTTGCTGGCCAGCATGCGCCAGAGCCTTGGCCTAGGTGAAGACGAGGGTGAATTGGCAATTTTGAACGCGGCCGCCGATCCAAACAATTTTGATGGCCCTGGATTGCTGCGCCTGGCGCAACAGATGTTGCAAGGCGGCAAGCTTGAAATGCGCCACGGCCAGGCCATCGCCGATTGGCATGGCGCGCCCGAGACGCGGGTAGCGCGCTTCGATACCTATCTGGCGGGCTTTTTCACCAAGGACGGCCAGGGCACGCCCTATGCCAAACCGCTGACCAAGAAGAGCATGGAGACTATTCCGGACGGCCTGGATATCCTGGGCGAGGAGTGTCTGCGTCTGGAGGATGTCCGCCAGCGGCGCAATGCCGTGCGGGTGGCCGCCGCCACGGAATTGCTGTTGCGTCTGGGTGCGCGGCTGATCGCGGCCTATCAACGCGAAAAGGACCGCCTGGCCCTGCTGGATTACGATGACCTGGTCTTAAAGGCCGGCTATCTGCTGTCGGTAGGCAGCAGTACCGAATGGGTGCTCTACAAACTGGACGGTGGTCTGGATCACATCCTGATTGACGAAGCCCAGGACACCAATCCCGAACAATGGCAGGTGGTCCGCACCTTGGCCGATGAATTCTTCACCGGTGACGGTGCCTATGAAGATGGCGATGACAGCCTCATGGGTACACCCCGGACCTTGTTCGCAGTGGGCGATGTAAAGCAATCCATCTACAGCTTTCAACGCGCCGACCCGGCCGCCTTTCAGGCCATGCGCAATCATTTCGCGGCCCGCGTGGGCGCTGCCAAACGACGCTGGCATCCGGTGGAGCTGGCGCTGTCCTTCCGCTCGACCCCGGCGGTACTGGAGGCGGTCAACGCCATCTTCGCCGACCCAGAAGCCAGCGACGGCCTGATTTTTGCCGATAACGAAGCCGTCCGCCATATTCCCAACCGCGCCACGGATGCCGGATTGGTGGAGATCTGGCCGACCGAGCAGCCGGAAACCGTCGAAGAACAGCCTGCCTGGGCCCCGCCAACCGAACAGCGCTACCAGGACAGTCCCGTGGCGCGCCTGGCCAGGCGGATCGCCAAGCAGGTTGAAGAATGGCTGCAACAGAAGGAAATGCTGGTCGCCCAGGGCCGCCCTATCGGCCCCGGCGATATTCTGATCCTGGTGCAGCGCCGCGCCAATTTTGTCGAGGCCATGGTCCGCGCCCTGAAACGCCGGGGCATTCCCGTCGCCGGCGTCGACCGCATGGTCCTGACCGAGCAATTGGCAGTCATGGATCTGATCGCCCTGGGCCGCTTCCTGTTGTTGCCGGAAGATGATTTGAACCTCGCCGTGGTCCTGAAAGGCCCACTGATCGGCTGGGACGACGACAAGCTGTTTGCCCTGGCCCATGGCCGCCGAGGCAGCCTGTGGGATGCCTTGCGGGAGCACGGGGCGAATGGGGAAGATCCGGCCTATACCGCATTGTCCGAATTGCTGGCAAAGGTCGACTTCGCACCGCCATTCGAATTGTTTGCCGAGTTACTGGGCGCGGGTGGGGGCCGGCGGCGCATCCTGGCGCGCCTGGGCCCGGATGCCAACGACCCCATCAACGAATTCCTCGATCTCGCATTGTCCTATGAGCGTGATCATGCGCCCAGCCTGCAAGGCTTTCTGCACTGGCTGGAGCGCGGCGAGACCCAGATCAAGCGGGATTTGGACCAGGGGCAGGATCAAGTCCGGGTGATGACCGTACATGGCGCCAAGGGCCTGGAGGCGCCTATTGTCTTTCTGGCGGATACCGTGCGGGCGCCGGACAAAACGCCGGCTCTATTGTGGCCGCGAAGCCAAAATGATCAGCATGATCAACATGATCAACGGGGCGGCGCAACACCCTTGTGGGCGCCGATCCGCGCCATGGAAGAAGAGGTCATGCGCCAGGCCCGCGCGCAGGCCGAACAGGACCGGGACCGGGAATACCGCCGTCTGTTCTATGTCGCCCTGACGCGGGCGGCGGAGCGGCTGTATATCTGCGGTTTTGAAGGCAAAAGCGGACGCAAGGATCATTGTTGGTACGAAATGGCCTGGCGAACCCTGGACAGCATGCCCGAAATCGAGCGGCCGGCGGAATTGAATGGCGGCCTGCGCCTGGCCAACCCGCAGACCTCGGAGGTGCGCCCAGGGCCCATCCCGGCGCCGCCAACACTGCACGGCCTGCCCAGTTGGGCCGGCCAGCCCGCGCCCATGGAGCCGGTCCCCCCCCGGCCCCTGGCGCCTTCGCGCCCCGATGGGCCGGAGCCCAGCGTGGCCAGCCCTCTGGGCGAAGACGGCCAAGCCCGCTTCCAGCGCGGCAATCATATCCACCGTCTGTTGCAAACCCTGCCGGATTTGGCGGAAAATCAACGCGAAGAGGCCGCCGCACGCTATCTTGCCCTGCCCGCACATGTGCTGGATCAGGCGCAACAGGCTGAAATATTGGCCGAAACCATGGCGGTGTTGCGGCATCCTGATTTTGCCGCGATTTTTAGCCCGGATGCCAGGGCGGAGGTGCCCTTGACGGCATTATTGTCGGGACGGGTGGTCAGCGGCCAAGTGGATCGTCTGCTGGTGACCGATTCGGAAATCCTGCTGATCGACTACAAAACCAACCGTCCGCCGCCAAAATCGGTTGCCGACGTCGATATTACCTATTTGCGGCAACTGGCTGGTTACCACGCTATTCTACAGGAAATTTACCCTGAAAAATCAATATATTGCGCGCTTTTGTGGACGATGGACGCGAACTTAATGGCGATCGATGGGGCAATTTTAAAGGCATATGCGCCTTGACGCGTCGGGTCGGGCTACCTACCCTTTTAGACTAAGGTGAATTATTGACGCAGCGTAAGGACGGGTGCTATGAACCCGCCGCTTTTGGGCTGCGCGGTAATAAATACGCGAGAATAGTGACGCGAGAATAATGACACGGCAATTAGTACGCAGCGATAAGAGCGCTGCAAAGAAGAATTGGAAAAGACCATGACCACGAAACCCGTCTCCGACGACTCGTTCGAAAGCGACGTACTGAACGCCGAAGGGCCGGTGGTGGTGGATTTCTGGGCTGAATGGTGCGGCCCCTGTAAACAGATCGCCCCAGCCCTGGAAGACATCGCAGCCGAGCTGGGCGACAAGGTCACGATCGCCAAGGTCAATATCGACGACAATCCCTCCATTCCGGCAAAATATGGTGTGCGTGGCATTCCCACCTTGATGTTGTTCAAGGACGGTGAAGTCGCCTCCATGAAGGTTGGTGCCTTGCCCAAGGGCAAGATCCAGGAATGGATAGAGGAATCGATCTAGCCCGTTTCCCAAAGCGCCGCTCGGACGGCTCAGGCCGGTTTCAACTCGTCTTGCGGGTCGGTAGCCAGAACGCTGCCAACCAAGTGCAGCGTGCCGCAAATCAGCACCCTGGGTGCCGCGCTGCCCGTGCAGTCGGCCATGATACGCGCCAGCGCGTCCGCCACGCCATCGACGGGTGCCGCATCCAGACCCTGTCCACGTGCCGCCCTGACGATATCTCCAGGCGCCATGGCCGCGCCTTCGTCGGCTATGCCGACCGCATGTAGTTTCGGCGCCAAGGTTCGAAATGGCGCCAGGAAGCCGGCCGCATCCTTGTTCCGCAACATTCCCATGATCAAATGTAACCGCCTGGGCGTTTCGTCCCGTGCCTGCCAGTCTTGCATGGTTTGGGCCAGGGCCTCGCCGGCGCCGGGGTTATGACCGCTGTCCAGCCATAGCTCGCCGTCCGGAACCAGTTGATCATACAATGGACCCTGGCGGAGACGCTGCAAGCGGCCGGGCCAGTGCACCTTGCTCAGGCCGGCGGCCATATTGGCCATGGACACGGAAAACCCGAGCAAGTTTTGCAGGCAGGCCAGGGCAAGGCCGGCGTTTTGCACCTGATGCAGTCCCGCCAGGGCCGGCATGGGCAGTTGCAGCACACCCTTGTCTGATCGGAAGCATAACGCGCCGTCACGCGCCGTCACCCGCCACTCTTGATCCTGCCGCGATAGACGGACACCAAGCGCTGCCGCCCGGTCTTCGATCACATCCGCCGCCGCCGCCACTTGCCAATTGATCACCCCGGGCACGCCCGGCTTAAGGATGCCGGCTTTTTCGCCAGCAATTTCCACCAGACTGGCGCCCAGAAAATCCTGATGATCCCTCGATACGGTGGTGATCGCCGTCAGTAGGGGGCGTTCAATCACATTGGTGGCATCCAGGCGCCCGCCCATTCCGCACTCCAGCAACAGAATATCTGCCGGGTTATCGCGAAAGGCCAGAAACGCCGCCGCCGTGGTGGCCTCGAAACCAGTAACCGGCTCGCCAGCATTGGCATGTTCGCAAGCCTGCAGAACAGCGCTTAACTCTTCATCCGAAATCAAGCGGCCGTTCAAACGGATGGTTTCGTTGATCCGGATCAGATGCGGCGACGTCAGAACATGGACACGCCGCCCCGAGGCCTCCAGTGCCGCGCGCAGATAAGCGATGGTCGAGCCTTTACCGTTGGTGCCCGCTACATGCAGCACGGGGGGCAGCCGGGTCTCGGGATGGCCCAGCTTGTTTAATAGGCGGCGCAAGCGCTCCAGCGACAGATCAATCCGTTGTGGATGCAGGCCGCTCAGCCGTTTAAGGACCGCCTCATACGGCGGCGCTTCCGAGCCGGCATGGCTGACATCATGAGGCGCTGCCAGGTTCACCGTTGTCGCTTTCTTCGCCAGCCTTGGATGCGGCAGGCAGGGGAATTTCCAGATCCGGCGCCGGCAGACTGATCACATCCGCCGCCGGCGGACGGTTGCCCAGCAACTCCACCACCCGGATCAAGGTGTCGCGCATTTGATGGCGGTGCACCACCATATCCAGCATGCCGTGTTCCAACAGATATTCGGCCCGTTGGAAGCCTTCGGGCAGGCGCTCGCGAATGGTGTTTTCGATCACCCGCGGCCCGGCAAAGCCGATCAGGGCGCCGGGCTCCGATATCGCGACATCCCCCAGCATGGCGTAAGAGGCGGTGACACCGCCCGTGGTCGGATCGGTCATTACCGAGATATAGGGCAGACCCGCTTCCTGCAGCATCTGCACCGCAATGGTGGTGCGGGGCAACTGCATCAACGAGAGGATACCTTCCTGCATGCGGGCACCGCCGGCGGCGGTGAAGATGATCATGGGCGCGTCCTGCAATACCGCAAGTTTAGCGGCCGCGAGAATCGCCTCGGCCGCGCCCTGGCCCAAGGACCCACCCATGAAGGAAAAGTTCTGCACCACGATGACCGCGCCATGGCCGCCCAAATTGCCATGCGCGACCATAACGGCATCCTTTTGCCCGGTCTTGCCCTGGGACTCCTTCAGACGGTCGGTATACCTTTTCTCGTCGCGGAATTTCAAAGGGTCGGCCAACACGTCCGGCAGCTCGATCAAGGTGTATTCGCCGTCATCAAACAGATTGGGAAAACGGTCGTCGGGACCGATGCGCAGATGATGATCACAGTGCTGGCAAACGAACTGGCGCTGTTTGACTTCCTTGTGATGGATCATCTGACCGCAATTGGGGCACTTGGTCCAAAGATTGTCCGGCACCTCGCGCTTGCGCACTAAAGCCTGAATTTTCGGCCGAACGAAATTACTGAGCCAGTTCATGGCGCGGCTCTCCTATTGGCACTAGCGACGCCGGCAGCCAGATCGCGGGATAGATCGAGCACGGCATCCACGGTTGTTGCCGTGGCCTTGCCCGCAGCATCGAGACTATCGCGCAGAACATCGATAAAGGCCGTGCCCACCACCACGCCATCGGCGACGGAGGCGATGCCCTTGGCCTGTTCCGGTGTGCGGATGCCAAAACCCACGGCGATAGGCAGATCAGTGTGTTCTTGAATGCGGGCCACGGCCGCGGCCACGGTGTCCGCATCCGCCGAGCCCGCCCCGGTGATGCCGGCGTAGGAGACGTAATAGACAAAGCCGGAAGTGTTCGCCATCACCGCCGGCAATCGCTTTTCATCGGTGGTTGGCGTGGCCAGACGGATAAAACTGAGTCCGGCTTCGAGCGCCGGCAGGCATAATTCGGCATCTTCCTCGGGCGGCAGATCAACGATGATCAGACCGTCGATGCCCGAAGCGGAGGCAGCCGCCAGGAATTCCGGCACGCCCATGGCATGAATCGGGTTGTAATAACCCATCAGCACGATCGGGGTTTCCATATCGTGTTGCCGGAAATCCGCCACCATGGCCAAGGTCTTCTTCAAGGTGATGCCGGCATCCAAGGCACGTAAACCAGCCACCTGGATGGAAGGGCCGTCGGCCATGGGATCCGTAAAGGCCATGCCCAGTTCGATGATATCGGCGCCGGCGGCAGGCAGCCCGGCGATGATTTTGGCCGAAGTTTCCAAATCTGGATCACCGGACATGATGTAGGTCACCAGGGCGGCACGGCCCTCGTCCCGCAACTTGGCAAAGCGCGCCTCGATCCGGGCCCGGCCGCCATTCTTGGAATTGGGAGCAGTTGTCATATCTTCACCCCCAGCATCTCGGCCACGGTGAAAATATCCTTGTCGCCACGGCCGCACATGTTCATGACGATGATATGATCCTTGGGCAGATCAGGCGCGATCTTGGCCACGTGGGCCAGGGCATGGGACGGCTCCAGCGCCGGAATGATCCCTTCAAGCTTGCTGCACATCTGAAATGCCGCCAGCGCGTCCGCATCCGTAGCCGAGTCGTATTTAACCCGGCCGACATCGTTCAGCCAGGCATGTTCCGGGCCGATGCCGGGATAGTCCAGGCCGGCGGAGATGGAATGCGCCTCGGTAATCTGGCCATCTTCATCCTGCAGCAAATAGGTGCGGTTGCCATGCAGCACACCAGGCCGTCCGCCGGTGATGGAGGCGGCATGACGTCCGGTCTCGATGCCGTCGCCCGCCGCTTCGACGCCAATGATCTCGACCCCGTCGTCATCCAGGAAAGGATGAAACAGCCCCATGGCGTTGGAGCCGCCGCCGATGCAGGCGACCAGGGTATCGGGCAGACGCCCCTCGGCCTTGAGAATTTGTTCCTTGGCCTCGTCACCAATAACGGACTGGAAATCGCGCACCAGCTCCGGGTACGGGTGCGGCCCCGCCACGGTACCGATAATATAGAACGTATCGGCCACATTGGTGACCCAGTCGCGGATGGCTTCGTTCAGGGCATCCTTCAGAGTGCGGGAGCCCGAGCTGACCGGGACCACTTCAGAACCCAGCAGCTTCATGCGGAAGACATTGGGCTGTTGCCGCTCCACATCGACCTCGCCCATGTAGACTGTACAGGGCAGGCCGAACAGCGCCGAGACGGTGGCCGAGGCCACGCCGTGCTGTCCGGCACCGGTTTCGGCGATAATGCGGGTCTTGCCCATGCGTCTGGCCAGCAGGATCTGGCCCAGGCAATTGTTGATCTTGTGACTGCCCGTATGGTTCAGCTCATCGCGCTTGAAATAGATCTTGGCGCCGCCGAAATGTTCGGTCAGACGTTCCGCGAAATACAGCGGGCTGGGCCGGCCGGCATACTGCGCCAGGTAATAATCCAGCTCCTCGCGAAAGCTGGGATCGGCCTGGGCGGCGCGATAGGCATCCTCCAGCTCCAGGATCAGGGGCATCAGGGTTTCGGCGGCAAAGCGGCCGCCGTGGATGCCGAAACGGCCACCGGCATCGGGGCCGGTTCTATAGGAATTTGGCTTGGACATGTTCACTCAATGTTAGCTCAGCTCACTGATGTCAGAGGGCCTTGACGGCGTCAAGGAAAGCTTTGATGGCGGCGGGATCTTTTACCCCGGGAGCATGTTCCACGCCGGAGGATACATCAACCGCACAGGCCCCTGCGATGCCCACCGCCTGGACCACATTGCCGGCATCCAGGCCGCCGGACAGCATCCAGGGTTGCTGCCATTGACGATGGCTCAACAGATTCCAATCGAACACCAGGCCATTGCCGCCTGGCAGGGCATCGGCCAGATCCTTTGGCGCCTTGGCATCGAACAGCAACATATCCGCCACGCCGTCATAGACGCCGGCGCCGTCCAGGTCAGATGCATTGGCGACCTTGATGGCCTTTAACACCGGCAATCCGGTAAGAGTTTTGATGGCGCCGACCCGGTCCGGGCTTTCACTGCCATGCAGTTGGATCAGATCAAGTGGCACCTGGGCCAGAACGCTTTGTAGTAATTCGTCATCGGGATCAACGAACACGCCGACTTTTTTGACTGCCGCCGGGATATGGCTGCTCAATTCTCGGGCCTGTTCCGGCGTCACGGCGCGGGGCGAGGGCGGATAGAACATCAGGCCCACATATGACGCGCCATTGGCCACGGCGGCATCGATGGATGCCACGTCGTTCAAGCCGCAGATTTTGGCCTCGATAGGAGAAGTCTTCATGCTGCGGTTTATAGCAAGGTGATCGGAATTTGTCCCACCTACCGCTTAGAGATTTCGCGTCACCAGACCATTTTCGATATTCATCGAGTCGCCAAGCCAGCCGCTCCCCCTGCCCGGCCAACCACAAGGTACCATGAATGGGCGGCCGGGCAGGGGGAGCGGCTGGGTAGTTCAATCTCAAAAATGGTCTGGTGTTGTTGCGGGCAATTCGATCCCTATCACGCGGCCTTGACCACCTCGGCGGCATCACCTTCGGTTGTGCTGAGCGGATTGGCTTCGGATGCCTTTTGCGGCTTTTGCACATCACCTTCCAGGCGGCGCAGGTTCCGCTGCGCCTCGCGCAACTGCCCACGCACCCGGCCGGCCCGTATCCAGGCGATCAAACCACCGGCGATCAGGCCGATAAAGATCCCGGCAAAGACGAGGCCATAAAGCGGCGCTTCGACGCTTATGGGCATGGGATCAAGGGATACGGTGACGCCATGGCGGTTGGCCACGGCAAAAGCCACGAATATCAAGGTTAGAGGTAGCAGCAACAGCCAAAGTAGAAGTTTCACTTAGGAACCTGCCTGGCTAGTCTTCGGTTTCGGCAACCGTTTCGGCGCCGGGGACATTCAAGCGTTCGCGCAATTCCTTGCCGGTCTTGAAAAAGGGAACGTGTTTTTCCGCCACCGCCACCGAGTCGCCGGTGCGTGGATTACGGCCAATGCGTGCCGGCCGCCGCTTCACGGAAAAGGCGCCGAAGCCACGCAATTCAACCCGGTCGCCACGGCGCAAGGCATCGGTGATCTCGTCGAACACCGTGGTCACAATGCGCTCTACATCACGTTGGTAGAGGTGGGGGTTTTGTTCCGCAAGACGGGCGATCAATTCAGATTTTATCATCTTCGGCTCTATTTTCCTGTTTTCTCAGGTGGCCAGTTCGCCTGCTTAACTATTCAAGCGGGCCGCTAAGCGTAAACTTCCTTGAGAATTCGTGCCGTTATCGTAGCGAAGCACCTATACAGCCATCAAGGTTGCCAAACCGATAACAGACCGTCAAGGGTAAGTCGTTCATTTTTAAACAGTTTTCCGCCTACTGTGTCAAGCGTTCGGGCGAGCAGACTGGATTTTTCCCCCCAGCGCACCTCGGTAACGGGGACTTTCATTGAAATACCATGCTTGTCCTGCAACCAGAGCCGTGCCGCCCGCTCGCCGCCCAGGGCGTCAATCAGACGCAACTTCATCGCCTGGCGACCGCTGAAAACCCGGCCATCGGCGGCCTCTTGCAATTCCAACTGATTGAATTTACGCCGCTCCTGCACCAGTTCAGCGAACCAGTCATAACTATCTTCTAGCAAAACCTGCAATGCCTGGCGTACCTCTTTCGAGACCGTCTCGAGCGGAGAAGGCTGCCCCTTCAGGGGCGAACTTTTAAGAGAAAACGGCTTGATACCCAACTTATCCAACAAGCCGGTAAATTCCGCCGTTTGGAACAGCACGCCGATGGAGCCGGTCAACGAGGTTTCCATGGCGATGATATGATCCGCAGCGATGGCAACGATATAGCCGCCCGATGTACCAATAGTGCCGATTACGGCCACCACCGGCTTCTTTGCCGCGACGCGGCGCAGGGCATGATAAATCTGTTCCGAACCAGTGGTGGTGCCGCCAGGAGAGTTGATCCGGACGATGACCGCCCGCACCTCGTCCTCATCCATCAGCTTCTCGATCGCTTCGCCGCGCTCTGGATCTTCCGAAATGAAGCCGTTGATGGATAGGCGGGCAATATGGCTTTCGCCCCGGTCGTAATACTGCGCAACACCAACCGCGATGAGCATCATCACCGCCAGTGCGGCAGTGAGCCGCCAGAACATCAGGCGCCGCTTTAAGCGCCTGCGGTCCAATATGGCATCGGCGTCCATTTTGCTAGTGCGAGATTATTGCCGCCAAAGCGTCCGCCCCCCTTCGAAAAGGGGGGCGTTTGCTTAGCTATCGGCCTTATCGTCGGAAGCGTCGTCGGAAGCGGTTTCAGCTTCGTCAGTAGCGTCGTCAGAGGCATCGTCACTGGCAGCTTCGGCTTCCTCGGAAGCGCTCTCGTCGGCGCCTTCTTCCACGCTTTCGACCGGAGCTTCGGGCTCTGCTTCGGCTGCAGCCTCCGCTTCGACTTCCGGAGCAGCTTCCATTTCCTCGGGCAAGGTGTCGCCGTAATCAGGCTCGGCGCCGTCATCCTCGTCCTCTTCCTCGGCATTGGCCAGTTCCCGGGCCCGGCCCATGGCTGGTCCAAGAATGTCGCCGAGAGAGGCGCCGGAGTCCGAAGAGCCATATTGTTGCACGGCTTCCTTCTCTTCCTTGATTTCCCGCGCCTTGATGGAAAGTGCCAGACGGCGGGTATTCTTCTCGATCGAGGTAATCTGCGCATCCAGCTTGTCGCCGACCGCGAAACGCTCGGGCTTTTGCTCGGAACGGTCCCGCGACAGATCGGCACGGCGGATGAAGCCGCGCAGGCCATCGCCAACCGTGACCTCGATGCCACGATCCAGGATCGCGGCGACGGTGCAGGTTACGACGCTGCCCCGCTTCATGGTTTCGGCTTCGGCGAAAGGATCGCTGCTCAACTGCTTGATGCCAAGGCTGATGCGCTCTTTCGAGATATCGATGTCCAGCACCTTGGCCTTGACCATGTCGCCCTTGTTGTAGGCACCCATGGCTTCCTCGCCGCCCTTGTCCCAATCGATGTCGGACATGTGAACCATGCCGTCCAGCTCGAAGCTGAGACCGATGAACAGACCGAATTCGGTGATGTTCTTGACTTCACCTTCAACCTGGCTGCCCACGGGATGGGCCGCAATGAACTCTTCCCAAGGATTGTCCATGCATTGTTTCAAACCAAGGCTGACCCGGCGCCGTTCGGGATCCACGTCCAGCACCATGACTTCGACTTGCTGCGAGGTGGAAACGATTTTGCCCGGATGGACGTTCTTTTTGGTCCAGCTCATCTCGGAGACATGCACCAGGCCTTCGACGCCCGGCTCCAGCTCCACAAATGCGCCGTAATCGGTGATGTTGGTGACCCGGCCCGTGAATTTGGCACGCAGGGGGTATTTCACCTGAATGCCATCCCAGGGATCTTCCAACAGCTGCTTCATGCCGAGGCTGATGCGTTGGGTTTCAGCGTTGACCTTGATCACCTGAACCTTGACGGTCTCGCCAATCGTCAGCGCCTCGGACGGATGGTTGATGCGCCGCCATGCCATGTCGGTGACGTGGAGCAGGCCGTCGATGCCGCCCAGATCAACGAAGGCACCATAATCGGTGATGTTCTTGACCACGCCTTCCAGCACCTGGCCCTCGGCCAGGTTGGCGACCAGTTCGGTACGCTGTACCGCCCGCGTCACTTCCAGAACGGCGCGGCGCGAGACGACGATATTGCCCCGGCGGCGGTCCATCTTCAGGATCTGGAAAGGCTGCGGGATGTTCATTAGCGGCGTGATGTCGCGCACCGGGCGGATGTCCACCTGGCTGCCCGGCAGGAATGCCACGGCGCCTGACAGATCAACCGTGAAGCCACCCTTGACCCGGCCGACAATGGAGCCGTCAACCTGCTCGCTTTTGTCATGGGCCACTTCCAGATGGTTCCAGGCCTCTTCCCGGCGGGCTTTCTCGCGGCTGATGACCGCATCGCCCAGGGCGTTTTCAATCCGCTCCAGAAAAACCTCGATCGCATCACCGACGGCGATTTCCTCGCCCGCCTTGGCGAATTCGCGGGTGGAGATCCGGCCTTCGGTCTTCAGGCCGATGTCGATCACCACGTTATCATTTTCAATCGCCACCACGGTGCCATGCACCACGCGGCCTTCCAGTTGATCCTGGGAAATAAAGCTCTCGGCTAAAAGCGCTTCAAAGTCATCTTCCGCGCCGAAGGCGGCGCCCATGTCTGCATCAGTCATCTAAGTCTCTTTCCAATTATCTTCGTCGGCCAACCGGTTGTATCCGGTGGTCTTGAGCCAAAGGGGATTTCCATCAAGCCTTCGCAATATCAATAAGGCCCCGATTAAGGGGAGCCACGAAGACATATCCGGGAATCGATAAAACCGTACTAATCTTCCATACAAGCCGCGACGTACGACTGCGCAGCCTGGAACGCGGCCTCTATATCCATTTTTGTGGTGTCGAGCAAGTGCGCATCGTCCGCCGCCGCCAGGGGCGATGTCGCGCGTTCGCTGTCACGGGCATCGCGGGCCGCCAAATCTGCCGCCACCACCTCCAGGCTAACCTCTTCGCCTTTGCCAACCAATTCGGTGTGACGGCGTTTGGCGCGAGCCTCGGCGGAGGCCGTGACAAAGATTTTCACGTCCGCATCGGGACAGACCACGGTGCCGATATCGCGGCCGTCCAGCACCGCGCCATTAGTGCCGTCGGGGGGCGAAGCAGCAAAATTCCGCTGATAATCAAGCAATGCCGCGCGCAGGGCCGGCTGTGGCGAGATCACACTGGCCGCTTCGCCAACTGCCTCGGCGCGCAAGCCGGGATCATCCAGATCCGTCAGACTGACCGCCTGGGCCTGGGCCACCAGCGCCGGGATATTATCCAGAGCCTGGCTATCGCGTAACAGGCGCAGGGCCACGGCCCGATACAATGCGCCCGTATCCAGATAGGCAAAGCCGAAATGCGCCGCCAGCTGCCGGCCCAGGGTGCCCTTGCCGGCCGCCACCGGACCATCCACCGCGACTACAATGCTTTTACTCATCAATTCGCCTCTATACATTCTCTATTCGGGCTCTATTCGGGCACCTAAGCCAGTCATCAACGCGGCGAAGCCGGGGAAGGACGTTTCGATCATTTCGCATCCCGCAACCCGCACGGGGCCCTGGGCGCCCAGTCCATAAATCAGGAATGACATGGCGATGCGGTGGTCCATTTCCGTATCGATGGAAACGCCGGCCTTGGCAGGTGCCGGGCCATCGTGGCCCTGTACGATCAAGCCATCCTGCAATTCCTCCACCGCTACGCCAAGGGCGGACAGACCCTTGGCCATGGCCGCGATACGATCACTTTCCTTGACCCGCAATTCAGCGATGCCCCGCATCACCGTTGGCCCTTTGGCAAAGGCGGCCAGGGCAGCGAGAACGGGATATTCATCGATCATCGCCGGCGCGCGCTCGAGCGGTACCTCGATGCCGTGCAGCTGGCCATGACGCACGCGCAGATCGGCGATTGGTTCGCCCTGGTCCTGGCGGCGGTTCTGTTCCGTGATTTGCGCGCCCATGTCACGCAAGGTGTCCAGCAGCGCGGCCCGCAGCGGGTTCAGGCCAACGCCGGTGATCGTGACGTCCGAGCCGGGCACCAACAAGGCGGCGGCGATGGGAAAGGCGGCGGACGATGGATCGCCGGGCACATGTACGGTTTGCGGCCGCAGTTCGGGCTGCCCCGTAAGTGCGATACGGCGGCCACCATCTTGATCTTCATCGACCGTGACCTGGGCTCCGAAATGGCGCAGCAGATGTTCCGTATGATCCCGGCAGGGGCGCGGTTCAATGACCGTGGTAACGCCGGGCGCGTTCAGGCCGGCCAGCAGCACGGCGGACTTAATTTGGGCCGAGGCCACGGGCAGGCGGTAGTCGATTGGCGTTAGGCGATTGCTGCCCACCACGGTGATCGGCAGACGGCCGCCCTCCGCCGCCTCGAATTGTCCGCCCATTTGCTGCAAGGGCGTGATTACCCGCTGCATGGGCCGCTGCCGCAGCGAAGCATCGCCGGTGAAGACGGAAGTTATGCCATGGGAAGCGGCCAGGCCCAGTAACAACCGGGCCCCGGTGCCGGAATTCCCCAAATCCAACACATCGCCCGGCGCCAACAGGCCGCCGACACCCAGACCGTTGATCCGCCAAACGCCACCTGCTTCGCTCTCGCTTCGCTGTATGTCCGCGCCATAGGCACGCAGGGCCTGGGCCGTGGCCAATACGTCCTCTCCCTCCAGCAAACCGTGAACAACGGTTTCTCCGACGCAAAGCGCGCCCAGGATCAAAGCCCGGTGCGAAATCGATTTGTCGCCAGGCACGGCAATGCTGCCGTATAGGCCCGTACCTGAAGGCGTCGCGGGATGCGCGGTCTGGTGGGTCACGTCTGCCTGCCACTTTCATTTACTGGGGCTGTTGCGCCGGCCAAATATCGTCGCCCGGTCACCGGGTGCCTTGCCTATCATAATGCCGTGACCATCGCCAGATGGAGGATGTGGAAATTCTGTTGACATAGATGCCGCATGTTCTCTATTGGAATGCGCCGGTCGTCCTTAGAAGTTCGTCCGGAGCACAGATCATTTGGGAGACATTAATAGTGGCCAAGCCGGAATGGGGTACCAAGCGAACATGCCTGGGTTGTGGTGCCAAGTTTTATGACATGGGCCGCAGCCCGATTACCTGCCCAGCCTGTGATGAACCTTTCGCCGTGGCGGCGCCGAGCCGCTCACGCCGTAGCCGCAAGGAAGAACCAAAGCCGGCGGCACCGGCAGCGGTAGTGGCAGCGGATCAGACGGTCTCGACCAAGGATGATGAGGTCGAGGCCTTGGCGGGTGAAGTCGATGATTTACTCGACGATGATGATGATGACGAGGATGACGCCATTGCCACCCTTGCCGATGATGACGACGACGAAGACGAAGACGTTCTGGCGGAAGCCGACATCAGCAAGGACAAGATTTCCGACGAATGATCTAAAACCGCCGACGAAAATCAAACGGTGGACAGAAAAATTCGTTTTGGGCGCAGTTTGGTCTTGAATTGACCGCCACCGCGCCCTAGGTTCCGCCCGTCGCGTACCCAGGTCCCTGGGCGCAGCGAAAAGCATACCCAGTTTCGGGGCCATAGCTCAGTTGGGAGAGCGCTTGAATGGCATTCAAGAGGTCGTCGGTTCGATTCCGTCTGGCTCCACCAAAGTTTCCAAGGGGTTAGCCTGAACAAGGCTAACCCCTTTTTGGTTCAAGTCACCACTAGGTCACCACGGAAGCGGGATCTTTCCGGACGAAGCCGCTTGCTCGTCGAGCCGATGATTTCCCCGCATCTTGCGCCCGTGTTTGCTGCGCAAGGAAATTTCCATCGCCAAATTATCCATGCTACGCTTGAAGCACGGCTTATGCCCTGGAAGCACTGCCCAAGGATGGATGGTTGAATGCGCCGACCTTTTCAAAATTTTGCTCTTGAAGCCGGTGATAGGCTGGAAAAGGTTGGCCGACCGGGACGGGTCTGGGTCGTCGAACATTTGGTAAAGCCATGGGGTGAGCCGCCCCACGCGGTCATCGTTGACGACAATAACCATAACGAAACACGCATGCTGGCGCAGTCCGTGCTTTGCGACACATCCAGGTATCGCCGACTCCAAGATGCGAACAGAGTGCCGGGGCCGGGCGACTTCAAGCGGAGATGAGAATGAAAGCGGATACTATTTGGGCAATACTCGATTGAAAACCATATTAGGTGGGATAGATCAATCTACGGGGAAAGCGATATGAAAATCTTGGGCATTTCAGGTAGCCTGCGGGCGAGTTCGTTCAACACGGCCCTGTTGCGCACGGCCCAGAAACTTGCGCCCGATGGCATGGAGATCGAGATTGCCGATCTTTCCAGCATTCCGCCCTATAACGAGGATATCTATGCCAGCGGTTTTCCCGATGCGGTGGAAACCTTCCGTGGACAGATCGCCGCCGCCGACGGCCTTTTGATCGCCACCCCGGAATATAACTACTCCACTTCCGGGGTGCTGAAGAACGCCATCGACTGGGCCTCCCGTCCACCCGATCAACCCTTCAATAACAAGGCGGTGGCGGTGATGGGGGCCAGCGCAGGCAAGGCGGGGACTGCGCGGGCGCAGTATCATTTGCGTCAGGTCTTCGTCTTCCTCAATGGCCATATGATCAACAAACCCGAAGTCATGGTCGGCGGCGCCAGCCAAGCGTTCGATGAAAATGGAAACCTGCTTGACGACGTGGCCAAAGACCTGATCGGCCAATTACTCGTTGCCCTGCGGGACATGAGCGGGCGCATGGCTCTCTGACTATGTCTCGCATTCGAGGTTGACGGTATGGCCTGGACGTTCGGTGATGGTCAGAGAACCGGTTGCCATAGTGGGAAAGACAGGCTCAGATCAATCGAGGGCGACCAGATTTCCTGCTACGCTCTTGCCGTCGCGCCCCGCTTCCACATCGTATCGAACCTTCTGGCCTGCAACCAAACCAGACATGCCAGCTTGTTCTACCGCAGAAATGTGCACGAAGGCATCAGATCCGCCTCCGTCCGGCTCGATGACGCCAAAGCCACTGACTGTGTTGAAAAATTTCACTGTACCCACTGGCACGTCGTTTTCCCTTCCTAGAGCGCATTCGAAGAAAATGCGCTCAGACTCTTAAGAATCGAACAATTGAACCAATTACTTACGTCGCGCCAAATAAGCTACGGTGGCGACTCCGATTAATTGAAAATTGTTCCAACATTTCACCGGCCCTGCGTTCAGCCTGCAATTTTATTTCCGTCGCGAGCTCATGATCCCCAAATGTATCTGGGCAAGCGGATTGCCCTGTTCGGCGGCTGCCCGGAATAGCCTTGCCGCGACATCATGATCTTGCGCCACGCCCCGGCCTTCCTGATACATCAGGCCAAGGTTAACCTGAGCTTCAGCGTACCCTTGCTCTGCCGCTTTGCTGTACCACCGCGCGGCTTCTGTTGCGTCCTGCTCCACGCCCCGGCCTTCATCATACATCGAGCCCAAGCAGAATTGTGAACGGCTGGCACCTTGATCCGCAGCACGGCGGAATAGTTCCATTGCCTTCGCCGGATCTTCCACCACTCCTAGGCCTCGAAGATACATATCGCCCAAGTTATGCAGTGATGGCCTAAAGTCCTGGTCGGCCGCCATCTGAAACCACTTGGCGGCTTCTCCGTGGTCCTGCTCGACGCCATCGCCCTCATCGTACATGACACCGAGATTATGTTGTGCCTTTGCCAGGCCCTGATCCGCGGCCAGACGGCACCACTTCGCCGCCGCGTTAATATCCTTAGGGACGCCTTCACCCTGGCGGTACAGCTTAGCCAGGCTGAGCTGGGCGCTGGCATCGCCTTGTTCCGCCAATGCCGCGACAATCCCGGCCGCCATGTCCATTTTTTACCTCTTACCATTCCGCAGCCGCACCCGAGGCCCGCCGCCGTTCACCCCGACAATGATCATGCCCGCCACCTGATGCCTCGTTGGCCGCTGTTTAGAAACTCGATACCCTTGGCTTCCAACGCAAGCTGTATGCTGTCCGCACTCGCCTTGTGCACCCCCTTGTCGCGCTCAAGCCTCGTAACGGTATTAATTGAAATACCCGCCGCGTCCGCAAGTTCTTTCGTGGTAAGCCCAAGCACCGCTCGCGCCGCTCGGATAACCTGATCCATTTGACCGCTCCTCCAGACCCGTGGGTAGGCGCGTGGCACCCAGGATGCTCCGGGACGGTGTGGGGTACATCGGGCAAGCCGCGCCCAGGCATTGGGTCGCATAATGGCTTGGTAACGCCAGCAAATAAATCAGATTAACCGCGACAGGCTCCAAACCGTCCAGAATCTGGGAAGCAGGTCACAAGCAAAATAAAGGCCGCCCCTCCCCTCAGAACGGCGACCTTGATTGTAAGCAGATAAGTTCGGGCGCAAGCCCCTTTAACGGGCCTTGGCCATTTCCTCTTTACGCAGCAGCTTTGCGCAACTTGGCTTCAGCCGCCAGCTGCTTACCCTTTTCAAACTGTTCCTTGTAGTAAGACGACAGGTCGGAAGCACTAATGTCAAAAAGTGACCCGCCACCTTCATAATGTTTAATGATGGAGCGACCGATAGCATAGGTCGAAGCGCCCGATACGACCGGCAAAGACGCCATGCCGATGGCCCAACCGATGCCTGGAATAAGTTTAAACGCGCTGGAGGCAACCATTTTGCCAAGACCAAAGCCAAGAACGCCACCGGCAAGTGCAGATAGTGTATTGCGCGCGGCATTATCTGAAAATGGCTTGCCATAAAGTTCAGATAGACGTTGGATCATACGCAGTTGGATTGCAATCACAGCCGCGATATCAAAAGCCGGCACCGGCACAATGCCAGCGGCTACAGACGCGATGACGTAATCCTTGATTTCGTTTTCCGCAACGAGCTTACGGGACATATTAACCTCTGAAGCCGTAGCGGTTTGTCCGGAAGCATCGGTTTCGGGCGTTTCCGCCGCCGCTTTATTGACCATTTTTCTCTCCATTGTCAGAACGCAGCCCAACAGCTGAGCTTATATGAAGGCGCCGATAAAATGGAAAATACAGACTTATCCTATGGCGCGCGAGGCTTGGCACCCACACTACCAGTTTATGAGCTGTATTGGAAGCGCTAGAGAAAGCGATTGCTATTTTCTTAAAACAAAAAATCTAACAAAAACTTGATGAAATAAGCTGCAAATAGCGCAATAAATCATTAGCAGCATTTTTCCCTATCCACGATTGAATACATCATGACCGGGTCGCCTCATTTGCCCATTGTTTTTTGCTTTTCGGGACAAGGATCACAGTACTTCCACATGGCGGCTGAGCTATATCGTGAAGATACAGTTTTCAGACAATGGCTACAGATCGGGGACGATTTGGTGCGCGCCCATTCGGGTGTTTCGGTGATCGACGCACTTTACGATACTGATCGTAGCCCCGCGGACCCTTTTTCCCTGCTTGAAGAAACCCATCCGGCAATATTTTTGATTCAATACGCGCTGGCCAAATTCTTGCTTAATAATGGCGTGCGGCCCGATCAATTGATGGGGGTCAGCCTCGGCGAATTTACGGCAATGGCACTTTCGGAGATGACGGCCTTCGACCAGGCCCTAGAGGTAATCTGCGCCCAACCCGGAATTTTTCAAAAAACCTGCCAACCTGGAGGCATGATCGGCGTCCTTGGCAATCCCGAACTTCATAGTGATCTGCCCGGAGAAAGTGAAATCGCAGGCATCAACGCAGATAATCATTTCGTTATTGCCGCGCTGACCAATACACTTGACGATATTGAAGGCGCACTAACATCGCGCAATGTTGCCGCGCAACGTCTGGCCGTTCCGTTCGCCTTCCACTCAAAATGGATTGAGCCTGCGGCCGAGGAGCTTGTGAAGGTCTTTCCTGGCGCTTGCAAACCACCGCGCTGGCCTATTTGGTCAAGCCGCAGCGCTTCTCAAATTGGGCTGCCCGACAAAGAGTTTTTCTGGCAAACTGCGCGGAGACCCATGCGGGTTCGCGATACCATTCGCAACATCGAGAAAAATGGCGGGGCTATCTATGTGGACCTGGGCCCGTCGGGAACACTTGCGGCTATTTTACCGCAGGTCTTGAAGCCCGATACACCGTCAAGAATCCTCGGCATTCTGTCTCCTTTCGGCGGCCTAAAGAAGAGATTAGAAGCCGTTCTAAGCTTAGCTTCCAGCTAACATCCAGCCGGCCCGGATCACGCCTTGTTCCTTTCCCGGGCAAGGTACGAATAAACGCTTGGTATAACGAATAGCGTCAGTAAAGTTCCCACGGCCAAGCCGCCGACGACCGATACCCCGATTGCCTGACGTCCCATGGCACCCGGTCCGGACGCCAATGCCAACGGCAGCACGCCTAGGATCATTGCGCCTGACGTCATCAGGATCGGACGCAAGCGCATCTCGGCAGCTTGCAGCACCGCTTCACGTTTATCCAGACCGTCTTGTTCCTGAAGTTGATTGGCGAATGCGCAAATCATGATGCCGTGCTTGGTAATCAGGCCCACGAGCGTGATAATGCCGATCATGGAGTAGACGTTGGACGTATGTCCGCTCAGCAGCAACGCGCCAAGGGCACCTGCCACCGCCAACGGAACAGTAAGCAGCACGACAAACGGATCGCGAAAACTCTCGAATTGCGCTGCGAGAACCAGGAAGACGACAACCAGCGCAAGTCCGAACACAAACGTCGCACTGCTTTGACTTTCCATGAAATCAAGCGACTGCCCCGTAAGAGAGTAGGATGTTTCAGACGAAAGCTCTTGCGCCAAGACTTTTTCAAGCGCGGCCAAGCCCTGTCCTAAACTTACCCCCGGAGCCAAACTGGCGCTCAACGTGGCAGAGCGAAGTTGGTCATAGTGCGCGAGCGACGCCGGCACGGTTTCCGGCGTCACCGAAGCCACCGCGGAAAGTGGGATCATGGCATCGCCACGTCCGTGCATATAAATCTGGTCGATATCCTGGGGGCTTGAACGGCGTGAGGCATCAAGTCGAATGCGCACGTCAAATTCCTTGCCGTTATGCTCGAACTTGCCCGGCGTACTGCCGCCAAATAGGGAACCGAGCGTCGCGCCGATTTCCGCTTCGGTTGTGCCCAATATGGCCGCTTGATCGCGATCCACATTAATGTTGAATGCCAGGGAATCAAGTCGCAGATCACTTCGAACACTGAGCAGTTCAGGCAACTTGGAAGCCTTTGCCTGAAGACGGCTCATAATCGCGTTGAGATTGCCATAGTCCTTTACTGTCTTAATGGCGATGGCAACCGGTTGGGAAGAAGCCCCGGATCCGAAACTTGCCGGAATGATTGGAAAAGCTTGAACGCCCGGCAAGGCAGCCAATGGGCCCCACAAAGCGCGTTGCACGTCTTGTACGGAAATATTGGGGCGTTCTTTCCAAGGTTTAAGTACAGCAAGTACAATGCTTTTATTCAGCGCCGGTCGTCCCGCCAAAGCAAGTCGGGATTCAAGTGCCGGGGCATGTTTGGCAATGATGGCTTCGATTTTTTTTGTGTACTTGTTGGAATAGTCAAAATTGGCATTGGTGGGGCCTTGCGCGAAAACGACAAGGTTGCCTTGATCTTCCAGCGGAACCAATTCCGACTTAAGCTGGGTATTGATAAAATAGGCCCCCGCTGCAACAGCAATAGCTAATACCACCATTAAGGGCCGAACGATTAATGTCAGGTTCAGGATAGAACGGTACTTCCGGGAGACCTTGCCAAGAAAGCTGTCTACAAATCTTCCAAAAGCACCGCCGCTTTCAGCTTTAAGAACG
>Ga0233429_1000344_pt1 | contig 81854 bp, 85 predicted proteins | sample SI_118_April2016_3_FD_179879 | JGI IMG/M metagenome (GOLD analysis project Ga0233429, IMG submission 179879) | Seawater microbial communities from Saanich Inlet, British Columbia, Canada - SI_118_April2016_135_MG | ecosystem: Environmental > Aquatic > Marine > Inlet | place: Canada: British...
GAATTTTAGAAAAATACCCAGATACAGTTCTTAGCGCCAAGTTCTCTGGAAAGGAATGCTTAGGAATATACTTAGGCGTTCCAATATTAACTATTCCAGCACCCATGTCAGATTATCTTAGTTACATTAAGTTTTTCCCCCTGGGAGTTCAAGCCACCCAGGCATGGGAAAAACTATGTCCAGCCTTGCCAGACGATAGTAATAATTGGGGGACCATTGGAGACTCCAAGTACCCAAGAAACTATGCTACTGCCCAGGCATGTTTAGACATTGGAGCAAACACTAACGCTTTCTATGAAGAAAGTTGTGTCCCTGAAATTCCAGAAGAAGAAATCTGTGACAACAATTTGGATGAAGATGAAGATAATCTAATCGATTGTGCAGACCCCGATTGTGCAGAAGCTGACAACTGTCAACCAGAATGTAAAACCAAAGATGATTGTGGTATCTATTCAACTTGTTCAGAAGGAACTTGTGCCCCTCATGGTTGCACAGGATTAGCAATCGCTAACACAGTGGTTTGTGAAGGAGATGGTATCCAATTAACTAATGGATTCACCATTAAAACTGTTGTCGAAACCTGCACAGAAGAAACCAAATGTGAATATCTTTGTGAAGATGGATACATCAAAGAGGAAAACACTTGTGTCCTAGACATTGGTCAAGAAATCTGTGATGGGAAAGACAACGACGGCGACGGAGAAATTGATGAAGAGAGTGTTTGTAACACAGATGAAAACTGTGGTTCATTCGAAAACACATGCCCTGTCCAGGAATTATGTAACAATGGAGTTTGTACCTTCGAAGGATTGACTGCTACTACTATTGGTGGCTTATCTATCTCTGTTGGCGAAGAAACTTCTTTCAAGACTAAAATAACAAATTCAAAAGATGTAGCTGTGGGACCAATCATCATTTACACCAAGTTGACCGATGAAAGTGGAACTAAAATTATAGGTTCTAAATATGAAATAAAAGAATCTTTAGGGCCAGGGGCAGAATACGCCACCAATCTTCCTCTTTTAGTAGAAGGAACAACTAACGTAAAGAAGTTTGTTTATGCATTAGATAAGTGGATTAATCCCCAAGTGACTCTTAAAGAAAATCTTGAAGAAGAATATGGGGCGGAAGAATGAGTCGGAAAATCTTTCTTTTTTTCCTTTTTTTAGCTTTAATTCCAGCAGCAATATCAATCTCCATAGATACCGATAAACCTGATTATTCTTCTGGAGACTTAGTAACTGCCACCGTAACTGGTTGTGGAGAAGGAAGTATAACTTTTGTTAGATTCATTAATTCTGGAGGAATCCTTGTTGATCTCCATCAAGGAACTATCACTGAAGGAAAATTCTCTGCTACTTATGACACAGATTCCGATCCTTCTGAAGGAACATACAATGTTAAAGCTACTTGTACTGGTTCAGATGAAGAGGTCACTAAAAACTTTTGTGTAGATACTACTTGCACTAAAGCAGACACCCCAGCAGACACAGGAACAACAGGAGGAACAGGCGGCGGAACCTCAAAAAAATATCAATGTAATGACAAGATTGACAATGACAAAGATGGAAAGATAGATTTCCCCAATGATCCTGGATGTACTTCAAAAAATGATAATGAAGAAAAAGATTCATTAGTTTGTAAAGAATCATGGGTTTGCACAGAATGGACTGACTGTAAAAACGAAAAACAAACCAGAACTTGTGCAGATGAAAAGAAGTGTGGAACTACTATAATTAAACCAGGAACATCCATTACTTGTAAAACTGATAAAGTAATTCCTCCACCACAACAAACCAAAAAACCAAGCCTACAGCAACCAGAAGGAGGATTTCCTTGGATTATAACCATCTTAATAGTATCCATAGTAATAATTGCCGGAGCCTTACTATATTTCCTAGTAATTAGAAAACGTCCACCTCATGACACTGTGTATTCTCCAGTAAGAAATTACATGAGAAACGCCCAGAAGGAAGGATATACTAGACAAGAAATAGAACAGAGTCTTCTAAATAAAGGTTGGAAAAAAGAAGTCGTTGATCAACAATTCCAACAAATTTAATTTTTTTTCTTATTTCTTTTAAACTTATGTCCACCTTAAACGAAAGTTTTATATATTAGGTAGACATAACTATTTCCATGACTTATACTGAAACACAAAAAAAAGGCAATAATAATTATTATTATCGAGTAAAATCAGTAAAAGAAAAAGGAAAAGTAAAGAAAAAAAGGGTTTATCTCGGCTCCAATCTTGACAAATCAAAACTAAAAACGCTAGAAAAAAAAGCAGACGAAGTTCTAAACGAGTCTCTTAATAAACTATTAACAAAACAAGAATTTAAGAAATTAAATGAAATCAAAAACAAATTCAAAAAAACCCCAAAAGAAACTTTTGAAAATAGGTACGAAGTTTTTGTTTCTCAGTTCACTTATGATTCTAATGCCATAGAAGGGAACACTATTGATTTAAAAGAAACTTCTTATATTTTATTTGAGAACAAAACTCCCCCAGGTAAGGAATTAAGAGAAATTAGTGAAGTTCTCAACCACAAAAAAGCATTTGATCTCATTTTAAATTATAAAAAAGAAATTTCTAAGAATTTTATTTGTGAAATCCAAAAAGAAGTTGTTAAAAATACCTTAAGGAAAGATTTAGAAAAACAGATGGGCAATTATAGAACTGTTCAAGTTTACATTCGTGGAGCAAACTTTATCCCTACCAAAACCAAAGGTGTTCCAATGGAGATGAGAACTTTGATAAGATGGTACAATACTAACAAAGATAAATTACATCCCCTGATCTTAGCAGCTCATTTTCATGTTGCTTTTGAATCGATTCATCCGTTTGTTGATGGAAACGGAAGAACGGGAAGACTTCTACTCAATTTCATTTTACATAAACATGGTTTTCCAATGGTTATCATCCCTAATAAAATAAAATTGAAATATTACCAATGTTTGGAAGAAGGACAACAAAAAGAAAATTTAGGGGCTTTTGTTAGTTTTCTCTATGAATTGATGATAAAAAGCGAACTTTACATTTAATAGAAAAAAGTTTATTTCTTAACTACTTTATTAGCAATAACTTCCTTCTTGCCATTATAATCTTCTACAGTTCCAGTAACTTCAACATAATCTCCTTCTTCTAAAAAAATCTCAGAATCCTTAAACAACACTATTGTTGTCTCTTCAACCTTCTGATTCTCTACTTCTAAGAACATCACTTTTTCAACATCACTCACCCTACTTACAAACCCTTTCACCAGGACCTCATCACCTTCAGGAACCCCTTCAATACTCTCCACCACTCCCAAATCAACTTCAGAAGCGATCAACCACAACCCCAACAAGCCCAACACTGCAACCAACAAAGAAACCTTTTTCAATGTGTTCTCTTCCATTCTCAACCAAAATTGCCTAAGATTTATATACTTTCTCTTCTCTTATCAACATATGACTTCGGAAGAACTTCCAATTTTAAAGGAACAGCTCTATGAAATGGAGCAAAAAATGAGGACTATGTCCTGGGATTATCAACAAGACCAACTTCATCCCTTTAAGAAACAACAGTTTGAACAATTGTTGAAAGACAAGGAAACTCTTATTGAACAAATAACTAACTTAGAAAATGTTGATATTAAGGAATAATCCCAAACCTAATTGATTAGATTTCTCTAGTTTTAACTCTTAAAACAAAAACAAAGAGATAATTATCAACAAAACGCCAAACCCAATACAGATATAAGCAATTTGTTCTCCTAAACTAAGATTTGGAAAATTCTTAAAGAAAACCCCTGCCTTCTTAGGAAAACCCTTAACACTAGACAAGATCTCTTTAAAAAATAAGTTCAATTTTTTATTTAATTCTTTAACATCCATCTTTATTCTTCAGCAGGCTTTTCTTCAACAGGAGCTTCTCCCAACCCAGCTTTTCCCTCTTTTAATACTCTTAAGTTAATTTGGACAATATTACTATCAATTCTCTCTCCACAGACAGTCTTCTTTCTTTTTAATCCTTTCTTTTTATTCTTGTTTCTATCTTTACCAGAAAATCCAACTCCGCCAGAAACCATAATCCTTTTCCTTCTTTCTTTAATACCTTTCCTCATTGGAAATCCAGCTTTATCGCTTCCACCAGTTATCTCAAATTCATAACCTTCTAAACCTAGGCCTTTACCTTCAACTTTTTCTCCAACAACTTTTCTCAATAGAACATCTGCTTCTGGACTCTTAACTTCTTTCTGGAAAGATTTTCCATCCTTAGTCCCTAATACTAATTTAAATTCAGCCATTTTTATTCCTCCCGAGACCAAAGAACCTGTTAGTTCAATCCCAAATAGGGTCATCTCAGCGTTATTTTAATTTAATTATCAATTTCATTTATAAATTATTCGTTTTAAATTCCTAATTCTTCTTTAAGTAATCTTTCAACTACATTACTCATTTTCAAATTGTGATCTTCACAATAAGATCTAAATATTCTCATTAATTCCATATCTATTGTAAATGTAACTCTTTCTTTCTGTTTCGGCCTATCTAATTGTCCAGTTCTATCAAATTCCTCTAAAGCCAATATCAGGTCTTTATTTTTCTCCACAAGTTCATTTATTTTTTTCTCTGGTAACATTGTAAATTAACCTCGCAATTATTAATGGGCTGGTTATGTTATTCTTAGCAATTCTCTTAATAGTCATTAACAATCGCTCTCGATTATAGTCCTTACCATTAATTTCCAAATAGTATATTGCCACTAATAAACATGTTCTTTTATTTCCGTCTCTAAACACATGATCTACTAACAAACTTCTACACAAATAACTCAATTCATAAAGCCAATTTTTTTTAGCTTTCAATATTTCTAAGTTAAAATCTAAACTACTTTCATTAATAAATTCTCCTTTTTCTCCAATTTTTTGATTAAAAGCAATAATGTCCTTCTTACTTAACGTTTTAGAGTACATATGAGTATGAACGAGTAAGTACTTTATAAATTTTTTGTTAAAATATATGATTATTAAACTAACAAAATAAAAACAATCTCAAACTAAAACCTTTTTCTCTCCTGCATACAAACCCATCGCATCAAGTTTCTCAAACTGCTCTTCATTAAGAATCAAATAAGAAAGATCAAACCCTTTTTCCTTAATCTTTTCACAAATCAACTTCACTCTAGCATCATCAACCCCTTCACCAAGCAAAATTACATTCGCTCTATTTTCTTCCAATTTTCCATGTAATAAGATTCTCTTAACTCCATCCATCCCTCCAACATTTTCCACAAAGAAATCCAATAAACTAGGTTCCTTAAACCATCCTTCCAAAAACCTACTCCTTTCATTTCTAACCAATCCATAGAATTTCATCATCCGAATTTCTTTAACTCTAATCAACCCAATGGCAGACAACTCTTGCAAAATCCTAAACACCGTACTTACAGAAACCCCCGACTTTTTAGCAATCTCTCGCAGATACATCTCCCCTTTAGCAAAGTATAAAGTTTTCAGGACCGCAACTTTCTTGTGATCTAACAATCCCCCCAAGACCTCTTTTTCAATCATAACTTTTAACAAACCATAATAATATTTAACTGTTTCGTTTTTGGAACAGTGTTCCAAAAATAAAACAATAACTAAACGTTAAATATAAATACACTAAAAATATTCTCCCTTTATGCAAGATATCCTTGAAATCATTAAAACCAGAAGAACGGTCAAACAATTCTTACCTAAATTTGTCGAATGGGACAAAATCTCTAAGATTTTAGATGCCGCCAGACACGCTCCTAGTTGTGGAAACATTCAAAATTGGAAGTTCGTTGTCGTCTTAGAAACAGACTTAAAACAAAAATTAGCTGAAGCTGCTCTTCAACAATATGAAATAACTAATGCTTTTGCTTTAATCGTCGTTTGTGCCGAAGCTCAAAAAGCAGAACGTTATTATGGGTTAAGAGGAGACCGTCTTTATACTGTTCAAAATTGTGCCGCCGCTATCCAAAATATCCTCTTAGAAGCGCATTCTTTGGGCTTAGGAACAAGATGGATTGGTGCTTTTGAAGAAGAAATGGTCAAAAGAGCTCTAAGCATTCCCGAAGAAGTTCGTCCTCAAGCTATTATTGCCCTGGGATATCCTAAAGAAATACCTGAAAAGCCACCTAAATATCCTTTAGAGACAGTAGTTTACTTCAACAAATGGAGAAATAAAATCAGAGATCCAGCCAAATATATGCGGGACTACGCAGTACTTCTAAAAAGAAAACTTGTCCAAATCAAAGAAGCCATAATCAAGAAATAATTTTTCTCAGTTTCTCCAAAAACGTCTATTTTTCACGTCGTAGAAACAATAAAAAGAGTAAAACTTATATTCTCCAGAATATATATTGGAATTGAAAAAGATTTAAATACCACTTAAGCTTTTCTAAGAACAAGGGTTTGGGTTTTTACGGGCTGGTTACCTGTCTAAAATCATAAGTTTGGTTGTACGTTAATTAATTCTAATTGGTTAAATTAGGTTTTGGTTGGTTTAAGTTTTGGTTTCAACTAATTCTAGATGTAGTAATACATTTCATATTAATAAGCATTTGTATGCTACAGAATATATTCACATTCAACAGTATCCTATACTGTTCAAATAAAAAAACAAATAACCAGAGGTGGTGTAAAATGGATTTTATCGTGGAGAGAGCTTTGGAAGCACCAGAGCAAGAGTTTGAAACCCTTTGCCAAGCAAACATTAAGGTGATTGGCGTAGGGGGAGCTGGTAACAATATGGTTGGCTGGCTATACAAAAAAGGAATTAAGGGAGCAGAAATTATTGCAACTAATACCGATCAACAACACTTGAGTATTACTGGCGCAGACAGAAAATACTTGATTGGAAAAGACTGCACCAGAGGACTAGGTTGTGGCGGATTCCCAAACAAGGGCGCAGAAGCTGCTCAAGAATCAATGATTGCAATCAAAGAATCTTTGAAAGAATCTGACATGGTCTTTGTCTGTGCAGGAATGGGTGGAGGTACTGGAACTGGAGCTGCCCCAGTAGTTGCCCAAGTAGCTAAAGACACAGGATCTATTGTTATTGGAACTGTTACCATGCCTTTCAACATTGAAAGAGCAAGATGCGACAAAGCAGAATTTGGTTTACAACAACTAAGACAAGTTTCTGATACCGTTATTGTAATTGATAACAACAGATTAGTCCAAATTGCTGGAAACTTACCTGTACAACAAGCTTTTGCTGTAGCTAACGAGTTAATTGCAACTATGATTAAAGGTATTGTAGAAACCATTGCTGTACCAAGTTTAGTTAACTTAGATTATGCAGACGTTAAAGCAATCATGACCAATGGTGGAGTAGCTGCTATCGGAGTCGGTTCATCTGACACCAACAACAGAGTTGAAGAAGCAGTTAAAGGAGCTTTATCTAACCCACTTCTAGATATCAACTATGAAGGAGCTACTGGCGCATTAATCCATGTTACTGGAGGACCTGATATGACTCTAGATGAGATTTCCAGAGTAGGAGATTTAGTAACTGAATCTTTAGATGAAGAAGCTAATGTTATCTGGGGAGCTCGGATTGATGACGGCATGAAGGGAAAGATGACTGTAATGACTATCATTACAGGAGTAAATTCACCTTGGATTCTGGGCCAATCTCACGGCAAGAAACCAAGTCCGCAGGCTGAATCCCTTAGTAAAGAGCTTGGGATTGAGCTTATTTAGGGAAAAAGAGGTGTAGGCTGCATGCTTAATTGCATGCAGCATCTTTAACCTAATTTAAATCACAATCAAGGTCTTGCCTTTGTTTTCTTTACACCACCCCTGAAATCTAGGCAAGATTTCTTTTTTTTCTTTCATAAAAAAACCATTACAAGAAAATTTTAAATACGCCAGCCCTTTTCTTCTCATTATGAAATCCGCAAAGAAAGACACCAAAGGAATAACTGTAAAGAAAAGTGATGACTTTAGTGAGTGGTACACTCAAGTAATCCAGAAAGCTGACCTCGCTGATTACTCATCCGTATCTGGATGTATTGTCTACAAACCGGGTTCTTATTCTCTTTGGGAAAAAATCAAAGAAGTAACCGATAAAAAATTCAAACAAATTGGTATCCAAAATGCTTATTTCCCTTTATTCATCCCAGAATCGTTGTTACAGAAAGAAGCAGCCCATATTGCTGGATTTGCTCCAGAGGTAGCTTGGGTCACTCATGCAGGTAACTCTAAATTAAAAGAACGTTTAGCAGTAAGACCTACTTCTGAAACCATTATGTATGACTCTTACAGCAAGTGGATTCGTTCTCATAACGATCTACCTTTAAGGATAAATCAATGGAACAACGTAGTTAGATGGGAATTTAAACATCCTACTCCTTTTCTTAGGGGCAGAGAATTTCTTTGGAATGAAGGCCATACTTGTTTTGCAACAAAAGAAGAAGCCCAACAAGAACGGGAAGAAATAATCAACATTTATGATGATGTTTGTAAAAATCTCTTAGCCATGCCTTCTTTAATTGGAAACAAATCTGAAAAAGAAAAATTTGCGGGAGCAGTTTACACCACATCTATGGAATTCATCATGCCTAATGGTAAAGCTATCCAAGGCCCAGATTTCCATTTTGATGGCCAAAATTTCTCTAAAGCCTTTGATATTAATTTCTTAGACAAAGAAGGTAAGAAAGATTATGTCTGGCAAAATACTTGGGCAATTACAACTAGAATGATTGGCGTCCTTATCGCCCTCCACGGCGATGACAAAGGTTTAGTTCTTCCACCTAGTTTAGCTCCAATTCAAGTAGCAATAGTTCCAATCTTATTTGATAAAACTAAGGATCAAGTACTCAAAGAAGCTCAAAGAATAAAACAATCTCTTGAAAAGAAACACATCAAAGTTCACTTAGATGATCGAGAAAATTATAGTCCTGGTTGGAAATTTAACGAATGGGAAATGAAAGGAATCCCTTTAAGAATTGAAATTGGACCTAAAGATTTAGAAAAGAAGCAAGTCCTCTTAGCTAGAAGAGATACTGGGGAAAAACAAGCTCTTAAGATCTCTTCTCTAACCAAGGAGTTACCTTCAATCTTAGAAAAGATTCAAACCAACCTTTACAATACTGCAGAGAAAGTCCTCAAAAACAGTATTGTGGAAGTAGATAATCTCAAGGAAGCCAAAACCCAACTAAAAAACAAGAAGATTCTTTTCGCTCCTTGGTGTGGTTCAGTAAAATGCGAAGAACAATTCAAAACAGACACTGGTGCCAAGTCTCTTAACTCTCCAGACAAACAACCAAAGTTAAAACCAAACCAAAAATGCTTTATTTGTGAAGAAAAAGCCACCAAATGGTTCTACTTGGGTAAAAGTTATTAATTTTTTTATTAATTTTTTTATTTATTATACTCTTCTTTTCCACTCAATCGTTTCCTAAATAACTTAATCTCTTCTTCTCTAGAAAAACCCAACTCTTCCCACTTTGAATTATAATCTCCACCCATTACATTGGGTCTAACAAAAAACCTACTTACTTTTATCTTGGGCAAGCTATCATTTATTATCTCCGCTAAATGATCTGCCACTGTAACAGGCGTAGGCCCATATTCTTCTCCATTACCATATATGTGTAATTTATGGCCCTCTTCACAATTTCTCTGGGGAGAACCCCCATTAAAAGTCCAATATTGGTTTTCACCCAAAAGAAAAATCCCTGCAGAAGCTATTTCCTCATCAGTCAACTGAAATTGATTTTTTATCCCCTCAACCTGGTTACCTAAATAAAATCTCACTTCTTTATCCTTAAGCACAACCATATAATTATTTTTAGCCATATAATTTAGATGTTCACAACATCCAGACAAAATAAATTTGAGATCCATTTCATCTAAACAAAACCAAGCTTATTTTAATTATTTGTATGTTTCCACATATATCCTTCAAACTAACCATTAAATTTATATCCTCAAAAATATTCTTTACAATATGGCCTTGCTAAAAGAAGTGATTATCCTAGGTGACACAGAATTTGGAGCAGGAAACTTAACTGATGATTTTATTAGTGACAATACTCTTTCAGAATTAATTAGGGAACTTGCCAAAAGAAAACACCCAGTGGATTTAGTATTTAATGGAGATACCTTTGATTTTCTCAAATGTCCTTACAAAGAAAAAGACCAGTTTATTTACCCTAGACATATCACTGCCGAAATTTCTCTAAACAAACTCAAACTTATTCATACTGCCCATCCTAAGATCTTCAATGCCCTAAAAAAATTCTCCGAGAAGAAGAGAAATCGTCTTTTCTTTAATATTGGCAACCATGATCCCGATCTGGTTTACAAAAGAGTTCAGAGAAGAATAAAAAAGATTCTTGGCAACTCCAAAGAAATTCACTTTCGCCAAACATATCATTATAATGGAATCTATGTTGAACATGGTCAGCAATATGATATTTTAACTAAAATGAATTTCCGCCGCCTTTTCCTAAATTACCAAGGTAAACAAATTCTTAATCTGTCTTTCGTTTCCTTTGGTTTAATCAGTAGGTTTATGCATCTTAAGGAAAAGGATCCCTTCTTAGAAAGAATCTTCCCTCGTTCCCTTCTCCTTTCTCTTCAAAAGAAAACCATTAAGAAAATAACTTTGCATACCGTCTCCTATTTTTTTAAGAGTATTTTTTATTACCCTTTCCGTTATTACTTTGATCCCACCTACAAACTACCCAGAGAATTATTCAGAGAATTTTATCGTAGACTAAGAAAAATTCATTTTGATATTGATAAAATTGTCCACATCTTCAAAATAAAAAGAAGACGTCTTCTTAAGAAAGAAAAAATCTTTGTTCTTGGCCATGTCCACGAAAAATATGTTGAAGACAAAAAAGGCAGAGTTATTATCCATCCAGGTAGTTGGCGAGATGAGTATGACCTTGACCCCGTAGATTTAACCTTAATTCCTCGTCCCAAGCGTTACGTAAAAATTCTAGTTAATGAAGAGGGTACAGATTATCAATTAATAGACATTTTTGTTAAAAGAAGCATCTTCAAATTAAGCCATATTGTTGGAAATGAGTTAGAATGTCTCAAAAAAGCTGCCCAAGAAGAAGGCTACAAACCAATTTATTATTAAATTCAGTTTTTTATCACTTTTCTTAAATTAATAATCTTTAAATACTATGTCTTCCCTCTTCCTATAAATACATCTTGAGGTGCTATCTTATTATGAATCAAATTGCTGAAGACGTGAGTAACCGCTATTCGATAGCTGAAGCAGTAAAAGATACTTCTAACAAACCCCTCGGCGAAAAACCAACAGATAATTTAGAAACTAAGTTAACTCCAGTCTCAAATTCAACAGATTCTCTGGATTCAACAGATTCTTCAGATTCTTCAGATTCAGAAGCCACCTTGGGAAAATCCCAGACCTTAGATTATGCTCTTCTTGAAAAAGAAGCTGAACAAATGATGGCTGAAAATTTCTACAAAGCCCAATCCACTGGATACGCTTCCGATTACCAATCTGAAGCTTCTCCCTTTGCTCAAGAACAACCAGAAACCCAATTTCGTCAATCTGATACTGATAACGAAACCCTCAAAGATGTAGAAGAAGTAGAAGAACATGTCAAGGATTATAATATGGCTGCTTCAACAGGCAATTGGGAAAACATTTCTTTCCGCCAAAGAGAAAAAGTAGCTCTTTGGGCTTCCTTGAATAAAGCTGAACTAAACTTCCGCCACACCATCAATGGATTAACTTCAGAAATTGATTATTCTAAAGTTTACTAAAATTCTATTTTACAAATTTTATACCTAAACATTTTTAAATGAAAACGAGAATTTTACTTAAAAAGAGTTCTTGAAGATGTTTTAGATGGTTTATTGGTGTTTGGAGATAAAAATGACAGATAATAATGTGGCTCACATTAATGGAGATTCACTAGTTTTAGAAGAAGTTGCAAAACAATCACCCCTTTATATTATTGGAGAGGGAGTTTTTAGAAACCAAGAAGAATTAGAAGCATCTAGAGCCGCTCATGGAAAAAAGCCTTATGTTCCACCATTAGCTGATATGGGTTACACTCCAACTGTTTTAAATTATTTCAAGAAACCCATAAATTGTTCTGATAAAGACTTATGGACATTATATTAATTTATTTTTCTTTTTCTTATTTCCATAACTCCAACATTTCTTCTTCAATAAAATGCATCTTTCCTGGAATTATTAAACAGTGTAAAGGTCCGCCAAAATCAAACTTCTTCAACTCTTTCAAACTCCCGGCCTTAACAATAAAATCATCACACCCTAACCGAGCACATCCCACTACCAACATCTCTTCAGAAATCAAACCTTCCTTCTTCTGAGCCTCAATCCCTTCCAGAATCTCTAGGGCAGAATTAACTGCCATAAACTTTTCTTCAAAAGGTTTCAAATCTAATAAAAACAAAGTATGTAATCCCAAAGACAAATTTTCATGATAAACATTATATGGAGTCTCTAATTTAGGATGGTCTTCAATAAAAGGAATTGAAGTCACCTTTCCATATTTATACAACTCTAACCCTACAACTCCAACTGCAGTTAAAACCGAAGCATTATTCACAACTTCAACCTTAACATTATTCTCCTTAGCTAACTTAAACAGTTGCACATGAGTTGTAGCAGAAAATACATCTCCAATAATCAAAAAAGCTACATCTTTCTCTGCAGCCTCAGCAATAATCTTCTCATCTCCTTGTTCACTCATTTCACGATCAGCAATAATAATCTTTTTTCCATAAAACTCTTCTAAATCAGAAACTGAACACTGTAACAAAGAAGTATAACTTTCTAAATAAACGCGATCACATTTCTTCACAATCTCCAATCCTTTCACAGAGATATCTTTCTCATCTGCCAGTCCAATTCCAATTAAATATAAAGTCATTTTTATCTTTCAATCCCCTTATTTTTATAATTCTTTCTTTGTAATAAATAATCAACAGATTTTTTAGTATTTGGCCTAGTCACAAAATCAGTTTCATTAATCTCCAACACATAAGGAATCCCTCTATTTTCAATTAAAGAGATTATCTCACCAAGGTCTTCAATCTCTCCTTCTCCCAAAGTTACCCCTTCTTCAAAGACGGTTTTTTCTGCACTTGAATAAATTCCTCGTCCATCATTTAAATGTACAAGGTCTGTGGGATCTAAAGCAACAACATCATCCATAAGACTAACATCCGCCAATTGACCAATATCTTCTGAAAACAAAATCCCTTCAGAAACTCCCAATCTTACTGAATCATAAATAGTTCGACTATGGCAAATATCTAAACAAATTCCTAACCCTGATTCTTTTATTTGTTCAAAACCCCATAAATGAGTTAAGTACACTGGATTCCTTAACTGATTTAATCGCTCACCCCTATATGTTCGACTATCTTCATCAGGAAGATCTCCAAATTCAGGAACTGGAGTTGTCTCAACTTTAATCTCAACCCCTTTGGCATTACCATATTTTGCCACTTCTTTTAGGGAGGGAACTACAATTTTGTAGAATCTCTCTTGCCATTCTTCTTTACTTAATCTTAAAAATTCTTCTTGGGTAACCAAAGAACCTAAATGAAAGGTTAATTTTTTTCCTGTATCAAAAGGAATCTTCGCTGTATAATCAATTCCTTCTTTTATATGAGCCAATCCAAACTCAGGTTCATTAAGTAGATCCAACTCTTCACAAGGAGTACACCCCAACATGGTCACGAAGGACCAATCTTGAATAATTGAACCAAATCTCTCCAATTTAGAATAATGTTCTCTGCTATTCTCCAATCCTTTTCTCCCTCCTAAAATCACTAACATTAATCCTGGAGAGTAACCTTCTTTCACAAGTGGTTTTTGTAACCCAATTGCAACTTCATTCTGACAATTATCTCCTGGGGCCGTAGGTATATAGATCTGTTTCATCATTTTACCATCAACTCTTTCACCATATAAACCCCTTCTAATTCATATCCCAATTTCTGATAATATCCACGAACACCAATCCCCGAAATAATCACAATTTTATTTTTACCCTGTTCTTTAGCAATCTCTTCTGCTTTTTGTAATAACTTCTTTCCCCAACCTTTGTGTTGCACACTTCCTTCTTCTCCCAATGCAGTTGCGGCCCCATAAACATGCAATTCTCGAATTAAAACACTTTCTCCAGTAATTTCTTCTCGCAAACTTTCAGCAGGAAATCGCATCCGTAAAAAACCAACTAGTAAATCATTCTTAATGTCCTCCACGGATATAAAGAATTCTTTCCCACTAGAAGCAGAATATTCATCCACTTTAATCACCACAGAATCCCAATTGATTTCTTGTCCTTTCGGTTCTCGACATCTGATACATCTACAATTAATATCATAATTCTGATGAATATATTGTCTAAGATTTGTCATCTCTACCCCAGCAGCAATCTGATATGTAGGAATGTCTCTCTGCACTCGCATCACTCGACAATATTCTGGAATAGATTTCTTAAATTCTGCAATCAAAGCAGCAGCTTCTTTTGCATCAAGAGGTTTAAAGTTTCCAGCAACAAATTCATCATACAACTTTGTTCCTTTGGTAACCATGCAAGGATATAATTTAATCATATCAGGACAATAATCAGAATCTTCAAAAAGCAATTTCATTCCAGCTAAATCTTTTTCTCGATCTGTTCCAGGCAAACCAGGCATATAATGACCCGCAACTTTGAAACCAAGATCTTTCAGAATGCGAATAGAATCTTTTGTTTGTTGTGTATTGTGCCCTCTTTGAATTTTTTCTAAAATGTCATCATAAACTGATTGTATCCCCAACTCTACTCTTGTACAACCCAATCTTAACATTTCATTACCTTCTTTCAACATCCCATAATCTGGACGAGTCTCAATACATAAAGCAGTACATTTGATTAAAGAAGTTTCATTTCTTTTTTGTTCTGATTCTAAATTTGTTTCTTTTTTCAAAGATAAAATTTTCTCATGTAATCGAGCAGCCCTTTCTTTATTACCAAAATCTTCCGTAGGCAATTCAAAGAAATCTTTAAACGCTAAAAAATCAAATTCTCCATTCTTAAAAAACAATTCAGAAAAATCATTCATCGCCTGAAAAGCATCTCTTACAAACTCTTCTTGATAATCCTCTGGAAATGAAGGAAAAGTTCCTCCCATTAAAATCAATTCAACTTTCTCACAATTATGCCCCAACAAAATATACTGTTCTAATCTATTAAACACTTGCAAATAAGAATTATACTTATTACGAATTCCCCTCATCGTAGCAGGTTCCTTGCCAGTATATGATTGAGGAATATCTCCAAATTCTGATTCTACTCCTCCCGGACACATCGTACATTTCCCATGTGGACAAGGGAATGGTTTAGTCATTATCGCAATAGGAGCAACCCCAGAGATTGTTCTGGTAGGTTTAGTTAACAATTTATTTTTCAAAACCCCTAAATCCCCAACACCACAACGCAACAAAATATCAATATTCGTAGGGATCTTCTTTAATCCATACTTTAAAGATAAATCTCTTTTTAGCTTAGCCAACTGTCTAGGCAAATACTCTTTCTTCTTCATTTCTGAAATTATCTCTAAGTAAAAATCCATCTTTATTCTCATTACATTCGTGTTTTATTAAGGTTTCCTCTCAATTTAACTATTTCAAAGTAGTAATAGATAGAAACATTTATAAATGACCACAATAAAAGTTAATTTATTAAAACAAACTAAAGGTGAAATAAAATGACAAACGAATTTACTCTTAAAAATTTAAAATTAGTTGATCTAGCTCGAGATGCTCCCGCATTGAAATTTGATGATCCAGAAGATTATGCCCATATGTTAAAAAGAAGAGATCGTGATAACGTTGCCCATATTGTTGAGACATTACAAGGAACTGGATTAGGTATTTACTTGATTGGAGGTACTCTAGACAATCACCTAACTCAAGGTAAACGAGAATACAACGACATCGATTTATTGGCCACTGGAACTCTTGAAAGTGGAACTAGTACTAGAGATATGTTGGCTTTACATAAACACAATGGTGATTTAAACTACGGAAATACAATTTTTGGGGTTGAAGAAATCCGCGAAAACCTTATTTCTGGAAATCCACAGGAACAAGAGAAACTTGCTCGACTTTATTGCCATGTTAATGACATTCAAAGTCGTTGGTCAATTTATCCAGTTGAACCATTATTAAAAAGGAAATTTTGTTCTGAAATTGATTTAACCTTAGCAGAACAATCAGCAGTAGAACCTAAAAGATTATATGGCGCAACCATTTCTCCGTTGTTAAGATGGACTAACGAATAAACTCTTTCATTTTTCTTTTATTAAATTCGAACCAAAATCTTTATAAACCACCCCTCAAATTAATCTTAAAATGGTATCTAGAATCGGCGGAACAAAAAGAAAGACTAGACATAAGCTCACCAAGCACTTTCGTGATAAGGGAAAAGTCCCTCTTAGTAAATTCTTTCAAGAATTATCTCTTGGAGATAAAGTAGTCTTAAAAGTAAATCCTACCGTTCAAAAAGGCCTTTATCATTTCCGTTTTCATAGTAAAGTTGGAACTATCAAAGCTAAACGAGGAAATTGTTACCAAGTAACCATCAAAGATGGTGGAAAACCAAAATTGCTTAATGTCCACCCAGTTCACCTAAGAAAATTATAAAATGGTCAATCCACAATTTATCGAAGAAACACCGTTAACTCTCTCTGAGATTAAGGAAGAATTAACTAAAGTACTTAAGGTTGATGAAGAACTTAACTATCGTTCTAATCGTCTAAAGGAATTCTTAGAAAATTTCCCCCCTTTACCTAAAGGTAAAAGAGAACAGCTTCATAAAAAACTTATTGATCTAAATATTATCAGACTTAAAGACACATATACAGTCAAAATAATTGACTTCTTACCTAAAGATGTTGAGGAATTAAAAGTGATTCTGCAAGGCTACCCTGTCTCTTTAACAAAAAAAGACCAGGATGCAATTATTGCGACAGTTAAGGAATTCCTCTAAATTACCGCAATTTTTATTAACTTCCTAACCTTTCTAATAAAAATGATTCCAGAAAAAAGCCCTAGAGAAGAACGAGCCATAATCTTAGATTATCTTGAGCACGGATATCCCTTTGATAACTCTCCCATGAAGTCCGCAATAGCTCAAGCTTTGGGTACTACCCATTTAACTTTATTAGAACTAATTCCTAAAAAAGAAGTCTTTCTTCAACCTTACGAAGAGGTATACATTGGAGAAGGAAAGAGGGATAAGATCCACCATATCAAAGGAAGAATTCCCATGGAGAAACTTACCGCTACTTCAGTCTCAGAATTAAAACATGCTATCGAAGAAGTTGTAAAACAACAACCTGAACGTTTCTTAAAATTTTTCAATGAAGCTCGACCGTTAACTATGAGGATGCATCAGTTAGAACTCCTTCCAGGATTAGGAAAAAAACACATGTGGGAAGTTATTCAGGCTAGAAAAGCCAAGCCTTTCGAAAGTTTTGAAGACCTCAAAGAAAGAGTTAAATTACTTCCAGATCCTAGAACAATCATCATCAAAAGAGTCTTGTTAGAATTGGAAGGAAAAGACAAACACAAATTATTTGTTTCTTAATTTTAACTATTTTTATAATTTTATTAATTTAAATTAACTTTTAACTATTCTCGCTTCAGAAACTTCTTTAATCCCTTCAATTATTCTAATCTTTTGATTAATAGTATTGCCCAATCGCCCTTCACTTTTAACTTCTAATAACACTATCAAAGAATGCTTCCCAAAGGTTTGGTATATTTTTTTAACTTCATTCAATTTTTTAAGCTCTTCATAAATATAATTCACTTTTCTTGGCTCACACTTAATAAAAATAAAACTAGAGAATACACTCAAAACCAAGATCACAATCCCCACCAAAATTAATAATGCTCCCAAACCCCTCATGATCCAGAATGTACTATTCAATTCTAATAAGAATACTTTTGGGATAACAAAAGCCAAAACAACAGTAAACAAAAAAGTAAACGCCACATAGGATAAATTAAGTGCAGAAACAAATGAAACCTTACCATCCTTTAGAGAAAGAAGATACAATACATATCCTAAAAAAGCAAAAAACATTGACCCTATGCTGTAAGGAATCTGAGACAAGACCTCAAAACTTAAGTTGGTTTGTGGAAATATACAAACGGTAAATATTACTGCCAGAGTTATTGTAATAAATAATCTATAATTAAGTGCATCAGTATTTGGGCAATCCATTCCAAGTTTCATAAAATGAGAGTATACTGCATTAATCAAATTAAGAATAATCCCTGCCGTAAGAATAACCATTAGGTCAAATCTCCCGCCCTTAAAACTAATTAAAAATGCACCAACTGCAACTATAATAAAACTACCAGCTTCAAGAACACTAATTTTTTCTTTAGTATAATATAAATCCCTAATTATTAAAAACAACAAAGTTAAGGGGATTAATGCCCCAACTACAGTGGGATCATAAATTTTCAATAAATATAGTAACAATAAAGTATAAGCTGCACCCGTAAATCCTGCAACCAAAGCATAACCTCTACTTTTTTTTGGAATTAAACCCACTCCTTTAAAATTGGTGTCAAGTTTCTTACCAAAAAAAAACATAATTACTAAAGTCAAAATTACAGCAACCCATGAACCAATTAAAGCATAGTTATAAATATTTGAAAACACAACTTGTAAATTATAGCTATCAAAAACTATGTTGATGGCCAAAAATAAACCAGAAAGCAAAGCAAGAGTTTTATAATTCATCTTTCAATTTTCTTTGCTACAATAAGACTTTCCGTTTGCACAATGCCTTCTATCCTTTGTAATGTGGTAGTCACAAAATCATGCAATTTCGCCAGGTCTTCAACTTTTACATTGACAACCAAATCATAACTTCCTGCAGTGGAAGCCACCACACTAAGTTCTTTAAATTCCTTCAAAGATTTAATCACTTCTTTTATTGATCCAGTTTTAATATTTAATAAAACAAATGCTTCGACAGTCATTATTTTTCACCACCACTAATTCTCTGATTAGTTTGTTTTTTAGGAGTTCCAACAATTATTCTATTCATTGGAGTTATCTTTGGATTTATTCTTTCTATTCTTGCTTCATATCCTGACTCAATTAAAAACCGCATCCTCGTTTCGTCAAAATAATCTTCCTTACAATCATAAAGAAGAAGTCTGGGGTCTGGAGGATTAACCAATGAGTAACCCCTTGGCCCTCTACCATAACAACAGGGCATTATAGCAACAGGAACTCCTTTAGCTACAGATTTTCTTAAAATCTTATCAGTTAATTCTCCACATGCATGAATAGCCACAGTAGCAACATCCCCTCTTGGAATTTGATAACTCTCAACCCCATCTAAATTAACCTCGGTTTCACAACGCAAATCTTTCAAAGTTTTTTCTAACCCTCTAACTTTTTTAATATCAACAAAATTAACTCGTTCTATTCTTCCTTTATCAGAAAAGACCCTTCCAATATTTCCATTTCCTGCACAGAACTCTACTAAAGAATATTCACTAGGAAAAAAGTCCCCTAAGTACGGCGCAACAACTTCAAAAAAAGCTTCCGCCCTTTGTAATTCCTTTAGTTCATTCATTTTATTTATCCAATTCCAGCCCCATATCTTTTACTGCAGCTTTAAACAACTCTTTATGCTCTTCATTATAACCTTTCAAAGAACCTTCAATCACTCGTTTCTTTATATCTGCCTCAAACGTTTCAAAATCTCCTCCACCTTTCCGATAAATTACCTTAAATCCCACCACATAATCTAATTCATCTAACATTCCATCTCTAGCATGCATCTCCCCTAAGAAACAATTAATAAAAGAATTTATGTATTGTTGTACCGATTTACAATTTAAGTATCTTTGATCCCCATCATAATTAACAAGATCCTCTGGTTCAGCAAGAGTCAAGGTAGTAATCAACTGTTGATCTTTTTGTTTTTCTTTATCATCTTCTCCACCTGCAACATCATAAACCGGACAACTTTCACAAACATTGTCACAACTTCCAATTTTATCACCTAAATAAGTAAATCTCCATTCATTGTCTTTTCTTTCTCTACGCCATTGGTCAAGGAGAACCACTTCTATTTTTTCACCCAAAACCATCTCATCCAATCTTTGCATTGCTTCTTCCAATGGACGTTCTTTTGGTTTATTCATTTTACAAAATCACCTCAGTTAAACAACAATCTCTTCTTCCATTGTTGAGATCTGCAGTTATAATTATATTTCCATCAACCAATTCTCCAATTTGTTGATCCATTAAAAAAGGACAACCATAGACTTTGTTATCTGGACTTACTGCTAAGAGTTCTTTTCCAGCATAACAATAATCATTTTCCTGAGATAATTGTTCTCCTTTTGATCCCTGTCTTGGACCAAAATTTCCATGCAATCTAATCTCCAATTGATCTTTTCCATATCTCTTCCGAGTTTCTAAAATTGAAGCAACAAACACTTTCTTTTCTTCTTCACTCAATCCTTTTTTAGAATCATCTTTAGCTCTTCCCGAAACAACATATCTTAAAAATTTTATTCCTTTAGCGCCCATTTCATATGCCCTGTTACACATCTCCTCGCCATGTAAATAATTTTCTTTAGTGACTGTGGTTTCTAGCCCAGCCCTAAATCCTCGTTCATTAGTTTTTCTTACTACTTCCGTAACAGTTTCTTCTGTAACACTATTAAGTTGATTAGAGATGTAAAAATGAGCACTGATCAAAAGTTCCTCTATTCCATGAACTCTGATCTCCTCAAATAATTCTGGCTTTTGCATCAACAATAATCCATTGGTTAAAAGAGTTTTTTGTCCTGCTTGTTGATATGCCTTTAAGTATCTTGGATCTAATAAGGTTTCACTTCCTGCAATTATCACTCCATATCCTTGTTTCTTTAACTCTCCTACCAATTCGACAGTTTCTTGTGGGTCTCGAGCCCCTTGATAAGGAAGATAACAATGTTTACAAGCAATATTGCATTCAGAATTGACCATCAAGACTACATCTGTTTTTCCAACCATCTTATCTTTCCTCAATTAAATCTAAAACTATTTGTTCTATTTGGTCTCTAGCAAATCTAAATTTTATCAAATTGTCTTCCCTACTTCTTTCTTCAGGCTTACCTTTACATGGATCTTCAATTGAATGATATTCTACACAAGAATGTCCATTGATATAATGAAGAACAGTATGAGTATAAGGATCCTTACTTTCTTTCAATATCTCTTCTTTTTCTAAGACTATTACTTTTTCAACATTTTGAAACATCTCTTCTGTAACTGTTTTTATTAACTGCCCAGATATTTCAATATCTCTTTCTTTCATGACTTCACTAATTTCTTTTGCAGGGCGATGTTTATAAAAATCAGCCACCCTTTCTTCTGTTAAAGGAATTGCCGCCCCACTAATTGCATTCTCTCCTTTAGTATAATAATTATAAAATCCTTCGGCCATTTGACTTCTGCCTACATTCGCCGCACAAATAAATAACATATCATACATTCTTTAACTCCCCACTGCTCTTAATATCTCTTCAATACTTTCCACAGCTTTTCTAGCATTCTCTTCGGCCTCGGCCCGATTATCATTCACTCTAAACCTGGCTGAAAGAGTTCCTTGTCTCAATTTTCCAAGATTAACTAATATTCCACTATCTCTTTCGGAAAGTCCAACTTGGTGCACCAATTCTTCAATAAGCTCATGAGTTAATTCATATCCTTTCTCTGCCGCAGGAAGTTTGTGTACTTTAAACAACTCAGACAATATAGATAATTCAATTAATGGACTTATGTAATTTGGCTCACGTAAATCTAGATAAATTAGATTCCCATCTTCAAGATAAAGATCTGTTGGCTTCATTTCACCCCCAGTTCCAAATGCTACAAATTCTAGTGGGAGTTGACTCACTTTAGATTGGAGTGTAGCCAATTTTTTCAATTCAGAATCACCAACCAACCCAGAGGGAAGAAGGTAATCTTTAAAATAACGGCCTTGTATTTCATCTCCAAAAACACAAGTAAACGCATCCTTGCCTTTTTGTTTGTTCTTATGTAATGTTTGAACATATATTTTTCGAAGATTGTCAAAAAGTGTTTCATAGGTTTGTATTGGGTCTTTTGACTCTTTAATAATATCCACAAATAATAATCCCCTTAAATCTTTCATCACTGTATAATTTTCTCCAGAATATAAAAAAGGACTATGCTCACACAAACCTAAATTCTCCATCAATTCATAAGTTCTATTATTCGCCAAGATTTCTTCTTTTGCCCTTGGTTCATATCCTATTTTTATCATTACTGGTTGGGATTTTTGATCACTAACCTTGGCAGAATAAAAAATACAACCAGTAACTCCTCTAGGTGGATCAAATAATTCAGGTTCTTTCAATTTATGTTCGCTACAAATTTGGTTAATGTCTTCTTCAATTTTTTCATTTTTCATTTTTCAAGCTTTCAATTATTTCAATGACCCCAAAATAATATTTTTGTTTTGCTACATAATCACTAACTTCTTTTAATTTTGGCACTGCATTACTCACAGAGTAAACTTTATCTGCAATGCCATGGGCACGAGCTTCCGCTTCATCATCTCCCACAATTGCAACTTTCTCATCTGTTTTACTTTTAATGAATGCTATTGCTTTTCCTTTATCACATTCTTTTGGAACGATGCTTATTGTTCCTTCAGTATTAGAAATTCTAATCTTGTTATCTTCACCTAATTTGCTTCTAAGTAACTCTGCAGCATTTTTAGTTACCTCTGGAATTTTATGCAGTTTTCCATTTCTTGAAATACGTATATGTAAATTAATTGTATACTTTCTAAAACCATTAGAAAGAACATATAAACAATTATCTTGGGTAACTTTATATTCATCCCCCATTAACAAAACCTTACTAGTATCTGTATCTACAAAAGCCATTTGCCCCATTTCTGAAAGTTCATAAGAATTAAATCTTAGAATATTTTCTATGGTTTGTTTGAGTTTAACCACATCAAACTCTTCATTTACTAATTTGATCTCCTTCCCTTCCAAAATAACATAGCAACCATTTTCAGCAACAATGGGGCCATTAAAATCAAGAGAATCATAAATCCCTTGAATATCTTCAATAGCCCGATTTGAATTTACTCCAAATGTTAAATCTTTGTTTGGATAGATCTTTGTTTTAACAAATTCATAATCGCACAAGTGATTTTCGTCTAACAAAGTCCCATCTATATCAAATAAAATAATCATTGTAACATCTCCATATATTCCATCGAATCAACAGCAAACTTCTTTCTTCCTGAAGGTTCACTATGGAACCTTGCACTTAGCAAACACTGAGTGGCCCTACCCAAATTCCAAACCAGTTCTGCATCTTGACTCTCCATTTTTAATTTATCAGCTAGTTCATTCAATGCATAATCTCTAATAATTTCATGTCCTTCAACACTTCCTGCAAGAAGATATCTATCTCTTGATACGCCCGCAAAAGCAGCCAATTCCAATATTGGGTTTCCTAAAACTTCATCTTTTGGATCTATATATCTTATTTTACCATCTTTGATAAAAACATTATCTGGAGTAAAATCAAAAACTGCAAAGCAACTTTCATTTAAGTTTTCAGGAATTCTAACTCCTTCAACCATTTCAAGTTGATCTGTACTAAAAACATCACCAAACAATTTAGAATAACCTATCAACTTTTCCTTCCTAGCTTCTAAAAACAATCTACTTTCTTGCCCATTTCCAGTCAAAGATTGAGTGTACAAGGGGTCCATTAAATTAACTAAAGAGGAATATAACTTTACTGGTTCTTGTTCCTCACTAACCCTATTTCTAAAATCAACACCCACATATTCCATGATTATTAAGGGAACTCCTTCAATCTCTTCAAAAATAAGTGGTTGGGGTAACATGTCTTCTAATCCTATCTTTCGGAGGGCCTCATACCCTTTTACATTATCTCCAACCTCCTTATCATTCCCAAATTTTACAACTAATTTAGATTCTTCATTATCTTCAAATAAATAAAGAGTATTCCCTTGATCTCCACCTTCTACTTTTCTTATTGGAGTCAACCTGTGTCTATTTGCAACCTCTTCTAGTACTAGTTTAATATTTTCTTGAGATATCATTTTATTTTTTTAACCCCCTTAATTAAGAAAGGATTTCCCCTATCTTGTTGATATTATTTATTGTAAATTCTGCAACACTTTCCTTATCTCCAACATAAATTGTATTCATGCCTATCTCTTTTGCTTTTAGGATATCTTCTTTCTCATTGTCTCCAACCATAGTACAATCTGTAGGCAATACATTTAATTCTTTAATCAATTCAGTAAATCTATTACCAAAAACCTTACGGGTGTCAGACTCTCCACTAAATATTCTTTTTATGTATCTTTCAATTCCAAAAAAAGAAATAACTCTTTTAATCCATACCAATGGTGCATCACTAACTAAGTAAATAGAATATTTTTCAGAAATTATCTTAAAAATATCTTGTAAATTTTCATTTTCTTCAATATGCTTTCTCGGATCGATATCCCACGCGTAATTAAAATAATCAGTTCTAGAGATATTGAATTCTTTTTCAAATCCAATACTTAATTGTTGGTCATACTCTTTAAGGATTCTTTCGTATTCTTCTTCTGCTTTTTGTTCACTTATTTTAAGAGTTGTAGATAAAAACGCAATTGTCCTTTGTCTCATTTCTCTATAAATAGAAGAACTCCTAAAACCATTATTTAACTTGTAAAATGTTCCATCAACATCAAAAAGAATATTTTTATTTTTTTCCGCCATCCCCATAAAGTCTCTAACTTTTTGCGCACTAATTTTTGCCTCAAACGGTTTTAAGTTTCTTTCTTCTTCTTTCCCTTTAGTTTCTCCTTCTTTTAATGAAGTACTCACTATTGCCGCATTGGCAGTCTCAAACAACTCCAAGATATTTTCCTTATTTGCTCCACTCCCAATAATTATTGGATAATCATCCCCGACAGCAACTCTAACTTCTTTCAAATGTTCTGTCATTGGTGCATCTCCAGTCCATTTTCCAGTGATTATGACTCCGTCTGCTCCTTGATTCTTGGCTTCTAAAGCAGATTCTCTCAATGATTTTTCTTTGTCCAACATCTCTGCATGTTTAACCTGAATGTCGGCATAAATCAAAACATTTTCTGCACCCAAACTCTTTCGAGTATTAATGACATCTTCAGAGTTAGCAATTATTTCTCCAAAAGCAGTTTTTACACTATCAACAAAAACTGGAACTCTAATAAATTTAGCTCCAGCTTCTCTTGCAATCAGAAACGCAGATTCATAATCATTCCAAAGCATACTAACTCCGATCGGGACTTTTGCAACTCTTATAATCTCTTGAGTCAATTGTAAAATCATCTTTATAGATTCTTCATTTTCTTTTATGGCGTGAGGCAAATTGTAATTATTCTCAACAATTATCGCATCAACCCCACCTTCTTCAAAAGATTTCAAATCTGCTAATGCTTTCCCTAGTATGGTTTCATAATCAGTAAAATTCTCATAACCTTCTGTTGGAGAGAAATGCAATGCCCCAATCACATAATTTTTATTTATTAAATTCATTGTATAACACCTCTTAACTCATAAATTGTGGGAATTAAAAAATCAGCATACTCTCTTCCTGGATCTTTTCCACTACCCACTAATACTGTTTTTACTCCCAATTCTCTTGCAGGTTTCAGATTTATCCCTTTATCCTCAACGAAGAACACTTCATCAAAATTAGACAACCCTACTTTCTCAGAAACAAGTTGGAATGATTGTGAACTGGGCTTAGAAAAATAGTCCAATTGATCAACACCAATAACGTCTTCAAACAATCCTTCAATTCCCAATGAATTCAAAATCTTTCTTGCTAGAGTTGTGTGGTTATTTGTGTAGATTACTTTCTCACCTTCTAAACTCCCCAATAGAGATTCCAACTTTTGATCCCTACTAACTTCAAGATCTGAAGGATTTATGTTTTCGTAGATATGGGAATTAAACCTTTCCAAATCAAAACCATATTCTTTAGAGAAAGCACGAGCAGTTAAGTCAGTTTTATATTTTTCTTTTAATGCTTTATTTTCTCTTAGCACATCTTCCATTGACTTTCCTGTGGCTTTTATTATTCCCGAATAAATATTATCCATTACTGTATTGAAAAAAACCCTAGGTATTTGATATAAAGTTCCATCATTGTCAAATAAGATCAATCGTTTGGTCATGGTTATTTTACCTTTGTGTACTTGTGATAAATTTTTCTAATGCCTTGTAAGCTGTCCCTTCACTAATTGCGGTCCTACAACGGGTAAATGATTCTTGCAAATAACTACGATTTAACTGTCCATCAACAATCGCATCTTCTCTTCCCAAGTATTCAATAGTAAACAATCCCAATGCTGCATTCATGGCCAAGTAATCTGCATTTGCTTGGTCTTCTCCCTTCAGCGCTTTCAAGTTCATCGCATTCATCACGTCTTCTTCATTCCTTAATTGTATTCCTTGGACATCAACACTTATTCCAAAATCTTCTGGAGTTATCAAAGAACAACCAACATACTTTCCATTTTGTACAATTCCTATCAAGGTGGTGTATGGGGAAATTTCATCTAATAACATGTGTGGTTTCAATTCTTCATGAGAATTAAAGTCAGTAGTCAATTCCTGGTAGTCTTGACTCAATCCACTAACGACTAAAACATTCCCTACTTTTTGAATTTTCTTCTCATGCAATAATTCATATGCCTGGGCAACGTCTCTAGGGTGGATTTTATGATTGACTCCCAAGACCCTATGTAATAAAGTATCTTTACTTACCGGGGTGGTCATTGGTCCAATTACATGATTCACTGTTTCAAATTTAAGCAAGTGAGATAAATCATGAACAGTCTTGAACAAATGGGCATCTGTAAAATAAAAGTTTGTTTCTTCCATTATCTCCCTGATTCTTTCGGGATCATCAGAGTTAATATTTGCTCCCAGTTCTTCTATCGCTTCAGTACTTCCTACTGCAGAAGTATTCGAATAAGAACCATGTTTAAATGCGGGTTTTCCCAAGGAAGCTAATACTATTCCACTCAAAGTAGACGCATTAATAGTTTTCCGCTTTTCTCCATTTACCATAAAACCTTTATCTCCACCCATTCCACAAGTATCAATTGCTTCCTCTAATGGAACTCTGTAAATTACATCCATTAAGGTGGCTGCAGTCATTCCAGCTAGTTCTTCATGGGTCAAACCCAAATAACTTTCTTTAAAAGCCATACCTTCCAGGTAAGAAGTCCCCATGGCCAAGGATTTGTCCCTATCAAAACTTCTTCCATCTTCGGGCATTTTTTTCGGATCGTGTTTTTGAGCTTTCTCAATTAATGGCCTGAATTTATCATAAATTTGAGGATTTGTAGCCGCCAACACATAACACATTCCTAAAAAAGATTCATCAAAAGTCAAATCTTCACTTTCCTTAATCTTAATGTTCAAATCCCTTAATGGAATCTCTCCAAGTTGGGATACAATTCTTTTATTCTCTGGTTCTTCTAAGATACGATCTAAGTCATATTCTTTAGCTGCTAAAGCTGTCCTCACTTGTTGTTTTGAAAATCCGTTTCTAACATAAGGTTCTCCTTTAAGTTCAATTCTTATCATTTCAGCATCAATTTCTTCATCATTTTGCATTTTTATTTCCCTCAATAATTTGGTTCATTGTGATTTTTTTTAATTTTTTTTAATCTTATGGCTTAATATTTACAACACCAAAATCCTTGAGAACATTTGAACAAAGATAAATCTAGTAAAGAATTAATACTGTTGCCACGGGCAACCACTTCTGGTTTGCTTTCTTTGCATATCATCTTTGAACAGTGGTTTTTATTTAAAGTTTTTGGTTATTTTTTTGTTGATGTTAAGAACACAACATTGTCCGTTAATCTATCTGAAAACAAAAAAGGATAACAATCATAATCCAACGAATATTCTTTTTTATCATCTTTTCCATAATGAGTTCCTGCAGCCAATAATCCAAAATTTGTTACACTCCCAGGAATCACTCTAAATCCTTCGGAAGGCACTCTGATTACTTCATTAGCAATAAATTTCTGTGGTTCTGAAGTAACATATTTTTGATCTACAAAACCATGAATCGCCAAAAAATTACTCACAACATCCCTAGCAACAATAACTGAGGAATCATCTTGATGAGTTCCGGCCTCAAAAGAAATTCCTTTTCCATTTTGTGAATTAACATAATCAATCAAAGATTTCCCCTTGGCCATATCTGGAGTCATAATTACATAATGTCCCAGCCCAGTTTCACTAGCCAATTGGTAAAAATTATTATCATCTACTGTAGAAATAACAAAAGGAGTTGTTGGATATGAAGTTGAGTGAATATCTAGAACCAAATCACATTCAGATAAATTTCCTAATAATCCTTCTGCAATTCTTTCTTCCAATTCACCACAAGGATTTCCAGGAAAAACTCTATTAAGATTCTTCTCAACAAATCTTTCCCCGACTTCTTCTGCAGGAAGATTTGCATACATTAATTTAACAATTCCCTTGGAAGGAACAAGACTTTCTTTTAATTCATCTAATATTGCCCTTCCACATATTTCATCACCATGACAAAGACCCACAACTCCAATCGTTGGTCCTGGTTCATACCCTTTCAAATCAATCACTTCTGAATATTTCATCTTTTCAACCTCTCTGCTTCAACATTTAACACTTGCATTAATGTATTCATTGAATCCGTAGAATTGTGGTCCATAATATTTGCATAAAGAACATAATTCTGGCTTCCCTGCATTTTTCTTTCTTCCAAAGATCTAGCTAATCCACCGCAGTCATGCCCAATGTAAAAGCCATGTTCTTCGGAGTTGTTAATATTTCTATAAACGACTTGGTTTAGTTCTGGATCAAATATTTCTGGATTTAGCCTAAATACAACGTTGGCAGTTTGTGGTTCATAAACTAATTCATAATCTGTAGAAGCTTCTACCGAATCTCTAAATCCTTTAGTCACTTCCCAGATATGTTCTTTCTTCTCTCTCATTCCTTCCATCCCATATTTCATATAATATGCCCACGTAGCCGCCGGACCATATCCCCCTCTCGAGGTAGGAATCGTTGCCAAAACCTGTGCTAGGACAATCTCATCTTCTGATAATGAGCTAACTCCATCTAACATATCTGTGGACAAATAATCTGTAGCAAAATTAGTAAATAATGTATCTCTAGCATCTCTAAAAATTACCATTCCAGTACCATAAGGTATCTGGTTTTTATGGGCATCACAAATTACTGCTGAAACCTCAGGAACTTCAAAATTCCAAGAAGGAATATCTCCTCCATATTTATCAGAATCTTTCATCAAACTCAAGAAAAGATATTGTCCTGCTGCATCAATTACTGTTGGAGGAACTGGTTTGTCATACTTTTCCGATAATTCAGAAACAACCTCAGTAATTGCTTTTACATCATGTAATTTTCCTTTGACTGTATCACCAACAACTACCCAATTAATCATTAATTCATTTCCTTGTCTATATTCCTGTTCTAATCTCTTAGCCAAATCATCCAAATCCGTGGAATAATCTTGATCCAACCCATAAAAAGCAACACTATCTGTTCCTAATCCAAATATGTCTGTTCCTTTTTCCATAGAAAAATGAGAATCGATAGGAGCAAGTATCTTGGGAGTAACTCCCGCTCTCGCCATTCCTAAAAAACCTTCTTTCCTTACATCAATCCCTTTCTGACTATAAAATTTATTTCTAAATGTCCAAATGGCCTGATTCGTAGACTCAGTTCCTCCACTTAGAAAAAAACCAGTGCTTTTCCTAACTTCTTCTCCTTGCAAACCAAGTAATTGAGCAGTCATAACCATTGATTCTCTCTCTAATTCATAAGAACCAAGAAACATATGTCCATCTACATTATTCGGATTACAATGATCCATCATATATTTATAAACTTCAGAAGCAAATGCATCATTAACTGTTCCTGGTTTTCCACAAGGTTCTCCAGTATGATAACGAGAAGGAGTTCTTTCCGCAGCTATTCTTATTTGTTCTCGGATAAAATCTTCACTAAATTCTTGTTCTTGGGAAGGTATTTCAAATTTTCGTGTCCGTTTTGGATAACGATCATGTCTGGCCATTAGGCACCTCCAGGTTTCATTATCATATCTATAATATGCTAGAATACTTAATAACTATGTCATATTAGGGAAAGGTTTAAATAATCTGTATTATCTGTAAGGAATATGTCACAAATAGAACAAGAGTTTAGGACATTTTTAAGTGTTCGACCAGAATTAACTAAATGTTATAATGCTGGTTTAATAAACCGAAGATCTTTAGCCAGATATCTAGTAACTCATGGTTTTTCAGATATCGACAAAATCGAAGCAATTGTTGCAATGCTACGAAGATTCAAGTTCGAAGATCACGATATGAAAGACCAAATTATTAAGTTTAAAGATTCTCGGATAAGTGTTAAAGATGGCATAACCATTATTAATTTTGAAAAAGAAAGAGAATTAGTAAGAAAAATTAGGACTATTATGGAAGAAACCAAATATCATCCAGGAGAAACCCTCAAGATTGTAATGGGGTCAAAAAATATTAAGATTTTTATCGACAAAGAAAAAGAAGAAAAAGTTGTAACTTCATTAAAGCAGTTTAATCTCTTAGATATCTCAACAGATGTTTCAGAAGTATGTGTCTCTTTTCCAGACCCAGTTATCAAGGGTGGAGGAATACTTTCTACCATCACTGCAGAATTCTTATGTCATGATATAGAAATAGTGGAATTAATCGCCGCCAAACCAGAACTTTCTATTTATCTAAAAGAAAAGAATGTCTTAAAAGCTTATGAAGTTTTAAAGAGATTAAAGAAATCTGCTATTGAAAAACAATAAAAAAAGAAAATTAAAATAAATAAATCACTTTATTTCAAGTAATCCATTAACATGAATTTTCTTACCTGGTCCATTTTTTCTGATGTAACTTCTCTTGCTTTTATATTGCCTTCCCTAAGTACATCTAGAACAAAACCATCACTGATCTCGGCTTTTCTAGTCCTATAATCACTGTATGAGTCCGCAATCAAATCAGGTAACTCTCCCGTTTTACAATCATAACATTTAGAAGTTGCATTTCTACATGCTCTTGCTACCTCAACCTCTCCGTCCCTATTAAATGCCCGATGTAAATCAAATACTGGACATTCATATGGATCTCCTTCATCAGATAATTTTTTTCTATCGGTAACAAAACTCTTTACTCTTTCATAGATTTCTTCTTCAGTGTGGTCTGGAGAAATATGGTTTCCGTAACTTTTACTCATCTTTCTTCCATCACGTCCCCTGATCATTACAATATCTGCATCAAGCATTGCTTCTGGAATTGTAAATGCTTCACCATACGTACTGTTAAATTTACGAGCAATTTCTCTAGTTAATTCAATGTGAGGCAATTGATCTTCTCCTACTGGAACATCTGTAGCGTCATAAAGAAGAATATCTGCGGCTTGTAATACAGGATATGTTAAAAATCCTACAGAAACTTCAGCATTAGCAAAAGCGTCTAGTCTCGCTTCACCAGATAATTTGTTTTTATCTTTATCATATCTGCTTCTATCTCCTGCAATATGTTCTAAATAACCCTTAAATGTAGGTAATCTACGTAAAGTTCCGATGTTAACTATTCTTTCTAAGGCCAAACTTAATTCAGCATGTGCTGGAACTAAAGATTGAACAAATACTGTTGATTTCTTAGGATCAACTCCAAAAGCCAACCAATCTTTAACCATATCAATTGAGTGTTCTTTTATCTGTTTAGTATTGGTATCTGTAGTAATTGCATGCCAATCAGCAACAAAATAAAAACAACCATGTGTTTCTTGTAATCTAGTCCAATTTCTTAAGACCGCTTCAAAATGACCAATATGTAAATCTCCTGTTGGTCTCATCCCACTCAACACCACTCCTTTTTTAGCATCAGTAGTTAAATCTTCCATATTTTGCATCTCCATTCATCAACATATATAATGAATAAGCTATTATCGAAGTAAGAACTATATAAACTTTCCCTCTTAAAACAAAGAAATTAACAACTAATTAGTAGTAAAATTACCAATCAAAACTCCATCTAAAATCTTTCTTCTTTTCTCTCCATAACTCTACTAACCCATTATCTTTCAATTTCTTCAACAAATCCTTGCCTATCTCTTTAACTCGGATTCCATTAATATCTGCATCATTCTGAAAGAATTCATATCTCTTCAAAAGCTCATCCAATAACTGCACTTGATGTTCTAAGTTATCTCTTTTCAAATCAGTAGAAATGGTTTTCTCTTCTCTAACTAAGTCTTTCATTCTAGTCAACAAGGTAATCAATTCTCTAGCATCACTTTCTAAAACACTCAAGAAATCAGCAACGGCCCTTAGGTCATCTTCCACCTTAACAATCTTCTCTTCCTCTTTCACCCAGCCAACTTTCTTCCAAACCTTCCACTCATTTATTGCCATTAACCTGAATTAAATTTTTAGATATTAAAAACCTTTCCTAATTTTGGTGAAGTGCACACACTAGACGCTGGCGCCAATGGAGGCGCATGAGTTCGATGTTTTAAGAACTCATCCTGCGCCGTGCTCAATTATCTAATCAAAATACTTCCTATGTTTTTAGTTTTCACTCCTAAAAAGGTGTTCAAAAATAATTTAAATAATATCTATTACCCAAATCAATGGAACCACAACCAATTGAGAAATATTTCATTTCTCCTCAAGAACTTCTTTTAGATTCTTTTCGTTTAGCTAAGCAAATCTACAACTCAGAGTATCGTCCCACTTTTCTTCTTGCTCTTTGGAGAGGAGGAACTCCAACTGGAATAGCGGTCCAAGAATTCCTTTCATATAAAGGAGTAAAAACTGACCACATCCCTCCAAGAACTTCATTATATCGAGGAATCAACGAAGCCAACCAAGAAGTCCGCGTTCACGGAATTGATTATGTGGTTAATAACGCTAACTATAATGATTCCCTTTTAATAATTGATGACGTTTTCGAAACTGGTAAAAGTATCCAAGCAGTCGTCGAAAGATTACAAAGTAAGATGAGAAAAAACCTTCCCCGAGAAATAAAAGTAGGTACTGTTTATTATAAACCAGAACGAAACCAAACTCCCATTATTCCTGATTTTTATATTCATCAAACCGATCGCTGGCTAGTCTTCCCTCATGAATTAGAAGGACTTTCTCTCGAAGAAATCTGCGAAGGAAAAGGAATCGAGATTGCTGAACTGGCAACCTAATTTTCTAGCAAGCCCCCAAAATTTCAACAAGTTTCACAAAGCTGGAACAAAGTCACTTAATTTCTGCTGTCCTTTCTTCTCCTTCAATAATTTACTCTCCCTTAACAACAAATCTAAATCAAAACCAAACTTCCGATTAATTAATTCCGTACAATACGTAATCATTAACTCTTCCGAACCAAAACTTAATCCTTTCTCAGATAAACTCTTCCGCGTAGCCTCTCGACAAACCCACACCCCTAAAGGTACATTATATTCTGAAGTTATAAAACGCAACACCAACGCCGAGCCCTGCCGTTTCATTTCCTTCATCTTCTCCAACACGGGCAACCTAGAAGCATAATACCCTCCTGCACACTCTTCCGCATAACTCTTCCTCCCACCAAATCCTTCATAATCTGTAGAATAAAAATTTCCCTCTTTAGACCAAGGATTAATCTTATGTCCTAAATACATCTCAAACAATTCAAACGACCAAATCTCTGGAAAAAACATCACCAAATAATAATTTCCCCAACCCCCTCCAAAATAAACACCATAATCTCCCACAGAAAAATCTTTAATCTCTTTAATCAATTGTTTTCCTATTGTGTCATCGACCGCAGTTATCCCCCACCTAGTCGGAACCAACCGCCGATTCTTTCCCAACCCAGTATTTCCCACAGAAATTAATTTTGTTAAAAAATTCTCTTCAAATCCTTTCTTATACAAACTCAATAATCCCGGAGCAGACTTCAAATCCGTATCAGAAACCACTCTTTCCACCCTAGAATCAACTTTTGCATTTTCTGTCATTCTAACTTTCCTCATCTCTCCTTGTGGGCCAAAAGGAATCACTTCTTTCTCCGGTTTCAAACTCAATTTCGGCTGCTTCTTCAAACCCACTTCTAACTCCACTGCCTTAGAGGCCATTCCTACTTCTCGAATTACATCTAACATCCGGTTAGGTTTCCTTACATCTAACACTCCTCCCTTAGTTCTAGAATTAACTAATCCATATCTTAATCCAGCAATACTTCCAATCTTAAAATTCCCCTTACTCCACAATCTAGGAGAATCATAATGGGAAGTATCTCCACCAAACTGTGGGCTCAACAAACCAATATTTATGTTTGGATAACCAAACCTTCCAATAAATGGGGCTGGACTACTCCCCGAAAAATCCTGCTTAAACTCTTTCCTAATTTCTAATCTAGGAATCTGTTCAATATCTCTATACCTAACTCTTTTAATCTTCATAAACCCTCAAGAATCTCAGAGAAAAACTCATTTAAATACTTTGTTACTGGTTGTCTAGTCACGGGGAATTTGAAAAATTCCTGTGTGCTCAGAAACTTACGTTTCTGACATGTCCACTTGCGAAACTAAACCAATTAAAACATCAAATCCCATTTAAAAACAACACATTTTAAAAACAACAAAGAAATCTTTATCTTATGTTAACTCCTAAGCAAATTAAATTCATTAAAGAAGAACTTAGCACCGCTAAAAACCCCCTTTTCTTCTTTGACGATGACCCAGATGGTATCTGTTCATTCCTTTTACTTTACCGGCTTCATAAAAAAGGCCACGGAGTAATTCTTAAAACAACTCCGGTTCTTGACAATAAATTCATCAACAAAGTAAAAGAATATCGGCCAGATAAAATTTTTGCCCTTGACATCCCTATAGTTCAACAAGAGTTCATAGATTCTGCAAAAAGGCCTTTCTTTTGGCTTGATCACCACACGCCTTTAGAGAGAGAACACGTTCATTACTTTAATCCTAGAATAAAAAAATCAGACATCTATCTCCCCACTTCTTATTTTGGCTACCAACTAAACAAAAAAGATCTTTGGTTAGCAATGGTTGGTTGCATCGCCGATTGGCATCTTCCAGATTTTGCAGAAAAATTCTCTAAAGAATATCCAGACCTCCTCCCTAAAGTTACTACTATTGACGAAGCTTATTTTGATCAACCGATCTCACAATTAGTAAAAATGTTCTCTTTCCTCCTCAAAGGAAAAACCTCAGAAGTACTCAAAAGAATCCGTATCTTAAGCAGAATAAAATCTCCTTACGAACTTACTAAACAAACCACTTCTCAAGGAAACTATCTTTACAACGCCTTTGAAAGAATTAACAAATATTATGAACCTCTTATCAAAACTGCTCTTGAGAAAAAAAGTAAAGGAAAAGTTCACCTATTTACTTATATAGAAAGCCAATGGTCCTTCACACCGGATCTTGCTGCAGAATTACTCCACAATAATCCTAAAAAAGTAGTTATTATTGCTCGCCATAAATCTGGAGAAATGAAATGCTCCCTTCGATCAAGAATAATACCTATCGCCCCAGCTTTAGAAAGAGCCCTTGAAGGAATTGAAGGTTATGGGGGTGGCCATGAATATGCCTGTGGTGCAGTAATCAAAGAACAAGATTGGGATAAATTCCTCAAACAATTCAAGAAAGAACTTCCAAAATAAAAACTTCCAAAATGAACACATTAACTCAAATTTTTATCCTTCTAATCTCTTTACTTGGATTTCTCTTTGGAATAATTCTCTCCTTAATCGCTCCAGAAGAACTTAAACCCGGTAAGAAATACTTCTTTCTTCTCAAACACACCCTCTTCCTAATTATCCTCGTAAATATAATCTATTTTTTCATCAAACAACAAGAATACCTCGCCCTAATAATACTAACAATTATTTACCTAACCTTTATAATAATCCAATTCAAACCAAGAAATAATTATTGGGAGATTCCCAACTATCTAATCTTCTTAGTTCCATATTTCCTTCTAAACCAAAACCCAACATTTCAACTTTTACAAACAACTCTAATCTTCCTTTATGGTTTCCCGGCTGGAACCATTTTAAGATTCAAAATATTCCAAAAGCAACAGAAATAATATCTCAAAAAGATAACAACAAGATCAAAAATGAAATCAAAGAAATCTAAAGACAAAGGCAAACACCAAGACAAGGATCTTGAAACAACTCTCAAAGAAAAAATAACTCCTTTACTAGAAGAAACCCTTCAACGTTATCTCGGTATTTCCGTCCCTAAATTAGAATCTGACATTTCAGACAAATTAAAAAACCCCCAACTTGATGTTTACATTCCTTTTCATCTCCCCTTTAATGAGGCAAAAAAAATATTCAAAAAAGAATTTCTCAAAAAAGAATTCCGCCTACACCAAGGAAACATTTCCCGACTCGCTCGTTCCCTCAACATCGACCGTAGAAGCATCCACAGACTAATAAAAGAATTCCACTTTGATTCCCAAGAATTCCGTAAACACAAAACCCACTCAGGTCAAGACCCAGGCCAAGGCCAAGGCCAAGTAAATCAAGAGGAAGAATATTCAGAAACTCTTTCCCATTCTCTAAAAGAAACTTTAGACCAATACAAAAACATCTTTCACCCAGAGAGAATGGAGCAAATTTATCAACAACTTCCCCATCTTTCTCAAAACATAGCCAAATTCCTCCCTCCTTCAGAATGGACCTGGAAAGAAGCCGAACAGGAATTTGAAAAACAATTTCTTCAACATTCGTTAGAATCAAACTTGTGGCAAATCACCAAAACTGCCAAAGCCATTGATCTCCGCCCCGAAACCCTTGGTAGGAAAATAAAGAAACTAAAATTAAAGAAATAATCTACTTCCACCAAAAACAACCTATCTATATTAGAAACAATCTTCTTCCCTTTTAAACTCAATCTTCTCCAAAAGATTTAAAAATCTCCCCCATAATCAACACATTACTCAAAGTTAAACTCAATAACTTTAAAATTGGGGATAGCTAGGCTGGCGCGCTAGTCCTGCGTTGTTACTGTGAACGGACTTTACATGGAGCCGAAGCCCAATGAAGGGTTGACTTTGTTACATTAGTCCTTTCAGCTTTGCTGACGGCTTGTCCTTTGGGATGGGCTTGCTGGGAACTAGGTCAGATCCGGAAGGAAGCAGCCTTAACCTTTAAGTTCCATGTTCAAAGGGTTGCAAGTCTGAGAAGTTGTTTGGATCAAACTAATGTAGCTTTGTTGATTCGACTGCGGGCGTGCCCCTAAACCTTTTCTATTGAAATTCCACTATTTTTTATCATCTAAATCCATTTTACTCATAGAACCATGTTCTATAAAAAGAAACCTTTATATACAGAAAAAGTTTACTTAATTAAATAATAATTTAAAATTAAAATCAAAAAAAAGAGGTTGATTTAGATGAAACACAAAAAAGAATTCTTAACTACATTAACAATACTAATTATTGCCCTATTTGCTTTAATAGTTTGGGCCGGACCCGGAGGCGTTGACACAACTACAAACAATGCACAATTTTCTGTTCCTTCTCTTCCCGGGCCACAAAACTTCCTTAATGCTAATGTCTCTGCGACCTCAACTCTAGAAGTATCTGCAGATCGTCCCGTCTCCTGGTCCTTTGATGGTAACTTCACTAATGGAACAGTTTATTTTTGGAATGGTTCCGATCCTAATGTTAATAGTATCACAGAAGTAGGATTGGCAGCGAGCTATTCTTTAACTTCGGCAGATTTTGATGCCAATTTTTCGGTTGCAAATGCATCTATACTTGATTCTGGACACAATTTATCAGATGGAGTTTACAACATCACTGTAAAAGTAACTAACGCTTCTGATGACATACTCTTATTCAACAAATCCATATTCACAGATTCTTCACAATTCATGGTAATAGATGGAACAAATCCATATGTAACCATCAATACTCCTGCAAACGGATCTTTTATTGGTTCCAGTGAAGCCTTTACATTCAACGCAACGATTACAAATGACACTGGTTGGACCGCACTCGCATATGTAAATTTAAGTAACAACTCAGATACCAATAATAGTTACACTTTTTCCGGAGATTCAGCAGAAGCAGGAGGAGATTTTGTATTAATATATAATCAATCTGTTCTTGTAGAGGGAGCAAACACCTTAACTGTTAATGTAAATGATACTGCCAATAATACTAACAGTTCCCAATTTGTAACAGTATTTGTAGACACAGTTCCACCTATAGTCAATTTAGAAGTTGGCCAAAATCACGACAATTGGACCTGGACTACAGATACAACTCCAACTTTAACTTACAACTATACAGATAATACTTCACCAAACGCATCTTGTGAACTCTTTATAGATGAAGTTGGATATGGAGTTAACAGCACAGTGTTAAATGATACCCAAACTAATTTTACTGTTAACACATCTTTAACTTCTGGTAAAAAGGCCTGGTATGTCAATTGTACAGATCTAGGAAGTAACTCAAATTCTTCTTTGAATAATTCCGCAGCTTTTTACTTAGATGTAGTAAGTCCAGTAGCAATAGGCACTCCAGCTAACAATAGTTGGACTAGTGAGACTAGGGCGGACAATGTTAACTTCACATTTGAGTTCGTAAGTGGATTCGTTAACAGTAGTACCGACAACACATTTAACAACGTTACCTGCGAGCTATTTGTAACAAACAGTACTGGAGTCCTCGTACCTCATGGAATAAACATAACTGCTCTCAACAACACCAATATGACTATTCAGAACAACCAGACCCTACTTGCTGATAAAGCAACTCTGGCCGGTTCAAATGTCAACTGGACCGTTAACTGTACTTACAACAGTACAATTATTCAACCGGAAGGAAGCTTCTATACCTTACGACTTGATAATGTAACTCCAATCACACCAGCAGTTGAAATATCAAGCAGGACAGCAAGTTCAATAACTGCGTCTATCGCTACCAGTGGAGACGTGACTTCCTGTAGTGATGCTGAAGTTGGAACCTCTGGCATGAGTGGCAGTGGTACTAGTTGGTCATTAACAAGAAGCAGCCTTAGTGCGGAAACAGCTTACAACTTTCAAGTGACTTGTAGTGATGCTGCAGGTAATAATGCAATTTCAGCAACAACCACAATTTCTACCCTCGCAGCGGATGGAGGAGGTTCTGGAGGAACCGGTTCTTCTGGAGGATCCGGAAACCAAGTAAAAGGCGACTTTGCTAAGAGGATATGGACATCTATTAATGAAGGAGAAACCGCCACCGTAGAAGTCGAAAATGGAGTTGTAGGAATTACCGAAGTAAACTTCAAAGTTAAAGAAACCCTTTGGGGAGCTTGGTTAAAAGTTTCTAAAAAAGATAGCCTTCCTAGCAGCATGGACACTTTTAGCAATGAGGTCTATAAATATGTGGAAATAACCAAATCTTCGATTATCAAAGAAGAAGCAATTGATAATGCAGAGGTTAAGTTCAAAGTACTTAAGTCTTGGTTAAGTGAAAATGGAGTAAGCAAGGAGAACGTTGCTTTGTTCCGATTCGCTGACGACAAGTGGAATGAACTCTCTACAGTTATGGGCCAAGATGACGGAACTTACATCCATTATACTGCAGAAACTCCTGGCTTTAGTTACTTTGTCATCGGTCAAACCTCAGCAGAAGCAGCAGCCCCTACAGCAGAAGTAGCAGCTGAAGAAGGAGCCGCAGCCGAAGAAGCAGGAGAAGAAGCAGCCGAAGAAGCAGGAGAAGCCGCAGCTGAAGATGGAAAAGCCTGGTCATGGATAGTCTTAGTCATAGTGATTATAGCAGTAGTAGCAGTACTACTCTGGCTAAGAAGCAGAGCAAAACCAAGACCAGTACCTAAGAACGTATCTAAGCCTGCTAAAAAGCGAAAGAAATAATTTTTTCTTTTTTCTTTTATTTTTCTATTTTTAAAATATCCCCTAAAGAAATCTTATTCTTAGGATCTTCTTCACCCAACTCAATCAAATATCTTCCTCGATTCTTAGAATTCCAAAAAGTAAATGGCTTAAACTCCCTCTCAATCTCAATCACTTTTCCCTCACTATCCAACAACACAATCTCCAGAGGATAAAAAACAAACCAGTTGTGTAACCTGATTATCTTATCTCTCTTAAACTCCATAATCAAATTCTTCCGGGGAGAGAACATCAAACCAATAGCTTGAGAAAACCAACTTTTACAATATTTCTCCTTTTCAGAAACAACCTCTCCACTCCGCGTATTAACAATCATTTTAATTTCCAAATGTCATCTCCAACGTAATGAATATTCTTAATAACTTTCCCCTCATTCTTCTCTTGCATCTCTTCGGAGCTAAACAGTGCAACTCCTACCATCAAGGGCTTCCTATTATCTACATCCACCACTACTATAAAATCTCCATCTCCAATTCCTTCTTCAATTTCTATAATCCCTGGCCTCATTATGTCGGCCCCATTAACAACAAACTTAACCGCCCCCATATCTACCACAATCTTCTTCAATAATTCATTAGATTGCAAATACTTAAGGGTCGGGCTCCACTTATTCTCATGATCAAAGAAAGCCCCCTCCCCATTAAAAGATAAAATTTTCAACTTTCCTTCTTCAATCAACTCTACAGAATCTTTCTTACTTAACTCTAAATTGTAGTCAGCCAACTCTCTATTCACTTCTTTACTCTTCAATCTTTTCCGTTTCATTTGTTTGCGATACCCACAACCCATAAATGGAGTAGTTCTTTTTAATTTTTCCTGTTTAGGCTGGGTAGAGTAAACACTAAAAATCCTAGTCTTTTTAATGAGTAGGAGATTTTTATTTACCTTTAGAATCAAACTTCTTGTAACCTACCCAAATCAATACTGCTAGAACTATTCCTAATAACACAAATTTGAGTCGCTCATCGGCATGTTGCCAATATCTTAATGTACCATAGATTATCACCAAAATTCCACCACTCAGAATTCCCACGCTAACAGCATCTTTCTTAAGAAGAATTCCTACAAATATTGCTATCAACCCAATTATAACTGTACTAATAAAAACAATTTTATCATGTTTTGTTCTTGCTATGTCATAACTGTCTCGACATTCTTTCCCGGGAGAACATAATCTCTTATTGGGCTTAACCAAATCTCCTTCAGATGCCTGGACTGGAACACCAAACTCATTCCAAGAACCACCTTCTGTAATGCATTCTTTTTCATTATCAATATTATATAAATCATCTTCACAGAAATCATCATAATCTGGACTAGGATCAAAAACCTCTATCCCATAGCCCACAAACAAAGCAAAAATTACTGCAATAGCAACAAAAATAATTATCTCTTTCTTTTTCATTATACTTAAGAAATGAATCACCTTTAATAAATTTTACTTTATTCAACAAGAATTCCAACCTTTCCAGGCATTGCCGACTTTGCTTTGGGATGATCACTATTCTCTGCAACAACGACTTTTATTTTACAACCAAATTCCTTTCCTAAAAAATCTCTAGCATCTCTCATCGCTTTCAATTCTTCTTCAGCAGAACTAACAAACTTAGGAATCCTTGAAGCATCCTTAACTAAACCAACAACAATTTTACTTATTTCTTTACCTTTAGTCTTCATCCCTTCCTCTTCTAAAACTATTTTCATTACTTCTCCCACATTTCTAGTTACTTTAATCTCTTTAGAAACAATGTTAAACAGGGCATACAACCAATCTTCAGCAACAAACAAAGTAAACTTATTCACCTTTTCTAACTTAGCCAATTTCAAAACATTTCTCATCCCTTCCATCGCAACTCTAACTAATTCTTCACCAGCCCCTGCCTTCAAACTAATCTTCTCATTATCTTCCTCTGGCCAACTAGAAACAGAAACCAATCCTTTATCTAAATTCAATTCTTCACTTAAATGAGGAGTTATAGGGTTCATCAACTTAATCCAAATTCTCAAAACTTCATCAATCACTTCTTTATCCTCTCCGCCCCTTCTTATATACCATTTCAAATCATCATAAATAGTAAAATAAACCGTAGAAGACAATTCTCTAAGATCATAATTTGCCATACTTTCGTTTATTTTTTTAACATGTTCATTAATCCGAGATATTAACCATTCATCCACTCTATTTTTTCTTCCATCTAATTTTCTCAATTCCCCAACTAGATTGTAAACTCTTTCCAGGGCATTTTTGTAATTTAACACAATTTCTTCTGTCCAAACCACATCTACATGAGGGGAACCTATATTGGAATAATATAACCTCATTGCATCTACTCCATATTTTTCAATCGCTTCGGGAATTGGTTCTGCTCCCCCTTTGCTTTTAGAAATTTTACTTCCTTTTCCAGTAACCCACCAATTGATAAAAATTCCTTTAGGCCATTTATTCTCTGGCAATATCGCTACATGGGTCATTAAAAATACTGGGAAGTGTACAGTTTTATGTTCCTTCCCTCCCAAATTAACATCTAATGGATAAAAATAATCAAACTCCTTCCTCACTTCTTCCCATTTTTTCTCACCTTCTCCTTCGCCCAAAAATACATAATCAAAAAATTCTTCTGTCAACTCCCCAACTTTTAATTTCCCTTCATTAACAAATTTAGATACAATATAATAAGCAGGATATAATGTGGAATCACTAATTGGTTCAACAATCCATTTTTCATCAAAACTTAATCTACTTCCCAACCAATTCCCCAATCTTGCACAAGCTCGATCTCCAAACCAATCTAATATTGAAGGTAGATTCTCATAATATTCTTTAGGAAAGATTCTCATCTCCTTAACCTGTTCCTTACTTCTTTCAGTAAGATCTGGGTCAGAATATTTGATAAACCATTGATCATCAATCCTCTTAATTATTACTCTTCCACTACATCTACAAATAACCTCTTCACTCAAATCATAAAAAACATCGGCAGTTCCTTCTTCAATCAACTTTGATTTCATTAATTCTTTTGCTTCATCCACTCTTTTACCAACATACTCTCCACAACTTTCTCTCATAACTCCAGTATGGAAGCCAGCTTTGTAAATTTCTTTTGTCGCTTCTTCAAGTTTAGGATCTTCCAAAGATTCAATCCCCATCTTTTCTACAATCTCTTTAGCAGGGAAATCACCATAGCCTTTAGACCTAATAATTGGAATTAGTTTAATCCTTTTAATCTCTTCAAATTCTAAATTATATTTTCTAATCATTTGTTTATCTTCTCGAAGAATCTTCAAAGCAACATAATCATATGGAGCATCCCCCGGTACAGAAGTAACTATTCCACTTCCAACATCAGGATCACAAAACTTTGCCGGGAGAATCATTATTTCTCTTTCAATTCCTGGTGCCACAGCCCACTCTCCAATAAATTTCTTAGGATCCACATCTTCTTTTAACAGTACATCATCTTTTTGATACTTCAGCTTATCAGCTGCTTCCCGACTCATTATCCAATTCTCGCCTTCAACCTCTACACGAACATATTCTGCCTCTGGATTAATCCACAGGTTAGTCTGTCCATAAATGGTCTCTGGCCTCAATGTAGCCGCCACTAAATAATCATTCCCAAATTTAAATTTCAATAAAGTATATTCATTTTTCTCAGCATTCCCTCCTTTAGAAATATCAGTCTCAGAAGGATCAACTGCTACTGGCCCACAATTAGGACAAGCTGTTGCAAAATAAGGTTTCTGGGTCAACAAATCTTTTTCTTGCAATTTCTTAAATTGCCATTGGATAAATTTTTCATAATCTGGATAAGTAGTACAAGTAAATCTTTTCCAATCACATAAAAAACCAAACTTCTTCCAATAATCATTTACATAAACATGGTTAAAATACTCCACTACTTTTTCAGGAGTAACCAATTCTTTTATCTTCTTCTCGGGACAACCATTTTTCTTCAAATAGTCAATCCAAACTTTATCTTTATTTTTAACTTTATTAGCAAAACCCAATGCTTGATTACCGGAAGCATGCGTACCTACAGGAAACAAAACTTCTTTCCCTCTTAATCTTTCATATCGACAAATGGCATCAGTATAACTAAATCCTCTCATGTGCCCAACATGTAAAAAACCAGAAACGCCAGGATAGGCAAAAATCATCATAAATTTTTCTTTATTCTTATCTACTTCGGCTTTTCCCAAACCTTCTTTCTCCCACTTCTTCTGCCACTTTTCCTGTATCTTTTTCCAATCAACCATTATAACAGAATAATCCTACTTTGTTTTTAAAGATTCCCTTCTCAAATCCAGCCCAACCAAAACTTCAACAACAAAAATATCGCAATAACCAGCATCACTAATCCTATTAACAACCATTTCAAAGATTTCTTAATAAACCAAATTACTAATATGAACACAGCTACTCCTAAAACAACCGGAGACAATTTTTCAAAAAAGTTCATTAAATCCATTTTATCTTCCTCAAACTGAATATATTCCTTCTAATACTTTTTCGATAACTTTCTGACAGCTATCAATCATTCTCAACAAATCTTTGTCACCAGTAGCTTTCCTAATCTGTCCGATTCTATCCAAAACCTGAGAATAAAACCTAATCAGGTCTCCTTCTAATAAATTAGTCAAAGCCACAGCAGCAAAAAAATCTTCCCCATTATAAACAGGATAAATCATTGCAGTAACATAATTCAGACCTAAAAACTTCTTCTCCTTACTCAAATACTCATTCTTGTACAACACATTCTTTAACTTACGAAGTTGCTCATTATCAAAAGTCTTCTTAAATTTAGTCATCTTCTTATGCTCGTAAGCCAACGCTCCCAAAACCAATAAGATCTGATATTCGTCCAACTCTTTCCATAATTCTGTGGCAAAAATTTCTCCAGTAGAAATCTCATCAGCAAAAATCCTTGAAGAAAATTTTCCTTTAGAAGTCAACTCTCTATCTTGGGTGTAACCATACTTCTTTAACCTACGCGAAATGCTATAATACCGAGCCATAAATACCTTGGGAGGAATCTCATCAAACTTATCTCCAAACTTCTGATAAGAAAAGAAACTCATTCTCAAAATATGTTCGATCTCTTTCTCCTCGTGTTGATCAATCAAATTTAAAACAGTATTAATAGATAATCTAAATTGCGATTTTATTGGCTCCATATCTTTATCTGTAATGGACTTAATTTCATTATAGCTAAATGTTGGTTTGTGGATCATCACCATCACATAACCTATTTTATCAATCCCTCTTCGACCAGCCCGACCAGCAATCTGGAAAAACTCTTTTGTATTCAGATTCCTAAATCCTCTTCCATCATATTTTCTTAAAGAATTAAAACAAACTGTTTTTGCAGGCATATTCACTCCGACAGCAAAAGTCTCTGTAGTATATAACACCTTAATTAATCCCTGAGAAAATAATTCCTCAATAATCTCTTTAATCACTGGCAATAATCCTGCGTGATGAAAACCTATTCCTTGGGGAAGACTTTGCTTCAACACTTTTGTAGATTCTAACTTATTGATGTCATATGGTGCTTTCTGCAAACGAGAAGCAACAAATGCAGTAATTTTTGGATCGCTCATAAACAACTTTTTTCTAGTTAAATCCAAAGTTTTCTCTTGACAAGCATGTCTTGAAAAATGGAAAAACAAACAAGGCAATTTATCTTCTGCCTTTAAAATCTTAATTAACTCTACATGGTTTGGGGGAGGAACTCTTATTCTTCTTCCCCTTCCTCTTCCGTGTTTACCCATTACTTGATCATAACGAGGCATCTCTTTATCTTCTCTAATTTTCTCTAGAGTCGTCACGCCCAATTCATTATCAAAAAAGAATTTTTTCAAAGGAACATTTCTTTTAGTCTCAACAATAGTTTTTACTTCATGATTCTTAATCGCCTTAATCCACCTGCTAAACTCGGCCGCATTAGGAATTGTTGCTGATAAACACAAAAACCTCACTTTTTCTGAACTGTAGATTATTGATTCTTCCCACACATAACCCCTTTCTACATCATTAATAAAATGAATCTCATCAAAAATCACATACACTACATTATCTAAAGCATGATCTCGAGCAATGGCCATATTCCTGTAAATCTCTGTAGTCATAATTAAGATCTTGGCATGAGGATTAATCACAATATCTCCAGTCATCAATCCTACTTTCTCCTCCCCATACTCTTCAGAGAAATCTCTAAACTTCTGATTTGACAAAGCTTTCAATGGGGCAGTATAAATTATTCGCATATCATCTTCTTTATGCTGGTCAATAATATATTCTGCAATCAAAGTCTTCCCACTCCCAGTAGGGGCAGAAACCACTACGGAATAATTATTCTCAATAGCATTAATCGAATCTTCCTGAAACTTATCCAGTATAAAGTTTTTGAATTTCATTATAATCTCCAAATTAAAAAGGTCATATATAAAACATACATCCCAATTAAGGCAATCCCCTCTTTTCTATCAATACCTCTACGCCTGGTTGCAAACACCAAGAATATTAAAGTAACCAAAATCATGATTATCCCATCAACACCCAAAATTGATTTGTTTATATCAATTGGTTTAATTAAACTAGTCGCTCCCAGGACAAATAAAACATTAAAGATATTACTACCAACAATATTTCCTATGGCAATATTTCCTTTCCCTTTCCAAGCTGCCATCCCCGAGGCCGCTAATTCTGGAAGAGAAGTTCCTAGAGCTGCAATTGTTAGCCCAATAAACCCTTTACTCAAACCCGCCAATCCTGCTAATTGACCAGCATAAGTAACAAACAACCGCCCCCCAGCAAACAAAGCAATTATCCCTCCGACTATTAATAAACCATTCTTCCAAGGAGAATTTTTATGAGCAAACTCTTCCCTAAATTCTTTAGTCACCATCTTTTCCTTTTGTTGGGTGGACCTAAAAACATAATAGATAAATAATGCAAAAATAATCATAAAAATTACTCCATCAAATCTACTCAACAAAAAGACTCCTTCTTTTCCAAAAATAAAGAAGTCGCTTCCTAAAATTAACAATAAGAAACTAGAAACTACCAAAAATGGAATTTCGTAAATAAATGTTTTTGATTTAATCTTTAATCTCCTAGCAAGTAATGCACAAATTCCCAGAACTAAAGTAATATTGGCAATATTACTTCCAATAATATTTCCTAAAGAAAGATCTGCACTACCATTCATCACCGAGAAAACACTTACAATAAACTCTGGCAAAGAAGTTCCAAATGCCACTATTGTCAACCCAACTAAAATAGGAGATATTCTCCAAAATCTAGCTAAGTCGGCAGCACCATTAATTAAATAATCAGCACCCTTTATCAGAACGAACAAACTAACTAAAATCATCCCTATAATAAATAGTAACTCTATCATCTTATTTTATAATAACAAATAAATTATTGTACTTAAATCTATCGTTAAAAATTAATTTATTAAAAAGAAAAAAATTAAAATCTCTTAAACTCGCCAGCTAAATCGATTAATTCAACAGTTCCTAAGAACACTCCTCGGCAACAATATCTATCTAATCCTAGCTTATTCATTACTTTACCTACATCTTCTCCTTTAGAAACTTGTTCCTTATAATCTTCCCACATGTGGGCTATAGGTTTGCCGCAAGTAAAGCATCTTATTGGAATTAACATTTTTGTAACCTCATCTGTATGATTTTTGTCGTTTTGCACGAGCTTTTGAATCGTTAGGTTTGCATACTTCTTTACGTCTTACATCTGCAACTAACAATAATCTATCATATTCATTAAATACCATTTTGAGTTTTTTATCATAAACTACCAATGCTCTAGCAATTGCCAATCTTGCTGCATCTGATTGTCCATTTACTCCACCACCATGAGTTATAACTGAAATATCAACTTTCTTAATTATATCTCCAGCTAAAACTAAAGGTTCTTGAATTCTCAATCTATTAAATTCTCCACCGTAATTCTCTAGGAAAACTCCATTAATTTTTATCTTCCCCTTACCTGGATTTAAAGTTGCTCTTGCTCGAGCCATTTTTCTAGTTCCGCTAACATGAATTGTTTTACTCATCTCTTTCCTCCTAACCAAGTACATAATTCTCCTACTGTAGTAAATTTAAGAGTTGGTAATTTATTTGCTTTTGCCCCTTTAGCAATAACCATCTTTTCTTCCTTTAAACCTTCAGGAAAATCAATATAACACATAATCCTTTCATGGGCAGTTCTTCCTCTTTCTCTCTTATGAGGTAACATTCCCCTTACAGTTCTTCTTACAAATCTATCTGGTAATCTTGAAAATTTAGCACTTTTTAAAGGATAACCCTTTCTAGCTCGTTTCGCTTTTTCATTAGCAAAAACTTTCTTTTTGTCTCCACTGATTATAATCTTACTACAATTAACAATTTTTACATCTTCTCCCAACAATGCATCTTTAGCTGCCGCTGCACATAATCGTCCTAAGATCATTCCTTCACCGTCATATACTCTCATCCTAAGATCCTCACTTTCTTCCCATTGGGATTTTTATTCATTAATTCAGTAATTGTCAAGGTTTTACCCATTTTATTAATTTTTTCTCTTGCAGAATCAGAAAAACTAAACGCAGCCACTTCAACATTCTTACTTAATTCACCCACACTAAGAACTTTTCCTGGAACTACAATAACTTCTCCTTCTCTTGCATACTTATTAATTTTATAAACATTAACAGATCTCCTTTGCCTACTAGGTTTGTTCAAATCTTTTGCTAACCTACTCCACAAAGCAACTTTACTATCTATGGCTTTCTCATTCAATTCCTTAATCAACCCTTGTAGTTGATAATTTGTTGGACCTGTTCTTTTAACCATTTTATTTTAAGTTAGCTCCTAACTGATCTAATTTTTCTAGCAATATACTCATACTAGTTGTCAACACATCCTTACAACTAAGTTGACCCCAACTTTCTAAAGTGAATATATAATTATCTGTGTCTTCTAATTTAACATCATCAAGATCTACACAAGCATTGCAAAGATGACAATCATAAACTTTATCTTTATTCAATGCTAACTTTCCACCCTTGGCATTAAAAATTCCTTTTGGACAAACATTAGCAACTTTTTCTGCATCTTTAACATTTCCAATCGTGATAACTGGTTCTTTTTTGTAAAAGCCCCATCCTGGACTCCATTTCGCATGATCTTTACCTCTACCCAAAATTGCAGTCATTTGTAATTCAACTTTTTGTTTAGGTAAGATTTTAGTAATAGGCATATTATAAACAAATTTACATTTTGGATCTTTACTTACTGCCGAATCAGCATAAACATAACCTTTCTTACTCACTTTCATGGCCATCTTTAATTCACAACGAGCACAACCGGCCCCTTCACATTTACAACCTTCCTTGAAAGTATAGCTTTTCAAATCTGTTTTGATTGGAACCAATCCTAATCTTAAAGCTAACATCTCATCATAAAGACCAGAACTATTTTCTTTTATTTCCACATCTTCAATTGCAAGCGTAGGAACTTCTTCAGTAATGATTCTTCTAATTACATTAACAAAAGATTCATTTACTCCTTTTAATAAAAAAGAGATCTTATCATTTTTCTTATCGAAGTTTATTTTTTCTACTTTCATACTCTTCGCCCCCGTCTTCCACCTTTTGCTCTACATCCGTTGTGAGGTTCGGGAGTAACTTCTTCGATTTTCCCAATCCTAATTCCAGTTCTAGATAAAGTTCGAATAGCGGCTTGCGCTCCAGGACCTGGATTTTTTGGACCATTATGTCCCCCAGGAGCTTTAATTTTAATATATAATCCTTGAATTCCTTTGTCTTTAACAATTTCGGCAATTTTCTTTGCTGCCCCCATTGCTGCAGTAGGGCTACTCTCTAATCTATCAGCTTTAACAATCTGCCCTCCGCTACTTCTTGCTAAGGTTTCAGTTCCGGTAATGTCAGTTACAGTAATAATAGTATTATTATAAGAAGAATATATGTGTGCAATACCCCATCTCAGGTTATCCATCATGGGTCTTCTTTCTCGCCTTCTATCGTCTCCCCGATTGTCCCTTTTTTTATAATCTGGTCGGCCGCCGTTCATTTTTTATCTCCTTCTTTTGTTTCTTCTTTACTTTCTTCCTTTTCTTCAGATACTTTAGGTTCTTCAGAAGCAATTATTTCTTCTACTTTCTCAATTTTTTCTTCAACATCAGTTTCTACTTTTACTTCTTCAGGTAATTTTTTGTCATCTTCTTTTTCTGAAGAAACTTCTTTAATCTCTTCCTTCTTAGGATTCTTAATCTTCTCAGCTTCTTCTTTAATCTCTTTAGCCAAGTTAACTCTTTCTGGATGTTCTTCATCTTCAAGAGCAGATTTACCATCAAATTTAAGCATTCCTTCCTCTTCTTGAGAAACTATATATGAAGGAGAAGTAATTTTTTTATCTCCCACCATCACATGACGATGAGTTATGAATTGTCTTGCTTGGTTCATAGTTCTAGCTAATCCCTTTCTAAACACAAGACTCTGTAATCTTCTTTCTAATACATCTTTAACATCTAAACCCAAAACTTCATCTAATTCTGCATCTTTTTGGATTAATCCTAATCTATTCAGTTTGTCCAACATCTGAGCTTTTTCTTTCTCTCCTTGTTTTGTTTTAACTGCAATAAGTTTTTTAGCTAAGTTTTTATATTTTTTAAGAACAGAAGACATAATCCACAATTCTTTTTTATTCTTAAGACTATAATCTCTTTTCAATTCTTTTTCTAAATCAATATCTCCTTTAACCCATGGATGGGCTGGAGTTTGATACTTTTTTCGTAATTTTTTAGGATCTCCCATTTTACTTATTTCTTACCTTTCTTTTTGACTCCAACTACTTTTCCTTTACTCTTTCTAAAGTTTGATCTAGTTTTTTGCCCTCTTACAGGTCGGTTTAAAGAATGTCTAACTCCCCTGTAAGCCTTGATTTTCTTTAATCGTTTAATATCATTATCTTTGGTGAAGTCTAAATTTCCCATGGTTAAATGAGTGTCATCTCCACTTTCGTAATCTTTTCTCCTATTTAATGCCCAGGTAGGAACACCGCTCTTCACTGGATCTTTAACAACTCCATCTAAACGGCTAATCGCAGCGTCATTCAATTCTCCAGTTTTAGCAGTTTTATCAATACCTGCCAATATGCAAGCCATATGAGCAAGACTGAATCCAACACCTTTGATTTTCTTTAAAGCAACTCTAATTGGTTTTTGCCCTGGTAAATCAACATTAGCAATTCTAACAATATGTTTAAATCCTGGATCTTGTTTTTTTTCTTCAGCCATTTTATTATTAATTATTTATTAATCACCAACCAAGAACTTGCATAGAATCATATTTTTTAGTCCTATGCGCGTGAACTCGGACTGATTACTTCCTTGAACAGCAAGTTATTTATAAATGTTTTGGAAAAGAGAGAGATATACATTCCACAACCTTTTAATACTCTCCATCTCACAACCAATTAAAATGAAATCTATAGATCAATTATTGGAAACTGGAAAAGAACTTCAAACTCAACGTAATTGGGGAGAATCAATTGATATCTTCACAGAAGCAATAACTCAAGCCCAATCAACTAGCCATCCTCGTTTTGCAGAAGCACATAATGACAGGGGATTCTCATATGTTATGTCTGGTCACCCAGAAGAAGCTTATCAAGATAATCAATAAGCACTCAATTTAGGCGAGCCTCAAGAAAAAGCCCGTGCCTTAATAGATATGTCCTACATCGAAAGAACAACCTTCAATAATATGGGCAAATCCAGAGAATCATTAGAACAGGCCCTAGAAATTGAAACTGAACCCTCTATGCTTAGAGGAAAAGCCCTAGATTTCTTAGCTAGAACCTATGCTAATGACCCAACTCCAGATGAAAGAAAAAAAGCAATTCCTTTATGTGAAGAATCCATTTCTACTTACAACACTTTACTTGCAGAAGAACCCCAAGCTTCTGGACTTAAGAATAAATATGCCGATGCCAATATGATTTTGGGAGAAGTATACTTACAATTAGACCAAATTGAAGAAGCAAGATCTGCCCTCAATAATGCCTCCCCTATTTATAGTGCTAATGGAGATAACAATGGCATGTGTAATATTTACCGGAAGCACGGAAAAATATCTATGAAAGAAGGAAGCCCCACTTTGGCTTTAACTCATTTCCTTTCTGCTCTAAAAACCCAAGACGATTCCAGCAGATCTTGTCATGATCCTGTAACTGCAGTGTCTCTGGAAATAGCCGAAGCTTACCTACGCCTCGATCAACCAGAAGCAGCTAAGCCTTATCTTGAACGTTTCCGAGATGGAATCATCCAAGATCACCACACTCCTGAAACTGAGAAGAAGTATTTTGGTGATAGTTTCGTACGGACAATGAAACCAGGTTTCCAAAAAGTTAAAGATTTATACTCCCAACAAAACATAGAAATCGATGGATTTGATAAGCTAACAGAGAAATTCAACTAGAATCTACTTTTTAATTTTTTCTTCTTTCTTATTTTCCTCAGCTTCCTTTTTCCCTTCATTCTCTCTTAAGTGCATTCTCCATCTAATGATAGTATAATTCACTGGATTCTTAATTTTTTTACACAATCCACCAGGGTCACAAACTCCGATCCCTTTGTAATATGCATCATTGCCGCAATTAGGAGGTAACTTTTCTCCAGGTTTAAAATGGGCCAATTGTCCTAAAATATAAGCATCTCTTAATGGCTCCCGATTTTTCTCTTTATTCCACCTTAATAGAAATTCTTTAATCCCTTCAAAATCCCAACCCAACTTTCCTAAAAAATTAGCCAGCGCAAATACTGCTCGTTTCTTTCCATCTTCCATCCCCAACAAAATCTTCTTAATACAAGGAGGAAAAAACTCTTCAGTTATTGGGCTCTCAATCTTGATTTCTTCAAACCCTTCTTTTCTAACTAATTGATCTCTATCTGGTTCAACCTTAACTTCATAATCTAATGCTTGCACTAATAACCTTCTCCCACTTTCTCCAGTGATATTCCGATTCATATATTTACTCACCGCTAACACCTTGTCAGGTTGAGCCATTCTTTTCTCAAATTCAAGAACCTTGTCTGGATCAATTGGCAAACTAACCAATCCCGATTTCTCATGCAAGGAATAAGGCATCCGGTAAAGATGTCTAGATGACATTAATACAGTATCAATTTCCAAAAATTTATCTACATGCAGTTTAGCTACTTGATCCCCAAATTTGTTTGGTTCATATCTTATTACTTCTTCTTTCTCCAAACCTACATTTTCTACAACTTTACTAAAATCATTTCCTTCAAATTCTAATATTCGTTTTCCTAGTTCATCTTCAATGTTCTCTTTAATATACAGGGCAATCTTTTTCGGAGCTTCTGGGAATAACATTCTAGTCAAGGTATCTCCTACTTTCTGAGGAAATGCTTCAAATGGAACTCCAATGTGAAATCCTTTATTCCCACTAAATTTGCAACAGATATCTTTAACACCACAATATTTCAAAAACCTAATCACCAAATCTGCACAAATTCTACTATATTCCATAATTTTACAATCAATGTCCAAAATTAAATCCCACCCTTCCCGCAACTCATCCATCTCTTTTCTATTTAAACCACCTAATTGCAATGGATTCTCCCATATCTCTTCACTACAATGAAAACTAGTCGCCCCTCTTTTTGCCAATTCTAAAATTTCCATGGGATACAACAACATATCTGGCCGCTTACCAAAACTTGCCCCATAACGAATTGCAATCTCTTTATCTTGCGCATGTTCAACTATCGCTTCCTGAATTTCTTTCTTCTTATAATATCTTAATTGCACCCCAATATCCATATAAAACTTCACACTCACTAGATATAAAATACTTTCTATGTCAAAAACTCACACTCCTGACTTAGGCACTATTCGGATTATCCCAATTTAACCAAAAATAAAAACATTCCTATCGACGACAAAATACAAACAACTCCTTAATAAAAATTAATAAGAAAAAATCAAATCTAAAACAAGAGATATTACAATTTCTTAACTTCTTTCTGAAATTCTTTAGCCAGCTTCTTCAATCCTTCAATCCCTTTCTTCAATGCATCTCTAGGTTCAATTCCACTTGTTTCCAAAACAAAGGTAGGGATACCAACTAAAGGGTGATCAATTTTGTAAGTAGCAATTTCTACACCTTTAACCTTTAATAATTCGTTCTTAAGAGCGTTGCAGAAAGAGTGGGTTTCTCCAGTCAATTCAAAAACAATTCTTTTTTTACTTTCTTCTATAATATTAAATTCCATTTTAATCAGAAATTCATCTCCTTATTTAAATACTTTTCTAGGAATTATAAATAAATCATTAAAACCGTTTCTTCAAACCTGTTTTCAAACTCGTTTTTCCATCCTCCATAAACCCACATCTACTGCGTACATCTTTTTGCGATGGAATTCATGCACTGCCTTGATTCTAAAATCATACCTAAACAGATGAGTTATTTCAAATCCAAAATCTTTACAGATCGCTTCTACAAATCCCCTGGTAGGGTACTTGTGCATGCTCCAAACAATATTTCCCATAGAAAAAGCCTTTTCTAAAAACATCTTATCAATATGTTTTTCTTTAGTTCCAAACGGAGGGTTTTCTACCACAATATCGACCTCTTCGTGGTCAAATAAACTTATATCAGAAATAACGAACTCTCCTTCTCCCAACTCATATTCAGAATTCATCTGATCATAATTCTCTTTACAAATTTTCATCGCCTCCTCGCTCTTGTCGACGAAGAAAACCTTCCTCGCCCCCATCAATAAGGCTCCAATCCCCAATATTCCAGGACCCGCAGCCGCATCAAGAATAACCTTCCCCACAATATCTCCTCCCAAGGTCATATTCCAGATCCAATCAGCAGCAATCTCTGCAGGAGTAGCATATTGTTCCAATTTTAACGAAGGAGAAGAAAATCCTTTTAAGGAAGACAACACCAGTTCCAATTCCTTCTTTGATCTTATTCCCATTTTCTCATAAATCCTTATCTTCTCAGCGTTATCCTCACTTCTAAATCCAAATCCTTCCTATTTATAGCTCAAAAGCCAAATAAGGCCATATCTCATCATTTCTCTTAAGCTTATAACCTTTTCCCCCATAAACTAAACTCACTTTACAAGCAAAATTAGAGCTATTTACTTCAAAAAATCTCAAGCCCACTCAAATTTCCTTTAATCTAAGCCAAATCCCCCAATTTCCTTATAAATTCCCCTTAAAATGCTCAGATTTTCCAAAAATCATCAATTTAACTCTCACTTTACTAACAATTTTAGCTTAAAATCACCCAATTCTCCCTATATCTTCCCCTATTCCTCCCAATTTCCAAGATCTCCCAAAAAGTTCCCCAAATACTTAACAATTTAACTCTCACTTTAACACTAAACACCCCCAAACAAGCCACAACCAAACTAATATCTCTCTTCTGCCCAAATCACACCAATAAATAATCCTTTTCAACGCTCACTTTTACCTATTTCTCTACCCTTTTTCCTTGCTACGATCCTTCCAATATTCTACTTTGAATCTCCAACATAATTTCCAACACAATATCAATCTCTCAGCCACCCACAACACTCGCAAAATTTTTCCCCCCATTCTTAGCCAAAATCCCAAAATCCCTTCATTCCCACAGTCTCAAACGTTCCCAAACAGTCTCACGACGATAAAAAATACATAGTCCCAGTCCCAGTCCCAGTAAATTCCCAGGACATTCCCAAAAAGTTCCCAAAATTTCCTAATTTAAACTGGGAAAAACATTCCCAAAAAGTTCCCAAAACACTCCCACTTAGTCCCACCAAAAGGTTTAAATAAACCAAATACTTTTCAAAAAACATGTTTGGATTACGCAAAAGAAATTCATCGGAACCTTTCCATCAAAACCTCCAAGAGGCTTTTGGAAAAGTAAAAGAGGATGTAACTATCCTTTCTGAATGGATCAAATATTTTCAACAACAAAACCAAAATCTCCAACACCAACTTCACCAACAAAATCAACATCTTCGCAATCAAAATTACACCATTCAACAACAACAGCAGTATCAACAATCTCACCATCAACAACAACAACACCATCAACAAATCATTCAAGATCTCCACACCAAAGTTTCTTCTCATCGTTCCTTAAGTTCAGAAGACCTTTCTAGGGCAGTTGATCAAAACCCTCGAATCGATGCCCTCCGTCAGAGGATGAGACAAATGGAAGAAAAGATAGATCTCCTCTTAACTAAGCATGGATATACTGATGAAAAGATCCTAAATATTCATGAAAAGATTGCTAAATTAGAAGAATTACAAAGACCTTCTCGCCAATCATTAAAAGAAAAAATTGTCAAAACTTTCTCTAGGAGCGGTAAAACTTACCTTAAAAACTTAGTTTTCTCTTATATTCAGCAACACAAGAAGATCTCTGCCCTTCAACTTAAAGATATAGTTGTAGATCAGCAAGGATTAACCTCAAAATCTTCATTTTATCGTATTCTAGAGGAGATTGAGCAGTCTGAACAAATAACTACTATCCGGGATGGTAAACAGAAATTCTTTATTCTAAAAACCGTAACCACTCCATAGAAATCCAAAACTTATTTAAACCAATAAACTTTTCTAATTATCAATCCAGGGGTGGAGAAATGAAATGAGCAGCAAGAGCAGTCTTGCTTTCAGAGGGGCTTTTATTGTCGACAAAATGAAGAAAAAAGAATTTTTAGAAATGGAAAAACAGGTTAAAGAAAACCTTGGTTTTATTCATCAAACTTTCTCAGAACATCTGTCTGCCATAAACGAAAATACTTCTGAAATTCAAACTCTTTTTGATTATTTATGTGAGTTAGATCTTAAAATAGAAAAGATATCTCAGCGCATCGATAAAATCCAATTTACTGAAGACCCAGCTAAAAATCAACTAAAAATAAGCCCCTTAACCCACACTGAAAAGAAGATTTTCTTAACTCTTTATACTGAAGAAGTACCTCTAAATTACATAGAAATATCTCAGAAATCAGGAGTGCCTTTATCTATTGTGGGTGAATATTTAACCGCCTTATCTCAAAAAGGAATCCCCTTTGTCCGTTCCTTTTCTAATAATCAAACATTTATTCGTTTAGATCCAAGATTCAAAGAAATCCAAGCCAAAGAAAACCTAATCAATCTTTCTCTTCAATCTTTTATGAATCCAGAATAAAACTTTTAAGCAAAAATTAAATTCTTCCAAATCAAAATTTTTTGTAAATAATAAGAATGTCTAACTCTAACCAAACAGATCTCCCATTTTCTCCTTCAATTCATCATCCATTTCTGAAATACTCTTAGTTCCATATAAGTCCATAGTCGTTTTATAAGATAAATGCCCTAAAACCTTCTGAACAACTTCTAAACTTAAGCCTCTATCCTTTAAGATCCTGGCACAACTATGCCTCAATATGTGGGGATTTATGTTCTTAAGCTCAGGTACTGGGTTTTCAAGCTGTGCCCGATGGCCAGCTTTTGCCACAATTCTATTAATCTCTGTAGTTGAAATATGGCCCTTATTATTCAAACTAGAAACTGCTGGGAAGAGATACCCATCTTTAGAACCTCCTAATACATATCTCAAATAGATCTTAAGGTCTTCCAATAATTGATCAGAAAAGATGGTGGCTAGTCGTTCAATGTTTTTCTTACCCAAAATCATTATTTTGCCTTGGTCCAAGTTAATATCTGTAATCTTAATTTTAGCTAACTCAAATCTTCTCAAACCACAATAAGCAAACAACTTGATAATCACTTTGTCTCTCAATTTCTCTGTATGTCTTATCAAGGTCATTATTTGTTCTTTAGTAAGATGAAACTGACTCCTAGAATGTCCTTTTTTTAATTTCTCACCACTCTTCTCATCCATGGCTAACAGAAACGTAACAGATTATTTAAATGTTACTTTTTTGACACTTTTTGTTACTTTTTTTGTCATATTTTGTATAAAGTGTTACGTTTGTAAAAAAGAGGTATTTAATCAATCCCCAGCCTACCTTTTTTTGAGAAATAAGGGGTTCCTACAAACTAAAGAATCTTTCAACAGATGGCAATCAATCGCGTCAAAATTTCTTAACAAAACTCGCCAATACTTAGTGCTAAAACTTTTAATCAAATCTGAAACTTTTCTACTCAAAACCTGCCCTAAAAGATTTAATCAAAGCCTAAATTTTTTATACCAAATCTAAAACAAAACTTTCCATCAAAAACTAAAAGTTTTATTCAATACTTTTCTATATTGAAAATAAATACAACAAAAAAAAGAAAAATAAAAAATCTAACCAACATAACTCAATTTCTTTTTCTGTTGGGTTTCTTCAGCTTTCTGACCTTTCTCTAAGATTCCTTTCAACTTCTGTTCAAACACCGCTGCTTGTTTCAGTAAAGGCTTTGGATCAACTTTTAATCCAGTATAAGCATCTATTGCTTTGATTATCTCAGCCGCCGCCTTGCTATCTGGAAGGTTACTCTTCGCTTCAGCAAATAATGCAACTACAGGGACACCAAAATCTTTAGCAAGTAAAGCCCCAGTAACTCCTACAATAATCCCCTCCATTAAAGGGTTGGCTACAGCAGATAACCTTTTACTCACTTCCCCATTGGAAGTGGAATAGTAATATATTTTTCCTGAATCTGGATTTGGAGAACCAACTCCTTCTAATGAAATAATCTCTTTAGCTGTAAGCACTTTAGCTAATTCTACAATAATCTCGGCTACTTTCCATCCCAAATCCTTTCCTACATTTATGGCATGAACTAAAACCAAGTTGTACTGTTTGTTATAATGGATAGATATTGGTTCAATGACCTTATTTTGATGGATAGCAATCATAGCTGGAATCTCATCCATTTCCACAACTCCAATCTTTTCCGTCTTTAAATGCTCCATTAAATATTCTGTTGCAATCGTTCCAATTAGTCCAAAACCTGGAAAACCTTCGATGATTGTAACATTTTTTGGTTTCTTTTTAAGAATTAATTTCATCTTGAATCACCTTTTTTGTTAATATCTTCAGATTATTTATGTTTCTTTTAAACTTTTCCCCATTCAATCAGTCATTTCTTCATCCTTAAAACAAAAAGTAAATTATATAAACTTCAATTCTTTTATTTTACACATGAAAAAGAAAATAGTGGCTCCAAAAACAACCAAGAGAACCACTAAGAGCGTTTCAAAGAAAAAGCCAACCAAAAGAAGAGTATTTGGTTACGAATTACTTCTTGATTGTTATAATTGCAAACCTAAAACTTGTGGGGATTTAGCTCATTGTTATAGTTATTTGGATAAATTAGTAGATTTTATTGACATGAAAAAACAAGAACCCCCTACTATTTTTAGAACTGATCGGAAATCTTTTCCAGATAAAGCCGGGTTAAGTGGATGGGTACCTTTGGTAGAATCTTCAATAGTTATTCATACTCTTTCCAAAAAGAATTTTATTTCTATTGATGTATATAGTTGTAAGGAATATGATTGTAAAAAAGTAGTTGCTTTCACTAAAAAATATTTCAAACCAAAAAAGATTGAACAACAGTTCATCGAACGTGGGAAACATTATTATTCTAAAAAATAAGAATTCTCCCCATAATCTTTTATATTTCTTCATCTTCAATCAAAAAAGATGAAACTTTCCAAAACTCAGAAGAGAATCTTGTACTCTTTAGGCCAATGTTATAAAAAATTAAATCAACCTTATCAAGACAAGCCCCTTAAAGTACTTATTTCTAAGGCAGCTTTCATTGATTTAATCTTACAAGCAGATTTTATTAAAAAACAACACAGGGCATTATACAAAAACTTAGCTTTTCTCGAAAATAAAAAGTTAATCTCTTATGAGGATAAAAAGATCAAGTTAACTGAACGGGGCCAGTTACATTTTGATAAAATAGAACGCGAACTTCAACCTTTCCTCAACATCGTTGATTTTTGGCACAAAGATATCCAAACTGAAAGAAAACTTCAAACCTACATTACCGAAGAAAACACTTCTCTAAAAGAGTTTTAGACTTCAACAGTGTACTCAAAATAACCATCCCATGGATTCTCTAATTTCATCATCTTTTCACGAGACAACTTTTCAAAATGTGCTCTAAAAGGCCGCATGGAATTGCCATGTGCAGAAATTGCAACATTGACTTTTTCTTTCTTCATTTTTTTCAATAAAGACTTAATAAATAAATTTACACGCTTCTCAACCATCTTAATAGATTCTCCTTCCGGGGGAGGAACAGTGTAAGAACGATGATAAACATCATAAATTGTTTTTGCTACTTTCTCACCAAAAATCCCTTTAGATTTACGGTCCATTTTGCCAAATTCTTTTTCAATGGCTGGAACTACACAACATTCAATATCTTCCATAAATTCTTTGTGAGAATGCCTTTGTAATTTTCCATAAGACCTTTCAATCATCCGATCATCTTCGATTACTTCCTTGCATTCAGGATGATACTTTAAAACTTCTTTTAATGTATTCTTAGACCGAGAAAGATGAGAATGATATGCAACATCAATTTTCTTACATTTAAGCATTCTAGCTACTTTTCTGGCATTTTTAATACCGCCTCTAGTCATCCGTGAATCAATCCAGCCAGTAAACCACTGATGTTTATTATAATGGGTTAGCCCATGTCTAAATAAATAAATCTTAAGTTTCACCATCTTTTTAGTTTAGGATTATTTCCAGGTAAATAAATCTTACTATTACGAAAGGTTTATAAATTAACTACTAGGAAGTTAATATATGTATAATGCACAACAGAGATTAAGACAAGCTGCCGCAGTAAAATACATTGGTGATCTTGCGGATTTTGTATTAACAACATTTTCTGATGAAGTTTTATTTAGATACAGAAATATAGAAAGTACTCCAGAAATAATCAATCAATTAGGAATCATTAATTCTTATGATCAACACGCTGGAAGAAAATTAGATCCAGAAATTGCTAGAAGGGGAGTGTTAAGAGCAATAAGAAAACTAATTCCAGACAAAGAAGAAAGAGAGAGATTAAGAGTTTTACACCAATCAAAGGGCGGAAAAAATAAGAGAAAATCAGATCTTGATTGGGACGCTTGCAATGTTTATGGAATTTCTTTAAGAGATTATGTGGTAGATCTTTCTTTACAAGAAGAATTTCAATATTTCATTGGCAATCGTAAATGTACAGCTTATTCTGCAATTGCTTCAAAAATAAATCCAACTGACTTTGATTTGGATAAACGTTTAACTCCTGGAAAAATCAAACTAACAATATATAGGCACAGGAAAGAATCAAGAACAGAACTTTATGAAACCTTAGATAAAATGGTTGATGCAGCAGAAGAAGGTAATCCTGGAGAGATGTTAAAATTAAATAAAATATTTAATAGCGATTTAGAATTTGCTTATCAAGTTGGTACAAAGGATTATTCTAATTATGACAAATGTAGACAATCTTTGATCTCTTCTTTTGATTGGAGTTTGGGAAATCATGAACCTTCTTTGGATGAAGCCATCCAGAGATTCAATCAATTCTCCCCACCAAAACAAAGAAATTAATGTTTTAGAATTTACTACGTAAACCTTATAAATAAACTCTGCTCTTAGCCTAAAGTTACGCACAAATATAATAATCATAGGTGATCAAAATCGCTAAACAAACTGTAGAAACATTAATTGAAGGCGGGAAAGCTACTGCTGCACCACCATTAGGACCAGCTTTAGGGCCAACTGGAGTTAATATTGGTCAAGTAGTTCAAGAGATTAACAAAAAAACTGCTGACTTGAAAGGAATGCAAGTTCCGGTTAAAGTTACGGTAGATAGTGAGACTAAAGAGTTTACTATTGAAATTGGAACTCCTCCAGCTGCTGCCTTAATCAAGAAAGAAGCAGGAGTCCAAAAAGGATCTGGAAATCCTCTTGCAGACAAAGTAGCTGATCTTAAAATTGAACAGATCATTAAAATTTCTAAAGTCAAAGAAGATTCTTTGCTAGGAAATGACAATAAAGCTAGAGTTAAAGAAATTGTTGGAACTTGTCAATCTATGGGAATTCTTGTTGAAGGAATGCCTGCCCCTGAAGCATTAGTAGCAATTAACGAAGGGAAATTTGACGAAAAGATCACTTCTGGAAAAACTGAGCTTTCTGCTGAAGAACTTAAAGAGTTAGACGAAGAGAAACAGAGACTGCAGGAAGAACTGAAAGAGAAGAGAGCAGATTTCGAAGCTCAAGCAAAACTTGTCATGAAAGAAATGGAAGGCAAGGACGCTAACAAAATCAGAGCAAAAATGGTTGAAGCTAAAATCCCCCAACCAATTATTGATGAGTTAGTGCCAGCAGAGAAGAAGGAAGGACAATAAGTCCTTATCTTTTTAATCTTTCAATTTCTTTTATTTCTTCTTTTTTAACATCTAATAAAACCTTAGCTAGATTATTCAACAACTCTCCTAGCTTTTTACTCTCTTTTAGATTGTTAATCAACAAAACAACGACTACAATAATTTCAATTAGAATTATAAACATAATTATGGCTAATGTAAAGATTACTTCTACTAATGGTACATCTATCCCAAATACTAACATGTTATCATCTCTTTTTTTATTAAACTAAAATTTTTCCTCTTATAAACTTTTCTAAACTAACTCTGCTTAATCTCAATAGCACCACTTTCAAACAACTCTTTCATCTCTTCACAAATAACAAACTCTTGTGTAGCTAAGGTTGGTTTTCCTTTCAATTTAACACAAAATTCGTCTGCAAATAAACTTGACCCTTTAACTAATGGGTTCTGAACCTTCCAGGATTTAGAATTTAATGAGGGTTCTTTCTTTAACACATTAACTTCTATGCACTTTTTTCCTTCTTGTTGGCCAAACAACCAGATTAATTTTAATCTATTTTCACTAAGTTCATAAAAAAATTCTAAATCTTTACTTTGCTTATTAGCTTCAATGGCCTTGTCAAATGTTTCTTGAGTAATCTCTTTAACAGAATTTCCTGAAGGGAACAAACAATTAATTCCTCCTTGTTCTAATTCTTGCGAACTAAACATTTTTGGAAAAATTGTAGGATAATTACTATCTTTATATAATTCTTCAATTCCAGAAAAACCAACCAAAGTGGTATTTACACATTTTCCCTCAACTAAACCTAGCCCTTCTGGACAACTCGATCCTCCTCCAGTACTTCCAGCATCTTCAACAACTTCCTCGACCGGAGCATTTATACATTTCCCAGCTTCACATTTATAATCACAAACATCAACTAAAACTGGTTCACTAAAATTTCCATTTGTACATTTAGCATTAGATCTCCTTGGATTTTTACATACGCCTGGAGCAGTCTTCTCCACAATCTTAATTCCATCACACATTTTTTCTGTTTTATCACTACAGTCACTATCAGAATTACAGGCAGGGGTTGCGGAAGATCCGCTCCCGCCCGTATTAGTTTCCGAGGAAGCCGCCACAGAAACAGTGAATGTAAGATTTGTTGAATTTATATTGCCATAAGTATCATTAGCATAAAGGAAAAGTGTTTGCGATCCAGACGAAACAGTTATTGAAACATTCAAACAACTAGCAATGGTGGTGTTAGTTACACCAATATCTAAACTATACCAACAACTACCCAAATTTCCATCAGCTACAGAATAATTCAAATCCAAACTAGTTGTCCCTATTGCATAAGTTGTTTCATTTGGTAAACTCATATTCAAACTTGGTTCTGTTGTATCATTTATTACTAAAGTAAAAGTATCAAAATCCATATCTTCAGTATCATTAACTGATATATTTATCACATAAGTTCCTACTTGCGATTCTGTTGCTAAGAAACTAACAATTCCTGTGTTGTTATTAATAAGAACAATACTATTGTTGCTGCTCCAGTTTAAGATATCCACCCCATCAGTAACATCGGCATCACTTGCCTCAAAATCAAGAGTGAAATTTGTTGAAGTATTAGCTACAACGGAAGTCTGCGTATTGGTTATTGAAGGAGCAGTATTGCTAATATTAATTGTTGTTGACCAACTCAATGCAGAATCTCCTGTCCCATCATTACTCTTCACTGAAACATTAATCAAATCTCCTTTTTGGTAATTAGTACTTGCTAAAGTCGTACTCACCGTAGTTCCATTTGTAGTATCTGACCACACCACATCACTTCCTAATTGCGCATTATTCTTATACCATTTCAAATAAACAATTCCATTATCTACATCAGCATCTATATGGGTGGTATTTACACCTATTACTCCGCCAGTATCAAAAGAAGATTGGTTAAACTCTGGAACAGCCGGCTTAGGAACAGAATTTTGAACAGTTACCTGAACAGTTTGGGTAGCATTCTCTCCAGTACTGTCATAGGCTAAAACGGTAAAATTAAGCACTGCTAACTTACTATAATTACCTCCACTCAAATTAAAAATAGAATTGGTGCCATCTGCCACAGCAATGCTTTCAGTATGTTGAGTTATAGTTTCATTGATATACCAAGTTACATTTAGAGTAACATTATCTCCTTCTAAATCAGTCACAGTAATATTTCCTAGTGCAGTTAGATTAGTATAAATTGGCTGATTACTAATGTTGATGAATGTAATATTTGGTGCAGTGTTATTCGATGCAGAATAAGTACTAAAGAAACTAACTTCTGCCGTCAATATCCCTCCAGAATAACTTGTGATGTTACAATAATCCTGATGATCACAAACCACATCATCTCTCATTAAATGAGGAGTTTGAGCAAAGGAAAGATTTCTTATTTCAATTGAAGCAGTAGTATTCAATCCAGAAACCGTTGCACTAACAACTAACCCAGTTTTATTTTCATTTATAATAAATTTAGTTCCAATCTGCATCGCCACATTATCTGTAGATAAATCTGTCAAGTTCCAATGCAACTGTCCATTGGTGTTGTTATAAATTAAAGAATTGTATTTGGTCCCTCCAGAGGCATCATTAATACTTTTAGATGTACTACTAACATTATTGTTAACTAACTTATTATTCCCTGACCCACCACTTAAAACAAGTCCCTGTGCATCATTAAGAACTGTGTTGTTCTCAACAATGTTTCCTGATCCTGAAGAAACAAAAATCCCATTAGCAAAATGATCAGAAACATCATTACTATAAACTTCATTATTTGAACTAGTAATTAAATATATTCCACTACTAACTCCTCCACCTGTAACTGTATTGTTTTCTATACGGTTATTATCTGAATTACTGTCTAAATACAAATCTATGTTATTATTATTTGTGGCACTGTCGGTAATATTATTATACGTACTAACTGACAAAAATATTCCATATTGAGAATTACTATTTCCTGTGATGTTGGTAACTTGGTTATTGCCCCCTCCAGTCATCTGCAATCCCCTAGTATTGCTATCCAAATTACTATGTTGAACAAAACCATTAGATACACCCCTATACCAAACCCCCCTAGTAAAGTTAGTTACATTACATCCAGTTAAGGTTACATTACTGAATCCATTATTATAAATCCCATAGGCAGTAACATCATTCTTTCCAGTGATAGAATATCCGCCACAATCTAAGGTAAGATCATTGGCACTAATTGTGAAACAAGTTATTTCAGTTGTAACATCGTTTGTTAAAGTAAAATCTGCACTTATTGATCCACAAGCAACCGCGGCGTCCTCTGCCGCTGTAAAACTACTAAATTCAGTAGTTGTAAAAGAAAGTTCTCCAGTTACATTATTATAACTCTCCAAAGAACAAGTTAAATTTGCTAAACAATCCGCCCCATTAGCTTCTGCATCATCACTATCGGTTGTAAAATTACTCACTTTGTAAATTAAATCCACATCCCCTATACTTAAACCATACATAGTGATTGTGGCCGAAGTATTTAATACCGGAATTAAAGTAGTATTAACTGCAGTAATATTAGTTCCAATAAAAATCTGTTCGTCAACAGAAAAATCTGTTTCAACAGTAAGGTTTAATATTTCTTCCCAGTTTATTTGTCCAAAAGAATTATTATACAATAAACTTTGGTTATAAGAATTTGAAGTATGATCTGCAAAAGCACCGTTTGTAGTTAAAGTAAAATTATTATTCTTGAAAGAGTTTGTATTAGATGTTCCAGTTAAGTTTACTCCATAACTAAGATTCAGAAATAAATTGTCAGTAATATTTCCTCGTTTGGAAGAAGCTAAATGTACTCCAAATCTCCCATTACTATCAAATGTGTTGTTTATTATTTGAAAATCATTCCCAGTAAGTTTGAATCCATCAAAAGAGTTGTTGTTAAAAGTATTTTCCACCAATGTAGCATTCTGGGAGTTTAAGGACAATAACGCTCCTTGATCTGTATTATTACTCAAAGTGTTATTTGTTAAATTAACATTATTCATTGTTGTAAAATCAATCCCTTTAGAAAAATTTTGAATTAAACAATTCAAAACAGAAACATTGTTTTGTCCACTAGCAGTAACTCCATCATCATTTGAACCTCCATCTCCAGTAATAGAATAACCCGCACAATCTAAAGTTAAGCTATCATTTCCAATTGTAAGACAAGTCCCAGTTGTATTAAGATTAGTTGTCAACGTTGTGCTAGTTGTTAAGTTAGCTCCACAATCCAATCGAGAAATATTGATATTGTCAGTAGCAGTTAAAGTATCATAAAATTGTTTACTACAGGTAACGTTCCAATCATGAACTTCTAAGATAGAATAACTTTTACTCCCTTCATAAATTTCTGCAGTTTCATTAAAAGTCATTGTAGCACTAGTTCCATCTTCATGGTAAATAGTACATGTAGCTCCAGAAACATTCTCTCCTCTTGAATTAGTATAATTAGCAAAGAAACCCATACTTGTTCCCGCAATTCCACTTTTATCTCCATGTAAAACATTGGTGTCGTTCTCATCCCAAATGACCAAAGTAACATTTGACCCTAAAATAACTCCAGTTCCCGAAACATTAGCAATTACATATTCATTACCTTCTAAACTCACATTTACATTACTAATTACAATTTGATCAGTAACATTTTGATAAGTAAATCTTATTGCACCAGTACAACTTCTATTCATTGCAGTTAATGATGTCGCACTAGGACAAACTGTAACTCCGTCACCTTCATTAGAATTATTTATGTATAAAGTATGCTCTGCAGCAATTCCACTCGTCCCTCCAAAATTAACTGCGATACTTCCATCAGTAGTATTTTCAGTAAGAGTTGTATCTCTTATATTTACACTTTCATTAAAATAAGCCAAAACTGTTAAGTATCTTCTATTATCAGTAAGATTAACCAAAGTAATATTTTGTGGAGTGCTGTGCACACTTCCTCCAGTCATTGGATTTGTGGAATTAAATGTACTATTTACACTTAAATCTCCCCCTAAAGTTCCTGGATCAATAGTTGTAAATGAATACACTTGCACTAAAGGTAAATAATCTACATTAGAACCTGCATTGTAATTAGAATCATTTCCGATTCCATCATCGTCAGTATCATTCCCAGTATAATTAGAAAAGAAGTTTCCTCCAACACATCTTCCTCCTTTAATATTTGTTTGACTGCAATCATAAGTTGTATTCCAGACATTATCACTTCCTAGATCAATGATAGAAGAAACATTCCAGAAATCATTATTATAAACAGTTATGTTATTAGTACTTCCATCTAAATTAATTTTTCCCCCAATAGAATTATTAAACAACAAATGCGAATCTGGCAATCCTGCCCTTCCTTGAATATAAACATCCTGAGAACCACTCTCTGAAATATTACAGCTCGTTACATTCACCCCATTACAAGTATCTATCCAAATTCCAGTTATACTACTATTAAAAATCGTCGTTTCATTAATAATTATATTATCTACAGAACTAGTTAGTTTTATTCCATCAGTATTGCTATGTAATGTATTATTAAAAAGCGTTCCATTATTGATTGCGGTTGTTGAACCATCAAAAAGAATTCCTATTTGGAAGTCGCTCAAGTTACAATTTTTTATAGTTATGTTGGGATAGCCATCATTATAAACCCCATATCTGTTTGCATCATAGTTTCCAATTATCCGATATCCATTACAATCAATCTCAATGTCATTTCCTCCTAAAACCAACCCATGTTTTGATAAACAAGGACCAACGTCTCCAGTCAAAGTACTACTTTCAGTAACTGTAGTTTGACAATCGGCAGCTCCATCTCCGCCATAAACTGTAGCTGCAGTAATCCCCTCTTGACTAAAATAAAAAGAAGCAACACCAATTCCTATCAAAGCTAAAACTAACACTATCAAGGTTACGGCTTCCCCTCTTTTTCCTAAGTACATCTAACTATAAAAAAGAAATTTTTTTACTTTATAAATATTTGTCTTATATTAAATAAAATAGAATAAAAAGAAAGAATTTATTCTTCTAAATCTTTTACACAACGGAACCCTATATAATTTTTAGTCCATCCTTGATTAAAACCAGTTCTAAGAAAAGTAGTTATAAATTTAGTATCATCAGTAAAATTCCCACTCCTAATCACTCCCATATTCCCTTCTTCAGGGCCTTGAGGATTCTCCAAAGGACTATTGTTGTAATATTGCAAACTATACCAATCAGATACCCATTCAGAAACATTTCCTGCCATATTCAAAACATGATACGGAGATTCTCCTGTCGGATGACTAAAAACTTCCTGTACATCATCAAAACACCAGTTATAATTAGTTAACCAACAATCAGGATTACCATCTCCCCAAGGATATTTTCTTTCATCATCTCCTCGAGCAGCTTTTTCCCATTCTGCTTCTGTAGGCAATCTCTTACCAGCCCAATTACAAAATTCTTCAGCCTGATACTTATTAACATTAATCACTGGAAACATTTCAAACGCAGGATCATTGTAATATCCTTCATGAGAATAAGAATCTAAGCTACTTGGTAAACTACATCCTCCATCTGCAACACAAGCTTGATACACTTTTACCGGAACTTCAGTAAGATCAATCGCATATGCACTCAACTGAACAGTATGCTGAAAGTCATCTCCACTACAGGAGTGTTTAGCAGGATTACATCCCATTTTAAACAATCCTTCTTCAATTAAAGTCATACATCCTTCTTCAACAACATCTCCATTATCATCATATTTAGCTATTTTATCATCAACAATACCATTACAATCTTCATCAATTCCATTACTACAAATTTCTTCAGGAAGAATATTTCCCCCACAACCTTCTTCTTCTACCCAATCGTAAGTATCTGCAACAATCTCACAAAATAATAATTTTTTGTCAGGAACACAACTTCCATCAACAGGATAGGCACAATCATTTCCAGTTTTCACATCATCTTTAACACAATTATCCAAATCTTCACAATCTCCAAATTTCTTATACACTGCTTCATCTTCTTCAACATCATGGCAAATCATCTTCTGCGTACCATTTCCGTTTAACCCACAAGCCGCATCATAACTTGGAAAATCATCACAAGTGAATTCTTTATTTTCTTCAATCCAATCGTAGGTATCTTCACTAATCTCTAAAATATCTTTAGTTTCATAAGTTTTAATCTCATCAATATCTTCAACAGAATCCAACTCGCCCATTAAATCATAAGTATCTTCATCTAAAACATCTAATTCTGGGGTAACATTATAATCAGAAACACTTAATTCAGAATCTTCACTTTTAATATCATAAGAACTATCAACTTCAGTTTGATCTTGTCCTACTTTTCCATCTGGTATCCATGGCGGAGGTTTAGTAACACAACCATATCCTGTAGCGAGAATTCCAGCTACCAATCCACCATAAAGAAATTTCTTGGATTTAAGATTTAATTTATTAATCAGCTCTGTCAATCTCATAACTCAAACAAATAAAGCCTCGTTTATAAACATTTCTATAAATTTAGCATTATTGAGTAGTAATAAATTCAAACCAAAACTATTTATATATATTTAATTTATCTAGATAAATGTATCAAAAAGAGACCAAAGATGTTTTTCAAAAGCTAGAATCTTCTCCAAAAGGTTTAACTAAACACGAAGCAGAAAAAAGACTCCACCATTATGGTTTAAATGAATTAAAAGAAGAAGCCCCAATAAAACCATGGAGAATTCTATTAGAACAATTCTATAGCCCTTTAGTTTGGATATTATTAGCAGCATTAATAGTTTCTATTTTACTAGGAGAAACAATTGATGCAATTATAATTGGGGTAATCATTATTTTAAACGCAATCTTGGGTTTCGTCCAAGAATACAAAGCCGAAAAAGCCATCGACGCTCTAAAAAAGATGGTTTCTTTAAAGGCCAAAGTTATCAGAGATGACCAAGAAATAATCATAGACAGCAAACATCTGGTCCCAGGAGATATTCTTATTCTAGAAACCGGAGATAAAATTCCTGCCGATGCCCGGTTATTTGAAATTCATGTTTTCCAAACTCAAGAAGCCCCCTTAACTGGGGAATCTCTTCCCGTGAAGAAAAATATTGACACTTTAGAAAAAGAAACTCCTTTAGCCGACAGAAAAAATATGGTGTACTCGGGAACCATTGTTACTAATGGTACGGCTAAAGCCATCATAACAACAACTGCCATGAACACAGAAATCGGAAAAATTGCTAACCTCATCCAAACCACAATCTCAGAATTAACTCCTTTACAAAAGAAGCTTAAAAGTCTTGGAAAACTTTTAACTATTGGAGTAGTACTAATTGCAGTGATCGTTTTCTTAGCAGGAATCTTAACTGGAAATCCTGCCTCTGCCATGTTTCTCACCGCCATTGCTTTAGCCGTAGCAGCCATTCCTGAAGGACTTCCTGCAGTTGTTACTATCTCTCTTGCCGTTGGTGTTCAAAGAATGGTCAAAAGAAATGTGTTAATCAGAAAACTTCCTTCTGTAGAAACTCTCGGTTCAGTAGATGTTATTTGCACAGATAAAACTGGAACTCTAACTCATAATCAAATGACTGTAACTCGGATCTGGGCCAACGATCAAATCTACAACCTCACCGGTTCTGGATATAACAAAAATGGAGTATTCACTACAGACAACAAAATTATTGACCCTTCTTCTTTAGAAACCCTTCTCAAGATTGGAGCATTATGCAATGATGCTAAATTACAAGAAAAACAAAAAGACCGTGAAGTAATTGGTGATCCAACAGAAGCAGCCCTTTTAGTTTCTGCAGAAAAAGCTCACTTTGAAATAAAAAAACTACAAAAACAATCTCCTCGTTTAGATGAAATCCCCTTCTCTTCGGAAAGAAGAATGATGGCTACCATTAATAACGTCAATGGGAAAAAGGTAGCTCATGTCAAGGGTGCTCCCGAAGCAATTATCTCCAAATGTAACCGAATCATCATCAACGGCAGATTACAAATGTTCACTCGTTCTAAAAAGAAAGAACTTCTTAAACAAAACGAAGATTTTGCTAAACAAGCCCTTAGAGTTCTTGCTCTTGCCTATAATGATAAAACTGAAAAACCAGAAGAAGATATGGTCTTTGTTGGGCTTCAAGCCATGATCGATCCTCCTCGAGAAGAAGTTAAGGAATCAATAAAAAGATGCCATGACGCTGGAATTCGTGTTATTATGGTTACCGGGGATCAAATTCCTACTGCTCAAGCCATTGCTCAAGAAATAGGCATCACCGGAAGAGCCATCACCGGTCAACAATTAGATAAAATAAAAAATCTCCATAAAGAAATCAAAGACATTGGAGTCTTTGCCAGAGTAAGCCCCGAACATAAATTAAAAATTGTTGAAGCTTTAAGAAAAAGAAAACATATTATTGCTATGACTGGCGATGGTGTTAATGATGCCCCAGCTCTAAAGAAAGCAGACATTGGAGTTTCTATGGGAATAACTGGCACTGATGTTGCTAAGGAAGCAGCCGATATGATTTTAACTGACGACAATTTCACTTCCATTGTTAATGCCATCGAAGAAGGACGTGGGGTCTATGACAATATCAAAAAATTCTTCGCATTTTTATTCTCTGGAAACATAGGTGAAGTAGGAATTGTTGCTTTAGCCATCTTAGTTGGCCTCCCTCTTCCCTTAACAGCACTATTAATCTTATTCATAAATTTAGTAACCGACGGCCTCCCCGCAGTCGCCTTAGGGGTAGATCCGTTTGAACCGGGAGCTATGTCACGTCCACCCAGAAGTGTGAAGGAATCATTCTATGCTGGACTCTCACCATTTTTACTTTGGTATCCAATAATCATGATTTCCGTCGCCTTGGGTTTCTTTGCTTGGATGAATTACACGGGTCAAGAATTAGCCCGTTCTCAAACTACAGTCTTTTTATTCATTGTCATGTTTGAACTCTACCAAGCCTTTGCTGCTCGTTCAGTACGTTACCCTTCACTAAAAGTTGGTTTATTCAAGAATAAATTCCTTTTGGGTGCAGTACTAATCTCTTTATTACTAACTTTGGGAATAATATACATTCCCCAATTAAATTCAATCTTTGGAACAACTCCTCTTGGTGCAATGGAGTTTTTAACCATTACTTTATTTTCTAGTTCAGGTTTCATTTACTTAGAACTTCATAAATATTTCAAATCAAGAAAAGATGGAATTTAAAAAATATTTATTTTGGTACGTCGCTTTAATTTTGTTACTTTTCTTAATCGCCACTCAATTATTTTCCCCCCAAAATCAATTACTTCAACTCATCATCATCGCGATCCTCAGTATGTTGATTATTATGAAATCTGCAGGATATATGATCTTCGCCATTTCAGATTATGCTAGGAAATCTGGATTGTCAGATTATCTATTGGGTTTTGTAATCGTAGCACTTTGTACATCTCTTCCTGAAATTTCTACCGCCATCTTCGCATCTTTAGCAAAAAAAGGATCCCTTATCTTGGGAGATGTCATTGGTGCTAACATCATTGATACCACTATAGTTTTAGGCCTAGTCGCCATCCTTGGTAAAAAATTAAAAGTTGGCGGTAAAAAGATTACTTCTGTAATTGCCATCCCTCTAGCTTTACTTATTGTTGGTTTTGATGGCACCCTCTCTAGAATTGATGGGGCTTTTCTAATTGCAATCTTTATTGTTTACTTAGTAATCCTAATTATGCAAGAAACTTCTAAAAGTAAATTAGTACAAGACATCAAGTTTAAAAAAATATGGAAAGATATTGCTATTTTTGGTTTCTCGCTCGCCGCCCTACTCTTGGCCGCAAGATGGATGGTTTTTTCTGCCCTCCAAATTTCTCAGATGTTCAACATCCCTCCTTTTGTTTTAGGTTTATTTGTAATTGCCTTGGGCACGACAATTCCCGAACTGACTGTAGAATTAAAATCAATTCTCGCAGGTGCTAAGAATTTAGCGTTTGGAGATATCTTCGGTTCTTTCATCACCAATATTTGTTTAGTTCTTGGAATTGCTGCTTTAATCAATCCAATTGTTTTTGACCGGTTTACTTTCTTTTCTTCTTTTGGTTTCATGATCCTAGCTATCTTTGCTTCAGTCTTTTTCATGAACAGAAAACACATCACTTGGAAAGAAGGAGTTTATTTATTGATAATTTATGTATTATTCATCATTTCTCAAGTTTGGATAAATTTGTTTTAAAGAATAAAAAATTAACCAAAGTAATGTCTAGTTTCTTCTTGCATTTCCTTTGCTTTGGCTTGTTTGAAGTAATTCTCAAGTTCTTTGTAAGCCTTCTCGATCTCTTTATCTACCGAAGGTTTTACTCTTGCTAACGCTTCTTCAAAATGACTCATCATAACTTTCTTTGCATTTAAATTTTCACGTAAGGCTACCATTGCTGCTTCTCTACAAACCCCTGCAATATCTGCCCCTACGTAACCTTCTGTTCTTGAAGCCAAATCTTTAGCAGTAACTCCTTCTAAAGGCATCCCTTTAAGATGGATCTCAAAAATCTTCTCCCGGCCTTCAGAACTAGGTACTGGGGCCATAATAATCCGATCAAACCTTCCTGGTCTTAATAACGCCGGATCAACAATATCTGGCCTATTAGTTGCTGCAATTATTACTACATCATTTAATGATTCTAATCCGTCCATCTCAGTTAAAATTTGATTAACAACCTTGTCTGTAACTCCATTATCACTATTTCCTCTTCCTCGTTTTGGAGCAAGAGAATCAATTTCATCAAAGAATAATATTGTTGGTGAAGTTTGCCGAGCCTTCCTAAAAATTTCTCGAACTGCCTTCTCTGATTCCCCGACCCATTTACTTAGTAAAGAAGGACCATTAACTAAAATAAAATTAGCTTCAGATTCTTTAGCTACAGCCTTCGCTAATAAAGTTTTTCCAGTTCCTGGAGGACCATAAAGTAAAATTCCTCTTGGTGGAGTTATTCCCATTCTTTCAAATACTTCTGGTTTCTTCAAGGGCCATTCTACGGCTTCTTCCAATCTCTCCTTAATATCTTTTAATCCACCAATATCTTTCCAACTTACATCCGGAGTCTCTACTAAAACTTCCCTCATTGCTGAAGGTCGCACTACTTTCAAAGCTTCACTGAAATCCTTTTGGGTAATTTTTAACTTCTCTAAAATTTCATGAGGGATTGGTTCACTCTCTTTATCATCTAATCTTAAGTCTGGAAGAATTCTTCTCAATAAGATCATCGCTGCCTCTTTAGCCAATGCGGATAAATCTGCCCCTACAAACCCATGAGTGATATTTGCAATCTTGCCTAAATCTCTCTCAACTCCTTTTCTTTTTGCTGAATCAATTATGGGGCCCAATAAATTCCACTCCCTTAATTTTCCATATTGTTCACTTAATTTGTTTTCTATAATCTCATATCTTGGATCTTTAATAGATAATTTAGACTGGGAATTACATGTGTCTACAATCTCATTTGCAAGTTTTTTCACTTTTATTCTTTGTTTCAATTGTTTATCCTTAAAATTATTAATTTCAGCGTATTCTTTTTCATTTAATTCCAATTCTTGATCCAGCCCATTTATTTTCTCTACCAATTTATCAATAAGGTTATCTTCTGCATTATTTTTTCTTTCTTCTAATTTTTTAATCTCTTTTTCTTTATTTTTTCTTTCTTTATTTAAAAAGTTAATTTTTTGTTCAATTTGTTGGAGAATCATTTCAGTAACTATATCTCCATATAAACTCCCTTCCAAAGGCATATTCCTAGTATGAATCTTTAGTACGTCCAATCTTCCTTCTTTATCTGGAACACCAACTTCAATCTCCCGATCAAATCTCCCTGGTCTTCTTAAGGCGGTATCCAAAGAATTTGGTCGGTTGGTAGCTGCAATCACTACTACTTTCCCTCTAGATTTTAATCCATCCATTAAACCCAATAATTGTGCTACTACTCTTCTCTCCACTTCTCCTTTTGTCTCTTCACGTTTAGAAGCAATCGCATCAATTTCATCAATAAAAATTATTGAAGGAGCATTATTTTCTGCTTCTTCGAATTTCTTTCTTAAATTGGCTTCAGATTCTCCATAAAATTTACTCATCACTTCTGGTCCATTAATCAATAAGAAATTTGATTTAGTCTCAGACGCAATCGCTTTTGCCAATAAAGTTTTCCCAGTTCCTGGGGGACCATATAGCAATACTCCTTTAGGAGCATCAATACCTAATTTCTCAAACACTTCTGGATGTTTCAAAGGAAGTTCAATCATCTCTCTAACTTTTTTAATCTCTTCCTTTAATCCCCCCACATCTTCATAATTAATTCCCAAAACCAAAGGTATATCTTCTTTCAATTCTACTGCCTTTGGTAAAAATTCTACGATTGTTTCTTTAGTAACAACTACAATCTCTTTTTTAGGGTCAACATCTACGACCATGAATTTAAGATCACCAAAACCAAATCCTGCTAGGTTTTCATCTAACATAGAGAAAGCACTTTCAAAAATAGGATTATGACTCATCGTTACTTTTCTTCTTCTACTTCCCCCCATCGAGATAACATCTCCTTTAATCATAGCTCTTCCCATTAAACCTTGTTTAAAAATTCCTGGAGAAGAAGTCTTAACCATAATCCCTTTTCTTGCCGGAGCGATAGAAACTTTCTTTGCTGGTTTAAATTCTACTTTCTCAATATTAATCAGATCTCCAATAGAAGTCTTAGCATTTCTTCTTAAATCTCCATCCATCCTAATGATATTTAATCCAATATCTCCAGGATAAGCCCGTTCTACAATGGCTGCTGTCTCTCTTTCTCCTTTAATCTTGACAACATCTCCTGGATTAACATTAAGGGCTTTCATAAAACCAGAATCTATCTTAACGATGCCTTTATTTACTTCTTCCTGCATCGCTTCCATTACCTTAAGTTTAATTTCTTGATTAGTCATTATAATTCACCCAACGTAGCCATTTTGAGCCTTGCTCGTTTATAAAAGTTATGGTAATCAAAATTACAGTAAATAATATAAACTCTCCTTAATAAAAACAATTATGATCCCAAATTACAAGGAAAACAACACCATAAACTTACTTAGTTCGCTCCTTCATGGGTTGGGCAATAAAAGTAAATATCCTGAATTAAATAAAAATTTAACCGAAGAAATAAAAAAAGCTAAAAATGTTATATTATTAATAATTGATGGATTGGGATCAGATAGCTTAAAGAAACTTAGTAAAAAAAGTTTTCTAGTAAAAAAAAAATCTCAAGATCTACAGTCAGTTTTTCCTTCTACTACTGCGTCAGCCATAACTTCATTCTACACAGGTTTAGCCCCCAAAGAACATGGAGTTACTGGGTGGTATATGAACATGAAAGAATTTGGAGCTATAGTCTGTTTACTACCTTTTATAACTAGGCAAAAAGAAAAACTTGTCTTAACTGGAAGAGGCCCATACCTTCCCGAAGGCATTAAAATTAAAATGGATTATTATAACTTCTTACCCAAAGATTATTTCAAAAGTCAGTACAATAAACATTTTGGCAAGGGGGCTAAAGAAATTAGTTTCAAAACATTCACCAGTATGTTAACCAAGATCCAAAAATTAACCAAGGAAAACAAAAAAAAATACATTTATGCTTATTGGCCAGAATTTGATTCTCTCTGTCATGAATATGGAAAAACCAGCAAAGAAGCTAAGGAACATCTGAAAGAACTAAATCTAGCTTTAGAAAAATTTGCCAAGAAACTTAAAGGAACCAACACCCTCTTATTAATCACTGCAGATCACGGACAGGTTGTAACTTCTAAAAAAAGAACTATTGTCATCAACAAACACCCATTATTAAAAGAGTGCCTATCTGCCCCTTTATGTGGAGAACCAAGAGCTGCTTACTGTTATGTTTACCCAAATAAAGTTCAACAATTTGAAAAGTATATTAAACACAAGTTTAAGAAACAATGCACTCTTTATAAATCAGAAGAATTAATCAAAGAAGGATACTTTGGATTGGGCAATCCCCATTTAAGATTAAAAGATAGATTGGGGGATTATGTTCTCATTGCTAAAGATAATTATATTTTCAGAGATTTCCTTATCAATGAAGAAATCAAATACACACCCGGACACCATGGTGGGACATCTTCCGAAGAAATGGTTGTACCTTTAATAAAAATAAAATAAAAACTAAAAATAAAAAAAGTTTATTTTTTCTTCTTAGGTGCTGAGCTCACTTGAGGTAATCTCAAAGGACTAGGTAAACCTACATCTTCAGCAACCTTAATTGCCTGAACATGGCCTTTGTGTAAAGCAGCGTTCATGATTTGTTCCATCACGGTAGTTGGGACTCTTTTATCTTTCTTCCAACTCTCTTGGATCTCATCAATTAATTTAGCTTCTTCTACAAACACTACATGTCCTTCTACATCGATATTACCCAATTCTGGCTTGTAATTACATACAAAAGAGAAATCAAACAACAATCCTTTTTTTCCCTCTTTCTCAAATTTCATGGGTTCAACGCCCCTTAAACTAACATTATTTTCAATGCTAATCTGTCCCACTTTGGCTTCAGGCACCTTTTCAGCACCAACTTTATTTAAATTTACACGAATAACTGGCATATTAACCACCTTTTTAAGTTTTAAATCCTAATACCTGAGCTCATTTATAAATTTTGTTAGTATTAAGAATGGTATTTCTCTAATATTTGAGTTATTTGGTCTTTAGCTTGAGAATAAAAAATTTTAGATTTATCTGGGAGTTCATATTTCTGAACTAAATGATAAGCAGTAGCACCTAAACCAAGAACTGCCAATGGGGCAATAAATGAACCCAATAGCACTGGCGCGAATTCAGCAATTAAATCAGTAAGGTCTGGTTGATTCATCTTCAGCAAAATCTAAACTTTTTTTATAAACTTTTTTGTTTCAAGGCCATAATTTTGTAAACTAATTTAGCCAATGCATAAGCATCTGATTCAAAATTTTCTTTGGGAGCAAATTCAACAATATCTGCTCCAACTACTTCTTTATTTTCAAAGATTTCTCTAAGAATAACAATAACTTGATTCCAATTAAACCCCCCTGGTTCTGGTGTGCCAGTATTTCTAATAAAACTTGGATCAAACACATCAGTGTCAATAGAAATGTAAATTTTATCTTTCAATTTTGGAAGAACTTCTCTTAATTTTTCTAAAGTAAAATCATAAGCTTTTAACAAATGAACTTTTTCATTTTCCTCAATCTGTTTCTTTTCATCGATATCCATCGAGCGAATACCTAACAAAGCAACTCTATGATTTTTAGAAATTTGTTTAGCAACACAAGCATGATTTAAAGAAGATCCATTCCAAGAATCTCTAAAGTCTGCATGGGCATCAAGAATTATAACCGAAGTGTCTTTGTCCAAGTTCTTTGTTAATCCCAACGTAACAGAATGATCTCCACCCAAACCAATAATGAATTTATCTTTATGTTTATTAATTTCTCTTGAAACAGATTCAATCATTTCTTCTGGTTCAGTTGCTTTAACAGATTCTAATAATTCAATTCCTTTTTCGAAAGGTTCACAATCAAACTGTTCATCATAATATTCCAAATGTTTACTTGCGGCAATTATTTCAGCGGGACCTAAAGAAGCACCATCTCCGTAAGTCAAATCTTTCTCATACCCAATAGGCAAGATTACAAACTTACCCCTTTGGTATTCTTCTGGGAGGTTCATCCAACTCATTCTACAACCTCTGTTTCAATCTCTTCTAAATCACAGAAGTTAGTTGTAAAGTTATACGCACCTGCATTCAAAAATACCAATGAATCACCGACTTTTGGATTATCTAGATAAACTCGATAACGAAATAAATCCATCGAACAAGGAGTTACTCCTTTGATTACAAAAGGTTGAACTCCCTTCTCATTAGCTTCTTCTTGACTTAACTCATTCTTGATCAACAATTTCACTGGAACAATTACTGCATCCATATCTGAATTGTAAACAGAAGCGTTAACAATAATATTATTCTCATGAATCGAAATAATCTGAGTAACTAATCTACCAGCGGGAGCAGCAATGAACCTTCCGGGTTCAATCATCAATTGAATATCTTTCTGCTGTAACCAATCTTTCAATTCTTTTATTTTAGCAAAAATCCCAGAGAATACATTAACATTAGTGTTTGCGTACTCACTAGGCAACCCGCCACCAATATTGATTAAATCAATCATCTCCAAAACATCTTCTTCAAGAATATTTGACAATTCATATTGCAATTTCCATTCCGCCATATTTTGCGTTTTTCGATGGAAATGAACTCCTAATATGTGGATCTTAGAATTGTTTCTTAACTCTCGAATTCTTTTATTGATAACTGCAGAGGTCATTCCGAAAACAAAATATCTTTCTGTACGAACAGATAATTCTTTTAATTTCAACCTTAATAGTAAATTAATCTTAACATCATTCTTTTTTAAGAAATTTAACAGAACCTCCAAATCAGATTCATTATCTACAACAAACCAAAAAATTCTCCTCTCAATTAAACTTTTAATCTCTTCTTCGTTCCAACCCTGAGCAAGAAAGATTACTCTTGAACAATCTTGATTATGTTTTAATTCATTAACAGAATGCACTGAAAACATACAATTAACTTCTTTCTCTAGAATCTTTGTAACTACTTGATTTGTTTTAGAACTATAAGAAACAAAGTCTGCCAAATTATTAACTTTATTATATTGTTCAAGCACCTTACTCTTTGAGATTATGAATTTAGGATTCATTCTTTTAACAATCCCTCTTCACTTAACTCTTCCAAAGCTTTAATCATTGCTAGTGGAAACATGATTGTTACATCACCGATAACTGTAGCAATATCAGAATCATCTTTAACCTTACCCCAAGACTTTGCTTCGTTAGTTGTTGCGCCAGACATACTTCCACTAGTCTTATGGGCAGTAGTCATATAAACAGCATAATCTGCTCCTCCATTGAGCAATGTACACAAGATTGCATGATGTTTACTAATACTTCCACCTAAAGCAATCACTGCTTTTTTCTCATCATGACTAGTCACAAACAAGATATTTCCAAAGTCTTTAATTACATCAACAATAAAGTCTGGATGTTTCTGTTGAAATAAATATAAATGAAATCCTAAAGCGCCATCAGTTATTGCGGGACAGAAAATCTTTACACCATTATTTGCTGCTTGATACAAGATTGAATTTTTGTCATTTAACTTTAAACCAATCTCTCTTAATAACTCCGATACTGCCCATCGTTTTTGTTTCTGATAAAGCTCATTCAAAACAGGAGTAATCCAATCTTCAAAATTCATATAGCTCTCATTTTTTACAAAAAGATTTCCAACACGATTAACTCCTTGTTCATGCAATTCAACATCATCGGCTTCGAATTTACCAACTGAGAACTTCTCTCCATTAGCTTTCATAATATCTTCTTCTAATCCACCAACAGTTGTCACAATAACATCAGCAATTCCCAATTTAATCAACTGAGCAAAAAATCCTCTTAATCCAGACGTAACCATATTTGAAGTAAATGTTAAGAATACTTTCGCAGAATTCTTTTTCATTTTCACAAAAACGTCTGCTGCTTTTGCTAGCTCAACACTCTGAAACCCAACTTGACCATACTGTTGGACCAGTTCTTTAACTTTAATATCTTTTTTCCATTGAAAATCTTTAACTTGCATTTTTAATAACCCCACAAACGTAATTGTAATAATAACTAATCAAATCAGAAATAATACTTAACTTCCACGTTTTCTTACTGAACTCATTATATACTCTAGAATATATGTAGTTTATAAACTTTATTAGAAATAATTCATTTAATTGAACTTGTTAAGTTTCTAATTACAACTTATCATCTAAAGAATTACAAGGCTTAACTTCATGAGCTAAAGCTTTGTAAATTCCGTTAGAAACTTCTCTTGCTTGGATATTAACACAAGTATCTTCTTGAATCCAAGCACCCACATCTTCTTTAGTTACTTCTTCTCCATTAATGTAAGAATCTTCAACACGAACAATTATTGGTCCTTTAATAACATCTTCAACAGAATCGCCAGGTAAGGAAAGACGATATTGACTTTCACGACCATCTTGTAAAACTCCTCCTTCTTCTGGTTCAACATAAGTTTCTTTAATTACTGTCCCTTTCAAATTTGTTGGTTCTTGAGCCCAGAATTGTTTTTCTTGATGAATAGAATATAATGTTGATCCTACTATTGAAGAAAAACCCAATACCATTATGCCACCAAAGATTTTATATTTAGTTTTTTGT